>Ga0209084_1000924_pt1 | contig 26091 bp, 27 predicted proteins | sample C_130820_MF_Meta_FD_187309 | JGI IMG/M metagenome (GOLD analysis project Ga0209084, IMG submission 187309) | Freshwater microbial communities from Lake Croche, Canada to study carbon cycling - C_130820_MF_MetaG (SPAdes) (version 2) | ecosystem: Environmental > Aquatic > Freshwater > Lake...
GGTTGGATTCTCAGCGGCCAAGTTCTTGGCAACTCGAACAGCCTCGTTTGAACCACCAGCTGCTGGAGAGTAGCGAACTTCAGCGCCCCACATGTTGAGCAGTTGCGTGCGCTCGGGTGATGTATTCTCTGGCATCACGCAAATCAGGTTGTAACCTTTGAGTCGTGCGGCCATCGCTAGGGAAATGCCTGTGTTACCGCTTGTGGGTTCCAAGATGGTGCAACCAGGTGTCAAGAGACCGTCACGTTCAGCGGCCTCGATCATCGAAAGCGCAGCACGGTCCTTGATGGAACCTGTTGGGTTGCGATCTTCAAGCTTCGCCCAAAGTCGCACGTCAGCCGAAGGTGACAGATGTGGTAACCCAACCAGTGGAGTATTGCCTACAGACTCGAGAAGCGAATCAAAACGCATTAAATTCAGCCACCTGCAACGGCGGGAAGCACAGTGATGTTGTCACCATCAGAGATTGGTGCATCCAGACTGCCCAGAAAACGAACATCTTCATCATTGATGTAGATGTTCACAAAGCGACGCAGTTTGCCATCTTCAATAAGACGCCCGCCGATACCAGGGAACTGAGCCTCAAGATCTGCGATTACTTCAGCAAGAGTTGAACCAGCGCTCTGTACTGAACGTGCGTTAGCCGTGAAAGTGCGCAAAATGGTCGGGATGCTTACTGCAACAGACATGTCTATCTCTCTTGACAGGGAATTGGAATTGTTATTACAGCCTATTTCACACAAGGCGTCACGGCATAACTTGCAATTTATCAGGGGTAGCAAACTCAGTGTTTGCAAAGGAATTGCAAGAACTGTGCCCGGTAACTCGCTGGGCACGCGCAGTGAGGCAATGTCGCGTCACACATTACGCTTAACGCATGAGCAATCGCCCCATCGGAGTCATGGACTCCGGCGTTGGTGGACTCACAGTTGTGCGGGCCATTTTGGATCAGCTCCCTCACGAACCCGTCATTTACGTCGGCGATACCGCTCACGGTCCGTATGGTCCGAGGTCTATGGCCGAGGTTCGTCAGCTCGCCCTCAACGTGCTTGACTCGCTAGTCGAGCGAGACGTAAAGGCACTCGTCATCGCCTGCAACTCAGCAAGTGCCGCAATGCTTCGGGATGCACGCGAGCGTTATTCCGTTCCCGTGATCGAGGTCATTCAGCCAGCAGTGCGCCGAGCCGTTGGAGCCACCCGCACTGGACGCATCGGTGTCATCGGCACTGCAGCCACAATTAATAGCGGTGCCTATAGTGATGCTTTTGCAGCCGCTCCTCACATTGAGCTGACCTCAGTTGCCTGCCCGCGGTTTGTCGAGTTTGTAGAAGCCGGTATTACGGGCGGACCAGAACTAGTTTCGGTGGCGCATGACTACATCGATCAGGTTCTTGAAGCGGACGTCGACACCATCGTGCTTGGTTGCACACATTACCCGTTGCTGACCGGTGTGATTTCCATGATTGCCGGGGATGGTGTGACCCTGGTCTCGAGCGCAGAAGAGACCGCGAAGGATGTGTATCGCACTTTGGTGGAGAATGACTTGCTGCGCGATTCGACCCTTGAGGAACCAGTGCATGAGTTCCTGGCAACTGGCGCAGAATTCACGCAGTTGGCACACAGGTTCCTTGGACCTGAAGTCACAGAGGTTTATTCGATTTAGTGCCGTAGAGTCATGAGCGTGAATCTACGCTCTGATGGCCGCGCTGCCGATGAATTACGTTCTGTTCGTTTCACCCGCAAGTGGCTTGACCACGCTGAAGGCAGTGTGCTCGTTGAGTTCGGTGCGACTCGTGTCTTGTGTGCTGTGTCCTTCACTGAAGGAGTGCCCCGGTGGAAAAAAGGCAGTGGAGAAGGCTGGCTAACTGCTGAGTACTCGATGTTGCCTCGTGCCACACACACTCGCAGTGATCGCGAAAGTGTTAAGGGAAAAATTGGTGGACGCACTCACGAAATTTCTCGTCTAATTGGCCGTAGCCTGCGTTCAGTTCTGGACATGTCATCGCTCGGAGAAAACACCATCATGATTGACTGCGATGTTCTGCAGGCTGACGGTGGCACTCGAACTGCCGCGATAACCGGTGCATACGTTGCTGTAGCGGATGCTGTTGAGTGGGCGCGGGCTGCTGGACTCGTTGCACCCTCTGCTGTTGTCTTGCGTGATTCTGTCGCGGCTGTTTCAGTCGGCATTGTTGACGGTAAGCCTTGCCTTGATTTGCACTACGACGATGATGTGCGCGCCGATACAGACATGAATGTTGTGATGACCGGTTCTGGTGCCTTTATCGAAGTGCAGGGAACTGCAGAGAGAGAACCGTTTGATCGAGGACTGCTCAACCAACTCCTAGATCTAGCAACTGTTGGCATCGTTGAACTCACTGCTGCGCAGAAAGTTGCACTTGCTGCAGATCTGGGCGCTTAACTATGGTGACCAAAATTGTTCTTGCTACGCGCAATGCCCATAAGGCGCATGAGTTAGCTCGCGTGCTCGAGTCGCTTGGTCTTGATATCGAGCTGCTCACCATTGATGCATTCCCTGATGCGCCAGAGGTTGCTGAGACCGAACCCACATTTGAAGGCAATGCATTGCTCAAGGCTCGGGCCCTGGCACAGCACGCCGGCATACCTGCCATCTCAGATGACTCTGGCCTTTGCGTGAATGCGCTCAATGGAATGCCTGGCATTCTGTCTGCACGTTGGTCTGGTGCGACTGAGAACGTAGATTCTACAAATCTCAATTTGGTGTTGCAGCAAATTACTGATGTCCCCGATGTACGCCGCGGTGCACAGTTCGTGTGTGCTGCTGCTCTGGTGCTTGCTGATGGCCGTGAGTTCACAGTGCGTGGAACAGTCGATGGAAGGTTGCTTCGTGAAACTCGGGGTGATCAAGGTTTTGGGTACGACCCAATTTTTGTGCCTGAAGGCTTTGATGTAACAACCGCACAGATGTCTGCTGATGAGAAAGATGCAATCAGTCATCGTGGAAAAGCCATGCGAGCGTTGGCTCAAATTGTGAAGGACGTTCTCGGGAGCGATTCGCTCTAACCGAGGTTTTGACTTTCTTAGTGCTTGGTGCGGGAGAGGGGACTTGAACCCCTACACCCGAAGGCGCCAGATCCTAAGTCTGGTGCGTCTGCCAATTCCGCCACTCCCGCGCAAGCAGACCTATTCTGTCAGAAACTACCCGCTTCATGCGAATTGTGGTGCCTGGCGATGGCGAGCATGCCGATTGCAGCCACACCTGCTCCGATTCCAGCAATTGTCAGCGGTATCGATCCGTTACCGCTTCCAGCCGACCAGAGCAACCCACCCCAGATGCCAGCAATCAGAATCGCACCACCATTAAGTGATTGAAAAATTCCTTGCCCGCGTCCGTGAAGCAACTTTGGAATGGTGTGAGACACAACAGCTTTGCCGACGCCATCAGTGAGAGCCGGGAAGAATCCGTAGAGTGCGACTACTGCATAAACAACGGGACTTGGTGAGGTGAGTTGTCCAAGCGTGATGTACGTAATTGCGAATGCAATGAGCCCAACGGCGTAGACCGTGTGCGGCGAGAACTTGTCTGCGATAACTCCAGCAGGATAAGCCGCAAGTGTGTACACCGTGTTGAAGGCAATGTAGGCCAACACGACGTGTGTTGTTGACATGTGAATCTGTGCGAGCCGCAGTAAGAGCATGGTATCCGGAAGGTTAGTCAAAGCCACAGCAATGAACGGTATCGCCGAGGTCCAGAATGCACGCGGCATCGGAGCGCCTTCGACTGCCTTGGCAACTTCAGGTTTCGGCTTTCCATCCTTGATGAGGAAGGTGAGTCCTAAGGAAAGTAGTGCTGGGATTATTGCCCACCACATCACCGCTCGAACATTATTGTGAAGTAGCGACAGGCCAATGAGCGCAATGATTGGTCCAATGACTGCACCAAGTGTGTCAGCGCTGCGATGAAATCCGTAGACGCGTGAGTAGTGGGTGGGCTCGACTGAGTTGGTCAACAGCGCATCACGCGGCGTTGAGCGGATACCTTTGCCAATGCGATCGACAACTCGACCGACCAGCACGGTTGGCCAGATCACTGATGAGGCGACCACCATCTTGCCAATACCGGCAAGGCCGTAGCCAGCAGAGATGAAAGTCTTGCGACCATATTTATCTGACGCGCGACCCGCGTAATATTTTGAAACGCCCATCGCCAATTCGGCGCTACCTTCAACGATGCCAAGCACGATTGCCGGCGCTGCGAGAACGCCAGTGAGAAATAGTGGCATCAATGGATACATGATCTCGGATGCAGCGTCCTGCATGAGGGAGACGAGGCTGATGACTATGACATTGCGGGTGAGCCAACTACGCATGGGCTGTCGCAACTGAGATGAGAGGCATGAACTTACTTTATTCCTCCACACCATTGAGTTATTCCTTTGAGCCGTTTCCCTTGGCTCATTACGTGGAATTGTCAACACTGCAGTCATAGATTCATGTCTAGCTCCATGACAAAGATGCGTAGGCTAGGAGCATGTCATCAAAAGACTCAGCAAACAACGAGCAAAGCGCTGATCAGCTTGCGCAGGAACTCAAAGAGACTCGCGAGCGTCTCACGCAGACAGTCAATGACCTTACCGACTATGTTCGACCATCTAGTGTGGCGTCACGCAGTCTAGATAAGTTGACTGGCTTTTTTACTGATGCTGAAGGTGAACCTCGCGCTGAGCGCATTGCCGGCGTAGTTGCCAGTGTGGTCGGAGTACTTGGGCTTGTTAAGAAGTCCCGCGGCAAGGACTAATGAGTGAGTCTCACATTTTGTGAGACTACTTCTGATTGCTACACAATTCCAGATTCCTTTGTGATGGTTGACTCTACGGAGTTAGCGTCTAGCTGAGGATGTGATGGCAATGAAGCACTGGAAACTACCGCTTGTAGTGCTGCTCTTCGCTCTTATTCTGATCCTGGTGAGTTGTTCTAAGTACAACCCCAGCACACCTAACCCGACTCCCACGCCAGAACCAACCCACTCGTCGCCATCCGTCACTCCGACGCAGTCACCGAGTTCGACTGAGTCGCCATCCGTCACTCCGACACAGTCGCCCACTGCGCCCGTCATTGCGCCCGTCTATTTCTATGTGGTTGGAGACAGCGGCGTCGGACTGCGCCTGTACCGCGAAGTTCATCGCTTCGCTGTGACTTCTGATCGGGGACTTAGTGCATTGCGTATTTTGCTCAACCAGCGTTTTCACTCCAGCGATCCGGACTATTCCAATCTTTGGGCGAATGGGTCGGTGATCAATGGCATCACTCGCAAGGGGAGTCTGGCAACAGTTGACCTCACGATTGCGCACCTCAATGTGGGAGCCGAGGGTGAGATGCGTGCGATTGATCAATTGGTCTGGACACTAACGGCAAATGACTACTCAATCAGGTCAGTGAAATTTCGACACAATGGCAAGCTCATCGAATCATTTGCAGGACACGTAGATGCAACGGGCACTTTTGTGCGGGAAAGTGCAACGGATGTACTTGCCAGTGTTTGGGTCAACTCGCTCACCGTCCATGCCGGCGGTGAGGTGGTCGCCTCGGGTGTTGCTTGCACATTTGAAGCAGCTGTTCCTTGGCGCTTGTATCGCTCTGGAAAGGTGGTGCGCTCGGGCATGACGATGGCTGCGGGCGGTTGTCCAATTCGAGGCGCGTGGAAAGTCACAATGGCATACCTACCGAAAGGCTCGTTTGTCTTTGTGGCAAGGGATATATCACCTAAGGATGGGTCGGTTATTTCGCAGGATTCCAAGAGCTTTACCGTTAAATAGTGCTCCAAGTTGCCCTTCTAGTCATTCTGACTCTAAGATTGCTTTAGTTAAAGTCAGAATGACTCTATCGTGCGGCAGGAGGGCTAGCTAGTGACCGTTACTCATACACAGCAAGGTACTCAAACTGCCACGCTGGCTGTTTCTACGGTCATTTTTGCGCTCAGCCCGAATGATCAGGGAGAACTTTCTCTCACCATCCCCTTAGTCCGTCGAATTCGCGCACCATTTGATGGCATGTGGGCATTGCCGGGCGGACCGCTTGCTAGCGATGAAGATCTAGATGCCGCCGCGGCTCGCAATCTTGCTGACACCACTGGTCTCGAACCCAAGTACCTAGAGCAGCTTTATGCCTTCGGCAATGTCGATCGGTCCGTGGGCCAGATCCAGACCGAGCGCGTTGTGTCAATCGTCTACTGGGCGCTTGTGGGTAGCAAGGAAGCTCGACAGGTTATTCAAGATGACAATGTGCATTGGTTCACAGCTGATGCATTGCCAGACTTGGCGTTCGATCACAACATCATCGTGAACTATGCGCTCAACCGATTGCGCAACAAGATTGAATACGCGCGCATTGCCCATGGTTTCTTGGGTGAGACATTCACGCTCGCACAGTTGCGCGAAGTGTATGAGGCGGTTTTGGGTCGCGCGCTTGACCCCGGAAACTTCCGTCGCACGGTTGAATCATCAGGCGAGATTGTCGCAACGGGCAAGCGCTTGATGGGAACTAAACATCGACCGCCTCAGCTTTATCGATACCAGCGAGACATTCCGACACCATTTAGTAACGAGAAGCAGGAGAACGCAAATGACTAACAAGGCGTCAGTAGATGAACTGATTCAACTCATTGTTAGCGAGCCAAGTGCTGGCAGCACCTGCTCAAGTTCATTAGCTAAAGGCCCATGGGAGTTTGATACTGCAACGCCAAACTATGGTCCAGGTGCGTCAAGTGAAGATGTAATTCCTGCATCCTCACCGATTCAGGGAGTTTTGCCGGATGAATACAAAACAGCGAGCGTTGAAGAGCTTCATGAGCGCATCGTTGCGGCAAAGCAAACTCTCGGAGACAGTGTCATCATTCTTGGTCACTTCTATCAGCGCGAAGAGATTGTGGCTCATGCTGATTACCTGGGCGACTCATTCCAGTTAGCCAAAGCAGCACAGAATCATCCGGATGCCAAAGCAATTGTCTTTTGTGGTGTGCACTTTATGGCTGAGACGGCAGACATTTTGTCCGCACCTGAGCAAGTGGTCATCCTGCCTAACCTTGCTGCAGGTTGTTCGATGGCGGACATGGCCGACATTGATTCAGTGAATGAATGCTGGGAGCAACTTGAAGAGATCTATGGCACTGAAGTTGATGAGCATGGCCGAGTGCCAATCATTCCGGTGACGTACATGAACTCATCGGCAGCACTGAAGAGTTTCTGTGGTGAACATGGTGGCATTGTCTGTACATCCTCAAATGCTGAAACTGTCTTGAAGTGGGCTTTTGAACGTGGACAGCGTGTGCTGTTTTTCCCAGATCAGCACCTAGGTCGGAATACGGCAAAGGCTATGGGAATTCCACTTGAGAACATGCCAATGTGGCAAGGGCGCAAGCCACTCGGCGGTAACGATGAGCAGATGCTGAAAGATGCACAAGTGATTTTGTGGAATGGCTTCTGCTCAGTGCACAAGCGCTTCAATGTCGCTCAGATTGAAAAAGCGCGCATTGACTTTCCAGGCGTTCGAGTCATTGTGCATCCTGAATGCCCGATGCCTGTTGTAGATGCGGCTGATGAGTACGGTTCAACTGATTACATTCGTAAGGCGATTGCTGCCGCAACCGAGCCGACAACATTTGCCATCGGCACTGAGGTCAACATGGTGCAGCGTCTAGCCGCGCAATACCCGCAGCACACCATCTTCTGCCTTGATCCAGTTGTGTGCCCATGTTCAACCATGTACCGAATTCACCCTGGTTACCTCGCGTGGGTTTTGGAAAGTCTGATAGCCGGCAATGTCGTGAATCAAATCAGTGTTGATGAGCAGGTTGCTCAGAATGCACGTGTTGCGCTCGAGCGCATGCTTGCTGCAAAGCCGCTGTAAAACTAAGCCACTCTAAGTCAGAGGACAAACATTTCATGAAAAAAGTTGTAGTTATCGGCAGCGGTATCGCTGGCCTCATTGCGGCCGTTGAAGCAAGCGCGACGTGTGATGTTACTCTGGTGACCAAAGCCAACCTCGCCGAAAGTAACACTCACTATGCGCAAGGTGGCATTGCCGCCGTAGTTGCTGATGATGACACAGTCGCTGAGCACATCGCAGACACTGAAGCAGCGGGCGCGAACTTGTGCTGGCCACCTGCGGTTGAAGTTTTGTGCGCACAGGGTCCGGCTGCAATCAATCAGCTTGTCGAGCTTGGCGTGCAGTTCGATCAGCAGGGTACTGAATTTGCTCGGGCTCTTGAGGCTGCACATTCACATGCGCGTGTTCTGCATGCTGGTGGTGATGCAACCGGTGCCGGTATTAGTAACGCACTTGTGACGGCGGTGCAAAAGCAAGTGACTGCAATCCGTGAGCACACATTCTTGGTTGACATTGCTGTGGAAGAGAATCGTGTTGTTGGGGTGCACCTTCTGGATTCCGATGGCATGCACTTTGTGGCGGCTGATGCTGTCATCTTGGCTAGCGGTGGTGCGGGGCAGTTGTATCGACACACAACTAATCCCGCTGTCACAACAGGTGACGGGGTAGCGGCTGCCTTGCGCGCCGGTGCAGTTCTGGCTGACGTTGAGTTCTATCAATTTCACCCAACGGCACTCGCAGTTCCAGGCAGCTTCCTAGTGTCTGAAGCCGTTCGCGGTGAAGGTGCGGTGCTGCTCGATTCCCAAGGTCATCGGTTTATGCAGGATGTGCATCCTCGTGCTGAGCTTGCGCCTCGCGATGTGGTTGCGCGTGGCATTCAGGCGCAGATGCTGAAGCAAGGTGGACAACCTGTCTTGCTTGATGCCACTGCACTCGGTGCTGACTTCATCAACCAGCGTTTCCCGAGCATTACTAAGGCTTGTCGTTCTTATGGTTTGGATTTAGCACGCACACCCGTTCCCGTGACACCTGCTGCGCACTATTGGATGGGTGGTGTTGCAACTGACACGTGGGGGCGCACATCAGTTCCGGGCCTGTATGCGGTTGGCGAAGTTTCATGTAGTGGCGCACATGGTGCAAATCGACTTGCGTCAAACTCGCTACTGGAGTCCCTGGTGTTCTCAAAGCGCGCAGTGACCGTCTTGCATGAGCCATGGCCCGACAATCCGATTGGCGATCGTCTCAAGGATCAACCAGCACTGTCACGTATTCCAGTTCAACTCGATAACTCGCCGAACGTAAAGTCTGCAACTCAAGTTGTTGACCGTGTTGAGTTGCAGACACTGATGTGGGATGAAGTTGGTCTTGCTCGTGATGTTGAAGGTCTCGAGCGTGCACGCACCCGACTGTCGGCTTGGCGTCCATCTGCGCAGGAAAATCGTCTGTTCACCGACTGGGAGGATGCAAACTTGCTGCTCCTCGCTCATGCGGTAACCGAGTCTGCACTTGCTCGGCATGAATCACGCGGCAGTCACTACCGTTTGGATTACCCGCAGATTAACCCTGAGTTTGCTCGTCCGATCTTGATCGCCCGCGAGGTATGACATGCTGACTCAAGCAATCATCAACGAAGCAGTGCTGCGCGCACTCCAGGAAGATGCACCGACTGGGGACATTACTTCTGAGACTTTGATTCCAGAGAGTGCCACAGCAACCGCACAATTGCATGCACGTGAAGCCGGCGTGTTCAGTGGTGGACAAATCTTTGCTGCTGCATTCAAGCTTGTGGATCCAAGTGTGCACATCGAGGTTCTGGTCGAAGATGGCGCACGCATGCAAGCCGGGCAGTTACTCGCTCAAGTTTCTGGAAGTGCGCGAAGTGTTCTTCGGGCTGAGCGCATCGGGTTGAACTTCGCTCAACGTATGTCAGGAATTGCTACATTAACCGCTGCGTACGTTGATGCCATCGCAGGCACAAACGCTCGTATTCTCGACACCCGTAAGACAACTCCAGGGCTTCGTGTATTTGAACGAGCGGCAGTAGTTGCAGGTGGGGGAGTTAATCACCGTCTCAATCTGAGTGACGCAGTTTTAGCCAAAGACAACCATCTCGCAGTCTTGACTGCAGGCGGCAAAGATCTAGCTACTGAACTTCAGCGCGTCAGAACACTGGTTGGTCCTGAGATCAAGATTGAAGTTGAAGTCGATCGCATCAATCAAATTGAACCGGTCCTTGCCGGTGGTGTGGACATCATCATGTTGGACAACTTCACGCTTGAAGAACTTCGTGAAGGAGTGGCACTCGTTGCTGGTCGCGCAATTGTTGAAGCTAGTGGCAATGTGCGGCTCGATACTGTGCGGGCAATTGCCGAAACAGGCGTTGATGTCATTTCCGTTGGCGCGTTGACACACAGCGCTCGTGCTCTTGATTTGGGCCTAGACATTGAGATAGGTACCTCTGCTTAATGATTTACCTTGACCATGCCGCCACAACTCCGGTTAATCCGGAGGCGTTGAAAGCCGCCTGGCCATGGTTAACCACTGAGTACGGCAATGCATCGAGTCATCACGAACTTGGCTATCGCGCTTCGGCTGGGCTAGAAGATGCCCGTATGCGCGTCGCTCGCAAGTTGAACTGTCGTACCAGCGAAGTCACATTCACCTCTGGCGGCACTGAGAGTGACAACCTCGGCATCATTGGCTTAGCTCTAGCCAATCCACGCGGCAGACACATCGTGACTGCTCCGACGGAGCACAACGCTGTACTTCAAGCCGTTGATTACTTACAGCGCCTGCACGGTTTTGACGTGACCTATTTGTCCGTAGATGAGCAGGGCAATTTGGACGCTGACGCATTGCATTCCGCACTACGAACTGACACAACTTTGGTCACACTCATGGCTGCTAATAATGAAGTCGGCACACTTCATGACTTAGCTTCTTTGATTCCGATTGCTCATGAGGCTGGCGCGCTCTTTCACACTGATGCTGTGCAAGTAGCTGATTGGCTACCGATTGATGTTGTAGCAATCGGTGTTGATGCGCTGAGCATCTCCGGACATAAGTTTGGTGCGCCCAAAGGTTCGGGTGCTCTCTTCGTGCGCGGCAGGTTAGCGCTTGAACCAGTTCTTCACGGTGGCGGTCAGGAATTCGGTCACAGGTCCGGAACCGAGAATGTTGCCTGGGCTGTTGCGTTGGCTACTGCCTTAGAGCAAACGAATGTCAGCACAGTCGAGCGAGAACGAGTCGCGATGCTTCGAGATGAATTCATCACGTCGGTGCTTGCGATTGATTCCAGAATTTCACTGACTGGAAATCCCCAGGAACGCTTAGTCAATATCGCTTCTTTTGTTGTTGAGGGTGTGAGTGGCGAGTCCATGCTGCTGGCTCTTGACGAGCGAGGTGTCATCTGCTCAAGCGGCTCAGCGTGTGCGGCTGGGGACGACAAGCCTTCTCACGTCTTGACCGCTATGGGCTACGAACCAGATCTTGCGCTTACCGCAATTCGCTTTAGCTTGGGACATGAAACTACAGCAGAAAATCTGCAAGTTGCCTGTGCGGCTTTGCAGGATTTCTTGCGGTAGTTACTGCGCCTTCGACCAGAACCATATGCAGCTTGCTGTGCCTCGCAATCCATTGAACATTCATGTAACTGTGGGGTTGTCCACCTATAAGTATTGAGGTGAGTGTGAATCCCGCATGTCATTCGGATCCACACCCACCCCAAACTGTCTCTAGTTGGAGAGCCGTAGCCTGCTAGCCAACTCTGGTTGCCGTTACGTACAGTGACGGCACCTCTGGTCGGGTCGGTCCAGTGCCAGCCGGTGAGAAAGCAAGCTGCATAGCGGCATCCGCAGATGACCACATGAGCTCTACATATCCACCATCGGTAACAGTGACCAGATAGTTCCGAGCAATTGTTCGACTTGATGTTGTGAGCGTCAACGAAGTGTTGGACCATGGCACATCTATGCCGTTTGTTCGCAACCAGAAATCAACAACATCTGCACCACCATCGGACTTGCTGACTTGTGTTGCATATTGAACGATGTAAGTTCCAGCGTGGGCAAACGTAATCTGTGAGCCACCAACTACGGACACCCCACTGGAAGATTCTGTTGTATCTAGGAGCATTGCAGTTGCTGTATTAGCGGTTATAGTTTGGAGTGACGCATCGTAAAAGCTGCCGTAATAAGCAGCCACACCAGGTCCCGGAGGACCCGTCGGTCCAACAGCTCCATCAGCACCTGGTAGTCCATTAGTTCCATTTGTGCCGTTAGTACCCGGGATGCCTTGAATTCCCTGTAGCCCATTTGTGCCATTCGTACCGTTGGTTCCTGGGGGGCCGGATGGTCCAACTTCACCCTGTGGTCCCGGTGTGCCTGTAGGACCGACGGCACCTGGAGGGCCGGATGGTCCAACTTCACCTTGTGGACCCATGGGACCAGACGCTCCATCCCTTCCCTTCACGGTCCAGTACAGAGCTTTCTCACCAGGGCGGCAGGCAGCCCAACCGCTGTTCATTCGTGGCACTCCACTTGAAGGAACACAGGCTCGAATTATGCTCGCTCGCCAGGTGTCGTATCGAAGGCAAAAGCACTAATGCCAGTAGCACATACGAGGACTAGAGAAGCAGCTAAGCCAAGTGGCGAGCGCAAAATTCTCATGATTTTTTGTTTACGTGATCGCTGGCCTTGATTAGCCATGAAGCACTCCTTAAGTTTTCGACACACTCTGTGTTATGTCTAACGTAAGGAAATGTCAGTCTGAGAAACTCAAAAATCGCGTTGTTGTGAGTGAACTAGAACTCGTTCACAAATGCGTGAGACATGCAAGGTTGTAACAAGGTGGCAGGCAAACATGGTCAACGAACTATTCGCAGGTGATGCCGTCACTATCGCCATCCCGATACCAGTTGTATTCAGTGTCCCGACCTCGATAATAAGGACCGAAGCCTGCAGCCTTTGCCTTCACACAAGATGAAAAGCGTGGATCTATACCGTTGTGAGAACTTCCTGAGGTACCCCCACCGCTTGACCCGCCACTGGAACCGCTGCTTGAGCCACCACTCGATGCACCGCCCGAACCACCACTTGATGCACCACCAGAGCCAAGGTGAACACTTGCCCTTGCCGGACGTAGCACGAAGGTATGTCCGCCGCAGCCACGTAACTTGGCAATGAGGTCACGCTTCTCAGTTGGATCGACTGCAAGGTTCCACCGGTATTTAATTGCAACCCAGTCATTGATGTACTGGCAACGGTCGCTGCTTAAGGGTGGCATCCACAGCCACGGATCACTGGCACTCTTTGACCTATTCGAAGTTGCTGAAACTGCAATAAGGGAGCGGGCGTATCCAAGATCATTGGCGTATGCCTCGCGCGTTGCTGAATTCCATTTGTAGGCACCAGACGCCCAAGCTTCTTGTAGCGGCACCATGTGGTCAATGTCCATGCCACGAGAGTTAGTAAAAATTTGTCCATCGTAAGCTGAGCGCCATTTACCGCCACCAAGGCTGCAATTGCCAGTCTCTCTTGGTCGGATTATAGCTTCGGCAAGAAGGACTTCCTTACGAGTGTTGCAACCATCATGATCAGCATCGACCCACAGTGTGAACAGCTCGCGTTGGTAGCCGACATTGTATTCGGCAGCAACTCTGAGTTTGGCGACAAGTACGCGTGCCGAAACGGTTGAGGTTGTTGCTTGGGAACTAGGACCAAGAGTGATTGAGATTGCAGCAAGAGTCAAGACAGGGATGCATTGCTTGAGAAACCTCATCACTCAACTCGCTCAACTCTCGACTGTTTCTCACACTAGACCCAAGCTGGGCGGAAGTTACATCTAATAGACCGGAAATTCAACGAGATCAGTCTTGGCATAAGCGAGCACTGTTGAGGCCTGACTGCCACTCCCTGGTATGACTTTGCCGATCACTGGGACCACTCGTTGATTCTTGTCCATTTGATCTTTGAGTTGGTCAAAGACCTCGGAGACCATTGAATTGCGTAAGCGCCCTACTTTGTGTACTTCAGTGCGGTACAAGAGGTAGAGCAAAATTTGTTCCTGGTTCTCCCGATTATCGCGTGAGGGAATGAGCACTCCTGGAAACCAAGATTCTTGCTGATGACGTTGAATAGCGCGGAGCGAACGCTGATAGCGTTCTTCATCTCTAACGCTCAGGTGCTGGACACTGTCGTGGAACGGGATGCGTTCAGTGGGAGTCAACAGCCGGAGACATTCCTGTGCCTCAGTTGCAAAGGCGACAATCTCAGCAGGAGTCGAACTGTCTTCTGACCCAAACTTAAATAGACGGATGTCCTCGCCTCCTCACCTGTTGTTGCTGTTCAGCCGGCAATCTAGAAATGAATTGCCAGTGAACCGTTGTCAAAGTTTACAAGACAATACCCCTAATTTGCACCGCTCAAGCACATTAAATTTGTCTTTTGGAAAGAAACTTCAAACCGTTTCAAGTTGCCATCTTACAACCGTAAAGCGGCTATTTGTTGCTAGTTGCTAGTTGCTAGTTGATAGTTGCAAGCGCCGAACAGTGCCGCACTTTGCTGAAAAGGAGTCGCAAACCGTTTCAGGCAGAGGCGCATGAATGAAAAACTGACAGCAGATTTCAATCTGCTAGGTGCCTGCTGCTTAGTGCGTGTTGCTAAGTATCTGCTACTCAATGCCTAGCTTGTGCCCTTTGTTAGCGCTATCCAGACAACGAAGAAGGGCCACCCATCGGATGGCCCTTCTTCGTTTTGTACACCGCGTAGGACTTGAACCTACAACCCGCTGATTAAGAGTCAGCTGCTCTGCCAATTGAGCTAGCGGTGCGCGAGGACAATGCTAGCAGTATGGACGGAAATGCGAAAAATCAGGGAGTATGAACTGCAATGTAGTTTCAGGTAAGGTTTTACTCATGCCTATCAACGCCGCTGGGACGGTTGTTGACGACGCCGCCCTACGTTCCGACATCCGCATGCTGGGTGAACTACTCGGCGAAACGATTACCCGCCACTCCGGTCAGGAACTCCTTGACCTCGTTGAGCGCGTCCGGGCAGCAGTGCGTAACGGCGATGGCGATGTGGCGGCTCAACTAGGCGATCTGGATGTACCCACCGCCATTGCTCTGGCTCGTGCTTTCTCGACGTACTTCAACCTGGCCAACATTGCTGAGCAAGTTCATCGCGGCCGAGCCTTAGCATTTGACCGCCGAGAAAATGGTGGAGTTCTGCAACGTACAGCAAACAACATTCAAGCGGCCGACATCCCACCGCATGAAGTTGCCGAAATTGTTCGTAATCTCAATGTACGGCCAGTCTTTACTGCACACCCAACTGAGGCTGCTCGCCGAAGCACGCTGGTCAAACTTCGCCGTATTGCCGACTTCCTCTATGCACCGAGCCACCCACGACTACGTGAACGCTTGGCCGAGATAGTTGATCTGCTGTGGCAAACCAACGAACTTCGCATTGCTCGTCCGGAGGTTTTGGATGAAGCTCGCAACGCCCTCTACTACTTGGATGAAATTGCACGTGGTCCGCTTGGTCACGTGCTGGAAGATCTAGAAGCAGCACTGGCGCAACTTGGTGTGAAAGTGCCACTGGATGCTCGACCGCTCACCATGGGTTCATGGATTGGCGGAGACCGCGACGGCAACCCATTTGTTACTCCGGATGTAACCACAAATGTCATCCGATTGCAGCGTGCACATGCAATCTCAAACCTTTTCCCACTGCTGGATCGTGCAACTGAAGATTTATCAATCAGTAGTCAGGTCATTGGCAGTAATGAATCGATTGAATATTTCTTGGCAACACATGTCCCGGCAATTGCTGGATTTGATCAGCGTTTATTGACGGTCATTTCTCAAGAGCCTTGGAGGCTCGCGCTTCTGGCGATTCGTAAGAAGCTGGAGAACACCCTACTGATTCTGACTGAGGGTTTGAATCACGTGCCTGGTAGCGACTATGCAGGCACCGAGGAATTCATCGGCGATCTCATCACTGTCCGCAACTCATTGGCGGAGCAAGGTGATGAGTCAATCGCGGCCCGGGTGCTCGATCGTGCGATTAAGTCAGCATCTGCTGTCGGACTTCACCTTGCGGCACTTGATGTACGTGAGCACAGCGAGAAGTATCAGGATGTTGTTGCCGCTTTAGTCAACCGTGTTGATCCGACCGCACACTACGACAGGCTCACTCCTTCGCAGCGACTTGTGTTCTTGCGTAAGGAACTTTCCTCAACTCGTCCGTTGTCACTGAATCCTCAGCTTGATGATGATGGCCACAAAGTATTCGGTGCCTATGTTGCTGTGCGCAAGGCGCAGGATGAGTTTGGCAAGGCAGTTTGTGAGACCGCCATTGTGTCTATGACGCGTGGAGCCGATGACTTGCTCGCTGCCGCTGTTGTCGGGCGCGAAGCTGGACTGGTTGATCTTGCCAATGGCATTGCTCGTGTTGACTTTGTGCCGTTACTAGAAACTGTTGATGAACTTCAGGCCGCTGATCACATCTTGGATGAAATGTTGTCATCACCTGCGTATCGCGAAATTGTTCGCCTTCGGGGTGACGTACAAGAAGTCATGCTGGGTTATTCAGACTCATGCAAGGATGCGGGAATCCTCACATCTCAGTGGGAGATTCATCTGGCTCAACGTCGACTTCGCGATGTGGCTAATAAGCATGGTGTGCGTCTGCGTTTGTTCCATGGTCGTGGTGGAACTGTCGGCCGTGGTGGCGGTCCCACTTTCGAAGCAATTATGGCTCAGCCTCCGGGCGTCCTGAGTGGCGAAATCAAGCTGACTGAGCAGGGCGAAGTCATCTCTGACAAGTACCTTCTCCCACCACTTGCTCGAGAGAACCTAGCATTGACTTTGGCTGCAGCTCTTGAAGCTTCAGTTCTTCATCGCAGCCCGCAAGTCGAGCCGGTGCAGTTGGCCCTGTGGGATGAAATTATGACGCTTGCTTCTTCTCAGGCAATGGATGCGTACCGCGGGTTAGTACAACATCCTGAACTTCCTGCGTATTTTGCAGCGTCCACACCCGTTGGAGAATTGGCTGACGTGCACATGGGTTCACGCCCAGCCCGTCGCCCGGATACTGCATCAGGTATTTCTGGTCTACGTGCTATTCCTTGGGTATTCGGCTGGACGCAGTCTCGGCAAATTGTTCCAGGCTGGTTTGGCGTAGGCAGTGGCTTGAAAGCTGCTCGCGAAGCGGGCCATGGCGAAGAGTTGCGAACGATGTTAAACAACTGGAGTTTCTTCTCCAACTTCATTTCGAATGTTGAAATGACTTTGGCGAAGACAGACCTCAATGTTGCTCGTCGTTATGTTGATGCCCTTGTGCCAGATGAGCTCAAGCACTTATTCGATGTTGTCGCGGCTGAGTGCGAACTAACTCGCGCAGAGATTTTGTTGCTCACCAATGAGTCAACAGTGTTGGAAAACAATCCAGCGCTCACTCGGACGCTCGCAATTCGCGATACGTACTTGCAGCCACTGCATCACTTGCAGTTGCACTTCTTGCAGCGTGTTCGTGAAATTCGCGCCACGGGTCAAGAGCCGGATGCCGACTTGTTGCGTGCACTCAGTGTCACTGTGAACGGTATTGCTACCGGCCTTCGCAACACTGGCTGATTGAGTAACTAGCCAACAAGATTGGCGAGAAGTTCCTTGTAATCATTCGCTGCATCGGAAAGCTCCTGATCAGTCAGGGTCCGCACACCATGCACAACGAATGGTTCATTCCACACCATCTTGGTCATATTCGCCGTGGCGATGTATGGAGCAAGCAGATCATTCATGGTGAACTTGTTATGGCCATCCGCGCGGTAAGCATCAGCAACTCCACCGGTAGTGATTGCGAAGACAACTGGTTTTCCTTCAAGTGCATTACCACCGATGTACGCCCAGTCGCGGGTCAAGATTTCATCAAGGTACTGTTTCACAACCGCTGGTGCTGAGTACCAGTACCACGGGAACTGAAATACCAGCACATTGTGGGCATCAACAATTGCTTGTTCTGCCATTACATCGAAGTGACCATCGTTATCGCGCAGAGCGGAATCAAGATGACGAACAGTGACGCCATGAATAGTTGCAGCTGCAGTAGCCAGGGTGTCGTTGATCCGAGAGTCTTCAAGATTTGGATGGCTGACAAGGACAAGAACGCGATGAGGTGTGGTCACGAAAGGTAAGCCTAGAGTGTGAGAACCTCATCAGCGACTTGATGCAGATTACGTGAGCGACTTCTCGGCAGTATCAACTACATTGGCCAGCAACATTGCACGAGTCATCGGACCAGTGCCGCCTGGCATCGGTGCAATCCATCCGGCGATTTCTGCACAAGCGGGATCGAGATCTCCGAGCAAACCCTCCTCAGTGCGCGTGATGCCAACATCGAGAAGAGCAGCACCAGGTTTGATCATGTCGGGCTTGATGAAGTGCGGAACTCCCGCGGCAGCCACAACAATGTCAGCGCGCTTGATGTGTTCTGCCAGATCGCGGGTACCGGTATGACACAGCGTTACGGTTGCATTCTCACTGCGGCGGGTCAGCAGCAGACCAAGTGGACGACCAACGGTGACACCGCGACCGATGATGGCAACTTCCGCGCCATCGAGTGGGACGTCATACGCACGCAGCAGTTCAACGATTCCTCGCGGTGTGCAGGGCAGGGGAGCGGGCTGACCCAAAACAAGACGACCAAGATTCATAGGATGCAGACCATCGGCATCTTTCAAAGGATCCATCGCTTCGAGTGCAAGGTTGGCATCAAGATCCTTCGGCAAGGGCAACTGCACGATATAACCTGTGCAAGCTGGATCATCGTTAAGCTCACGGATTGCAGCTAAAACATCTTGCTGACTTGTGGAAGCTGGAAGATCTACGCGGATTGAGGCTATGCCAACTTCGTGGCAATCTTTGTGCTTACCACCCACGTATGAATGTGAGCCTGGGTCGTCACCGATCAGGATGGTGCCAAGCCCAGGATAAATACCTTGTGCGTTGAGCGCAGCTACACGGACTGTCAGGTCTGCTTTGACTCGTGCCGCGGTAGCTTTACCGTCCAAAATGATTGCGCTCATTGATACTCCAAGTGGTGTCCTGCAATGTCCTTAATGGTACACGCCAGTGCAGAGAGCATTCTGGGAGTGTGTTTGCGGCACTGCAGAACGGGTCGTGCAGAGTGGGTTGTGCAGAGTGGGTTATGCAGAGTGGCTTATGCGAAGACCACTGTTCGACGACCGACAAGGAAGACGCGATCTTCGGCCACCAAGCCAACAGTGTGTGAGAGCACACGACGCTCAACATCACGACCGAGACTGACGAGATCCTCAGCTGTCTTTGCATGACCAACGCGTTGAATGTCCTGATCGATAATTGGACCTTCATCAAGGTGGGCAGTGACGAAGTGTGCCGTTGCCCCAATCATCTTCACGCCACGGTTGTATGCCTGGTGGTAAGGCTTTGCGCCAACAAAACCTGGCAAGAACGAATGGTGAATGTTGATGATGCGACCAGGTAGGGCATTGCATAGGTCAGCTGAAAGTACCTGCATGTATCGCGCAAGAACAACAAAATCAACACTGTGCTCAGCAACTAGTTTCAACAGTGCCGACTCTTGATTGGCCTTGGTTTCAGGAGTCACTGGCAAATACACAAATGGGATGCCATGTGCATCAGCGATTGAGCGGCAGTCTTTATGGTTAGACACAATCAACGGGATGTCGATGTGGAGGTCACCGATGGAGTGGCGATACAGAAGGTCAACTAAGCAGTGGTCGTACTTTGACACCATGAGTAGTACGCGGCGTCGGTTACTCGTCATTCGCAATGTGAACTCAGGATGGAAGCGATCAATCTGGGTAGCCAGAGTGTGCTTTACACGCTCGATGTCTTCCTCGGGCGTTTCAAAACGAGTGCGCAGACAGAACTCGTTGAGATCAGGATCGCTGAACTGAGCTTGCTCAACAATGTTTGCGCCACAATCAAGTAGAGCAGTAGATACTGCGTGAATGATGCCAGCCTGATCTGGACACTGCAGTCGGAGAACGTACTCAGTCATCGCCTTCTCCTTTGCCGCAACATTAGGTTTCTATCGTATTCAGTGTTGGTGGAGGTGAGGGCAACAACCCTTAATCATGAGGATCTGTTCAGTGAGTGGATTGGATTGTGGAGTGACGGGAGCCATCGGTCGCCTCCGGCGACCTCTTCCCAAGTCCCGACAGTCATATTTAACCCGACAATAACAAAGACCCAGGGAATTAACCCTGGGTCTTTGTTATTGGGGTGAGTGACGGGACTTGAACCCGCGACGTCCTGGACCACAACCAGGTGCTCTACCAGCTGAGCTACACCCACCACGCTGCCCACCGAGATGGGCAGATTCCATATTCTATTCATATTGCGCCTGAGCGACTAATTAGGTGGGTACTCCGCTGCGATCTTCCGTGCCTTGTCGGTGTTCGGGCCAGGTGCCTCGACGAAGACTGCTTCTCGGTAGTACTTGAGTTCGTTGATTGAATCGCGAATGTCACCAAGTGCACGATGATTGCCGGTCTTTACTGGACTGGCAAAGTATGAACGCGGGTACCAACGGCGAACAAGCTCCTTGATGCTCGACACATCAATGAGTCGGTAATGCAAATACGAGTCAATACGTGGCATGTCGCGAGCGATGAAGATGCGATCCACATAAACACTTGAGCCAGCAAGTGGAGCTTTAGCTGCTTCAGCCACATGCGTAGTGATGTAGTCAAACAATTGCTGCTCTGCATCTTCCAAAGGGAGGCCATTGGGGATTTCAGGAAGTAGACCCGAGGCCGTGTGCATGTCGACTACAAAAGGATCCATGATTTGTAGGCGCTCTTCTGGTGCCGCAATGACAACTGAGAATCCGTCGCCGATTTCGTTGAGCTCCGAGTCCGTGATGATGCAGGCGATTTCAACGAGTAAGTCATTCTTATAGTCGAGGCCCGTCATCTCGCAGTCGATCCAGACGATGCGGTCGTTCTTAGATTCAGTCACGGGCATAGCCTATGCGATGGCAACTGGGCGAGTAATCAGGTGTGACTGCTCGCCCAGGTATGGAAGGAGTTACTCCTTCTTTTCTGCATCTTTCACTTTGTCTACAAGTTCTTCAATTTTGTCGGCAGCTTCATGAGCTACCTGCTTGGCCTTACCTGACATTTCATGAATGTGACCTTTGTTCTTCAGATTCGTGTTGCCAGTCAATGCGCCAACTGCTTGTTCAAGTCTGCCCTTTGCTTCTTCAAGTTTGGGGTTCATGGCTACTCCGTTTCACTTTTTATCTGTACGAATTCACACATTGATGTGTGTTTCATTGTGAACGTAACACCGTGTCAGAGCATGGGTCGGTGAATTGCGGCAAGTGCAAGAGTCGTGAGATTTCTGCCCCTACATCCAAGGGTGAGCAAAGGTGGTGAGATGAAGTTGTGAAGTATTTCCGATCGCGAGACCCAAATAACTATTCAGTGTGACCGAGCTTGCTCTCAAGGTCAGCGACTCGTTTGCGCAATGCAGCAAGCTCGTCCTCTTGGACTAGGCCCATGCGACCGATAACTTTGTCGACTTCTTGCTCGACATCTGCTGTTACATCTGCATCGGCTGAACTTGAATGATTGCAACCGAACTGGCTACTCGGTCGTGGCAGTGACTCAACGAGATTCAGCAGGGTCGCAACCGCAGTTGCACTGACTGACACGAATGCTTGGGATAGCGCTTCAGTGTCGAGTGTCGGAGTTTCGTCGTTCAGACGAGAAGTGCGCACCTGGGCCGAGACGTCATCAAGGGAATCTGCAGCGCAACGCAACAAGTAGGCAAAATCAATCACCCGCCAAGGCTAACCCGATGTGACCCATAACGCATCTGGTCAGGATGCGGTCATGGTGTTCGAGCAGCACAATGAAGTATGCCTGAAATGCCCACTTACGCCATCTCGCGAACTGCTCGACTCGCCTCCGTTCCAGTGAGTCATGCTGGGCGTCGTGCGGTTGTTGCGGGTACGCGACTAGGCGGTGGAGACGCTGAGGCTGCCATGCTCCGAGCGCAGCAGCGCACTGCAGAGCAACTGTTTTCGGTGCTCGGCAACCTGAAGGGTGGGGCATTAAAGTTTGGTCAGCTCCTCAGTGTTCTTGAAGCTGCCTTGCCTGAAGATCTGATTGCGCCTTATCGCGAGTCGCTCACGAAGATGCAGGATGCTGCGCCCCCAATGGCTGAAAAGTCAGTCATCCGTCAGATGGAAGCAAGTTTTGGCAAGGAGTGGCGCGATCGTTTCCAAGAGTTTGAGATGACGGCTTCTGCTGCAGCATCTATCGGTCAAGTGCATCACGCGGTATGGCATGACGGCCGCGAAGTTGCGGTCAAGATTCAGTATCCAGGCGCGGCTAAGGCAGTGATGTCTGACTTGAATCAGGTTGCACGAATGGGCAACATCTTTGCATTTGCATTTCCTGGCATTGACATTAAGGCGCTCTTGAGCGAGCTCAAACTTCGCGTTGCTGAAGAACTTGACTACTTACATGAGTCGAAGATTCAGCGTCGTTTCGCCGTAGCGTACGACAATCATCCTGACTTCTTCGTTCCGCACGTATTGGTCGCAGCGAACAGTGTTGTCGTGACCGAATGGGTTGAAGGTAAGTCCCTTGCTCGCATTATTGAGTCAGGCACTCAGGATGAACGCAATAAGTATGGTCAGTTGTATTTGCGCTTCTTGCTTTCAGGTCCGCGCATTGCCGGACTCATGCATGCTGATCCTCATCCAGGTAACTTCAGAGTGATGCCCGATGGGCGACTAGCCATCTTTGACTTTGGCGCATCGGCTGAATTGCCGGACGGCCTACCGCTGGCAATGGGCACACTACTTCGAGTGTCGATGATTGATGATGGCAGTGAGATTGAGGCAGGACTTCGGGCTGAAGGATTCATTCGTCCGGGTATTGAACTCGATGCTCGAGCTCTGCGCGACTACTTGGCACCATTTACTGAGCCTGCGCAAACTGATGTATTCAAGCATGACCGTGAATGGTTAAGGGAACAGTTTGCTCGCACAAGTGATCCGCGCAATCCAGACTGGGCGATTGGTCTCAAGATCAACTTGCCGCCTGACTATTTGCTGATTCACCGAGTGTGGTTAGGCAGTATCGGTGTTCTGTGTCAGTTAGGCGCTGAATTCTCGGTGCGGGATGAATTCATCGAATGGGTTCCCGGCTTTGCCTCACTCTCGTCTTAACTAAAGTCGTATTTAGTTTCACTGCAGGTAACACTGACGAGACAATTACCCAAATAATGCCGCACTCTAGGTGAATGGACTCCTAGACTGACAGCATGTCTTGCGTCGTGCGCCTTAAAGATGTTCACAAGCATTATGGGGATGTGCATGCAGTTGATGGTGTGACCCTCGACATCATGAATGGTGAGTTTTTCGCCATCCTTGGACCTAGCGGATCTGGCAAGACAACGATGCTCCGTCTGATTGCCGGATTTGAAACTCCAGACTCAGGTGCAATTGAACTTGACGGAATCGATGTAGGTTCGGCCCCGCCATTCAACCGAAATGTGAACACGGTCTTTCAGGATTATGCACTATTTCCGCACATGACTGTCTTGGACAATGTTGAGTACGGCATGAAAGTTACTGGTGTTGCAAAAAATGAACGTCACGAACCTGCATTGCAGGCTCTCAGTCAAGTCCAATTGCAAGCCATGGCTTCTCGCAAACCTTCGCAACTCAGCGGAGGGCAGCGTCAGCGGGTGGCGTTAGCCAGAGCCTTGGTAAATCAGCCAAAGGTGCTGTTGCTAGATGAGCCACTTGGAGCATTGGATCTGAAGTTGCGGCACGAAATGCAAGCAGAGTTGAAGTCAATTCAGAAAGAAGTTGGCATCACTTTTGTGTTGGTCACGCATGACCAAGAGGAAGCACTTTCTCTGGCAGATCGAATGGCGGTATTCAAGGACGGTCGCATTGCGCAGATTGGTTCGCCGCGTGAAGTGTATGAGCAGCCCAACTCTGTATTTGTGGCCGATTTTGTAGGTACAGCCAATGTCTTAGACGTTCATTCGAGCGCAAACTTACTTGGACGACAGGGCACTTTTGCTATCCGCCCGGAGACCATCGGGTTGGGTGCAACTGGTGAACGCACGGTAACCGGGGTTGTCTCAGAAGTTACCTATCTGGGTTCAGCAACTCGTGTAGGTGTTCGACTAGCAACTTCGGAGGTTGTACACCTCCTTCGTGAGAATGCTCATTTTGAATTACACCTTCCACACGTAGGACAGGAAATATCAATTTCTTGGGATTCGAAATACGAGTTCCAAGTCGGCTAGCTCATTGAGCCAAAACACCTTCACGCGATAAGGAGAACGAAATGTTAGCCAAAAGAACGCTCGGATTTCTGAGCATCGTAAGTGCAGTAGTACTCGTTACGGCCGGTTGCTCGAGTAGTAATAAGGCTTCCGACTCAAAGTTGCCGGACATTCCGATGCAGCAAACACTCGGTAAGGGTGAAGGCGCGCTCAACATTGTTGCGTGGGCAGGCTATGCCGAGAATGGCAGCACTGACAAGAATGTCGACTGGGTCACTCCGTTTGAAAAGTCCACTGGTTGCAAGGTGAACGTCAAGGTGGGTAACACCTCGGACGAGATGGTCACTCTCATGAAGTCTGGTCAGTATGACGGAGTTTCTGCATCGGGCGATGCGACGCTGCGCCTTATTTATGGTGGCGATGTTGCACCAGTGAATACCGATTTGGTGCCAAACTATGCAACCATCTCAGACTTCCTCAAGAACAAGCCGTGGAATTCTGTGAATGATCATATGTACGGAATTCCACATGGTTGGGGTGCAAATGTTCTGGCCTACAACAAAGCTGTAGTGAAAGAAGCGCCAACATCTTGGTCTGCAGTGTTTGATAAGAATTCGCCTTACCAGGGCAAGATCACGGCTTACGATTCACCGATCTACATCGCTGATGCGGCCTTGTATCTCATGGCTAAGCAGCCTCAGTTAGGTATCACAGATCCTTATTCGCTGGATCAAGCACAGTTTGATGCAGCAGTAGCCCTGCTCAAGCAACAGAAGAGTTTGGTCGGAGAGTACTGGGCTGACTACACCAAGGCAGTTCAGTCCTTTGAATCCGGAAACACAGCAATCGGCACTTCATGGCAGGTTATTGTCAACCTGATTAATTCGGGTGGCAAAGCTAATGTAGGCGCAGTTGTGCCGACTGAAGGTGCAACTGGTTGGTCAGATACCTGGATGATCTCTGCGAAGGCTGCGCATCCAAACTGCATGTACATGTGGATGGACCACATCACATCAGCAAGTGCCAACGCACAGGTTGCTGAGTGGTTTGGCGAAGCTCCCTCACAGACACTTGCTTGCGCCAAGACATCCGATAAGACGTTCTGCGATTCTTATCATGCAACTGATGCCGAGTATGCAGCAAACATTCATTACTGGACAACGCCTACCGCTGATTGCCTGGATGGTCGAGGCAACATCTGTAAGGACTACGCGGCCTGGACTCAAGCATGGACAGACATTAAGGGATAGTTAGCGCAGGTGTGCGCGAGTCCTGGCCGGGACTTGCGCACACCTCCTGCTTGAATGCGCGATTTTGCGAGAGGGGGAGTGATGCAACGATTTTCGTTGTGGATGTTTCGGCATCCACGTCTGAAGCTCGCACTCCTTCTCAGCGCGCCGCTTTCTTGGCTGGTTGTGGCTTATCTAGGCTCACTCTCAGTGATGCTCGTTTCTGCATTCTGGTCTGTTGACTCGTTCACTGGTGCAGTAGTTCACACATTTACCTTGAGTAATTTCCACACTTTGGTGACTCAGAATGTGTATCGAGTTGTGGCGGTTCGCTCAATTACAGTCGCTGTTCTAGTGACTTTTTTCGATGCCTTAGTTGCGATACCCGTGGCCTTATTTATCGCCAAAGTTCTTCCCAGGAGGTTTCGTAACTGGGCAGTTGTACTCGTTGTGCTTCCACTCTGGGCCAGTTACTTAGTAAAGACCTATGCCTGGCGCACACTCTTTGCCGACGGTGGAGTTTTGGACTGGGCGCTCGCACCTCTCGGTCTGCATGCACCGAGTTACGGCCTATTAGCAACGACAGTAACTCTTGCTTACCTATGGTTCCCCTACATGGCGCTCCCTGTTTATGCGGCTGTCGACAAGTTACCTGATTCTCTACTTGAGGCA
>Ga0209084_1000925_pt1 | contig 26088 bp, 32 predicted proteins | sample C_130820_MF_Meta_FD_187309 | JGI IMG/M metagenome (GOLD analysis project Ga0209084, IMG submission 187309) | Freshwater microbial communities from Lake Croche, Canada to study carbon cycling - C_130820_MF_MetaG (SPAdes) (version 2) | ecosystem: Environmental > Aquatic > Freshwater > Lake...
ATACAGCCTGTCATAAGACTGGCGATGATAGTAATCAAGATTAGTTTTCTCATTTTAATCATTTAAAAGTTGTATAAAATAATACCTAGAAACAAATTCATCAAACCCAAAGTCTTCTATCTTCTTTAGATATTTCCCTTTGGATTCCCAAATAGTAATATTAGTTTGTTCTCTTCCTTTACCTTCTGTGCCATCATAAATTTCCTCGACATCATTAGAATCAAAAAAGAAATCTACTTCCCCCTCAATTAAATAATCTGATATGTGCCTGTACCTTGGCTCTTCAATTAGTTTTCTCATTTTTTTTTATTTTAGTTGTGTTTCATGCCAGAGCATACTCCATATCCCTTGCGAGATGCTAGGCGATTAATATTGTTTGCTATTTCTAGGGGAACGATTTGTATCTCATTGCCCGTCTTGTGGTTTGCTATCGTAACACCTCCTACTCTTTGGGTAGTCGAACACCTTACACAATAGCTTAAGCCATATCTTAATAGCCTAAGTTCGGGGAAGTCTTGAGAGCATCTTGAACATTTAATCATTTCCATGACTCTTGATATTTATAAATTTTTCTTGATAGCCTGTTTCTTCTTTATGAAAGTCTTTTAATATTACGGCTGCCATTATAAAGCTCACCACTAAGATTGATATTAGCATAGATTTAGTTCGTAGGCTTTGAATAGGTTTCTTAATTTTGTTTCTTTTTGCCATTCTCTCCTATCTAAATTTAGCTCTCTAAGTAGCTCTTGTGTTCTCTGGAAAGTACTTGGCTTGCTTTCAATACGGGTTACTTTGTCCTTTGTTGCGGACAATACTTTTGTTGCTTTCACTTTGTTTTAGTTTTAGGTTTTATTAATATAGTTCTGATTTCTCAATTTGGTTTCTCTCTCTCATAGGTATTTCCATAACTATTTCTAGGTACTTGTCGAAAGCCAGGGCACACTGCCTATCTAATTTTTTATACTCTTTTTCCTCTCCGTCTGCTAGGTCTCTCAAATTGTTTAATTGATTGTACTTTGTTAGGTACTTGATTGCTCTGTTCACCTTACTTTGGTGTACTTTGTTTATTGCTTTCATCTTGTTTTTTTTTAGGTTTGTAAAATAGTGGAGAGGCGACACGTCGAATGTCTCGCCTTCGCTTCCTCTCCTATGGATAAATTAATGTTATATTTTTTCTGTCTTATCTTCGCCTTAGCGGTAGTTATGTATTGTGTCCGATTTTCTCTTATGCTGATTTATGGCAATTTACAAAGGGTCGCTCTGTATCTTCTCATGCCCTTCACATAATTAATTGTCTAATGAATACATATAGGTTTCCCAAATAAGTTTACACACACCTTATCCCTTCCTATCTTTAAACGAATTATAACGTAGTAGTAAGCTACGACTTTGAAGTTATCGCTGCCTATTATATAAGACGTAATTATTTTGGGATGTGTAACACAATTTTTTGTAGAATATATAAACTACAAAGGACGAATGAAATAATAATACACTACTGCCATCCAATGTGGCTATTCAAGTTTAGGACTTACTATAAAAAATAGCAGTATCAGTCTTAGTATAGAAATACAATGACAATACTAAACAGGTCTAGTGCGGGAAAAAATTATTTCAATATGTCAAAGAACTACAATTTTATTTTTCCGTTACATTGCGTAACATTTGGCATTGCGCCAATTTTGGAAAAATAATGCCTACTAATTGCGTTTTATGTAGACTACTGAAAAATAGCAAAGGTTCGACCTTTTAACATATGCTTAACATATGAAACTATTTTTTAATGTGTTACTAAATTGCTGCAACTTTTTTATTTTGTTTTTTTACTTTTTTAGCTAACTGATAAGCAGTGTTAAAAGTTAATAAACATTTGTAAGCATCCCAATTTGAATATGCTTCTTTTGTTGGCATCTTTGCGGCAAAGTCTTTAAATGTAGGCAATGTATCAGTTCCAATGATATCAAATACATATTGGCTATTCATTACGTTTGCAAATACCTTTGAAATACTTTTGTTTTCTATTTTATCGGTAACGTTTGCCAATTTGATGAAATCGAACGCGCTTTTATTTGCATTGCTTAAAAGTTCGGATTGTCTTTCCTGTAATGTCTTTTTAACTTTCACTTCGTTACTAACTATTTCAGTAGTAACCTTACCAGCTAATTTTTTAGTGTTAAGTACTTTTGTTACTTTGTTAGGTGTTGCGGTGTTTTTGTTAGATGTTTTCATGTTGTTAGGTTGCATTTGTTTTATATGCGAGTGCAATATTTATTTTTAATTCATACCAAAAAAATTTTTTTCAATTATATGTATAGGGGAAAAACTGGAAATTGGCTGAAACTCAATGATATCAACAACTACATCGTTTTCGTAGATTTTTAAAAATAGTTTCAAAACAGGGCTAAAATAGGGTACTTTATTAAAAAAAAATGTAATACCAAATCAACGAAAATGTTGCGTAGTTTTACGAAAATGCTAACTATTTTTGCTATTTTGCTAAGAAATTTAGTTTTACCAGTTAAACGGCTATAAAAAATTTTGAACAAAAAACAATATAAAAAACAGGAAAAAAAGACGGCAAAAAATAATACAATAAGATAAGCGAAAGGATAAAACAATAAGGTAAAAAAAGACGGCTAACACATTGCGAAGTACAAAAGACAATGGCAAAAAAATACCCTTAGTAAAATAGCTTAGGACGTTTGAATAAAGAGCTATTATCTGATAAGGTTTTGAGGGATTATCCACTACTAATTATAATATCAATAATGATACACATACACATAGATAGTTTACTTTATCCTAACTACTTAAGTACTGATAATCAACACATTACGCATACAATAAAAAAATAATATTACAAGGCACACGGATAGTTAAAAACGAATTACACCCCCACCCATGCTGACTGATTGGGGAATGAGACCCCCTAACACAAGTATATCTACCCTAGCACGACTATATCTACCCCTAAAAGTCAATTTATAGCCTTACAAAAGTCCAAAAAGGTCAATATATAGGCTTACAAAGGCTCTTTATTACCTACCTAAAACTGTTCTTAATGTCCTATATTTCGTACCAAAGTGTGCTATTTGTTTATTATATGACACATTACAGTAGTAAAACAACTAAATTCAGCAACTTTTTAAACTGATATAATAGGTATATAGATAGGAAGAATGCTGGTATAAAAGAATAGAAGGGAAATAAATAGGCTAATTCCTTTGTATCCCTTACTGTGATTGACTATAGGTCGGTACTATGTATAACCTAATCCTTTATTGGGGATAAACGATTCGTTTATTGGGGATAAACGTTTCCTTTATTGGGAGTAAAGTGTTTTGATAAAAAGATTTGGATTATACTTTATTAAATAGTAAATTTGTTATATGGGAAGTTACGAAAGAATAGTACAAAGAAGTGTTGTTGATATGCACACGGGGGAGATAATAGGCAATCAGCTAGAGAAGACTACCGACATCTTTAAGAAGTCAGATGAGGATGGGTTTATTAAACTTTACCTAAATGACCTAGCCAAGCTGAGTAAGATTCAGCACAAGGCTATGCTTGTCTTGTTTGAGCTGATAAAGATAATGGACTACAACAATGAGATATCAGTATCTATCGGTAAGAAGAAAGACATCTGTAAGGCCTTAGATATTTACAACCTAGTAAATAGAGAAAAGGTATTAGGTACTAACATAGTAGACCAACACATCTTCAAGCTGATTAAGATAGGGCTATTAATGAGGAAGGACAAAGGGATGTATATAGCTAATCCAAACCTATTTGGTAAGGGTAAGTGGAACGACATCAAGGAGATTAGAATGAGCATTTCTTATTCAGAGGATGGCAGAATGATTAAATCAGAAATAAACAAAATATGAAAAACGTATTAATGGCTACCGTAATGTTCTTTCCAATAGTTATATTTGCCCTAGCGGTAGTTATAGCTGATGGGTCTATACAGTTTATAAATTATGTTTCAGAGGCCCTAAAAGAAATACTAAACGAATCTATATGACCTGTTACATTTGTTCAGCACCCTCTAATAAGTTTATAAAGGCCTCAGGTATTACCTTCGGGTATTGTAATGCCCACAGCCAGACTGTTCAGATAGGTATAGTCAGATATCTATTAAACGGCTCCTTAGACAAGCTAAATATAGCCAAGGAACAATACCTTCAGCTTATGAGGAGTGCTGCCTCAATAGAGTTTGAAAGGCAGAAAAATATACAAAGTAATTTATTTGATGAGGACTCATCTATAACGGAACAAGCATTTTAAATGATACACGAGTTTGTAACACACATACCTGTTCATACCCCACACGGGGAGGGAGAGGCTATATTAATGATTGATTATAATCTAATGACTAATAGCGTATGGGTTGTTAGATTGAAGGGTGGATATGTAAAACATTACTTCAGCAATGATATAAGAGTCTACGACAACCCTATGAACGGAAGTAGATGGGATATTGAAATACCTGAAGAATGGAAAAAATGATTAGAAGAAAAGTGCCAATGAAAAGAAAGCCTCCTAAAGAAAAGAAGAAGGCTGATAAGAAGGTAAAGCTAAAGACTATACCTAAGCTCACTAGAGATACCCAACAGGTATTTAATAAGTATATAAGAACCCGTGATGAGGGTATGGTATGTATCAGCTGTGGCTCAGACAAGGCTAATCAGGCAGGTCATTGGATAAGCGTAAAGCAATCAAGTGCCCTAAGGTTTCATGAATGGAATGTTAACTTACAATGTGCAGGATGTAATCTATACCTTCATGGCAACCAGGTTATGTACAGAATAGGTCTTGTTGAAAAGATAGGCGAGAAGGCTGTGTGCGAACTAGAGTCCTTATATATAGGCAATAGGATAAAGAAGTGGGGTAGGGCTGAGCTAGAGGATATAATTAATAAATATAAATAGTATATTTGTCTTATGAAAGTCAAGGTAAAAAAAATGGGTGATAAGCCTGAACAAGGCACACCTGCTCATGAAAAAAATATAGCAATGATTTCAGCTAGGGATATTGCTATGACAGATGGGTTACTAAAAAAGAAGTTAGAAAACCAAATCAAGGGCAAATGGCAAAGATGATAAAAAGAAAAGACGGAAGCTATTCTGGTAGAGGTCTATGGGATAATATTAGGGCAGCAGCAGGTAGTGGTAAGAAGCCTACAAAAGAAATGTTAAAGCAGGAAAAGAAAATAAAAGCAAAAAAGAAATAATATGTCAGAAGCTTGGCAGAGGTCAGAAGGTAAGAATCCAAAAGGAGGATTGAATGCTAAAGGCAGAGCCTCTTATAATAAGGCTCATGGAGGCAATTTAAAGGCCCCTGTAAAGAGTGGAACTAATCCTAGGAGGGTTTCTTTTGCCGCTAGGTTTGCGGCAATGAAAGGGCCTATGAAAAAACCTAATGGGGAACCAACTAGAAAAGCCTTAGCTTTGAAGGCTTGGGGATTTGGAAGCGTAGGTGCTGCTAAATCATTTGCAAGTAAACATAAAAAATCATAATATGAAAGTAAAAGTTAACAAACAAAAAGATGCATATAGTTCTGCCACAGCCAATCCACCTAAAGGCAGAAGAGTAGGCGCTACCCAAGAAGCGAAACCTAGAGACGCAAAATCTGGAGAAACAAAAATGCAAAGAATGGCTGGGTATAAAAAGAAATAAAAATGAAAAACAGTCTAGCAGGTTCTACTAAGGGTAAATCTAAATCAGCAAAATACTTTCAAGAGAACCCTGAGGCAAGAAAGAAAAAGGATGCTTATAATAAAGAGTATCATTCTACTCCTGAAAGAAAAAAGTATAGGGTAAAACTTAATAAAGCAAATAGAGAGGCAGGAACATACGGTAACAAAGATGGGAAGGATATGAGCCATACAAAGAGTGGTTCTTTGATTCGCGAATCGCAAACTGCTAATCGGGCAAGGAACGGTAAAGACGGAGATTCAACTAAAAAATAAACACATGAAAGCCAAAAGAAAGCAACTCATTGTAAAAAGCTACAATGAACAAAAAGAAACGCACGTCATTGACGGGGTAGACGGAGAGAAGATTCAGATATACATAGGAAGAAAGTATGGGGAGAATAGCCGTGAAATTAATCCTGTGGTATGTGAGATACTAAGTGTAGGAGAAGATATATCATCTGTTGAGGTTGGAGACCTTCTTATTGTACATCACAACGTCTTAACAAACGAAGGACAGATTATTAAGATAGACTATAATACCCAATCAACTATTTTAGCTATTCATTTTGATGGAACAGTATATGCTAAGATTGATAAAGAGACAGGAGGGTTAACACCCTTGAATGGTAATTTAATAGGTAAAAGAATAGCCAAAGAATACAACTCAATACTACACATTCCATTTGAGGAAACATTAGATACTACATTTGACATCATAAGTTCTCCAGAAGATTTCCAAGATGTTCAGCCTGGGGATAGGGTTCTATGCTATAAGTATTCTGATTATGAAATGGTATATCATTTTAAAAATCAAGAAAAAAAAGCAATCAGAATTTGGAAGGATGATGTAATTGGAATTTTTGATAAAGTATGTTAAATTTGAGCATGAGTCGTGCTCTAATAATTAACCTAGAAAATGCTTCAAACTATATAATAGATATAAAGCCTATTAAGGATTTGCATTACGAATCTTTAATTAATCCAGGCATTGTATTATTCTTTAATAAGGAATACGATATTATAATGTTTGCTGAAAGTATTATTTGCATAGAAGACCTAGCTAGAGATATAGAGCCAGAAGACGGGGCTTATTATTACATTATAAAAAATGTAGACAGCCCAATGACCGAAGAACAATTAGATTATATCTATGATGGAATTGGTGCTGATAGGTTTTCTATACATCTAATTAACGATAAAGAAAAAGTTAAATTTAATGTATGTCTGAATTAGAAATACTCAAGAAAGAATTATCATTATATAAGCAAGATGGTATGTATGCTTTGTTCTTTGCTCTCAATAGAAAGATAAATGAATTATCAGCATCTTTGAATAGTATTACCCTTGACCTTAATGGAGATGATAAAACATTTGAGAGGTTTCAAAAGTTAACCTCTAGTTTAAAAGACATGGTTGATTCAGTTAATTGGTTAAGAGTAAACTATCTTAAGATGGATGAGTCTGAGGCCAAGGAAGCAGAGAAGAAAGGAATACCACTAATAGAACAACTCATCAATGAGAATAAAAAGCCAAGGTAACGGTATAAACATATCAGCCTACATTAATACCGCAGAGCTTGAAAAGTCTTTATCAGCTCCCTACAGGGAAAGGATAAAGGTCCTAGAGTCGTTAGTCAAAAAAAGAGATTACTATATTAAGAGTATGCATGCTCAACTTAGGAAAAGAAGGTGGATAGCCTATATAGCATACGTTTCTAATAAGGTAATGAAACCTCTAACTAACATTAGCATCAAACGTATAATGATTTTATTTTATATGTATGAGAGAGAGTTTACCTCTATAACAAAACTTCAGGCAGACTTCAAACAACTAGGAGTACCATATACCCAGATGTTGAATGATGTAAACTATTTAATTAAATTGAACCTAGTCAAAAGAGATGGCAGGGGATTTTATTATTTGCTAGACAAGGGTAGGGAGATAATAGAGTACTACGAAAAGAATACAACAAGGCTATTCTTGCACATGGCTAAAATTAAACAGGACATGACACAGGTAAAGGTTACCGAGGTTATACCTAAGCCATGTAAGTTTAGTGATGCTGAACTTAAAAGAAGGAAAGACTCTTACCATAAAATGATGAGACCGTTTTGGGATTCAGGATATACTATTATGCCCAAAGACAGGGGTAAGAGGATTGACCTGCTATCAAAATGGATGAAAGACAATAACGTAAAGGATGATTGGTACACCAAGCTGATATTTGATTGGGGTTCAAAGTCTAAATAAAATATTACATTTGTAACAAAGAAAATATAATGGCAACAAAGATAAGAGTTAAAAAAGGTGATTCTATAAAATTGACTGAAGAAGAAACTTCTAAAATAAAGGCTTCTCAAGCAGAGTCTCTTGAAAGAATGAAAAAAACTTATCCAGAGGTTACAAGTAAAGGTATAAGAACAACTCCTAAGGGTGAACATATTTGGTATAAAAATGAAGGAGGAAAATACAATTCGTCTGAATCTAAAATAGAACCTTCAGATACCTTACCACAGAAAAAACTAAACCCAGAGGAGTGGAAAAAAGAGGCAATTAAGTATGCTAATGCTAAAAAATAAGTAACAGAACCTATGTATTTTTTATAGATAGGTTGTTTAGGCTGTTTCCATAATTCTTAATTTATACACAAAAACGCTTATATTTGTAACAAACACAAGAATATGTTTTCAAGTATTGATAGGTTGTTACAGATGCACATGGACAAACCGAGCCAAAAAAGGAATAAGAACTATGGCTTACAGGTTGCAAGGGGCATATTTAATTCAGCTGATAGAAACTCAGACGGGTATTACGGAAAGCGTTATAGGGTATGGAGAGCTAATAGAGAATTTTCTATGGGCACAAACTCTATGAAAGAGTTTATGGACTTACTTAGAATAGAAGGAAACCAAACCTATGTAAATTTAGATTGGAGTACCATTAAGATTGCCCCTAAGTTTGTAGAGATATTACTTGGAACATATTTATCTAGAAGAGAGAAGCCTATTGTTAAGGCTACAGATGACATGAGTTCTTCTATTAAAGAAACGGAAAAACAAGAGGCTCTTTTTAGAATGAAAAACAAAGAGCAGATAGAAGCTCTTGAAAAAGAAATGGGACATCAGATTGAGTCCCATAAGTTTATGCCAGAAGACGAAGATGACATTGCGTTATATTTTGATTTAGAATACAGACTTCCTGAAGAGATATTATTTGAAACCAAGATTAAAAAAATATTAGATGAGAATGATTATGGTGTTTTAAAAAGAACCCTAATCAGAGATATCATTGATTGCAACTTTGCTGCCACTAAGGTTTACTTTGATGGCAATCATAATATTAGAATCAAAAGGATTAAGCCCGAGAATCTAATCTACAATGTATTTGAAACAGACAACGGAAGAGACCTAGGTTACATAGGCTATGTAAACCCAATGAAGATTTCAGTAATTAGAAAAAAGTATAATCTAGATGAAGAGACTTTATTCAAGCTTGCTCAAAAGGCTTCTCGTGAACTTAAAAGAACTGAAAACCTTTATTGGAAAGATTCATACAAATACACAGAACTCAGACCGTACGACGACTATGCGGTATTGGTATTTGACTTTGAGGTAAAAACAACCGATGTAGAATATACAGTTAAGACTGAAAACAAATACGGAAATATTCTTGCAGTACCTAAACAAGGTAAGCCAATAGCACCTGCTGGGCAAGAACTTGCAGGAGAGGTTATTGAATCTAAGCTGATGAATATTTATCATGGGGTTTGGGTATGCGATACCGACATCATGTTAGAGTGGGATTTAAATTCAAATACAATAAGACCTTATAATAACGGGGTAGATGCTATGTTTAGCTATTCTGTTATATGTCCTAATGCTACAGGCTCTTTAGTTCCATCAATGATTGAAAAGGCAATGGGCCCAATTAGAGCAATGCTTCTCATAAGAATGAAGATGCAACAACTAATCGCCTTAATGAAACCAGATGGGTTCTCTGTGGATATTTCAGGATTTAGAGATGTTGATTTGGGAACAGGTAACTCTGTTGAGCCACTTCAGCTAATGAAAATCTATGACCAAACAGGTAGAGTATTTTGGGATTCAACAGGCGATGATGGTCAAACAAAAGCCTTCCCTATTCAGCAGTTACCTAATAGCGGAAACGTAGCTCAGTTAAATACCTTGATAGGTCAGTACAACTTTAACCTAGATAGACTGAGAGAAGAGATGGGTATCTCTGAATATAGAGATGGTTCAAGTGTTCCTGTTAAGACTGGCCTTGGGGTTATGCAACAACAAATTCAAAGCTCTAATAGTGCTACTGAATATATCTACGATGGATTTACAAACATAATGGAAGAGACCTCTGAGAAGGTAGCTATGATGTTGTGGGATAATGTTGTATTCAAGGCAAACAAATATAAAGAGATGGAAGGCTATGAGATGAGTCTTTTAGATATGAGCTTTGATGTTAAGGTAGAGATGCTCCCTGACGACCAAAAGAAAGCTGAGCTGAATAATCTTATGATGCAGGCTTTACAATCTGGTGGTATTAGTTATGAGCAGTTATTTAAAATCAGAAACATTGAGGATGTTAAACTAGCTGAATTATATTTAGCCAAGAGTATGAAGAGGGCTAAGAGAGATGCCCAAGAGGCTGCCGATAGGAACTCTCAAATGAATGCTCAACTTCAGCAGCAATCATCTCAACAAAAGATGCAACAGGATGCTCAGTTATTCCAAATGGAATCACAGGGTAAGATAGCTATCAACAAGACTAAGGGGGATGCTGATAAAGAATTAGAGTTGATTAAATTTGCTACTACAATGTATATGGAGTCCTTAAAGACAGGACAAGAGTTACCTGAGCAAATAAAACAATTAGCTGATTCTATATTAGGTACGGCTGTTCAAGAGAAGATGCAAAAGAGTCAGGAGGAAGAACAGGCTAAACAACAAGCAGAGCAACAAGAACAGGCTCAACAAGAAGAACAAGGACAAGAAGATAATCAGCAATAACGAAGCTTTCTTTGTGTGTTTTTATGGCTGAAAGGGGTGCTAATTTCTATTAGCGCCCTATTTTTATATAAAATATTTGGTAATATAAAAATTAGTATATTTGTATATAGTTTTGGACAAGTAAATCCTAAAAACAAATAAATATATGGAAACCACAGATTTAGTTCAGCAATATGCCGCTGAGCAACAAGCAAGCAACAGTTCTTTAACAGAAACAACAGAGCACGTTCCTTTAAACCCAGTTGATACCACGACTCCTGTAAATGCTGAAACAACAATTACAGAGACTCAAATGGAGGATTTAGACCCTCTACAAGAGTTTGCCAGGACATTATCAGCTGAGCAATTACAGGAAATAGAAATGAGTAATGAGCCAATTACTCAGGACGAACCCGAAGAGGTGCTTGATGAAGATGATTTTATTAAACAAAGAACTGATGGACAGTTTTCATCTTGGCAAGAGTTGCAATCAGCATTAGAGGCTGAGAAGACCCAAACCATTAAATTTGAAAATGAAGCATCAGAAACTTTATATAATCTCATAGCTGAAGGAAAGATTAATGAGGTCGCAGAAATTCTTTATAATAAAAAGATAGCTGACGACATCAAAACAAAACCTGACGAAGACGTATTGAAGTCTTATATTAAGTTTAAGAACCCAGAGTTTGATAACGAAGATATACAGGCTGAGTACGAAGAAAAATATTCTGTTGATGAGTTTTCGTTTGACGAATCGAAGCTCAAGAGAGAACAAAAAAAATTGTCTCAGAAAATCAAGAATGATGTATCTGAGGCTAAAGAGTTTTTTGAAAGGATGTCTGAGGATATAAAATTTCCGCAGTACGACAGAACTACAACAGAGGTTGAACCACAGGATGATACTGAAGCCCAAGAAGAAAGGCAGAGGTTTCTAAGTAGTTTAGATGGTGTAGAGAATCGTTTGGGTTCTTTACAATTTAATTGGAAAGACGAAAAAGCAAGTTTAAGTATCAATGGTAAGTTTGAAATCCCTGCGCAGGAAGCTTCAATCTACAAAGATGCTGCCGAGAGTTTACAGGATTATTATGCAGATAGGTACTACCAAGATGGCAAGTATCAATCTGATAAACTTTTGAAAGACTTGTATATTGCTGATAACTTTGACAAGATAATTCAATCTGTAATTAGCCAAACAGCTAATCAAACAAGGATTGAAATGTTGAAGCAAAGAAAAAATATTACCACAGACATTGAACAAAGCGGTACATATCGCCCAAATGCCGTGGACGAAGAGAAGAATCTTTTTGACCAATTATTTATGGGGCATAAACAAAGGCAATTTTAACTTTAATAAATAGAAAATGGCTAACACTTATCCATCAACTCCTAGCCCTAGTGGTATAGCGAGTTCAGCAACTAACAGAACGTTGCTTAATAATTTAAATATTTTTGACCGTTCTTTTGAAAAGAATTTGGTTCGTATCTATGGTGCTGAGAACTATGCGATAGTTCAAATGGCTTTAGGTAACTCAGTAATGGAAGCTAAATCTGACAACAGAAGCTTTTACCACTACGAGAAAAGAGGTCTACACCAATCAGTAACTAACAATGCCGCTGTTGTAGCTCCTGCTGCTGGCGCTGCTGTAACAGTAACTTTAGGTACAGGTTCTTATTACTCTTCAGGTACTCAGTCTCCAATCCGTGTAGGTGAGGTTGTTCGTGTTATGACTTCAGGTATTGAAGGTCAGGTTACTGCTATCAATAAAGGTACAGCTAACGCACATACTGCTACTATCTTACCAGTAGTAAGTACTCAAGCTTTTGTTTCAGCAGGTTCTGCGAACTTGTTAGCAGGTGAGTTTTTACTTTTAAGAGGTGCTGTTAACATCGGTGAGGCTTCAACTGTATTAGATGGTATCTCTCCATTATTGGATAGAATCACTAACACAACTACTGAACATCGTGATGACTATACAATTACAGACCGTGCTGATATTGAAAAGAATGAGGTTGATTTTGGTAACGGAAACTTCTACTACTACTACCTTGCAATGGACGACATGAACAAGCGTTACATGAACCAAGCTTGGTTTAAAATGCTAGAGGGTGTTGCTATTGATAATCTAGGTTCTTATGGTGGTTCAGTTGGTACTACAGGGGTTATTCCTCGTGTTGCTGCCGCTGGTTCTACTATTCAGTACACAGCTTCTACTGGCCCAACTTTAGCTAACATACATACCTTAACTCGTACATTGAACTTCTACGGTGGTGCAGGTGAGTATCATTGGTTACAAGATATCTATCAAAGACAAGCGGTTAACGATTTGTTATTTGGTTCTTATAACAATGGTGCTATCCGTTATGCTTCAGTAGGTGGTAACGAAGAGGCTTCTGTAAGCTACGGTTTCAATAGCTTCTCTATAGACGGTTATACATTCCATTTCTTCTTAAACAACGGATTCTCTCCTGAGGCTGTATATCAAATCAATCCAGGAAGTCAGGTTCCAGATAAGAGAAACTATGGTTTGTTGATTCCTCAAAAGATTAACAATGATGCTAAGACAGGTAAGCAATTCCCTTCTTTCCAAGTTGTATTCCAAGAGGTTAACGGACAAAGAGTCTTGACTACTGAAACAGGTATGTTGGCTCCAAGCAACAAAACTACAACTGCACAAAAGACCATTTCGATGTTGTCTTACCCAGGTGTACGTACATTTGCTGCTAACCAATACGCAATTTTCCAAGGAGTTTAATCTCTTAAATTGTTGAATAATAAAGCCCTCTAGAAATAGGGGGCTTTTTTTATGTCAAGTTGTCTAAAAAAATAGTTCGGCATTTTAGTTGATATCTATACTTTATTATATAACTTTGTAAAAAAATAAATTATGGCAAAAGCAACTGAGTTGGCAAGCGTACCAACGATAGATTCGCCTTCAAGTAGGAAGTCGGATTTGAAAAAAGCTAAGAAAGAACCTGAGATGTATATCTTCAGACTTTTAAAAGAACACCCAAAGTATCATGAAGGAGCTAGTATATTTCCTCCTTATTTTACAATCCCAAATTCAGATATTATTCTATGGAATTTTGGTACAGAAAGCGAGCCTGACTTTCAGCCTAGGGAGATAAGATATATTGATGGGGTAAAAAGTATTTTCATTGACGAACAAGAGGTTCATGGACCATTAGCTGATTCTATTTTAAATAAGCAGACAAACATAATTACCTTTAATGATGGACATTTAAAGGTTCCATCTTGGAATAAACCACTTGTTCAGTTCTTAAGATTGAACAATCAATGTAGTGTTAATACCAATAAGTTTAAAATGGTTGGTAATACATATATGTTATTAGACTACGGCAATACTGATGATAATGTAGTTGAGTTAGGAAAAAAGAAAGATAGAGCATACGACCTAGCTCGTTCAGCATCTGAGGATGATATGATACCTCATGCTAGGTTCTTAGGCATCCCTTTCACACATTCAAGCACAGGAGAGCAAAGAGAAATGGACGTTATCAGAGAAGACTATAAGGCAAAGGCTTTGGCTGACCCTGAGAAGTTCTTATTAATGGCAAATAACCCTAAGCTGAAACTTAGATACCTTGTAGAAAAAGGATTAGAGCAATCAATCATTACAGTAGGTTTAGTTAAGAACCAGGCTCATTGGGTTTCAACAAAACAGTTAATTACCCAACTACCTGCTAATCAAACAGCAGTAGATGCCTTAACTGAGTTTGCTTCTACACAAGATGGCTCAGGATTCCTAAGTACCTTAAAAATGCAGTTGTAGTTTTTCATTTTATTATAGTTTAGCCCCCGTATTTTTATACGGGGGTTTTTTGTTATATTTGTACAAAATAGTCAAATGACTGTAGACCAAGTTTATTCTATACTTAGATTTATAGTAAGAAAGAATCAGCTAGGAAGTTTAAGTCCTGCCGATTTCCAATACGCTTTTAATACTGCCCAAAGAAATTATTATGATTTTTTAATTGGTAGGGTTGAGCAGTATCGTTATGGAAGTTCTGTCCCAAGGGTAGGATTATCTATGACAGATAATGTTGTATCTAGATTAATGCCTTTTAGTTCATCATCAACTATAACAGTCACTTCAGGATTAGCTACTAAGCCAGCAGGGTTTAATAAGTTATTAGCAATGTACACCTCTAATTCATATAGAGTATATAGAATTGAGGAGGATATGTTTGCTGAACGTATCCAAGATTCTATAGACCCTGTTGATGAGGCTAATGCTTTTTTTGTTGAACAAAATACTAATTGGAGAGTGTATCCAACCACCTTAACAAGTGTTTTAGTTAAGTACCTAGCAGTACCTACTGACGTTATCTGGAACTATACACTCGATGGTAGTGGTCGTCCAGTTTACAATTCAACAGGAAGTGTAGACCCTTTATGGTATAATAATGATATTGATGAGTTAGTTGCTAGGGCAGCAAAAATAATTGGGGTTTCATTTAAAGAACCAACTCTTAGCCAATTTGGACAGGGAGTTATTAATACAGGAGAATAATGGTAGTTACCACAGACAATATGATTGATAGGGTTAGACGTCAATACTATAATGACTATCCAAATGATTCATCTGTACTTACAGATAATGAATTATTATTACACATAAATGATGCGGTTGCTCAGGTTGCTGTAAAACAATCTAATGATGCCTATGCTATTACAGGATTGATATCTACTCCTGAGGCATACATTACAACATATAAATTAACTACCTTTAAAAAGGATGCTGATACAGGTTATTATTATTCTACCTTGCCTCATCCTCCTATGGGATTGCCTGAGAATAGCGGAGTGAATAGTGTTTTCTTTAGCGGAACAAAAGGTCAAAGTAAGGCTATATTATATGTATCTCCTAATGAGATAGACTATTTTAAAAGCGTACCATACCTTCCTACCGCAGCTTATTATTGGATTGAGGGCTCTACTTTATATCTTTGGGTTCAAACTGATTTACCTTCTGCTACAAAAATAAATGTAAGAATGGCAACTCATATAACAACTTCAACCTCAATACCAATTAATGTTCCTCCTGATGCAATAGGAATGGTATTTGATATTGTTATGCAAAGATTATTGGTTCGTAAAAACATTAAATCAGATAACATTACAGATGGTAATGAAAACCAATAATTATGGCTAATCAAATTCAAAAATATATTAAGCTAGCTGATGCGGTCAATATGTATATTGATGAGGCTAGGCTTACCTCAAAAGATTTTAGAAGACTTTGGGCTATGGCTTTTCGTGGACTTCAAGAGATTGGATTAGATGTTTCTTGGTCCCCAAAGGTTACTGTAATTAAAGTTAATCCAAATCTAACCTGTAATCTGCCTGATGATTATTTAGAATATGTTAGGGTAGGTTTATTTAATTCTTCTGGAGAGGTTGCTACCTTAAAGGTAAATGAATCATTAACAAGATATAGAGATACTGTTTCCTCAAGGCTTAGTGATACGGCTAGTCAGACACAAGCAGGAATGAGTGTAGCTAACTATCCTTATTGGTTTGGGTATTTGGATGAAGACTATGAGCATTACTTTGGTACAGGCTCAGGATTAGTTCAAGCAGGAGAGTGCAGATTAGATTCTCAAAACAATGTAATTATATTTGACCCTCAATTTGGTTATACCTCTATTGTACTTGAATACATTTCTAGTCCAGTAATTGATGATGACTTTACTATTGATTTCAGATGTCAAGAGGCTCTTATTTCTTTTTTACGTTGGAAAGATATTCAGTCTTTACCTTCTACAAGGTTGGTAAATATCAACGAAAAGAATATGAGAGAAAGAGAATACTACTCTCAGAAGAAATTAGCTCGTAAAAGATTGAAACCATTTAGACTTCAGGTAGCTGAACAATATATTAGAGAAGCCGCCAGCTATTCTGTAAAAGGATAAATATGCCAATAGAAAACAAGATATTTAACGGTATAATGAACTATGATGACCCTAATGATGTATTACCATCTAGGCATCATAAATCAGCAAACAACATGATTTTCCGTGGTAACGCAGGAAGTATGAGAGCTGAAGGTTTAAATGGAACTAGATTAGTTGCTAACTCTCTTCTACCATCAGGCACTAACCAAACTATAGGTGCACACCATGATTCATTAGGGAATAGATTAATATTCTTTAACTATAACAGTTCAGGTAACCACGGAATTTATATATACAATACTCTATTAAGTACCTTTCAAACTCTTATTGTAGTTGGTTCTAGTACTGATGGAGATATACTTGGATTTAACCCAACCTCTCCAATTACCTCTATAGATATTATTTATGGAGACCCAGGAGACGGGGATATATTATATTTTGTAGACAGCTTAAAAAGGCCTACTAATTTAAACATTACAAGATATTTAAACAATACCTACACTTTAATTAAAAGGTCTTTCATAGATGTAATTAAAGCGCCTCCTTCTATGCCTATTAAATGTGCATACGAAAATGATTATAATATAACCGTAAACAATTTAAAGAACTCTTTATTTCAATTCATTTATAGATTTGTTTATGATGATAATCAAAAAAGCGTTTGGAGTTCGGGCAGTATTGTTCCTTTGCCTTATGAGCCATTTAGTCAAACAATAGACAACAATAGATTCTATAATGCTAGAATAAGTTTGTATTTACAGACAGGTGGGGCTAATATAAAAAAGATTGAAATTGCAATGCGTCAGGCAGGGGATAACGCAACCTCTGATTACTACCTAATAGATTCATTAGATAAATCAGCTCTTTCAATTACAAGCAGCACTATATATAGGTATGTGTTTTATAATGATGGGTTGTATAATATAGTAGATACGGCAGAGCAGATTTTATTATTTGATTATGTTCCTGATGAGGCTAACTCAATGGTTCTTTTAAATGGTAATATACCAGCATACGCAGGTATTAAAGAAGGATATGATTTATTTAATAGCTTAACAACAGCTACTTCATCATCAGTTGATTTATTAAATGAGGTTAATGGTGTTTTGTTTGCAGCTATTCAAGGAGATGATGATAGTATGGGTACAGGGAATAATTTAACTCTTTATCTTTCAGGTGTAGGAACAAATGATATTAATGGAAATGCTACTAGCTTATATAACTCTTATTTAACATTTAATGTGCAGGCTTTAAACAGCTCAGGGACTAGGGTTGATTTTAGTTACTCAACAGGCGCTGACACGAATGCTATACTTTCTTTATTTAGCTCTTTACAATCAGCAGCTGTAGCGGCAGGATTTACCTATGTAAGTCAAACATTAAATTCTATTACATTTAGTTTAACAGGTTTTAAATTATTAGGAGGTTACTTAGCTTTAGACAAGTCATTAACTTCACTTAATAAAATAAGCTCATTAGAGTACACAAATCAATATCAAGCAAACTACGATTATGGTATTGCTTATTATGATAAGAATGGTAAGACTAATGGAGTAATTACAAACCTAGCTGCTAATATTAAAACAGTAACTGCACAAGCTGCTCTTGGATATAAGCTACCTACAAACACATTAAGTATTGCTCATAGGCCTCCATTGTGGGCAGAGTATTTTAATTTTGTAGTAAGTAGTAATTTAACCTACAATACTTCTTTGTATTGGGTTAGTGCTAGAACTTTTGCAGATGCCCAACCTACAAATGGAAATCAATACGCATATATAGATGTTTCTAATATTGCTGATTATAACCTAGGATATACCTCAGCAGACGGGAAGGTAAACTCATCTGTTTACTATAGTTTTGCTCCTGGTGATAGGGTTAGATTTATTAAAAGAATAGCCGCTAATGGAACACAAACATTATTGACAGCTCAGCAATATGATTACGAGATTGCAGGAATATCAAATGTTTTTAGTGGTGTAGGATTAAGTCAAGAAGGAACTTTTTTAAAAATAAAATATCCTACTGCTGACATAGGCGGTGACTTTGCTTTTGGTGCAGATAATTTTAATAATTACGAAATATTTATATACAACTACGCTAAGCATCAATCTGAAAAAGACATAGCTTATTATGAAATAGGTAGAAGAAGAAAGGTAGGTAATCCATTTACTAATACTGCTTATCATATTTGCAAAGACCAAGTGCAATCATCATCTGCTCCTTCAGGAACTCCTGGGGTAGAAACTATTATTGCAGGAGATTTTTTTGGAAGATATAGAAACGTACCTTGTTCTTCTAAATATTTAATTGCTGCTCCTAATCATGGTATTGACCAATTCGCAACAATAGAAACAGTTGTTTCGCCTGCTGTATCAAACTCATCATTTACATTAGCTAATCAACCTTACGGTCCTATATATGTAAGTCCTTCATCATATCCAACTTATGCAAATAATGATTGTCTTTATAAAAGCAATGTAGCTGTAATGACTCAAGTTAGATTTAAGGCTACAATATCTGTTATAGATTATGCACAAGGATTTGGTTTTTCGTTGTATGCTGTAGTATGTGCAAACGTAGTTCCATTTCCTACAAAATCTTTAATTAAGTTTTATCAGCATAATGGAGTTCCTGTAAATACTACATTTACTTTTGATGTTGACTATACAGTAGATGTTCCTCCAAATGGAAAAGTTTGGTTTGGTATTAATAACGAAACTGCTGTAAGTTTAAATGCAATTGGTTATTCTGATTTTACTATTGACCTTCAGGTGGTTAATAACATACAAATATTTGCAATAGAAAATACGGCTACAGATTCTTATCAGATAAGATTAAATTCTTATTCAAGACCTCTTATAGAAGACGTGAATGCTAAGAGAGAATACAAGTCTACCTTATTAAGATATGGTAACCCTAAACAAGAGGGAACAAACATTAATAACTCAAATAGATTCTATCCTAATAACTATGATGAGTTTGATAGAAAGTTTGGTAGTGTGGTAAGGATGGTTTCTAGACAAAAAAATGTAAGGATATTCCAAGAGAGAAGGTGTGGAACAATAGGGATATATTCTAAATTCATTAAGAATAATTCAGGGGCTAATGAGCTGATTGTAAGTGATACTATTTTATCTAGTAATAATATTCAATATTATGACGGAGACTTTGGTATAGGCAATCAGGCTGCTAGTTTAACCTCCTCTTCATTTGTGGATTACTTTGTAGACCCAGTAATGGGGTATATATTAAGACTATCTAATGATGGTATTACCCCTATTAGTCAGCTATATAAAATGCAGACCTTTGCAGGAAATCAAATACCTAAATACCTAAACAACGTAGCTTATACGGGTGGAGGATATGCTAAGGTTTTAGGTGCTTTTAATTTCTCAAAAGATAAAGAGGGGCAGTATATATCTGTTTATCAAGGCTCTGCGGATGCCTCTATTTTACCTTATACCTTATCTTTTAATGAGCAGAAGAATGCATTTACAAGTTTTTATAAGTTTGTTCCTGATTGGATTATTAACTTTAATAATACCTTGGCTACATTCAAAGGCGGTAATTTATATATACACGACAGCACAACTTATAATAATTTCTATGGAACGCAGTATAATAGTGATATAACTTTTGTCTTTAATGAAAAGAATGTGGTTAAAAAAGACTTTAACTTCCTTACAATAGATTCATCAGCTCAATACACCTTACCAAGTATAACTACTTCTTTAGGACAGGTAAGTAACCTTGTTGCAAGTGATTTCGATAACCAAGAAGGATTATATCATGGTGCTTTAATGAAAGATAGTAATAGTTTAGGAGGTATTATTAATGGAGATTACCTTAAGGGAACGTGGATAGAGACTAAGCTTCAGCAAGATAGTCCAAGTAATTTAGTATATTTGTCAGGATTATATCTTGGTTACCAAGTAAGTCCTCGTAATTTTTAAATAGAATATTATGATAACACCTGGAATGATACAAGCAGGAGTGGGGGTCGCTCAAGCAGGAATAGCTTTATTTAATCAAGGTAAAAAGAAAAAGCAAGTTCAGAAAGACCTGAATGCAGTAGAAGAATATCAAGTACCTACAGAAACCAAGCAAATGTACGAAAGTGCAAAGATGGATGCAACCACAGGTTTAAGTGGGGCATCTAAATTACTTGCTACTGAGGGAGCTGCTAGGGCAGGCAAGGCTGCTATGGGAGCTGCAACCGAAAGGAAGGGTGGTCTTGGTATGATTGGTGCTATCCAAAAGTCAGGTCAACAAGCAGCTCTTGGGCTTGCAGGACAAGAAGAATCTGCACTAGCTAGTAAGAAAGCTGCCTTAAGGGGGGCTACAAGCGCATTGATTGGAGAGAAAGGAAAAGCATTTGCTAGTAGACAAGAGAAACAAAAAACAAGACTTAGTATATCAATGGCTGATTTAGCTGCAAATAGACAAGCTATTTCTCAAGGACTTAGTGCAATTGGTAAAGGTGCTGTAAATGATGCTAATACCAGTAAAGGTACTGGAGGAAAAAGTAAAAGCGATATTGCTGCTCTTCTTTCAAAAGCTGGTGGACAAGCAGCGTCTATTGCATTTTTATAATAAGACTTAGTTTTATGATTAAGTATAAAGAAATAACAATATGCCATTAGTATCAGAAAGTTTAATACAAAAAGCTTACGGCCCAACAGACCTTAGTGGTTTCTATAATTCTATAGATACATATTATAAACAAGCAGCGGCAGAAGCTAAGGCTCAAAAAATAGCTTTACAAAAAGAATATTACACTAATTTAGCAACATACAATAAAGACCAAACAGGAGTAAGAGATGAAGATATTCCTGAAATTACAGAACATTATAGTAAATGGAAAGCTGCTCAACAGCAGCTAATGAATAATCCTACTTTATTGCAAAAAAATCCAAAGTTGTATGGGGAATTAAATGCAGAATCTAATACGCAGTATATGGCTGCTATTGGTAAGTCTAATATAAGTAAAGCAAAAAGAAAAGACATAGAACAGACGGCGGCCTATATTAGGTCTCATCCAGATGAGTATGAAGATGAAGCCCATCAAAATTATTTAAACTCTACCAAAAAACCTACATCACAATTATTATCTACTAATGAAGATGACGCAGAAAGACTAAAGTATGGAGGAATAAAGACAAAAGATTTAGTTGATAATACAAATAAGATATATAAATCAGCAATTACTAAAGCAAGGATTGAAAAATACAAAGATGAATTTGGAACTGTTTCAAACGAATTTGAAATAGCAGACCCTACTGCTTTAGTTAGAAGCGTTGGTTTCTATATACATTCTCAAAAAAATCCTGAAAAAGCATCTACTGTTGGAATAAAAAATGCAGGGCAAGATTATAAATCTACTTCTGAAGAATACAGTAAAATGCCTGAGTCTTATTTTGCTCAGTTTAAAAATCCAGATGGTTCTGATAAGTTTCCTGAAATGAATGTAAATGGAGTTAAAACTAGAAAACCTATTCTTAATTTTAATTCTAATTTTAATACAGAAAACTTTACTTCTTATCTTGTAGCAAAAGGAATATTAGGAGGTCAACCAAAAGAAGGAAAAGAGTTTACCCAATTTAATAGAGGTAAAATGGGAGAGAAAGAATATAATGCAAGTCTAGCTCTTAAGTCTCAAAAAATGATGGAAAGCATTAGGCAAGCAAATAGACAATCTCTACAAAAGACAGGTGCTGCCTTAAGATTAGGTGAGCTTCAAGAAGGGAAACAGCTAGATGGTATGATTAAATTATTATCAGGTGTAGTTGGAACAGAAGCTAAGTTGGATATAAATATGGGAGACCCATTAGATGATGCTAAAATAGATAACATTATTGGCAAATTAAGAAAGGTAGTAGAAAAAGTAAAGACTACTCCTAAATCAGGAGTAGCTGTTTCTGGAAAGAAAGATGATAAATTATAATTATGCCTGATTTTAAAGAATTAGTACAAAATTTATATGCCTCAAAAAACAGAGAGCTAACTTCTGATAAGTTTGATTACATTCAAAAAACTTATACGGGGAAAGAACAGGATTTTGTAAAAAATTTTTATGCCACTATTGGGGAAGATTTAACTAAAGAAAAGTTAGATTACATTAATACTACTTATTTAAAAACATCAACAGAAGAACAGCCTAAGCTTGAGAAGGGAAAAGTTTTTTCAACTTTATTTGGAGACTCAAGACCTGAAAGACAAATGTCAGAAAGCACCTCAGTCTCAAAAATTGCAACAAAAGAAAGACTTGAAACAGAGGTTAAACAGGCTCCAGAGAGGGAAAGAAAAAAACAAGAAAAAATAAAATTAACAAAAGAAACTGCCTTAAAGAATACTATAAAACAAAATCTAGAAAATAATAAAATACCTTACACAGAAGGAGATTTGAATTGGAAAAATGCTGAAAGTAAAATACAAAAATCTATAGGAGAAGACCAATTAGGATTAACTTATGATAAATTAGGCAATCCTTATTACGTTAAATCATTAAATGGATTTGAATCATTATGGCAAGGTTTTAAGCAATCAGCAACAGATGAAAAAGATAGTTTTGTTTTTTGGAATCATTCTATTGAAGATAAAGTAAAGTTTGCTGATGATGCTATACAGAATAATACAATACCTGAAGGAGTTGTAACAGGTAGATTAGGAAAGGCCGCAGAGTTCGTAGGAAGTTCTGCTGAAGATTTAGCTAAAGGTTTTGGAGGAGGCTTTGTAGGAGCTGAAGTTGGTGGTTCAGTTGCAGGTGTACCTGGTGCTATATTTGGTGGAGCAGGTGGGGCTTTCTTAGCTATGGCCCCTTCAGCATATACAAAAGCCTACACAGGTGAAACAATAAAAAGGTATAAGCAATCTATTGATGAGATTAAATCTCAAGGGAGAGAGGTTACTAAGCAAGACAAGATTGATGCTATGTCAAAAGCATTGCCTCAAGGTCAAACCGCAGGTGGTGTAGAGCTAGTAAAAATAGCCGTGCTATCATTTGTGCCAGGGGGTAAAGGTGCTTCAGGCAAAGGATTTATAAATTTATTAAAACAAGATATCAAACATACTGCTGTTGATGTAGTTAAGTTTTCTGGATTAAGTGCAGGAGGTTCTTTAGCTACAGATGTATCAGCAAAGGCAAGAGGGTATAATGTTCGTCTATCAGAAATGGTTACGAATGCCTTAGAAAAAGGTGGGGAGGGTGCTACTACTGCTGCCGCTTTTGGTTCAGTACATGGGTTGTTTAATGTTTCTAAATATACAAGAGCAGGGGCATTAGATTATCTTTCTACTATTGAAAGACCTAAATTGGTTTCTTATTCAATGGCTCAAGAGGCAAATGGTATAATACCTAAGGGTGCTACTGAGAAAATGATTACTGAGTTAGACTCATTTAAACAAGCTCAAGATAAAGTTCCAGGATTTGTTCCTGATGTAAATAAGGCTTCTTTTGCAGGTAATATAAGAAAGAAGATGAACCTAGAGGAACAGAAAAGAAGTTCTGACCCTTCGTTTCATCCTAAAATAGATGAACAAATATCTGCCATAGACGATAGGATTAAAAGAATGACAGAGTCTCCTGACCCAACTCAATTAGAGGTTGATGATGTAACAGGAGCAACAGGAGAGCCTATTGCACAAACAGAACAGCACGTTCAAGATTCTATAAAAAATCTAGAGCCAGAAGAAACAAAAACTCCTGAGCAATTAAAAGATGTGGAATCTACAACTAAGTCATTAGAAGAGGTTGCTAAAACTAATCCTGACATAATAGATGTAGAAGGTATTAAAAAAGAAATCAGCGATATAGAAAAACAAATATCTGATTTAAATAGTAAAGACGAAACAGTACCTGAAGAGCTTCAGACTAAACTAGATAATTTAAATAATGTTGAGCATGAATTTAGCGATTATGAGCAGGTTGAAAATGAAGAGGGGATTATGGAGTACAAAGAAAAGAAACTTACTCCTAAAGAGATAGCTGAAAAATATCATGCAGCAAAAGAAGATGGAACTAATCCTGAGTTTGTAAACGCAGTAGAAAAAGTATTAGCTCCAAAAGAAGTTAAACCTACTGAAGTATTAGATGTGGATGGAGCAAAAGAGTTTAATTATATAAAACAATATTTACCTGACTTATTTAAAAATATAAATAATAAAGGGCAGTTAGAAGATGTAATAACTTTTGTTAAAGAAAATATAAGAAAGGATAAAAAATTAACAAACACAAAAGAACTTGAAGAAGCTGCTGTAATGTGGTTAAATAAAACTAAATATTCTGAAAAATTTAAAGAAGTTAAACCTACTGAAGCAACAGAAACAACTAAAACACCTGAAGAGCATGAATTTGATGCTCATACAGAAGCATTAAACGAAACAGTTAAAAATACCGAATATGAAGAACAAGCAAGAAGTGCTGGACTTCGTGAAGAGCCTTCCCCCGAACCTACAGGAGAAGTTCCAGGAAAACCTGAGCGAAAGCCTATCGAGGAAGCCAATGCTCCCAACGAAACAAGAGCAACCTGGGAAGATGCAGGATTCAAATCAGAACAGGAATCAAGAGAGTCCTATGCAAGAGAGCGAGATGGTAGAGCAAAAGAGTCCTATGAAGAGTACCTATTTAAAAAACATTGCGGAGAAGGCTAGAAGAATATTTAAAATTAAACGTAAATAAGTATTAAATTTGAACGATGGTAAATATTAAAGACATAGGTTTAACTAAAGACAAGACATTACTTATTTGTGATAATGGATTATTCTTTGACTTTGCCTTAAAACTAGCAGACTATTTTAAGAAAGTATATTATTATACAGAATGGAAAAACGCTTACCCAGGGATGGCTGAGGCTGTTGTAGGAACAGAGTGGAAGAATGGTAAAAGGCTAGATACTTTTGATGGTAAGAATATTGAGAGGGTTGAGAATATGTTTTCTATTATAGATGAGGTTGATTGTTTTTTCACCCCTGATATTTATGATGGAGATTTATTAGAGCTTTTAGAAAGGTCTGGAATACCTTGTTTTGGAAGTGGTAAGGCTGAGTGTCTTGAGCTTAATAGATATGAGACCTCTCAAGAAATGATTGAAGTAGGAATGGATGTTGCCAAGACTATTAATATAGTTGGCATGAAAGACCTAAGAGAGTTCCTTAAAAAGAATGAAAATAAGTATGTAAAGATTTCTAAATACAGAAAGACCTTTGAAACATTCCACCATATTAATTATAAATTATCAGAACCTCTTTTAGACAATATAGAAAATACCCTAGGTCCTCTAAAGTATATTGTTGAGTTTGTTATAGTAGACCACATTGATGCGGTTGTAGAAGAGGGAATAGACGCTTATGCGGTAGATGGTAAATTACCTTCAAGGGTATTTACAGGATGCGAGATTAAAGACGTAAGCTATGCAGGTAAATTAGTTAATACAACTGACTTATCAATAGGTAACAAGAAGGTAAATGAAAAG
>Ga0209084_1000929_pt1 | contig 26041 bp, 17 predicted proteins | sample C_130820_MF_Meta_FD_187309 | JGI IMG/M metagenome (GOLD analysis project Ga0209084, IMG submission 187309) | Freshwater microbial communities from Lake Croche, Canada to study carbon cycling - C_130820_MF_MetaG (SPAdes) (version 2) | ecosystem: Environmental > Aquatic > Freshwater > Lake...
TTCCTTCTCTTCTTGATTCAGGGACTTGGATGTTCCGTTTACCTGAAAAGTAGTCTGCTGTTAAGGAGTTGGCTTTGATGAATTCTGAAGGAATCCCTGCTGCCATTATTCTTCCGCCGTGGATTCCTGCACCTGGTCCAATATCCACCACATAATCGGACTCCTGCATCATGTCCTTGTCGTGTTCTACTACAATGACCGTATTACCTACATCACGGAGGTCTTTTAGCGCTTGAATCAACCTCACGTTATCCCTTTGATGAAGTCCAATGGAAGGCTCATCTAGTATGTAGGTCACATTTATTAATTGAGATCCGATTTGGGTTGCTAATCGGATTCTTTGGGCTTCGCCTCCACTTAGGGTAAAGCTGGCTCTGTTTAAGGATAGGTAAACCAATCCGACATTCATTAAAAACCCTGTACGGGTGGATATTTCCTTTAATATTTCATTCCCGATGACCTTTTGACGGTCACTCATGGTTGCCTCTATGGATTGAACCCAGTTATAGAATTTATCTATTTGAAGGTTTGCGGCTTGACCAATGTTTAAGTCCCCTACCCTAAAATAAAGGGCTTCTTTTTTGAGTCTTAGACCTTGACATTCTGGGCAGTTGGCTAGTTTACCGATGGATTCCAATCGCTCCTTTAAATCGGATTCTTTTTTGTTGAGGATTTCCTCTTCGAATTGATTGACTAATCCATTCCAGGCAATATTGTAGTCAGTATAATGGTATTCAACTTTAAGTTTTTCTCCGTCTTCGATTCCGTATAATAGTTCTTGAATGAAGTCCTCTGATAATTTGGATATAGAATCAGTGACTTTGTGTCCGTGTTTTTTAAGTAGTGCCTTAATTGTCCCTGCTGTCCATAGGTCGATGTCCTTTCCCAAAGGCGCGATTCCACCCTCTCTGATTGACTTTGCAGGATCTGGGAAGATTGCAGACATTTCAAATTGATAGGTGTAGCCCATTCCTTTGCATTTTGGACACCATCCATAAGGAGAGTTGAAGCTGAAAGTATTGGGTTGAGGCTCCTCATAACTGATTCCTGAGTCCAAGCACATCAAATGGCGACTAAAAAAGTAGGGTTTATTGGCATCCACATCCAAAACGAGCATTGTACCTTTTCCCATTTTAAGAGCAAGGGTGATTCCGTCTCTTAATCTTTGGTCTGTGACTTCAGTAGGAACTTTGATTCTATCAACTACTAACTCAATATCATGAATTTTAAACCTTGATACTTGCATTTTTGCCACGACCTCTTGGACTTCCCCATCCACACGGACTTTGGTATATCCTAGTTTTGTAATGGATTCAAATAATTCTCTATAATGTCCCTTCCTTCTTTTGATGAGTGGAGCGAGTAGGTAAACGGATTTATTTGCTAATTGAGTGACAATGCTGTCTAATATCATGTCATCAGAAAACTTGATCATTTTCTTGTCCGTGACATAACTATAAGCATCTGATGCTCTGGCATATAATAATCGGAGGAAGTCGTAAATTTCAGTAATAGTTCCTACCGTAGAACGAGGATTTCTATTCACCGTTTTTTGTTCGATAGAAATCACAGGACTTAGTCCATTGATTTTATCTACATCAGGACGTTCTAATCCTCCTATAAATTGACGGGCATAGGCTGAAAATGTTTCCATATACCTTCTTTGGCCTTCCGCATAAATTGTATCAAATGCTAAGGAAGATTTTCCAGAGCCAGAAAGTCCTGTAAAACATATCAGCTTGTTGCGTGGAATGATTAAATCAACATTCTTCAGGTTGTGTTCCCTAGCACCGTATATTTCTATGAATCCGTCTTCCTCAACGAATTCCTTAACCATCTTATCGGATGCTTTAGGCTTGCTTGATTTGGTTTTAGGTTTTTCTATGACGACTTCTGATTTATTGATTGATACGCGTTTTGCCACTGATTTTGATATACTTAGACGGACTGCAAAACTCCATAACTAAAACCGAATATAAAAGGTTTATTATGGGTTAAATAAAAAAAGGGCAAATATGATGTTTACATCACATTTGCCCTTTAAGGTCTATATCTGTTTCAGTTTATTATCTCAAAACCTGAATCGATTTTGTTTTAACCTCTGATTGTCCAATGAATTTAATTAGGTACATTCCTGATGGTAAATTCAGTAGGTTGGCGTTTAATTCAATTTTATAGGTTCCAGAGTTTTGAACAACAGAAGGGACGATATTGGATATTATTCTTCCGTTAAGATCAAGTAATTGAATGGCAATTCTTTGACGATCAGCTATGGTGTAGGTAATTACTGTATTTTCTTTGAATGGATTGGGAGCGATTTTGAAATCATTAATTGCAAGATTTGGAGTAACCTCTATTGAAGTCACATAGAAAGATTGCGTATCCATTGATTTACATCCATTATTCCCTAATAGATTCAAGGTTGCTGTATAGCGTTTTGATGGGCTATAGTAATGCACTACTGAATATCCATTTCCGGTGCTTCCGTCACCATACGTCCAAGAATAATTGGCTTGAGTGGTGTCGTTGGCTTTAAAATCAACTTCATATCCTGATTTTAAAGTTACTTTAAATGAAGGATCTGGTTTTGTATTTAAAATAATTGATTTATTTATTGAATCTGAACATCCAGAAGCGGTTGTTTTAATCACTAATGAAGTACTATGAGCTGATTTTGGATTTGTAAATAAATATTTCAAAGTTTTAGAAATATTGCTTGATTTAACTCCATCAAAATACCAAGTTCTTGTGGAACTAGAGGTGATTGTTGTCGTATCATTGAATGTTGAGGAATCTCCTTCACACACTTTTGAGTATGTGAATCCTGCGATTGGGGAACGAGCAATTACAACCGTAATGGAAGAGTCATCACTACATCCTCCAGTTCCTACTGCAGTGATTGTAGCTTTATAAGTCCCTGATGTACTATATTTATGATAAACCACACCTCCGACTTTGATTGAGGAGCTAGTTCCATCTCCAAAGCTGATTGTAGCACCTGAAATACTTCCTGAAGAAATACTTGATTTGTCTGTAAACATGGCTGAATCTTTAGAACATGTATTTGCTACTGTCATTTGGGCAACTGGTTTTCCTCCTGAACCCACTGTTACAGAAACGGCCACCTTTTTAGATGCACAAGCATCTGTATCATTACATACCCAATTATAGAAGAAAGGATAATAGTAGTTATATGCTTTCCCTGAAAGGGTTGCACCAGTTACATCAATATATTTACTAGAGAAAGGATAAGCAAATCCACCTGAGGAATAATCATAGCTAAATTGAAGAACTGCAGATCCACTTCTTCTCATAGAAAAGTCAGTTCCATAAGGAACCTTGATTTTTACTGGAATCCTTTCAGTGGAACCTGAACCTGAAACAGAAGAGGTCTTAGATCCTATTTTAGTACCTGCAGAATTGTAAATTTCCACAGTTACCGTTCCTGAGGTATTTGCAATAACGTCAACGGAATCAATAAATATTGTTTTTTTAGTATCAAAGGTTAAGTATGAACCAACATTGCTAAAGCTAGATGAACCAGAAAGAGAACTTGGATCTGCTCCTGCATTAAAGGTATCAGCATGAGCCTGCACATAATAAGTTTTGGATCCTGTTACTTTGGCAGGGAAAGTATCTCCCTTGAAAACTAAATTATTTTTAGAATCATACCAATATAAAGAATCGGAAGGATTCGCTTTTTTAGGGATTAGATTAATAGTCCCTGTAGTAGAACAAGTTGATGTAGAAGAAATGGATGGGTCTCCAAAATGAGGATAAATTACAATTGATGTTTTAGAGGTGTCATTTGTTCTATCACTATCTGAAGGTAGAATTGTGAATAGAGTAACCGTAAACTCTCCTCCTTTAAAGTTATTCCATCTTTTTGACGCGTTTAGAGTAATGGTATCCACAGTACTTGTAGCAAGTGACCTTGAATATAGGATGGTTGCTGAATCTACTACTGTTCCTGTATTATTGTCGGTAATAATATATTTAACAGGGCAAGAAGAAATTGCTTTTGTCCCTAAGTTGGTAATTTGACCAATTAGTTTTGTATTTGAATCTCCACAGAATTGTGATGTTGGACTTACGATACCAATTGCTGACGCATCCGTTTGAACTGGGGTAAATTCGTCACATCCAATATCAGGTTTTGTAGTAGAGCGCGTTTGGTTGTCAAAATCGATGGTTACTCCAGCAAATGGAACTCCTTTGTCAGCGATTCCAGAAGCAGCACTATGCAAATCGGTAGTTGCCTTGAAGTTAGGATCCACTGAAACGGATTTTTTATCTACTCCAGTTGCAGTTCTCCAATCTGTCATTGTAGAATAGGTGGTCCCAGAATAATTACCTACGTTTCCGTTTGTAGAATCAAAATAATTGTTATTATCCATTCCAGCTAAGCTACTTGGATAATAAAGATAGATTGGCATTCCGTCTGTGGTTTCTACGTTATTATTTTTCAAAGCCATTTTACTGCCTGTATAATAATAATAAATTCCGGCATCATTTGATGTACCGGCATCAACTCTAATTGAATTAAATCCTGTGTTAATATAGGCACCTTGATAGTTATAAATTCCATAAGCACTATAAATAGAAGCCCCACCTAAATTATCAATTATAATCATATTATTGCTAATTAAGGCAGTTTTTGAAGAGGTCCCTGAAGCGTAATATGAATATATTCCATATCCTCCATTGCTTAAATGAATATAATTTTTGCTGACATTAAAATATCCATTAATCTGATTTAGACTGATTCCTTGACCTCCATAGGTATAAATTATATTTTGAATTTTATTATTAAAAATTACAAAATTTTGATTGTATTGCATTGAAATTCCTGAGTATTGTGCGGAATCAAATGTTGAATTTGTAATCTTATTATTTGTTTCTTGAACAGTTAATCCTCCATTAGATAAGTATATATTAGAATATCCTCCTACAAATGCACAACTGTCCCAAATATTAGAAGAGTCAACATCTGTATTGGATGATAATCCATAACCTGAGGTAGCGTCTGTTTTAATATAAACGTTTTTAAATATATTTCTATAAGAATTTAAATACATATAAACTCCATTGCCATAAAAACCACCTCCAGTTGCTGTGATAGCCATATTTTTAAATTTAACAAACCTTGTTCCTGCCATAGTAAGCGTTGCAGGCGGAATTGTTGAATAAGTTGAAGTGGTGGTGGTATCCAATACTACATTTAAAGGGTTAGTTGTTGTCCCTTGGAATGTAATTGTATTTATTGATGAAGTTCCTTTGATTCTACCTAAATAATGATAACCTGAATATGTTCCGTTGTCTATGTTAAATATAACCGAACTACAGATTCCACCAGTATTAAGGTCCTCCATTGCCTGTTTAACCGTTTTATAATCACGTCCTGTAGCTGAACCAATTGTATAAGTTCCTCCTAAAGCCGGAACTACTCTTCGTGTTGCGGAATCATTAGACCTGTCTAAATCTACATTTGAACCGTTCACAAAGGAGTCTGTATATGCAATTACATTAGTACTACCTTTAACGAAGCTATAACTACCTAAGCTTACAAGCGTATCTTTATTTGTTTTTATCCCAATTCCTGAAGAAACCGAAACATCTGTTTGTTTTACTCCGTTCACTACCCAATGGATAGTTGTTGAGGTAAGTGGCGTTAATCCATAATTAAACAATCTTGCATATACATTTTTTGTACCTGGACAGAAATTAGTAGAAGGTGAATCTACTGTAAATACTCCTGCATCATATTTTGCTGGAACAATTTCATTTGCTCCTATAGTTGTTTTAAGAGAATCTCTTTTAATACCGTAGTAATCCGATTTAATGTTAAAAATTGGGATACCTGATTGATATAACCTAGTATTTCTATTTTTTAATATAATAGGTCTTCCTTTTATAATTGGATCAACAGATAAGGAATTTTTATCTTTCCCTGTACTGGTTTTTAAACCTGTTAATGAAGTAATGGTTGTACCACCAATATACGCATTAAATCCAGAGGACTGATAGTAGTCATTATAATCACTTTTTAATAATCCAGTTGTACCACTGTTATATTGAAGAATTGCGCCCAACCCATAATTACAAATTACATTATTTACAACTTCATAATAGTCAGTGGTAGATGAGGTATAAGTACTGAAAGTTGTATTAGATGAAGTACTGCTGTTTTCAGAAATGAATGTATTGTAATAAAATTTACACTTTTGAGGATAATATACATATACAGGCTGTTTAGAAACGCCCTTACCAGTAGAATCTGGTCCCATATATACTTGATTGTTATATACCAAACCAGTATCACTATATTTGATGTTGGTACTAACACTATTTCCACCAAAGTAATACATATACAAACCTATATATCCTTGATACATATTAATGTAATTATTACTGATAATAGATTTACCGCTAACATTATAAGTCATTAATCCATAACTATAAGAATATGAAGGATTAATGATTCTATTTTTATCAATAATTAAATTATTTTGATTGCTCGTATAAATCCCGTAATAACCAAAAGTATCGATTGTGTTGTTTGAAATAATATTGTTTTTTTCATCCGTTCCATAATTTCCACTTAGGAAAATAGTGTAATATCCACCTTTGATGAAATTATCTAAAACTGAAATTCCAGAATCTACATCTCCACCGGAATAAATTGCACTTGAAGGATATCCTGTAGGAATAATATTGAATACATTTGAACTTACAGTTATGGCTTTACTTTGTCCATGTATATCTATTGCGTTACCTGTACTAAATGATGTAGTACCAGCGCTTCTGGTCAATGTTAAATATTTAATGGTAATCCATTTGGCACCATTTAACTCAAAAATATAATTTTTGGATGATCCTCCAGGGACATCAATAGTAACCTTGGTAGGGTCTAAAGATTTTGATTGGAAAGTTATTGTATTAGTGCTTGAAGCTCCTTTAATATTTGGGATGGATACTTGGTCAGAATAAGTACCATCTAATATATTAAAAACTACTGGTCCACAAACGCCTCCCCTTAATAGGGCTGTAACGGCATCAGATAAGGTGTTGAAATCAGCCGTTGAACCTCCTACTGTAAAACTTCCACTTAAACCTGACGATATAATTAGTTGGGTAGTATCATTTGTTTGATTGCTATCTGGAGTAGAGCTATTTACTGTTTTTATTATAGCCTTAATCGTCTTTGGTGTTGATGTAAAGGAAGTACTTCCTAATTTAATTAAGGAATCGACTCCACTTCCTAATGCACTGGTGAATGAAACATCTGATTGGGCTACTCCGTTAATCGACCAAGAAACAGTCCCTGAGGAAACAGTGTTAATACCTGCATTGTTGATTCTTACATATATATCCTTAGTTCCAGCACAAAATCCAATGGCTGGGGAATCGATTGCAATTGCTGCTAAATCATTATTTCTTGGTGTAAATTCATCCGCTCCTATATCTGGAGTGGTGGACCTTGTATCACCATCTATATCAGTAGTAATTCCGGATGAAATAAGATTTCTTCCGACATTATTTAATTTAATATTACTAACGTGAAGATCGGTATTTGAATAATATTTAGGATTAATAGATAATGATTTTGCACCTTTTCCAGAAGCAGTTTTGTATCCGCTTAAAGTATAATCCGTACCATTATAATTAATATGTTTTAATACAGAAGTTGAATAGAAGTTATTATTGTTCTCATCTTTTGTTGAACCTGGGTGGTATAAGTAAAATGAATAACCAGTTCCACTATTAAAGACGTTATTATTATAAATATTGGTTTGCGCAGGAGATCCTGAGTAATAATAAGAATAAAGTCCATAAGAATATGTGTTGCCGCCATTTATATAAATATTATTGGCAAATATGTTAATGTATTGGCAATAGGAGTGGTAAATCCCAATATTGGTAGAAGATGCTATAGGTAATGAAATAAAGTTATTATCAATTAAAAAAACATTTGATTTAGAGGTTGAAATGGAATAATATGTATAGATACCGTATCCTCCGTTATTTAAAATGATTTTATTTTTTTCTATCCAATTTTTTTCAGTGTTATTGTAGGCATAGATTCCATAATAATAATTTGTTAGACCGTTTGTTATGGTATTTGATTGAATTTTAAGGTAGGATTGATAGTAGGCATATAATCCGTAGTTATATGAAGAATCTATTACGTTATTACGCACTATATTTCCTGAATCATAACCTGAGGAATAATTTCCATACAAGAAAACTGAAAAGCTACCGTATTTAATTAAATTGGAATCCAATAATAAGTTATTAATCTGAGAGTAAGTGTATGAACTGGAATTGTATCCGGCAACAACTACCGATTGAACAGTTGATCCATAAGAACTTGTAATTTTATCTCCTAAGATTACATTATTAATAAATGAATTACTATCAGAATTGTTTTCTAAGAAAAGCACTATAGAACTTGTTGTACCTGAGTGAGACAATTTAGAAAGTGTCATATCTCTGAAGGTAATAAATGATGCTCCGTCAAAATGGATTAGGTAATTGGCAGAACTAGAATTTGAAGTATCTATTAAGATAACCTTGTTTCTATTTCCACTTTTTGACTTAAAGGTAATCCTATTTGTTCCAGAGGCTCCACTGATAGCAGTAATATCTAATTGCTGCTCGTAAAGACCATCTGCAACTTCAAAAGTGACGGCAGAACTTACGCCAGGGCCATTAGCTGTACCGGCAGCTCTTGTTCCATTTAATAAATCGCTAATTGCATCTTTAAAGGATGTGTAGTTGGTAGATGATGCCTTTGCTGTGGAATCAATTGTGTAGGTACCAGACAAGGTGGCCGAAGCCTTAAATTGAAAGGTCAAAAGCAAGATAGTTGTTAACCCAAAGGATAACAGCTGTTTAAATTTGGATTTGCATAGAAGTGCAGTCATATTCAATAATAATTTATTTAAAGTAATGTAATTTAAAGTCCTATAGGAAACAATACAATTGTCCTAATATAGACTCTAAAGTATACAAAAGTAACAAAAAAAGTTCAACTTTTTTAGGGTTGAACTTTTAATATATTTTAATGACTTCCTATTAATCTACCACCTAGGGCAAGCTGGTCTTAGGAAGGTGTATGTCACCGTTACTCCACTGAATAAATACCAATCCTTATTGTCTGGATTCCCTCTTGCAACGCTTTTACCATCTGTTACATATATAGAAGGTTTACCATCTGCCATTAAGACACTTCTATTTGACAATTGCTCTGCAAGGACGCCACCTTGCGAATTTCGTTTCAAATATCCAGTTACAGGATAAGTGGTACTTACATCATCTAAGTAATCTGTAAATGTTTTTCTGATTCCAGTTTCCAATCCAATGTTGAAAGCATTTCCTAAATTAAATTTAAGACCTACCCCAAATGGAATTCCGATTTGGGTTAGCGCATATTTTTGGCGGTCATTGTATTTGGTTGTTTCTTGCCCTTCTGTTCCTAATGGTTGAAGTCTTACATCTTCTCCATTCAGATTTGCAGTAGGATCAAAAGAAAAGACAGATAGTCCAAGGAATAAATAAGGGGAAAATCTATCCTTTTTATAACCTGCTTGAATTCCTAATATATTCCATTCAATTTGACCTGAAAAATCATAAATGTATGATTTGAAAGATAAATTTCTTGCTTTAGATGCATCCGATTTGGCATCTTGGGCATCGGAACCTGATATCGTTCCAAAATAAGCATTTCCTTTAAGAGTCCACTTCTTATTGAGGTTATATCTTACTAAAGCACCGTAGGCTGGATGCATTTGGCTAAACTCTATTGGGTCAGGGGTTAAATCACCCACATAGGTTGATATTCCACCAAATAATCCCACTTCCCAAAATTGAGCAAATGAAAAAAGGGGTATTGCAAGCAATACCCCTAGTAATTGTATTTTTTTAAACATTAATCAGGAGTAATTTCTACTCACAAATTAACGCATAATTTTTGACTTTATAGAATAAAATAATTCCTTAGAAATTTGTACAGCTAAATCTTCTTAACGTTTTGGTGATTGTCAATCCAACAAAGATATACATATCGTTTTTCTTGCTGTTTGCTCTTTGTATTCCTTTTACATCATTGATGGTTTTTGTAGGATATTTAGTAAAATCACGTGGATTAGAAGCGACTAATGCTCTCTCATCACCAAATGTAGCTCTAGAATATGTTTTCATAGCATCCATATCAGGATATACAGTAGAAGCATCATCTAAATAATCAGTGAATAATTTACGTTGACCTAATTCTAAACCTATATTCCAAAAGTTTCCTAAGCTATATTTAATCCCTAAACCGTAAGGGATAGAACCTTGCCATCTAGAATAAGCTGATTTTGAAGAACCAGCTAAATTTTGACCTTCCGTTCCAAGAGTTTGTAAATCTAAACCATCCCATTTAGCACCTGTACTTGTGTTAACAATATCTGCTACAGGATTAAAGTGGAATAAAGCAATACCTGCAAATACATAAGGTGCAAAACGGTATCTTTTTGAATTGGATATAAAAGGTAAAATGTTTAACTCTCCTTGGATACTGAATTCCATTAGGTTAGATCTGAAAGATAAATTTCTTTTAGCTCTATATCTTTGGTCAGAAGCATCATCTGCATCTGTTCCAGAAATCCATCCATAGGTAAAAGAACCTTTAAGGTTGAATCTTGGTCCAAAATAATATCTTCCTAATAATCCTAGAGAAGGCTTTGTTCTCTTAATTTGTGCGTGTGAGTGAGTTAAGTCACCTTGGTAATTTGATGTACCAAGGAAAATTCCTCCTTCCACATCTTGTGCGATTGACGCACTTGCTAAGGATAGTATAGCAACTCCTGTAAGTAAAAGTTTTTTGAGTATCATAACTATAAAGTATTCAGCTGTCTAATTACAACAAAGTTACAATGAAAATTCTAAATATTAAGAAAAAAAATTAAAAATTTCTTGTATCCAATCCCCAATTTAGCTTTTCACGTAATCCGTGAATGAAATTTTCAAAGTTTAATCTCATTAATTTAAAGGCAAATGGTGCCTTATGGACGGCAATAGCTTCTTGATAATCAACTACTTCATATCTGGAATCTAAGGAGATTAGGTGATTGAGTCCCCTACCTTTTACTTTAAAGGTTACAACAGATTCGTCATTAATAATGATAGGTCTAATGTTCAGATTATGGGGAGCAGATGGAGTAAGTACCAAACTTTTAGAATCTGGGAAAATCACAGGTCCTCCACAAGATAATGAATATGCTGTGCTTCCTGTGGGTGTAGCTAAAATTATCCCATCTGCCCAATAACTATTAAAAAACTCTCCGTTTAAATAGGTATCAATAGTAATCATACTCCCTGTATCCCTTTTATGGACAGTGAAGTCATTCAATGCATAAGGGAAACTATTAAAAGCTCCTGCACTAGAACTTAACTGAAGAACAGATCTACTTTCAATCTTATATTGTCTAGTTCTTATTGCAAGTACAGCATCCTCTAATCTTTTTTCTGGAACAGAACTTAGAAATCCTAAACGTCCCAAATTTATTCCTAAAACAGGTATTTGGGCAGTTTTTACAATTGCAAGGGTATCTAAAAGGGTCCCGTCACCCCCTAAACTGATAATGCAAGTGCAATTTTGTTCAATTAAATCCTCTGGGCTGTAGAATACTTTTTCAGGGCTATAGTCGTAATCATTACGTAAAATATTTGCAATATGCTCATCATAAAGGTAACTGATTCCGTATTTAGTCAAAATCCCCATCAGGTTTTTGATTACAACAACATCCTCGGCCGCACTTACTCTACTATAGATTGCAATTTTATCCATTCTTACTTCCTCTTGTCTATATATCTAATAGTTTCATTAATAAATCATATCTATCCTTCATATCATCAGTTTGTAAAATAGATGGATAAGTATAGTTTATCTGATAATTATAACGATTGAAGGCTGAAACTATTCTACCAATTTCAAAAGTATTGAGTTTTAGAGTTAATTTAATCAATCCAGTTTCTGGCTCAATATCCATATAAAGCACTAAAATTTTAAAATTTTCTGATTCAACTATACGAGCGATTTCACTTAGGCTATAATCATGTGCCCCTAAAGAAATTTTAATGATTCCGCCAGGTTCCTTAAAGGAATAAATTTCTGAGGCCTTGAAAAACAATTCATCTGACCTGATTGAACCAATGTAATTATAGTTTTCATCAGTTACGGGAAGTACAGTGAGTTCAAACTTTGCGATTGTTTCAAAAACATCCAATTCAGCAATACTTTCCAATACAGAGGCTGAAATAAAATCATCCTTGAGTACATCTATAAGCGTAGTATCTTTATCGGGTAAATGTAACACTGCTTCTGCAGGCAAGATACCTTCCAATTTATTATTGTTTGATACAATTGGTAAATGCGCCACACAATGTTCTGCAAAAAGCTCAGATGCAAATCTTAGGCTGCTTTGTAAATCAATAGTTGGGAAATTTATATTAACTAAATCAGCGGCAATCATTTTGAATGTTTGATATTTTGGGTCTAAACGTCCCCAAAGTAAAGTAATGTTTTGTTGAAAGCAAAAAAATTATTCTTATTCATTATCGGTAACGGCATCTATCCAATTATTAAGTATCATTAAACCTTGGTTTGTCATTATTGATTCTGGGTGAAATTGAAGTCCCCAAATCAATTTTGTCCGATGTTTAAAGGACATTATAAGTGTTTCTTCTTCTTGAACAAGTAAGGATGTTGGTTCCAAATCAGTATCTATCTGATTGTCAATTACCCCAAGACTATGATAAAGCCCAACTGTTAACGGATATTTAACACCTTTAAACATTACCTTATTGAATTCTGTAATTTCCAAATAATAAGACTTTCCGTGAATTGGTCGATTAATCGGGTTTACTTTCCATCCATAATAGGAGGCAATTCCTTGAAAGCCAAGGCATATTCCTAAGATAGGAACCTTATTTTGGTAGTTGTGAATTGTTTCAATTATAACAGGATGGTCTTGTGGCCTCATAGGTCCAGGACTAAGGACGATTCCAAACAAGCTACTAATGTTGTCTTCTATGTATTTTAAAGGATTTGCATCTTCCCTAATAGTAATAACTTTATCATTATACACCTGCTGAATATAATCCATTAACATATAGGTAAAAGAATCCATAAAGTCTATAATAACTACCATAAAGTATAAATGATCACTTAGCGAATGATTTGTTAATCTCTTGAACAAGAGATTCTAAACTAGGTAGATAAGTTACAATAGAATTAACAACAAATGGCGCAAAAGGCCTAAGTGTTGAAAACACAATACTTCCTGATTTAGTCTGGTTACCAATTATATGAATGTTGTCCATAAACCAAATAGTCAAACTAGCAAAAAAGGAGGCTTGCGCAACTCCTAAAACTGCTCCAGCAAGTTGATCTATTAATTTCAGTTTTAACAATGCCAATCCTTTTCTGACCATATTTCCTAACTGAATCACAAAAAAGAAAGACAAACCCGCCGTAATTAGATAGGCGAAAAATGGAATCCATTTATGGGAGTTGAAAATTTGGTTAAGTTTAGAAGTAATAATTGCTGTGAATTTTAGACAGCAAATTATTGCTACTATTAAGGCAATTAATTTAAAGGCTTCTGTTAAGAATCCTTTGTAGAAACCATATACACCGGCTAAGGCAATTGGAAGGATATAGATAATATCAAACCATTCCATGGAATTTGATTATTTTAATTAAGGATTCAATGTCTCTTTCACAATAGTAGAAATTAACTTTCCTTCTGCTGATGAACCTAACTCTTTAATTGCCAATCCCATAAGCTTGCCTAAGTCGGAAGGTTGACTTAAAGAATTTTGAGAAGCTATATCCTTAATTTTAGTTCTTATCTCTTCTTCAGAAAGTTGAGCAGGTAAAAAAGTTGCTAAAATATCTAATTCTTCTTGTTCGATTTTCATTAAATCAGGACGGTCCTGTTTGACATAAATATCCAGACTGTCCTTACGTTGTTTGATCAGTTTTTGAATAAGTTTCACTTCCTGATCTTCTGTAATGCCGTTTTCTGAAGCTCCAGGCTCTGTTTTTGCAATAATAATTGCTGCTTTAATTGCACGAAGTGCTCTCAAGCCAGCCTCATTTTTTGCTTTCATTGCCTCTTTTAAAGACTCCATTACTCTTGTTTCTAAAGACATACTCATATTTTTACAAAGTTAGGGATATCAATTCTAGATTTTACAACAGTAATTTCATATTACAATTGTAAGGATTAATAATTTTCAGAGCTGTTTAGTTGGTAAAATATGTAGGAATTTTGAAAATGACAGAATTGTTAATAAAAAGTTTGTAATTTTGAGTTATGAACAAGTTGATTTTGTCGTGGATAAACTTAATTCTGCCGAGTTTTACCTCAATTAGTCTTACTAAGCCTATCTTTAATCGAGTGTCACGATATAATTACTTTTAAGGCACGATATATGAACGTAATTAAATAAAACCGCACTTAAATGTTTAAACTTTACTCTAACTTAAGAATTCTTACAATTCTGTTGACTTTTCTATTAGGAAGTTCAATATTGTCTTATGCCGCAGACGTAGGTGTATCCACTTATGCTTTGAATGCTACCATTTTTAATGGACAAACACCAACATTTAGTGTATCCGCTCATAACTATTCTAGTAGTGGAACTGCCACTAATATAATTATCCAAATAACTAATCCTGCCACAGATGAGGCAAGTTATGTAACGGCTTACCCGTCGATTGGAAGTTATGATGCGACCTCTGGTCAATGGATAATTCCATTTATTAATGCTTCTAGTACTGTTACTCTTAATATTGTCTATAGAATAAAAAAATCAGGCACCCTGTCTTTTAGTATAGCTAAAACAGCTTCTACAGATTTTGATAATAATATTGCTAATAACTACTTCTACTATCAATTTAAAGCATACAAAACAGCTGATGTGGATGTTAGTCAAACAGTAAAACCAGGACCCTACAATCTTGGTAGTATTTTATGGTTTAAAATAGTTGCTAAAAACAATGGACCTGACTCGGCTATCAATACAATAGTTAGAAATTTTCTTCCTAAACCATTTGTGTACTCTTCTTATAGCTTGAAAAAAGGAACTTATAATCCAAGTACAGGAGAATGGAAAATAGGTAATATGGCAAATGGTGAAAAAGATACATTAATCCTTTATGCCAAAATTGATGCTTCTAACATTGGAGGAACAGATACAGGGAAAATATATTATTCCACCTATTCTCCATTTAGATACACTGATTTCTATACCTATTATTATATGCCAAAATTCCGAACGGATTTAGGAACCTTAGTCAAAGCAAATTTTAACCAGAAATTAAACTTTGACAATACATTTATAATGGAAAATGTAGGACCAAGCAAATCTAAGTATAAAGATACCTTAACTTATACAGGAATCCTTAATGCGGCAGGATTAGCAAACTCATCCTCTGTTTCTAAGCAAGTATTTGGGTCGGGATCACTATCTTCTTACGACGGAGTTTTTGATTTTGGTGGTACAAGTGGTAAAACAATACGTACCATAGATAGTGCTCAACAAGACGCATCCTATACAACATCACTAAGTACGTTTTCTGGTTCAGGAAATTTTATTGTTAGAGATTCTTATCAAGTAAGCTCATTTTTATCTGCAAGTGGAGGAAATTTTGTTTCCGGATTTATGACTCAAGGGTACATAAAAACTCTATTATCTTATTGCTTTGTATATCCGATTACCCTACCTCCATATGGAAATGTTTCAGTTATCAGCTCAGATAGTTGGGATAGCGTAGTGAGTAGTAACAATATCTCAATTCCGATTATTGATGGTGCTTTACCAGTTACTTTGACATCATTTAAAGTTGACAAATCAAAACTTGGAAATGAGTTAAAATGGACAACTGCTCAAGAAGAGAATAACTCTGGATTTGAACTGGAACGCTCTATTGATGGAATCAACTTTAGTAAAATTGGATTTGTAGTGGGTAATGGCACAACACAAAACATCAATAATTATCAATTTATTGACCAGGAGTTAATTGGTTTAAATCAACCAATTGTTTATTATAGATTAAAACAAATTGATTACAATAATAAATTTGAATATAGTCCAATTGTAAGAATTTTAAATTCAAAAAAACCTAATGAGGTTGGTATTTTGATAACTCAAAATAATATTACTTTAAATAGTTCAAGTCTAACTGTTAACAACATTTCACTTTTTGATATTCAAGGTAGAATAATTGGTCAAGCTAAAGAACAAAATTCGATTTCAATTCCTGTAAACGTAAATGGAATTTTGATTATGTCAGCACAGATGTCAGATGGGTCAATAATCAATAAGAAATATTTTATTAGGAACTAACTAAGTTATAATCATAAAATAAAATAGCCTTAAATAATAATATATTTAAGGCTATTTTATTTACGCTCTTTCCTTTCTGCAAATTTTAGTCTTACTATTCTATTTAAACCAGCGTTGGATATAAAATCACACCTAGACTTACCAGAGATATATTTTAAATCCAAAACATTTTGATAACCGATGTTTGCCATGTCATATAATTTTTGTTTTTCATTTAATAAACCAAGGTCATAAAAGGCTTTAATCAAATAAATAGATTTTGATTGACTACAAGATAGTACAAATCTTTCTAATGACCTAACAGATTCACTTTCCTTCTTAGTGGTATAATAAGAGGCGATTGACAAATAATCCAAATCGATTTTATCTTCTTCATTTAAAAAAGAAACAGGATTTATTTTATTATTATTTTCTGAACATCTAAATTAAAGCCACCGTCAATCAATAATTTGCATTTAAGTATTGATACATTTGGTATTGTTGAATTCAAAAGTTGATGATTGGATTAATTATCCTTTTCATTAGTAATAGAAGCGAATTTCCTTTCTAGCTTGAGAGCGTTTCCGTAATAAAAAGTATCTTTATTTAAAAGGAAAGCATATCCTAAATTAAGATAAGCAGATTTTACAAAACGTTGGCCTGGATTTTTTTTTAGAAATTTGGACATAAAAAAACCTCCTCTGGGATCTAATCTCTGTAAATCAACTAATCCCCTATAATAATTGAATATGGTAGGAATGTTCTTTTGATTCTGATAATTGACTAAAACTTCCCAACTGACTTGATTTTTATTTAATTCTTGAGCAAAGTAAATCCTAATTAGTGCAGAAATCTGATTAACTGGATAGTCCTCTGTTATTTTTAGAACATTTTTCCAACATTCCTGAGGTTGATTATTAATATAAAACTGTACAATACATAACATTATGTAGGATTGTTTAGTAAACAATTCATAATCTTTTGAATTTTCAATCCTTTGGGTAACTAATTTTAAATCATTTAGTTTATCTTTAATATAAATTGGATCGATTTTTAGAGCTTTAAACCTTGGAGGCAAGGCAGAACATATTGCTTCAATAAACAATTTATCCCTTTTAGCTAATAAAAAATTATGAGCGGTATAATTGATTTCAGTTAATAGATTATATGCTTTAGTTAATTTCTCACCTGTATTTTTGGTTTGTCCTTGCATTAATTCTACCATGACTTCTTGCAATTCAATTTCTGCAATAAAAAATGATTTCCATGGCTGATTAGGTCCTTGTTGTATGACCTCAATCCTTTGTTTATTAATATCTAAAAAAGATTTAATCTGTGAAGTTTCATCATTTACAAATATATCAGTAAAATCAACTAAGGAATATAAATAGTAAGGTACTAAATTAGTACCATCTTCTTTAATTAATAAATCATTTGCTTTTTGTAATTTATTTTGATAAATATATTTATATGCATTCTTACAATTTTGATTAAAGTTAAACTTGAAAATTTTTTTTACATCAGCCGCCTTGGTTTTAATTAAGAAAAAAGCGAATATAAGTAAAATGCAAGTAATCTTTTACAATGATCTTGTATTAAATAATTTTTCCGGAATTACAATTGATTACTTATAAAAAAAGCTGAATGATTTAAACCATTCAGCTTTTCCATATTATATAGGATGGTATTAATGCAATACTGCAACCTTGTTTTCGATTTCTATTTTGGTTTCTTCTGCTAATTCGTGGTCAATTAGGATTCTTCCACAGTTTTCACAGACGATTATTTTTTTACGTTGACGCATATCTAATTGTCTTTGAGGAGGTAACTTAGAAAAACATCCTGCACAAGCATTTCTTTCAACCGATACAACTGCTAATTTATTCTTAACACCTGCTCTGATTCTTGTATAAGCATTTTTATATCTATCGTCAATAATGACCTCTGCATTTCCTCTTAATGACATTAAGAAATCCTCTTCCTTCTGAGTATCTGCAACAATGTTAGCTAATTCCTCTTTTTTAATGGTGAGGTCTTTTTTTCTTTCGTCAATTTGAGCTTTAGTATACTCGATTTGAGATTTTCTATCTTCCAAATTAAATTGATACTCTTTGATCTTCTTTTCAGCAGCCATGATTTCTAGCTTCTGTAATTCAATCTCTTTACTTAAAGCAAGGAACTCTCTGTTGTTTTTAACATTGTTTTGTTGTCCCTCATATTTAATGATGTTAGAGTTTGATTCCTTAATGAAATTTTTTCTATCATCAATTGAGTGTTTAAAGTGTTGAACTTCTTGAGTAAGTTTATCTACTCTTGTTGAAAGTCCTGTCACTTCATCCTCTAAATCAGAAACTTCTACAGGAAGCTCTCCTCTGATGTTATGGATTTTATCAATCTTACTGTCAATCAATTGTAGATTGAATAAACTAATTAATTTTTGCTCTACGGTAGTTTCCATCTGAATAAACTTAACTATAATAGTTGACCGGATTGGTCTTTACTTTACTTTTTAAGAGGGCAAAGGTACGATTTTTTTGGGACAAATGTTCAATGATTAAGTCAGAGGTAAATTGCTCTAGTTCAAAATGACCTATATCAACTACAACAATTTGATTATCAGCATTAAAATAATCATGATACTTAAAGTCACTAGTTAAATAGACATCTGCATTTTGCCCTATAGCGTCTGATAAAAATTGACTCCCTGAGCCTCCACAAAATGCCACTTTAGAAATCTTTTTTCCAATTGGTTGCGTATATTTTAAACCTTCTGCATTAAAAGTACTTTTAACCATTTGCAAGAAATCTACTAAATCAATTGGATTGGGTAGTTTCCCTATCATTGCTGTACCAACCTCTTGATTGGTATTGGCTAAAGGAATAATGGCATAACTTACCTCCTCATAAGGATGAACACTTTTTACGCTATTAATTATTTTACCAACCTGATGTTCTGGTGCAATTACCTCTATTAGGGTTTCCTCTAATTGTTCACTTTGTAAGGGTTTACCAATTGCTGGGTTGGCGTAAAGATTGGGTGTAAACCTACCTAAACCATCCATTTGAAAACTACAATTGGTATAATTGCCTATATTTCCTGCACCTGCATGCCACATTGCAGTTAAAACATTATTAACAATTGAATCATCTTTAGGACAATTGACTTGTATTTTAACCAGATTGAAAGCTTTAGGCTTAAGGATATTTAATGCTTCCAATCCCAATAATTGACCGATTTTAAAATTCACTCCATTCTTAACTGAATCCAAGTTGGTATGAAAAGCATAAATCGAAATATCATTTTTTATGGCTTTAATGATACATCTGTCCACATGAGACTTATTGGTAAATCTTTTGATTCCCTTAAAAATCAAAGGATGATGGGCAATAATCAAATTGCATCCATTTTCCATTGCTTCATCCAATACACCTTCTGTTACATCTAGGGTTACCAGAATATTTTTAATACTATCTGAAGAATCCCCTATTAATAATCCAGAATTGTCATAATCTTCTTGAAAAGAAGGATGTGCCCAATCCTCTAATTCTGTAATAAGCTCTTTAATTAGCATTTTTTCTTGTCTTTAAATGGCTGAAAATGGCTACAATTAGGTTAAGAAAAACAGTCACTACTAAAACAAACTCATTTTCAGCTACGTGATCAGTATAAAAGGAATTTGATTCTGCTTTAAAATATGGTAATTTTAAAACACCCTCCTTGCCGTATTCAATTGATTTTAAGATATTTCCTTTAGGATCAATAAAAGCTGACTCTCCTGTATTGGCTGCTCTATATATATATCTTTGATTTTCAATTGCTCTTAGTCTAGCGTACATTAAATGCTGTTTATATCCATTGGTGTTGCCCCACCATCCATCATTTGTTATTATAGAAATATGGTCTGCTCCTTTTTTGACAAAATTGGCTACAAATGCAGGAAAAATGGACTCATAACAGATAATAGGTGCTGTTTTCATGTACTTTGATTGGAAAATGGAGGGGGTATCTTGGATTCCGAGACTTCCTCCTGTGCCTCCGTTTTTAATGACTAAGTCCTCCATGAAAGTTAATGCGTAACTGTAAGGCATTTTCTCTACCCCTGGCACCAATTTACTTTTATGATAAAATTGATAAACAGAATCCTTTCTCATCAACATGGCGGTATTAAAAACATCATAATAAATATTGCGTTCCTTGTTATATCTGGCCGATAAGGTTGGCTTAATATTGTTATTTGGATAGATTTTATAGCTATTAATACCAGAAATCAAGGTAATATTAGGATTTGCTTTCAACCATTGATAAATAAGCGTTAAACAAACTGATTTTTTATAATCTGATTCATCAATATCTTCCACTATGGCAGTTTCTGGCCATAAAACATTGATGGTATTAGAATCAATATTTTCATTACTCATTTTAATCATCTTTTGCACTTGTATTATAGGTGCAATATCAAATTTTTCGGTATAAGCGTCATAATTGGGCTGGATAGCAAGAATATTTTTTCCTGTGTTCTTAAATGTTACGGAAGATGGAATAAAATTAAGTCCAGTTATAACTAAAAGGATAACCATTGCTCCTATAAATGGGGTCCTAGACGATTTTATGCTCCTTGATTCTAAATATTTATATAGCGAGACAAATAATAACTCATTAACTAATAGAATAATTAAGGATGCAATAGGGGTACCTAAAAACTGATACCATTGTATTAAGGAGGTACTATTTGCAAACACATTACCTACTGTCAACCAAGGCCAAGTTCCTTCCCAACGGAAGTGAAAATATTCAAAAACGTACCATATAAAAGCAAAAGGAAGATAATTGACTTTCTGTTTTAAAAATCTTAATCTATGATAAATCAAGAGTGGAATAGTCATTAAAACAGAATTTAAAACAAAAGCGGCAATACTCCCTTCTACACTAGAGTTATATACCCACCATGTGGTCCATAAATTCCACCCCAAAAAGCTAAAAAAGCCCCATATAAATAGTTTTCTTGAGCTCCTTTTGTCAAATGTCCTTTCTAGAAAGAATAAAGGAATAAAACCAATCCATATTAAAAAGGAAAGATTGGAAGGGGGCCAACTTAGGGAAGCTAGAATTATAAATAAACCAGCATAAAAAAATCTTAAGGCTTTATTTTTTGGCATCAATAACAATTACAAATTCTCCTTTAGGAGCGTGAAGTTCAAAATGTTCTTTTAATTCTAAAGGAGTCCCGTTAATAGTTTCTTCAAATTTCTTTGATAATTCTCTGGAAACAGAAATTTGACGTTCTGGATTCAAAAACTCAATAAACTGTTCCAAGGCTTTTAATAATCGATGCGGACTTTCGTAACAGATAACCGTAGATAAACAACTTTCAATTTCCTTCATGAACGTTTGCCTTCCCTTTTTTTGAGGAATAAAACCTTTAAATAAAAATGTATCAGAAGGGAAACCGCTTTTAACCAAAGCAGGTACAAAAGCTGTCGCACCAGGAAGACATTCAACAGTTATGTTATTTTCTATACATGAATGGATTAATAGATATCCTGGGTCACTAATCCCTGGAGTACCCGCATCACTTATTAGGGCGAAAGTTAAATGTGGATGTTCTTTTAATTCTTTTAGAATTCCATTTACAGCTGCATGTTCATTAAATTGATGGTAACTTCTTAATTTAGTATCAATTTGATAATGCTTAAGTAAGGTAGAGGATGTTCTGGTATCCTCTGCAAGGATTAAATCTACCTCTTTTAAAATTCTTATTGCTCTTAAAGTAATATCCTCTAAATTACCTATTGGGGTAGGTATCACAAATAGTTGAGTCATAATTTTAGGATTCTTTGTTTTCTAAAAGTCTGATAGATGCAAATACAGCATAATTTATCATGTCCAACAAATTACTTTCTATTCCTTCAGAAACCAAAGTTTTTCCATCATTTATAAGTATTTGCCTAATTCTTAAGATTCTTGATAAGATTAAATCCGTAAAAGAGGAAATTAACATTACCCTCCATGCCTCATCATAGTCGTGATTTTTACTCATCATTAAATCAAATGCTTCTTTAAAAATTTCCTGATGAAGTTGAGCAATAGATTCATTGCTTAAATCTTGAGTTAAAGAAGGTCCTTTTCTGATTTGTATAATTCCTAAAATACAATAATTGATAATGCCTAAATATTCAGAATCTACGCCTTCTTCAACCAGGCTCATATTTTTTTCCTCTATGGTTCTGATTCTCCTAGCTTTAATGAAAATTTGATCAACCATAGAGCTAGGACGCAAAACCCTCCAGCTTGAGCCATAATCATTCATTTTTTTAATAAAAATGGACGTACAACTATCCATTACCTGATTATATTGAGCTGTGGTTTTGATTACGCTGTTGGTCATATTAACATTATAATTTTCTAGTTACAAAAGTACAAGAATTGAATGTAAGGTAAATATTAGGATTAATAAAGTTCCAAATTATTGACAAAAGATAATCATCTAAAGATTTTTTGATTATCTTTGAAATTCTGTTAACTTACTTTATCCATCAACTTTTCAATTTTAAAAATCTATATTAAATTTATGATACGTAACATTACTAAAACCCTTTTATTACTTCTTATTGCTCTTATTTGTACAGAATTTGGACTAAAAGCTCAAATAATGTCAAAGGCATGGAGGGCAGGAGGAAATCAAACCAATGATCAAGCAGAATGTGTTGCTACAGATCCTTGGGGAAATATTGCTATTGGAGGAAGCTTTATTTTATCTATAGGCATACCTACTTCCTCAGGAACTGGGACCACTACATTAACAAGTAAACCAACAGCAACGTTAAAATCAGACCCCTATTTGGTTAAATATGATATTAATGGAGTTACTCAATGGGTATTTAGAGGATATGGTTTAAATAATGATGGAATCAATGGTGTAGCTTTTGATGATACTGGTAATGTATATATTTCAGGTTATTTCAATAGCGGAGGTGCAGCTGGTGATACCTTTACCCTAGGGAATCTGTCAGGTAAAAATGTGACATTTTATGCAAATGGCGGTGCTGATTTTTTTGCAGCAAAATTAGATCCAAATGGTAAATTAATATGGGCAAAACAATATGGTGGTGATCAGGATGATATTTTCTATAAATTGCATTTAGACAAAAAGGGAAATATATATTGTACAGGATTCTTTTTAGATACAACTGTTATAGGTACCAAATCCCTTAAGGGTAACGGAGGGACAGAAGGTTTACTTTTAAAATTAGACAATGCTGGTAATCCATTATGGGCTAATATAGTTTCTAGTAGAGGAAATGATTTTATGAATGATGTTGCCATAGGGACAAGCGGTGATGTTTATGCCTGCGGTAGATTTGTTGATACTGGATTTGCAGGAGCTGTAAAAATTATAAGTAAAGGTGGATTTGATGCCTTTGTTACTAAATATGACGGGGCAACTGGGAGACAAAAATCGGTTTATACCTATGGAGGAAGGAGTAATGATTACCTTTTTGGGATTAATATAGATTCAGCAGAAAGTGTCTATATTGCTGGTGCAGGATTAGATTCTGTGACTTATGGCGGGACATTATACAGATCAAAAGGTTTTTTTGATGGATTTGTTGCCAAATTAGATTCTGGCTTAGCTCCTAATTGGGGCAAAACCCTTGGCGGTGCAAATACAACTTACGCGGATATTGCATATTCCGTTGCAACTACTAATAACAATATTATAAATATTGGAGGAACTTTTGCCTCCACCGTAAATTTTTTAGGCAGTTCTCAAACATCAAAAGGACAACAAGATGCCTATTTACTAGGGATGGATAGTTCAGGAACTAAAAGTTATTTGAATATTGGTTCTAGTTCAACAAATGATTTATATGCAAGTATCGCATCCTACAAAAACGCAGTGGTGGTAGCAGGAGAGTTTAATGGGGATGTAGTAACATCCACCAATACTATCAAATTTTCCAGTGGAACTGCCAATGCAACAAGCATAGGTGCAGGTGATATATTGGTTGGTTATTTTACCAATTGTTCCAATAAACTTCCTTCAACAACCATTACAAATTCAGGTAAATTGAGTTTTTGCCCTGGGGATAGTGTTAATTTAATAGGAAGTCCGGCAACAGGGTCTGGAATAGCAAATTCTTATTTTCTAAAAGGATATAATCAAGCCAATTACAATAATGATACCCTATATTCAGCTAAGGTAAGTGGCACATTTGCATACCGAATCATTTCAGACGAGGGTTGTTTTGCAACTTCAACTACCCTTACAACTACCAAAAACATTGGAGCTACGGTTTCTTTAAGTTCTTCATCTTTAAAAGGTTGTATTGGTGATTCTATAAAGCTTAGCGCGGTAGGTAGCGGATTAACCTCCTATTCTTGGTACAAAAACGGATTTAAAATAATAGGGGCTAACACAGTTAACTTCTTTGCTAAGTTTACAGGAAATTACTCTGTTAAAGTTTCAACTGGGGCAGGATGTCCTGGATTAACTCCAGAGGATACTTTGTTATTTTTTAACAAACCAGCAAAACCAATCATTAGGAGTCCATCCACAACTTTAGGATTTTGTACAGGTGATTCAGTGGAAGTTGATGCCTCTAAAAGTTTTAGCAAATTGATTTATCAATGGAAAAATAACTCAGCTTTAATCTCAGGTGCTACCTCTAAGAAATATTATATCAATGCAACTGGGAAATATGCACTTATGGTTACAGATTCAAACGGATGTAGCAATCAATCAAATGATACTTTTGCTCAGGCTAGCAGCAAACCAACATTCAGCCTATTCTTATCTGGTAAATCTAAAATTTGCGATGGTGATAGCTCTAGATTTGATGCAGGAACATCCACCTCATATAAATATCAATGGTATAAAGATGGCGTTGCCGTAAGTGGAGCCACTAATAGTCAGTTCTATGTAAAAAAATCAGGGGTATATGCTGTTGTGGTGGACAATGGATTAGGATGTACCAAAAAATCATCTGACAATTTAATATCTACAGTAGCTATTCCTAATAAACCTAAAATCAATTTATCTGGTAACACCATGACATCCAGCTTATCTGCAAATGATTATGCTTGGTATCAGGACGGGAATTTAATTAGTGGTGCAAATACGCAATCCTATAACGGGACAAAGGATGGAAAATACTTTGTGACCATTTATGATGCCAATAACTGCCATAATTCATCCGATACGCTTAACTTTAAATTCACTGGAATTGAAGAGCAAATACATGCAGGAATTAGTTTAATCAATTTATATCCTAATCCAGTTATTAAATCAGCTACATTAAATGTATCTGTGGATATGGCTCAAAGTAGTTTATTAACCATTACTACGCTTTCTGGACAAATTGTTTATTCCTCTACTTTAAAACTTGCAGATGGTTTAAATCAATTGATTTTAAATACGGAGAGCATGAGTTTGAGTTCAGGGCAATATTTTCTAACCATCCAAGGAAATAAAGGACTTTTAAAGGTTAAATTTATTGTTACAAGAGACTAAAAATATTTATCTTCTAAAGTAACAACTAAGCGGATAGGAAACATTTCTTATCCGCTTTTTTATTTCTAGACTAATTGGAATTGACTTTAGCTTTGTGAAACTTAATACCAACCTCTTGTTCGGCATCATAAGATTGATTTTATTCCCTT
>Ga0209084_1000930_pt1 | contig 26020 bp, 23 predicted proteins | sample C_130820_MF_Meta_FD_187309 | JGI IMG/M metagenome (GOLD analysis project Ga0209084, IMG submission 187309) | Freshwater microbial communities from Lake Croche, Canada to study carbon cycling - C_130820_MF_MetaG (SPAdes) (version 2) | ecosystem: Environmental > Aquatic > Freshwater > Lake...
AGAACAGGGTTTCTGGGGAGTTTACTCATTCACTAACTACTTCACGCTATCAATTCTTGATGGTCGCTGGCAGATCACGAACAAGACTTTCGCTAACACTGGTGTAGCAGAAGGTGGCGCTCACTAAGTTGAGCTCCAGTCTTTCCACCGAGCCAAGTGGCTGAGCCCTCGGGGCTGAGTTTGGCCTAGGTTGCGAACAGTATGACACGGGTGGGTTTTGAATCGCAGGGTTCAGAATCCACCCGTTCTGTTGGCAATTTGATAGCTAGCACTTACTCGACAGAAGTTCACTAGGTTCAGTTCTAGCGCGACCTTAATCAAAATGTTCGACGTCTAGATTGAGTAACACCGCGTTCAGTGGCTCAGTCTTCCGTGCTTTACCAAGGCTGCTGACAAGTTGCCTTTTGGTTTGATCTCAATGGACTCGCACCCTTGCCACAGTGCGACCTCCCGAAGATGAGTCGCCAAATCCTGTGCCAAGGCTGGCACCTCCTTAACTAGCAGACTCTCCTCATGCCAAGCTGACTGCACAAGCAAGGTCTTGCTTTGGCGATCATTCTTCAAATCAATCCGTCCAACGATGCGACCATTCCACAGCAAAGGCAGTGTGTAGTAGCCGAACATTCGCTTAGGTTCTGGCGTGTAAATCTCGATGCGATAGTGAAAATCCCAGAGTCGTTCTGTCCTTGGTCTAAACCAGACAAGAGGATCAAATGGGCTCAGTAATGTTGTTCGGTCAGTAAGTTCACGCACCTTGAGTTGTGTGCCTTTGACGGCATACGTAGGTTCATTCCAACCATCAACATGAACTTCGAAGAGCTTCTTATCCTCAACCAGTTCATTGATCAGAATCTTTGCTGATGGTGTGGTCATGCGAAAATAATCAGCAAGATCTTTGACGGTTCCGACGCCATGTGCTGTCGCAGCTTTCAGCAAAAGCTGCTTGCGTGCTTGCACTGAGTCAATCTGCTTGGACAAAACCTTCTTAGGTAGAACTTGCTCTGGAAGGGCATAGAGTCTGGCAAAGCTTGCACGCCCACCACTGACCACATCGCCATACATGAACATGTATTCGAGTGCCCGCTTCACATCACTCCATCCCCACCAAGATCCCTTTCGAATGGCGCGTTCATGCTCAAAGTCGGCACTCGAAAGTGGTCCGCGCGTGCGCAGCTCATTCTTGATCCAGTCAAGAAATTCGTTGTTCTCGATGAGCCACTGTTCGTAACGAGCTCGGTTGCCTCGTTGGTTGTACTCTTGCCGGAAACCGAATAGTGGGTAATGTTCCGTTCGAATGAACGAAGCCTCGTGTGCCCAGTATTCGACCAGAGTCGGATTCTTCCCGCCATGCAATTTGTCGAGTTCAGCTTTGTCGTAAACGCCAAGCCGAGAGAACAAAGGCATGTAGTGAGCACGTTCAAAGACATTCACGCTATCGATTTGCAGGACGCCCATGATGTCGATGGTGTCGAGTACCGAGGTAGGTGTTGTGTCCTGATGCAAACCTTGACCGGCAAGAGCAAGTAATCGCGCTTCTTGCACCGAAATCGTCTCAGTCACCACGCCTCATCTCAACATTCACCTTTACTTTAGGCGTTCTGACCCGGCCTGTGCCGCAGACACCACAGCAATGGAAACGGGTTCAAGGGCATTCGCTCAAATCGGATTCGTATCTATTTCGCTATTCTCAATTCATGATTCCCGTTTATTCAATAGCAAAGCCATTCCTTGCTCAAGCAGTAATCGAATTGGGTCTGCCACTTGAGACTTTCATTGGCGATTATCTCCCTGATTTAGCCCCGGTGTATGGCAAGCGAAGAATCGATCAGTTGCTGAATCACACTTCTGGCCTTGGGTCCTATGGTGAGCTACCTGACTACGAATCCTCAGTAGATGCTGGCTTACCAGCTTGGCCAATTGATGTACTGCTGAGTAAGTGCGTGACTATCGCGCACGATAAGAGCGAATTCTCGTACTCGAACCTGGGTTACTTGTTGTTAGCCATGCTCGTCGAGCGCCAAACTGGCTTGCCGTACTTCGACGCGCTGGAGCAACTCGTCTTTAAACAAATCGGTGCTAATGAATTCTCGCCATGGCTAGAGATCAATGCTGCGGTGCCAGGCTACGACCCCGGCTGGGTGTACTCAGGCACATTCTTGAGTCCGCCAGATGCAATTGCTCCCGCATTGGCAAAGTTGGCTGCGCATCGTGCGTCGACCTTAGGTCTTCGCACCGGGCTAGTTCCTGTTGATGTTGAGGATACTGGCTTTGTGAATCCTGCCTACACGTATGGCTTCATGGTTGATGCTGGCCTTGGAGACACAGATCCACTATTTGTCGGACATGGGGGCAGTGGTCCGGGCTTTGATTTGATGGCTTTGGTCAACACCGAAACGTGGCAGAGTGCACTCGAGTACACAACTCAGGGGTTTGAACAGTCCGAAGCGATTGAACGCTTATGCACTGCGCTTGGCTCTTAACTCACTTGTTCACTGCGGTGACTGAAAACTTTGATGACTATGAACTTTGAGGACTGGAAGCGGACAGTTGAAAGAAACTCTTCGAAGAGTTACTTAAGTTTTTTAGTCATTGACCAGCGCACGGTCTCGTAGCCTTCAGACAAGTACAAGTTCTGTGCAACTTTGTTGAAGCCAAAGAGCGAGAGGCTGACAGTGGAGCCACCTTGCGAGCGAACATATTCTTCAATGCTGCGCATAGTGGCGCGACCCAAGCCTTGACCGCGAAGTTCTTCCTTGATTTCAATGTCGTAGATAAACCATTCGCCAGCCCGGTCCGCTAGCCAGACTGCTCCCACTTTTGCATCTTCATGCCAAACGGAGAATACATAATTTCCTTCAGCTGGTTTACCATCGGGCATTGAGCTGGCTGTATTCTCCGCGACATTTGCATCTGCTGCTTCTTCGCTCACGCCCGCCATAATGAGTTCTGCTCGATACTGCACCCAGATTTGTGCATTCCAAATGTCGAAATCCTCTTGCAGCATTTTCTCTAGGCGCGTCATACCGAACAATTTTAGCGATTCATATCTTGAAGTTTGAGTGGATAGGCACTCAGGATAGATAGTCTTCCTTTATGGTCGCTCAACGCACACTTGGTCCTTACACAGTCTCAGCAATTGGCATGGGCTGCATGCCACTGTCGTTTCCGCATGACCGAGATCCTCAACTGATTAACGAGCCTGACCGAGCAATTGGTGTGCTTCACGCGGCGCTTGATGCTGGTATCACTTTGTTGGATACTGCAGACATTTACGCTCCGACTTGGAACACTATGGGTCACAACGAAATCCTTGTAGGCGAGGCATTGCGCAGTTGGACTGGGACACCAGAACAAAAAGCAAAAGTTGTGCTCACCACTAAGGCTGGAATTACACGTGAAGAAAATGGGACGATGTTCGGCCGTGGAGGCAGAAATTCTTCGAAACATTATCTGTATCGAGCAGTCGAAGCATCAGCATCAAAAATGGGCTTGTCACAAATTCCGCTGTGGCAACACCATCGGACTGATCCTTCAATTTCTTATGAGGAGCAGTTCGACAATGTCATGACCCTCAAGGACCACGGCTATGTCGCTGAGATTGGCTTGAGTAATGTCAATGCCCAGATGCTCCGGCACGCTATCAAGATCGGCGGTACCCCGGCTCAAGGTGGCATCATCTCTGTCCAAAATGAGTACAGCCCGAACTATCAACATTGGGCTGACGTCATCGACATCTGTAATGAGTATGGCATCGCATTCCTTCCTTGGTCTCCACTAGGTGGAGGTGGCAATTTCAAGCGACTGGCATCGGGTGAGATAGGTTCATTCGCAACGATGGCCGAACAAAAAGGTGTCTCTGCTTACGCCATCGCCATTGCTTGGCATCTCGCACAATTTCCAACGTCGATTCCTATCCCTGGTGCTTCGAAAGCAAGTTCGATTCTTGATTCGTTATCGGGTACGGAGATAGTTCTATCTGATGATGAGATTGCGGAGCTGAATAAAAGTTGTCCAACTGATACGCCGATCAATGGTGAGTTGCTAGACATCGCACGGGTGGGGCAGTAGCTCAACGGTTTCAAGATTTTCTGCAAGACATTTTGCAAAACTTTGCCGCAACTTCTCCAAGCCGGCTGATTCTGTGCATTGATATGTGTATCTTCGGAGCTCGCTGATCCTGCGAAATACGCACACAGAGCATTCACACAAATAGCATGTTGCCTTTGTGAATCAGGCGTGAGTTACCTTGCGATTTGATTCTTTGTGAGTATCAAAAAATTTCTCGTGGTGTACTGAAAATAATTATCAGTTCACTTCCCTGGAGTTACTTATGAAGCCACGCATTGCTGTACTCGGCACTTACCCACCAACCCAATGTGGAATCGCTACATTTTCACAGTCGCTTGTGAATGCTTTAGTTCTTCAACATGCACAAGTGGGCGTTGTCCGTCTCCTCGAGGCTCCAGAGCCTCGGCCAAGTGCGGCAGTGATTCATCAACACATTGCGGGTCAGAATGCCAATGTGACAGCGAATGTGATCAACCATCACGACGCGGTTGTGGTTCAGCATGAGTATGGAATCTTTGGTGGAGAGGATGGAGCTGAGATTCTGGACATTCTTGCCAAGGTCAAGGTACCTAAAGTCGTTGTGCTACATACTGTTCTTCGCGCTCCAACTCGTCATCAGAAGATTGTGATGCAGGGCATCATTGATGCAGCCGACGTTCTAGTAACCATGACGCAGACTGCTAAGCAGTACCTCATTGAGGGCTATGCAGTGGAACCTGACCACGTCAAAGTAATCCCACACGGTTCAGCTGATTTACGAACACAGAGTGTGGGGCTGAAACGTTCACTTCGCCCGACCATTCTCACCTGGGGTTTGATTAGTCAGGGTAAGGGCATTGAGTGGGGTATCGAAGCACTTGCTCAACTCAGCGATTTGAGTCCACGACCACGCTATGTCGTTGCTGGGCAAACTCATCCCAAGGTCATAAATTATGAAGGCGAGCGTTATCGGAATTCGCTGCAGATGATCGCTGAACGTTTTGGTGTCGCAGATGACGTCGTCTTTGTCGACAAGTATCTCGATGCCCAGTCACTTCGCACTTTGATCCAAGCAGCTGACATAGTCCTTTTGCCTTACGACTCAACTGAACAGGTGACGTCTGGCGTTCTTGTGGAAGCTGTAGTTGCCGGTAAGCCAATCGTGGCCACAAAATTCCCACATGCCTTAGAGCTGCTTGGTGATGGAACTGGCGAACTAGTAAATCAACGAGATGCGAAGGACATGGCCGAGGCTATGCGCAAAATTTTGGTTGATGTGAAGCATGCGCAGTCGCTCCGTAAACGTGCAGCTGCCAAAGTTCACTCTCTACTGTGGACCAGTGTTGGGCAGGACTACCTGAGTGTGCTGGACACTCTAGATAGACCACGTGTGAGCGCCTCTTCCGCTCGTGCAGTCAGCTAGGTCTACAAAATGAACATGATGCTCAATTTCCGCCACCTGATGGCGATGACAGATGGCCAAGGGCTCTTCGAACACGCAAATTTTAATGTTCCACGGCGGGAGCACGGATACTGCGTTGATGATGTATCGCGGGCTCTGATTGTGTTGGAACGTAGCCAAAAATGGAGTCCACGCATTTACGGCATTCGCGATACGTACTTTCGCTTTATGTGTGATTCACAAGTTGCTGACGGGCGAATAATTAATAGGTGTGATGCTGAGGGCAACTGGAGTAAGAATCCGGAAGTTGCCGATCATTGGGGGCGTGCACTCTGGGCATTTGGCACAGTGGTTAATCGCAGCACAAACGCTTATCTAGCTGAAGTTGCACTCGAGCGATTCAGCGTATCGGCCGCGCAGCGAACGTATCACCTGCGGTCAATGGTTTATGCGAGTCTCGGTGCAGCTGAAGTGCTTCGTCGGATGCCGCAGAATAGGGAGGCACTGGCCATCTTGGCTGACTGTGTTGATCGCATCCGACCTGCAGCCAATTCGGAATGGCCATGGCCAGAGAGTCGTCTCAAGTATTCCAATGGTGCCATTCCAGAAGTCCTAATGTATGCCGGTCACTTTCTAAATCGACCCGAGTTGGTCAAGCAGGGTATTGACTTGTTGAAGTGGCTTGTTGATGTTGAATCGGTGGGTGATCAATTTTCAGTGACACCCACAAGCGGTTGGTCTCTCAATCAACCTCGCCCCTCTTTCGATCAGCAGCCTATCGAGGTTGCTGCACTGGTAGACGCTTGTGCAACTGCTTTTGAATTAACCAGCAATCCAATCTGGTTGACGTATGTAAGCCGTGGCGCAAGTTGGTTTGCAGGGCGAAATGATTCGCGCATTCAAATGTATGACCCAGCTACAGGAGCAGGCTTTGATGGCCTCACGGTGTGGGGTCGAAATGAAAACCAAGGTGCTGAGTCAACCTTGGCCTTCTTATCCGTAGCTCAACGTCGTCGTTCGTATCTAGGTGGAATCTGATGTCAATTATGAAGCGTTCAAGCCTTGAATTACGGGCCAATCCCAATCGAGTCATGTCTCGCATATTTGTGCCAGGCGATGAAGATCTCATCCGGGGATCCTCTCGCGCTGATGGTGTGATTCAACGATGCCTGTTGCTGTCCGAAGCAAAGGTGGATGAAGTCTTGAAGCGCACGATTGAAGCCTTTGAGTTCCGACATCGTGATCTAATAGCGCAATTTGAATTGCACTTTGCGGCAGTTGCAGGACTCGTCACCGAAGTTGAGTCCCTCACCGAGAATCGCAAGCTCCTTATCGGCGCCTATCTCACGCAAGAGTATGCCTTTGAGGCTACCGCTTACTTCAATCCATCTATGGTTTTACATCCTGACCAGACAGGCGTCAATGAAGGCTGCATCCGCTTCATTATGAGCGTCCGAGCAGTTGGTGAGGGCCACATTTCAAGCATTGTCTTTCGTACTGGCATAGTGACGGCAAGCGGTGACGTGACCGTGGATCCAGAGCCTATTCATGCGACAACTGTTGCTAAACGCTATGGAATTCTGCGCAACAAGTTCGTCATGCAGCTTGTCATAGAAGCCGGACTCGACACCGAAGATTTAGCACTGGTGCTTGGCATGTTGCCAGATAAGTTCTCATTAGAAGAGTTTGAAGTGAGTCTGGCGCAGATTCATGTGATGCGTGAAGGGCGCTTCAACGCTGACGCGGTTATGGAGAGACTACGTGAAGTGACGCGGGGTAGCTACGAAGTTGACTTTGATGTATCTACTGAACTAGCGGAACGTGTCCTCTGGCCGACTGTTTCCAGTGAGCGCCACGGCATGGAAGATGCTCGTTGGGTTCTCGTTGAGGAACCTGATGGCTCGAGATGTTATCGAGCGACATACACAGGCTTTGATGGTCAGCAAGTATCTTCACGTGTTCTGGAGACCAATGATTTTCGGCTCTTCACTTCTATGGAACTGACTGGTCCCTCTGTTGCCAATAAAGGTGTGGCCTTCTTCCCACGTCAAGTCGGTGGAAAATATATGGCTTTATCAAGGTGGGATCGAGAAACTAACTCGATTACAACATCTGATGATGGTTACCACTGGAATGATTCACATACCTTCCAAGAAGCCTTACGGCCGTGGGAGCTCGTCCAGATTGGAAATGCTGGTTCGCCGTTAGAAACCGCTGAAGGCTGGTTAGTAATTACTCATGGTGCTGGACCGATGCGTGAGTACACGCTCGGCGCTGTGCTACTTGATCTCGAAGATCCAAAGATTGTTCGCGCTATCTTGCCCATGCCACTTTTGACACCCGTTGCTGAGGAACGTAATGGTTATGTGCCTAATGTCGTCTACTCGTGTGGTGGTTTGATTCATAACGGCATTCTGATTCTGCCTTATGGCTTCAGCGACAGCGGAACTCGATTTGCCACCATCGGTGTCAGTGAACTGCTTGCGCAGATGACACCCCCGTTGATGTTGTGGTAACTAGTAATCCTCTGCCCTAGTTCGCTGCCACAGCACCGAATAATCGAACATCTTTGAACAGTGGCACAACACCAAACTGCGCGACAACACCTAACTGTGCAACAACACCTAGCTATGCAACAACACCTAGCTATGCAACAACACCTAGCTATGCAACAACAAAGACGAGATGGTTTCTCCGTTAGTTGCGCTGATCAATCTTGGTCGATAGCACGGGAATCTGGATCTCATTGCGACGCATAAACCACGGCGTCCACGGTGGATCGAATCGAGCAAAGCGAGCAACACCAGCAATTTCAAATCCCGCTTGTTTGAGCATTCGTTCTAATGTTGTAAGTCGCTCCTGGTAGGAGGTCTTAGACCAACGGCCAGAGAAACTAGCCACAGCTACTAATTCGGCGGGTACTTGGCGCAAAACAACTTGCGGATTATTCGGATCTGGCAGAGTCTCCATAGTCCAGCCATCCGGTATCAGAAAACTGATGATGTGATTGTCGCCCATCTCTTGCTCAAGCACTGGATACTCTTGCGTCAGCCCAACACCCTTTTCTTGAATCACGGGAGCTGTCATTGCCATCTTGCTTCGAGCTTGATTATTTCCAGTGATATAACTAACTAGTGCCCCGAATCCCGCATTTCCTGCACGCTCAAAACTACTCGTCACTTCAATGGAAGCAACGATGCATTCGGGGTACCGTCGCAACTCGAAACCTTCGTATTGCCCAACCGCGCTGTACGTCTGTTCTTCTGCCATGTCATTGCCTCTAACGGGATAAGTAGCCACCATCAACTGGATAATAACTTCCAGTGATGAACGACGCGTCGGATGAAGCGAGAAAAGTTACCATGTTGGCAACTTCTTGAGGTTGACCGAGGCGATTCAGCGGATGCAATCGCGCAAGGGCTTCAAGAACTTCGGGTGGAAGTGCACCAAGCAGTGGAGTGTCGATAAAACCCGGTCCTACGGAGTTTACTCGGATACCGTATGTTGCATATTCGATAGCCGCAGTTTGAGTTAGGCCGACCACGGCATGTTTTGCCGCGACGTACGCTGCAGAATTGGCATATCCAACGGCACCCAAAATGGATGCCATGTTGATGATGGATCCTCCGCCAGATTTCTTCATCTCGTGAATTTGATGCCGCATGCAGTAAAAGACTCCGTCAAGGTTCACACTCAATACTTTGCGCCATCCCTCAACCGATTGATCAGCTGTTGGTGCAACATCACCACCGATGCCCGCATTGTTCACTGCAATATGAAGAGCGCCAAATTCTTTGACCGCACCCGCCACCGCCATAGCGACCGATGCATCATCTGAGACATCGGCGACTAGGGCAAGAGCAGTGCCACCAGAACCAGTAATCACAGAGGCTACATGTCTGGCATGCTCAAAATTGCGATCAACGACAACAACATGAGCACCATGCTTTGCCAAGTCGATTGCGCATGCTTGACCGATTCCAGAGCCACCGCCCGTCACAAATGCCACTTTGCCGACAAGTTCTGCGCTCATGATGTCTCCGTATTTGTGACTATGTGTGTCTATTTACATAGTCACTCAATACGGGTTGTAATCCAGGCGTGTGAGGCAACTGCAAGCCTCTCGACAGAAATCATCGAAGCAGGCTTGTCTATGTACAAACTTATGAAACTAAGAGGCCGCGGTTGCGAAGAATCCTTTTTCGAATCGGTGCAAAGCCTAAACGTTCAACTGCGATGCCCACCCAGAGGATGAGGAAGATGGCGCTGAAGACCATACTCATGTCACCCAGATCACGACCGGTCTCTAGAAGTTTTCCTAGACCGAGACCGAGCTGTGGCGACCACGCGATTAACTCAGCAGCCATTAGTGAGCGCCATGCAAACGCCCAGCCTTGTTCCAGTCCAGAAAGGTAACCAGGAAGAGCGGCTGGTAACAGAATGAAACGGACCGAGTTGAAACCTCGAGCACCCATGACTTTGCCGGCACGTAGGTAAAGCGGTGGAATCTGATCGACTGCAGATATCAGACCATTGGCAATAGATGGAATCGCCCCTAGTAGCACAACCATGTAGATGGCCGAGTTAGTAAGACCAAACCATATGACAGCAGCAGGAACCCAAGCAACGGATGGAAGTTGTTGCAAACCTGAAAGAACTGGTCCTATTGCCGTGCGAATGGGGCGAACCCGAGCAACAATGAGTCCAAGTGGTGTACCGATGGCAATTGACATGATGAAGCCGGTGAGTCCTCGGCGAAGACTGTTCGTCACAGATGGCCAGACGACTCCTTGACTCCACTGCGTCTTGAGTGTGTCCCACACCATGGCAGGCGAAGGCAAAGCCCAGTCGGGTTTTAGGTGACTCATGAATGCGAGTTGCCACAAGCCAAGCACAACGATGATGCCGATGATTGGCGGTACAACCTTGGTCCAGATCGAGTGCGAAGTGTGTGGCTTTTGGCCCACTTGTAGCGCATCAAGGCCGGCCTCTAACGAGTGGAGGTCATCCGAATTGTTAGTTTGCATGACGACGAATCTCCTTGCGTAGTTCAGCAGTAATTTCGCCAGCTAAGCGGGATACATTTTCATCTTCGATGCGTCGTGGCTCGGGTACGTCAATCTGCCACTCACGAGCTATGCGCCCAGGCCGAGAGGACATGAGAACAACTCTTTGACCAAGTCGCACTGCCTCGCGAACGTTGTGAGTAACGAAGACTACAGTGACGCCAGTCTCCTGCCATACGCGAATGAGTTCTTCATGAAGGATGTCTCGTGTCACCGCATCAAGGGCCGCGAATGGTTCGTCCATCAGCAAGATGGAACTGTCCTGTGCCAAGGCGCGAGCCAGAGCCACTCGTTGACGCATACCTCCCGAGAGTTCATGTGGACGCTGCTTTACTGCTCTATCCAAGTGAACAAGCGAAAGTAACTCTTGAGCTCTAATTTTGCGTTCTGCCTTGCCGACGCCACGGAAGCGCATTGCAAGTTCAACGTTCTGCTCTGCTGTCAACCATGGCAATAAGGCTGGTTCCTGAAACATCAGAGCAGGCTTTGCTACAGTGCTGATTTCACCATCAGTAGGCGATTCAAGACCAGCAATAAGCGACAAGAGTGTGGACTTACCGCAGCCTGATGCACCAAGCAGTGTCACGAACTCGCCTGGAAGAACATCAAGGTTGATGCCGTCAAGAACAACAGGACCACCAGAGGTGAATGTCTTTGTTACATTCTTCAGACTCAGTGCCAATCCCGTAGGTGCCTCTGCAGTTGTAGTCAAATGTGTTGTCATAAGTTACTTCAGCCCCAGTCCAGTAGTGCGATATGTCTTTAGTCCCTTGGACTTCATCAGTTGATTAAGCAGTCGCAAGTCGTAGATACCTTGGACACCACGAGCCCCAATATTGGGTAGCAGACCTGCATCAACAGCATGATTCACACTGACGAGCAGACTTGCAGACAGAGGATCCAAAGTAGGTGTGATATTTTCCCAAGCACGATTGAGGACTGCATCCGACAAATTCTTGCCAGTGTCTGTCAGTAACTGGACTTGGACTGCATCCTTAGCGGCTTGCTTATTTGTTTTGATCCACTTATTGGTTGCGTATTCAGCTCCAATGAGTGCCCGGACCGTTCCTGGGTAACTCTTGAGGTACTTGGTAGCAACGACCAATTGAGTCGTAACAAAGTTTCCTGACTTCCAAAGAGACTTTTCATCAAGAAATACTCGGCCATTTCCTTCAAGAACTAACCGTGATGCCCATGGTTCTGGAACCCAAGCCCCATCAATGCTGCCTGATTTAAACGATGCAAGTGTGGTTGCATTATCGGCAGGAGAAACAGTGACATCACCACCCACCCCATACACGTTAGTTTTGTAGCCTTTGCGAGCTAGGTATGAACGAAGGGCAATATCTTGCGTTCCACCTAATTGTGGGGTGGCGAAAGTTTTGCCACGTAATTGACCAACAGTCGTAATTGAAGGCTTGGTGATGAACTGTGCACCGCCAGTCGTTACACCAGAAACAATCCGTAGGAGTGACCCATTAGTTGAAACAAAACCAGAAACGGCTGGACTCACACCTATGAAGGCAGCATCTATTGATCCACCTTTGAGCGCCTCGACCTCTGCAGGACCAGCGCTGAATGCGGTGAACTGAACTGATGTACCACTACTGCCAACAACAGAACGAATCAGGCCGCGTTGAATTCCTACGAGGGCTGTGGCATGAGTGACATTTGTGAGGTAGCCAATTCGGAGTGTTTTTGCGGTCGCTAACTTGGATGGCTTCTGCGGCGCTGCGCTTACGGCTGTGCCAGAAGTCACCCCAACGGTTAGTGCTGCAACTACCAAGCCTGTCACTAAATGCTTTGCGCTCTTCGTATTCATGTGAGTTCCCTTTTTCGTCTTTCAAGAATGGTATTGCATACTAATCAGATAGACAAGGTAATGTTTAGGAAATCTGGTAAGAAATGGCTAATGACAGCGAAAATGAGCACGTGCGCGCAAATTGAGGGCGCAAAAGCCTGAATCCTGTTGTCCTACTGCATAATTTGACTATGCATGTGTCTGCCAAAGTTGATTACGCCTTAAGGGCGCTGCTTGAATTGGCGGCCGCATCAGAGCAGGACAAATCCAAACTGACTAAGGCTGATGCCTTGGCCCAAGCTCAGCAAATCCCCACCAAATTTCTTGAAGGAATTCTTTCGACCCTGCGCAACTCTGGATTTCTCATTAGTCAACGGGGGGCTGATGGCGGATACCGCCTTGCTATGGATCCGCGTGATATTCATGTCGCAGACGTTATGCGTGCCTTAGACGGTCCAATTGCTGCGGTGCGCGGTGAACGACCTGAAGATTTGGAATACAGCGGAACAGCCGAACACCTTCGAGACGTGTGGGTAGCTACTCGCGCAGCTCTCCGATCGGTTCTGGAAGTTGTCACGCTCGAAGACATTCTGCACGGCAAACTGCCCAAGACAGTCAACAAATTGCTTGACACCCCAGGTGCCTGGGAACGTCGCTAGCATTCAAGCCATCAGGCCCTAGTGCATCGTCACCTAGTGCATCGTCACCTAGTGCATCGTCAAGGTGCCGTAGCCGTTGTACTTCGAATACCGAACCCAATCCACTGCAAATGTAGTTGAAGTCATGGCTGGATCTGTTGGGCCAGTGAACCCATCGAACATCGACATGTTCAAGTAGAGGTAGTACTCCTTATTGAAGGACCAACACTGCACACAGCTGTAGTCACCCTTGCGCACTTCAGCTTTTACAACTCCGTCAAATGTCCATTGGATGTGATCAGGCTCCCACAGAATTCCGTAGGTGTGATATGCACTAGACAGAGGCTCTGAATGCGTCATGGTGTTGTTGTCAGGCTTCTGCTCATGCTGCCAGCCTTCACAGTATGGTGCGCACGGAATTGGTGGCTCATGTGCAGTCATCCAGTTGGTGTAAGGCATATCACCGTTGGTTTCCATGATGTCGATCTCACCTGAACCAGGCCAAGGATTATTTGGAATGTCTGCCCCGACCATCCAGAAGGCTGGGTGGGTGCCGGAACCAAGAGGCGCCTTGATGCGTGCTTCGATCTTTCCGTAGGTGAAGCCAACGCGGTTCCTCGTCCAAATTCGACCGCTGGTCCATTCTCCGTAGCAAGTCTTGGACGGGTCGCTCTCACAAGCCCATGTGGAGTTGCTCTGCTTGGAAGCAGTAATGAGTAAGTGACCGTTGCCATCCAATTGGTTGGCGGCATCGGTGTGCACCACGTGTGAGTTACCTGCAACACCACAGAGAAGAGGGCAACCCGAGCCAATGTTTGGTAACCACTGCGAACCTGATGTTGCACTTGTGCTCAATGGGCCAGCAACGTCATTGAACTCTGCACACCACAGGTAACCGGTGGCACACGTAGGCACAGCAGGTGAAGCTGGCAGATGCTTTGACCAGATGAAGTTCGTAATGTCTTCAACGTCGTATTGGCCGGCGTTACGCGTCCAAGCTTGAGTAGTTGGATTCTGAGAGTACGTTGCTGGACCAAAAATGAATGGCATGATCTGGCTGTAGAGGTGAGTGTCAGCGCTGTAGTTGATAAACATGTCGGTGAAGTGACCAGTTTGTGCATCGGTGTTGGTATTGGTCAAGGTGAATGTCACATTGCCACTGCCATCCGTTGTTCCGGCTAATGTTGCACCAGCACTCAGGCAGTTCACCGCAGGACCAATCGGTCCAGCTGCACTTGGGGAAGTGAATGAAGCATTTGAGCCACTGCAAATCTTGTTGACACTGAGGTAGATAGGGTGATTAACAATCGCTAACCCATCTTGATTTGCCGCGTGGTAGGTCAATGAAATCGTTGAACCGACAAACTCTTCATGGGTGAAGTAACGCAAGCCTGGTGCGTACCAGTGCTGAGCTACCCATGAGGCTGCGTCGTTAGAGCCATCCATCGAATTGGATTGATCAATCTTGGGCGAGACGAGGCGAATGGTTGCTGATGCAATCGAGTTTGCGGGGGCAATGCCTGTTGGATTTGGTGTTGGCGTCGCCGGCGCGTTGAAGAAATTGATGTCTAGCATGTCTATGGTGTCGACAGCTGGATCGGTCACATAAGCCGCAGTTTGTGTGTAGACCGTGTTTGTTACCCGCGCATCGTCACTCACCAGAGCAAATGTGACATCACCGTTTGCATTTGTTGTACCGGTAACCGTTGCCTGACTACCTGTCGAATAGCTCGATCCCACATGAACCCGTGCATTTGAATCAGAGTAGGTCTTCCCCATGACGAAGGTGACGGTCTTGTTGACTGCCGGAGCACCACGCCCATCAGTCACATGGTAGGCCAGTGCGGTTGTAGAGCCTGCGTAGACATATGCTCGACTCCAGCCCAAACCGGCGTGGTACCAACCATTCCCTACCCATGATGCAGCTGTGCCAGTCTGAGCGGCGGAGAAACTTGTCGAACGTATTGTCCATGGCCCAGTCTGAATAGTTGGACTTGCGCTGGGAGTTGGTGTTGCACTCGCTGTGATCGTCGGTGTCGGTGTCGGTGTCGGTGTCGGTGTTGGCGTAGGCGTGGGTGACACACTCGGTGTGACTGTTGGACTAGGTGTCGGCAAAACCGCACTTTTAACAATCGGTACAGTCCGGGTCACGGCGACTGATGCAGCGTAAGTGGCGTTACCACTGTTAGTAGCGCGAATACTGCATGTACCAACTGCGAGTGGATGAATCTTGCCCGCAATGATTGAACATGTTCGAGTCGTAGTGCTTGTCAGCACTATCTGCCCGCCTGGCGAAGTAACCAGAGGAGCGACATCAGGGCTATTGAGTCCCATACGTTCAAGCGCACTGAATGAAATTACATTCGCGGTACCCACTGGTTTTGCTAATTTTGTCGCAACTGATCCAGCGCCAAGGCTATTTCTACCTCGGACCTTCACTGTGTAGATGGTGCTGTTGGTTAGGCCAGTAAGAGTAATTGGATTCGACGAACTTGCCGTCCACGAGGCACCAGAGTCGATTGAGTACTCAACACTCGTGATAGTCGAACCATTATTTTTCTCTACTGTAAAGGTGTAGGGAATCTGAAGTGTTCGACTACTCGTTGTGATGACGCTTCCTAGTGTTGGCGCCGACGGTGCCTTGGGTGGAGTAGCAGATGGGTTCACTATCAAGGTAGACGACTTCACCGAATCACCAAGGCCATTTTTAGCCACCACAGAAACGACATACATCTGACCATTTGTTAGGCCGGTCACAGTTAAAGAAGTCGATGGCGCATTGACAGTTCTTGTTATTGGTCCCTTGCTGAAGTCCAAGGTAACTATGTAACTTGTTATTGAGCTGCCTCCGTTACTCGCCGGAGCAGTCCAGGAAATATAGGCCTGTTTGTTGCCTCGAATTGTGATGAGTCCGGTAGGTGCATCAGGAATCGTGGATGCTTGAGCGCGGCTAGTGGTACCAGCTAAGAGCAATGAGCCCAATGCAAGAGCAACGACTGCAATGTTGCGAAAATTGCGCCTTGTAGATGTCATTTCTCTGCCTCGATACCTAATAACAACTTTGCATGAACGCCTTGGCCAAACCTAAGCAGAAAGTATTTGTGATTTTCTTTCAGACTACAAGGGTTCTTAGATGCGAACAATGCGGCACATAACCTTCATATGAATGATGCAGATTCGTTATGAATTTTGAGCCACCAAGTTACCTTCACGGGCGAATAATGTACGCAAGAAGTGTCGGTGACAACAATTGTGCGATTGTCGTCACCGACACTTTTCTTGCTCGACTTCCAAATGCAGTCTGCCCTGCACGCCGAAAACTAAACCAAAAATTTGCTGTTTAAACTAAGCCTCATTTTGATGCTTTAACAGACTGCCCCTTGACTCCCACCAGGTTGCAGGAAGAAACACAAGATGTCGTGTAGAGCCGCTAAAAACAAGTAATCAAAATAAAGCTGGGGTTTCTCATTCCTTTGAATGAGAAACCCCAGCGGGACTAACTAAAGCGCAGAGCGACTCTTACTTTCCTTTGTGCTTTTCCTTAGTTTTAGTGTCATGGCGATCGCTAGAATCTAAGGTCCGGTCATTGTCACCTGCACCGTCGATGTAATGGTCTGAACCTTCATCACCATTTTCAGTGTCATCGCCGTAACCACCATCGATGTAGTCATCGCCGTAACCACCGAACAAGTCATCCTCGCCGTCACCACCATAGATGTAGTCAGTGCCGTCATCGCCAGACATTAAATCGTTTCCGAAGCTACCGTAGAGGACATCATCGCCGGGGTTCCCATTGAGAATGTCATCGCCGTAGCCACCATCCTCTTCGTCATCACCCTCGTTGCCATTCATGGTGTCCTCGCCATCGCCACCATCTATGTAGTCATCGCCGTCGCCACCATTGAGGCAGTCATCGCCATCGCCACCATCTTCATTGTCATTACCTAGACCACCGTCGATAGCGTCAACTCCGTCGCCACCATCTAGGGTGTCATTGCCACCATCGCCCAAGATGGAGTCATCGCCGTTTCCACCCTCTTCAGAGTCGTTGCCGTCGCCACCGTTCAGGGTGTCAGAACCATCATCACCAAACAGTGTGTCTTTGCCTGCGCCACCACAGACCAGGTCGTTGCCTGCGCCACCATCTTCATTGTCGTTACCCAGACCACCGTCAATGGAGTCATTACCTAGACCACCGGAAAGTTTGTCGTTGCCAGCACCACCGGTCAGAGTATCTTCACCTGCGCCACCGTCCGCGATGTCATTTCCGTCACCACCGCTTAGTGAATCAGCTCCTTCATCACCATAAAGTTTGTCGCTGCCAGCACCACCAGAAAGAGTGTCAATACCTGCACCACCGGAAAGAGTGTCATTGCCCGCGGAGCCTACGAGTTGATCGACACCTTCATCGCCGTTGAGGGCATCATTACCAACTCCACCATCGGCAATGTCATTGTCGGCACCACCATTGAGGGTGTCGTTACCAGCTTCGCCATTCAGGGTGTCGTTACCAGCACCGCCGCTGAGCGTGTCATTACCCGCACCGCCAGCCAAAGAGTCATTACCTGCACCACCTGTTGCGATGTCGTTTCCGGCTCCGCCATTCAAGGTGTCAGCACCATCGTCACCATTTAGGACATCGGCACCGCCGTTACCAAGTAGCGTGTCATTTCCAGCGCCACCGGTGATTGTGTCCGTGCCGGCTGAACCACAGATTGTGTCGTTGCCTGGACCTGCGTCTACCGTGTGGGTTGTTGATGCGCCACCCTTAATGAAGATGACATCATCGCCAGCCGTACCGGTGATTGTGCTTGCACTTGAAACGATTGTTGCTGCTAGACCGTTACACATTATGGGTGCAGGAGATGCAGCGCGAGCCGCGCCAGTACCCGCCATGAGAATGGATATAGTTGCACCAATTGCAAGTTTCTTGCTGACCATGCGGATCTCCTCAAAAACGTGGCATGTTTACCTAGTCGTACGATAGCGCATACCAGCCTTGGAATTTCTGTGATTTATTGAATAATGCATGAACACAAAGGTTCATCGAAAGCGATTGGAGGTGAGTCAAATTCACGAGAAGCGAATTCGCGGAGCGGATGGCATTCGTGCCGTTGCTTGCCTTTATGTCATCTTTCATCACTTGACCCAGCGGCTAAATCCAGATCCAAACGTTCTTCCGGAATGGATGCTCAAAATCCATCATGTGGGTATGTGCGGCGAAGTTGGCGTAAGTATGTTTTTTGTCCTGTCGGGCTGCCTGCTATCAGTGCCATTTTGGCGAAACTTCATTTCACACGGGTCAAGTCCAGATATTCTCACTTATGCAGGAAATCGCGCGGCTCGTATCATGCCCGGCTACTACCTTGCACTTGTATTGACGACACTGCTCGGCGTAATACTCACACGGGCACCAATAAATTGGTCAAGGCTCGGAGCATCTCTTTTATTTATCAACAACTTCAATTACACAACATTCTTTCCTAATGAAGTTGATACCCCCTTATGGTCAATTGGTCTTGAGGTTTGGTGTTACATCTTGCTGCCACTCGTTCTCTACTGCATTCTCAAGTGGGTTCGGAGTGTTCAAGGTGCTGCCTTTGCACTGGCAGTGGTAATCGTTGGATTACAAGCAGTTAATCCTTGGATAATTTCAGAGCTCATGACCAGTTCGTACCATAAGGGTTGGCAGTTTGGACTTGTCGGTGGCGCCAAATACTGGTTCCCGTATTGGAACCTTGGCACATTCTTCTGCCAGTTTCTCTTAGGTTCAGCAGCGGCACTGTTCATTTGTTGGCGCTCAAGTATAGATAGCCCTGAGACAGTTATCGCTGACGCCGTTGGGCTCGGTTCCGTAGTGGTCGCATTCCACTTGGTGCTTACTCGACTGATTCCAGGAAACCCTGACCAACTCACACACCAGCCTTACATCGCTCCCATCTTTGCTGGCTTGATTGCAGTGACCCTTGCCGCGGTTTCACAGAGTGTGTGGTTGTGGCGCGCGTTCGACAACCCCGCCTTTAAGTATGTGGCGAAGGTGTCATTTGGTCTGTACGTGTGGCACTGGTTCATAATTAGCGTTCTGCAAAATAGGTGGGCAACCGACTTCACATATTTTGGAATAAACGGTTTACAGCGCTGGTCTCAGTTGAGTGCCATAGTTTTCTTGCTCAGCATGTTCATAGCATCAGTGAGCTGGTTCTACTTTGAAAGGCCAATCATTAAGTGGAGCAGGAGACCGAGTGTGTGAAAGTGTGCGCCTTGAAACCTTCAGGCATCATTTGTGCTAGTGCTTCTGGATTTTTATTTTCTGGATTTTGAACCAAGTGTTGAAGCGTTGAGCAATTTGCGTGTGTCCCGCATCGTTCGGATGGATGTTGTCTGAGGTCATGTACTCGGGATGCCCTGACAGCCAAGTACTCACATCTCGCACAAAGTAGAAACCGTTAGCTTTGGCATATTCCGCAATCCAGCCGTTGATTCTTGCGTAGCATGGTCGGACTGTGAAGGATTGATTTCCGACAACTGCCAGCGCGATGAGCGGTGTGTGTGGAAGGCCAGTACGCAAAGTTTCGTAGGTTGCTTTTATCGCACTTCGCGTGGTCGCTGGATCTGACACAGCCAGTGAGCAGTCGTTGTGGCCGCCTGAAACGACTACCGCATCCGGACTTAGCAGAACCGCTTGAACAGCCTGCTTTGCAATGCTGTTACAAATGCGCTTTGCACATGACCCCACATGGCTGTCAAGCGTGAAGCCAGTGCCAGGTGCCGCCAGATTAACGACTTGCCAGTTCATTTTGCGGGAAACTTGTTTGACCCAACTATTTCCATTTGTTGCACAACAACCAGCTGTAATCGATGCACCTATGAAAACTACCTTGGGCATGCTGCTCACAGTTGGAGCACTTGCAGAGATGCTTGGTTGTGGAGTGGGAGTTGATTGACTTGCTGCGGCCTTCATCGGAGGTGCAATCAGGGATGGAGCTGAAATCAATATGATGACAATCCCAGCAACTGCGGCAGGAATAAGAGTCTTGAGTCGATTTTCGTAGGCAGTGACATGACTTCCTGATTCCTTGCTGTCTTTCACCACTTCTAAGTCGCTTTGGTCATCGTCCATTGAATCGGGAACTTCATCGGTACTTGTGCTGCTTTGAGTTACTCTCGAACGGAGTGGCTTGGTCACGAGCATCACCACAAAATGGGCCGCAGTGGCGATGCAGATAATAATGACGCCTAACCCCAATCGTTGGTTTACTCCACCACGGTAGCCAATATGGAAACCATAGCGGTGCAAGATGACAAGTATTGGCCAGTACCAGAGAAATACCTGGAGGGCGATAACACCAAAACTAGAGATTGGTTTTGCTCCTAGAAGCCTTGAAACCAAGTCAGGCTGTTGAATGGAGTGCGTTGCTGCAATGAAACCAGCGGCTGCTGCAATTGCAATTGAGGATAAATTGGGCGCAAAACCATTAAAAATTGCATGTGAGAAGACTAGGACGCTCAATGCTCCTATTCGACAGAACAGTAACTGCAAGTATCCAAAAGTTAATTCATTAATTCTTACTGCAGCGAATAAGCCACCTATTGCAAAATCGGCAATGCGTGCGCTGGATGTAAATAGAGCAGTTTCGGGCTCCCACGCAAGCTCCACAAATGTGATTGTCGCAGTAACAATCGTGATCGCCGCAAGTCCGAGTATTGCCCGTTGGCGATGCCGAAGGCGCGTAGTACTCACCTGGTAGTTTTTGAAACCGAGTGCCGAGACAAGTAGAAGCGGAAAGACAGCTAGGGCTTGCGCATAAGTTGATATGGCCCAGAAATTGAGGATTGGCGAGCTGTGCGAGGTGTTTGCGAGAAAGTTCACTCCCTGATGCATGAAGTTCACGTTCGCCAACATTAAGGCGGCCCAAATCGCATCAGAGGAGAGAGTAGAAAAGTACTTTGAATCGCCGGTCAGACTCACTGCAAGTAATACACCTGCCAGCGTGAGGAAGGCACTTGGGAGTACGTACACGAGGCGAGATGCATAGAACGGGCGCAGTGACACCCAGCCGTAGCCTTTGTTGTGCTTTGCGTTATCACGAAATTCTTTGAGCAGTGCCTTGGTCATGAGGAAGCCAGCACACACGAAGAACACATCGATGCCGAGAAAACCTGACGAGATCGGCGAGAAGCCCAGGGCTGAGGCGAGGAGCAGGAGAATGCCGATGCCTGAAAGTCCCGTTATGTCCGATCGCCGATTCATTGTTCAAGAATACTGCAGTGTGGAGTTGTCTCTACCATGAGAAGACGGCTTCGCCGGGAAGCTTGCTAGTTATCCCTTAATTTTTGCAAACAGGCGACGTATTAATTTGTTCGCAACAAATTTGAGGGTATGTTGCACGCTATTTGCTCTCCGGTAGACCTGCCATTGTTCCTGAAAGTAGTGTTCTTGGATTTTAGCCAATTCAGAATGCAGCGAGTCGATGGTTTGGGTTAAGACACCTTCAGTTAACGCGAGTGGAGTGCTAGCCGTCTGGCTTTTTGGAAGTGCCACTTTGGGCATGACAAAGTTAGATTCGCCGACAAGTCCGATATCTTCGACAAGGTCACGCTCGAAAGTGACATGGAGTTTGTCAAAAAAAGCAACACACTGGTCTAGCACGCCATCGTTATTGCCCATCACGCTGAAGATTCCGTGCTTGGCCAAGGTGGCAAAGACCCGTGCACGATCTCTATGTCGGTAGCTACTTCCGGCAAGCGACTTTAGATAGTCCTGCATGATTGGACGTCGCAGCTCAAAAAAGGATGCTCTCTCGGCTATGGCTTTTGTTCCTTCACCTAGGAAGAACGAATCTCTGCCAGAACTTGGCGGGTTTGTCAGGTATCCCGTATGAATTTGACAGGCCGAGACTTTCACAACCTCAGGACAAGACTGCGCCAGCGTTGTGAAGTGGCAAAGCACTTCTAGGTACGTGGCATCCAGAATTAGGTCGTCTTCGAGAAAGACGCCCCACTCTGAATTTGGCAGTGCATAGATGGCTTCTTGCAGACTAAAGAGTGCGTTTGCTAGTCCGACGTTAATGTCTGGATGAATGATGCGCGCACCTGGAAGGTAGCGTTCAACTAGCGAGATTACTTCCGCTGTGCGGTCTGGAATTTTCTGAAAGTAGTCACTTGATTTGGGATATGCATCGACAAAACAAATAACACGACTCACATCGATTGAGAGTGTTTGCTGCGTGAGTGATTCCAGAAACTTCTCTGTGTAATCAGGACGATTGAATAGACGAATACCGATTGGCCAAACTACCGAAGTATTGCCCTGGTTCATCGCTTCTCCTGCATCGCACAATGTGGGACAAGCCTAGCCCAGACATCAAGATGCTAAAGGATTCGTCTAGGCTTTACGCAAGCCCAATTTCAGGAGTTGCTCTGTCAGTGAATACGCCGAAAATTACCAAGAAATTACTGTGGTCAGAGAACTTCAAAGGCAAGCCAGGTCGTGTCCCTACTATTGAGTACCACGCCGACAAAGTAGCAGGTAAGAAATCTCGTCGTAAGACAAATTGGACGATTGATTTCGGTGATGGTTCCAATTCGGGTGCTGGGGCTGGTTGGGGTAACAACGAAAAAGAGTTCTATACCGATGAAGCCGTCACACAAGACGGTACCGACGAAGGTAATTTGGTCATTACTGCCCGCAAGGTGAATAAGCAGACTGGTCCCGAGGGTTGGGAAGCACACCCGAACTGGGCTTATGTCAGCGGCAAGATCACCACAGCCAACAAGCTGAGCTTTAAATACGGAATGATCGAGGCACGCATTAAACTCCCAACCGAGTTGGGTAGTTGGTCAGCATTCTGGATGCTCGGCGATGGCTTGCTTAAGGGCAAAGGTTGGCCGGATTGCGGCGAGATCGACATCCTTGAAGCAGTAGGCCAAGAACCTAAGAGCTTGCTGGGCACTATCCACGGACCGGGCTACTTCGGTGATGCGGGAATCACGCAAAAGATTCACCACACCAAGAAGCTCTCGGCAGGTTTTCACACCTACGGAATTATTTGGCTGCCCAACAAGATTCAATGGCTGTTTGATGGCGAGGTTTACCACACTCTCAGTAAGAAAGATGTTGCACCTCATGAGTGGGTCTTTAACCAGAACCATTACATGATTTTGAACCTCGCTATGGGTGGAACACTCGGTGGAGAACTTTCGCCCGCTGTTAAGACCAGCAAAATGGTCGTGGACTACGTGAAGTACTACGAAGTCAAAGTTGGCAACACAAAGTCCTACGTCGGGAAACTCACGCGTCACAACTAAGTTGCAAGTATTGACGGAGTGCTTGCGCGTGATGTGATTGCTTGTGCAATGAGCAATGTTCATTGCGATGTTTACAAGTGGCAGACTTCCTCCAGATGACCTGCTTACCATCGCGATATGACTGCTACATCGCCTCTTGGTATTTCGCTAGATGGGTTGACTAAGCGATACGGCAAAGAAGTAGGCGTTGATGCGCTAACTTTTGATGTCTACCGCGGGGAAGTTGTCGGCTTCCTGGGGCCAAATGGTGCGGGCAAATCAACTGCGATGCGCACGCTGATGGGCATTCTGAAGATAACTTCAGGCAGTGCCGAGGTGCTCGGGGTTGATGTTCGAGGGGCATCTCCAGAGTTGAGGTCATCAATCGGTTATCTACCTGGATCTCCTACTTTCTATAACAATCTGACTGCCGGGGATTTTTTAACTTTTCTGGCCAACCTAAGAAAGCTAGATTGCAGTTCAGAAATTGAATTGCTGTCGAACCGATTAAAGCTCGACCTTTCAAAGCGCATTAAGTCCCAATCGAAAGGGAACCGCCAGAAGGTTGGACTGATTCAAGCACTGATGCACAAACCTGATGTTCTCATTCTTGACGAGCCAACGTCTGCTCTCGACCCGTTAGTTCAGCACGAATTCGCAGAGTTAATGACTGAGGCGAGACACCGAGGGGTTGCTGTCTTGTTGTCGTCACATGTCTTGAGTGAAGTTGAACATTTGGCCGACCGAGTTGTCATCATTAATGAAGGCAAACTTTTGCGAGTTTCAGATATGGAGACTTTGCAACATCGGACCGTGCAGGCAATGGTGTTGAGTTTTACCTCACCAATTCCAGTGCAAACCTTCCTGCCAGTGCCGGGTGTGCGTGATGCGCAAGCCCGTGGCAATCACATAACCCTGAATGTCATCGGACCTGTCACGGAAGTTCTCCGGGCAGCAGTGGCTCAGGGCGTGATTCGCATTCAAACATCTGAACCGTCTTTGGAGGACATTTTTTACTCGATCGTGAATGGTGATGTCTAGTGCTTCGCAATCTGTTCTTGAAAACCTGGCGAGATCATTGGCGAGGATTTGCGGGTTGGCTCATTGGCTTAGTTGCAATAGTCAGTGTCCAACTCGCGGTCTATCCAACTATTAAGAAGTCGTCAGCGGATCTAGCGGCATACATGCACAACTTTCCTCCAGCATTTCAGAAAATCTTCCGCATGCAGGACTATTCATCTGGCGCTGGCTATATCGCCACCGAACTATTGAGTTTCATGATTCCGTTTATATTCATCGCCGTCGGTGCAAGTTGGGGTGCAAACGCTACGGCACTCGAGGAAGAGCGAGGAACCTCTGACTTCTTGCTAGCGATGCCTGTATCGAGAACGCACATTGTCTTGAGTAAGTTGTCGGCTGCTGTGCTGGCTCAGATTCTGTTAGCAGTTGTAGTAGGCACATCAGTCATCATTGGTCGACGCTACGTGGATCTTGTGGCAAACGACAGTTACATCATCGCAAGCGTGCTGGTCTGTGCACTGCTCGGATTGCTCTTCCTTGGCCTTGCTTTGCTTATTGGTGTGAGTACGGGAAATAAGACCCTCGCGCTTGGTGGGACCATCGCAGTGGCACTTGCGAGTTTCTTGTTCTATTCGCTGGCACCGCTAGTCAATACCTTTGATTCAATTCTGGCCGCCAATCCATTCCAGTGGACGCTCGGAAGTGATCCCATGCACAAGGGGTTTGATGTGTGGCACATCCTGCTCACGTTGGGCGTTACTTCTGTCTTCTACATCGCTTCGGTAGCCATTTATGAACGACGCGATTTAGCCGCATAAGTGGGTACGAATTCCCTGACAGGTAACGGTTGGCTGAGTAAAGTTTCAGTGATAGTTACATAAGATTTTCATCTGTGAGGAATAGATCATGAGTTACAGTTCGATCCATTGGATAGGCGTCCTGCTCTGCATCGTTGCTAGCTTTGTGAGCGGCTTTGCTTGGTTTGGTCCAAAGACTTTCTATCCCGTGTGGAAGAAATCGATGGGTCAGTCTCCAACTGATAATCCGGGTGAAAACCAAAATATGGCTGTCACTTTTGGTTTGACCCTGATTGGCATGATTGTTCAGGCGATCGTCCTCGCGTTGGTGCTTGACCTGCAGGATCGTGCAGTTGGCAAAGTGTCCCTTCTGGCTGGTCTGGGTACTGGTTTGGTTGTTGGTCTTGGCGCTGCAGCGATGTCACTCGGACATCGCCTCTTTGCTGGCCATGGCATAAAAGTGTGGCTCATTGAGGTCGGCAATGACGTGCTGAACTTCGCAATCATGGGTGTCATCCTGAGCTTCTTCTACTAGGAAGTCTTCGTATCTTGCTGGTCTAGTGGCCGGGCGTCATGGGTCGTCCAGCGTAATTTTGGACCTAGCCAGTATCTAATAGGATGTTCTAGCGCATGATGCTTCTTGTCATGCTGGCCGCCTTAGCTCAGGGGTAGAGCAACGCACTCGTAATGCGTAGGTCCGGGGTTCAAATCCCCGAGGCGGCTCATCGGATGATGCGCAGGCATCATCTCGATGAGCAGAGTACATACTGCCCGCAGGTCGTTATTCCCGGATGATGCGCAGGCATCATCTCGATGAGCAGAGTACATACTGCCCGCAGGTCGTTATTCCCGGATGATGCAAGGCGTCATCTCGATGAGCAGAGTAAATACAGCCGGTAGGTCTTTATTCGCGGATGATGCGCAGGCATCGACTGGGTGAGCAGAGTAAATACAGCCCGTAG
>Ga0209084_1000931_pt1 | contig 26019 bp, 29 predicted proteins | sample C_130820_MF_Meta_FD_187309 | JGI IMG/M metagenome (GOLD analysis project Ga0209084, IMG submission 187309) | Freshwater microbial communities from Lake Croche, Canada to study carbon cycling - C_130820_MF_MetaG (SPAdes) (version 2) | ecosystem: Environmental > Aquatic > Freshwater > Lake...
GAATCTTGGGGAAATAGGCATAGCTCGCCAAAAAAAGTAGAATTAAAGGTATGAGCAAGGCAAGTAATCAGGTCACTAATCAGGTCACTAATCAGGTCAGCAATCAGGCAAGTGAAGAGGCGATGTGGCGCGGTGCGCTGATCCCATCTGCCAGCGTTGCAATTCTTGCCCTAATTTTTTCTACCTTGCTTCGACACAAAGCTGGTTTGCTCGGAGCTCTACTCGCTTCCATTACGGTAATTTTATTTTTCTCGGTTCACCTGGCAATCGCTAAGTTAAGTCGCAATCTTGATCCGATGGCAACGATGGCCCTTGCCATGTTCTCCTACTTTGCCAAAGTAATTCTCATGGGAGCTTTTTTACTTATAATTACCAAAACCACAAATCCAGCAACCGTCGATCGGCCAAGTTTTGCGGCAAGTGCACTTGCAATTACGGCAGCCTGGCTCGGTGGCGAGATTCGTGCCTTCCTAAAGTTGCGTATCACCCTGCCTTTGCCCCAAACTGGGGCCAGCGCAGTAACTCGAACTCAAAAAAATTAAAGGGGTCTGAAAATGGCTGGAAACGAAGAGGGCGCACTTTGGTCGATCTTTGGCTATCTGATTTCCGGCTTGGTCATCTGGGGCGGCATTGGCTGGGCTCTGGACCATTGGCTACACCAACACTTCTTCCTGCTCGGCGGGCTCTTATTGGGCGCTGGCGCCTCGCTCTACCTAGTCTGGCTTCGATTCGGGCGTAATTAATACCGACACCTTAGCTAAGGGCAATTAGGGTAAGAAAAGCCACACCGATTGGGTTTTGGTTTTCCCCCGCCTGCTAATAGTGTTCCACCGTCTTCCCAAAGATTTCACAGAACGTCATGCAGGGAATAGGAGCGTTTGTGCCAGGGTTTAGGTTGGAAGCCGGTGTTGGCTATGTCCCACCGAGCACGAGCGACTTCAACCTCCCACCAATTTTTGGCAACAGCGCATACGCAACAAAACCAGTCCTGGAAGTTTTATTTTCGGTAGTTCTAATCTCAGTCTTTTTTATTATGACTTCACGCAAAGCCGCGGTAGTTCCAAGCCGCCTGCAGTTTGCTGGTGAATCTATTTATGCCTTCGTAAGAAATGATCTGGGCGAGGAGATTATTGGCCACGAATTTATGCGCTTCGTGCCATTTTTATTCACGCTCTTCACTTTTATTCTTACTAACAATATTTTTGGAATTATTCCGTTCTTGCAATTCCCGGCGATGTCGCATGTCTCCTTCCCTTATGTATTGGCAATCTTCTCTTTCATCTGTTTCCACTGGGTGGGAATTAAGAAGCAGGGGCTTGGCAAATATCTAAAAGGCATTGCATTCATGCCAGGCGTACCGAAGTTTGTTTATATTTTACTAACACCAATCGAAGTCGCAACCTTCTTCTTGGTTCGCCCAGTAACTCTCTCACTGCGTCTATTCGCAAATATGTTCGCTGGCCACTTACTTCTACTCGTGTTCATTATGGGTGGTGACCACCTAATCCGTGGCGTTATAGGTTTGAAGATCATTGCACCATTTGCATTCGCATTTGGTATTGGAATGACCTTCTTTGAGTTCATGGTGCAGTGCCTACAGGCCTACATCTTTACTCTATTAACAGCTTTGTTCATCGCCGGAGCATTGGCAGATGAGCACTAAAACTAATTAGCCACCGCTAGTTAGTACTAACTACAGAAAGGCAACACAATGAAAGGCACACTCAACCTGGTCGGTTATGGCCTATCAGCAATCGGACCTGCAATTGCTACCGGAATGATCTTCGCCGCATACATCAGCGGTGTCGCACGTCAGCCAGAAGCTCGCAGCGTTCTACAACCAATCGCTTTCCTTGGCTTCGCACTTGCTGAAGCTTTGGCGCTCTTTGGTCTAGTTCTAGCTTTCGTTCTCTAATCATGAGCTTGCGAACAACAGTTGCGGAGGCAGCGGCTAATCCGCTGATTCCACATACAGCTGAACTTATAGTTGGCGCGATTGCATTCTCGCTGCTCTTCTTGGTTCTTCGTTCACGTGTTGTGCCAATGTTTGAAAAAGCATTCGCCGCGCGGACCGAGGCAATTCAAGGCGGCATGGAGAAAGCAGAGCGGGCCCAACGCGAGGCTGAAGTTGCTTTGCAACAGTACACAGCTCAGTTAAGTGAAGCTCGTGGTGAAGCCCAGAAGATTCGTGAAGAAGCACGTGTACAAGGTGCAGCAATCATCGAAGATCTGCGCGGCAAGGCGCAAGAAGAAGCTGCTCGTATTACCGCAGCAGCTGCTTCATCAATTGAAGCTGAACGCCAGCAAGCAATCGCATCACTTCGCAATGAAGTGGGCACACTTGCCACACAACTCGCCTCAAAAATTGTCGGAGAAGCTCTTGATGACCAGGTTCGTCAATCTCGCATTGTCGATCGCTTCTTGGAAGATTTGGAGAAGAGTAAGTAATGATCGTATTAGGTGGAAGCAGTCGCCAATCTTTGGTGGCCCTTCGCGGTTCATTGGATAGCAAGCTCAACGGAGCTTCTGCCAGCGATTGCTCCGCCATTTCTAGCGATCTCTTCAAAGTTTTAGATGCTCTTGATTCATCAGTCGGATTACGTCGGGCGCTCACAGATCCAGCTCGTGATGCTTCGTCAAAATCTGCACTTATTGCTGATTTATTTGGCAAGTCAATCGGCGCAGCTGCCTTGGCGCTAGTCGGCAACGCAGTTGCTCTTCGCTGGTCCAGTTCAGTCGAATTCGCCGATGCAGTTGAACAAATTGCAGTTGAAGCCCAAGCTGCCGCTGCGAATGTCTCAAATGAATTAGATCAGATGCAACGTGAAATCTTTACATTCTCACAGTTGCTTGTTGAGAACCCAGAACTTCGTCAGGCGCTTAATACAACTGCAGATTCGATGGCGCACAAACAAGCGCTTCTCAAAGATATTTTTGGTTCAAAGTTTTCCGCCGGCTCTTCAAGCTTGCTTAATCAAACAGTTTCCACGCGCCGAAGCCGCAATATTGAACGAACCGTTGTTGCGTATTCCCATGCGGTAACTGCTCGTCGAAATCGTGTTAATGCTCATGTTCGAACCAGCATTGCATTGACCGAGGCGCAGACGAAGAAGCTTGTTGATTCGCTCACAAAGCAGATTGGCCAGAGTGTTCATTTAAATATTGAAATCGATCCAACCGTAATTGGCGGGATCGCTATTCGATTTGGTGACGAAGTAATCGATGGAACCATCTCCAATCGCCTTGCAGAGGCGAGCCGGGTGTTGGTTTCGTAAGTTAAAACAGGTTTCAGGACTCATAAAACGTGAGCCTGAATTAGTTGAAGGAGAGAAAGATGGCGGAACTCACGATCCGGCCCGAAGATATTCGCGATGCGCTGACAAAGCACGTTGCTTCTTATAATCCGGGAGCCGCAGCACGCGATGAGATCGGCACTGTTACTGAAGCTGGCGATGGCATCGCCCGGGTTGAAGGCTTGCCTTCAACAATGACCAACGAACTCTTGAAGTTCGAAAATGGAACTTTGGGACTTGCCCTAAACCTCGATGTGCGCGAAATCGGCGTTGTTATTCTCGGTGAGTTCACGGGAATTGAAGAAGGAACTTCCGTAAGTCGTACTGGCGAGATTCTCTCCGTGCCAGTCGGTGACGGATTCCTTGGTCGCGTTGTTGATGCACTTGGTCGCCCAATTGATGGCAAGGGTGACATTAAAGCGGAAGCACAACGTGCCCTTGAACTACAGGCACCATCAGTAGTACAGCGCCAACCAGTTAAGGAACCAATGCAGACTGGTATTAAGGCGATCGATGCAATGACAGCGATTGGCCGCGGACAGCGTCAGCTAATTATTGGTGACCGTCAGACAGGTAAGACCGCAATTGCAATCGACACCATCATCAACCAGAAAGAAAACTGGAAGAGTGGAGATCCCAAGAAGCAAGTTAAATGTATTTATGTTGCTATTGGCCAGAAGGGTTCAACGATTGCATCTGTTAAAGGCGCACTTGAAGAAGCCGGCGCAATGGAATACACGACAATCGTTGCATCACCTGCCTCAGATCCAGCAGGCTTCAAATATCTAGCTCCTTACACCGGTTCTGCAATTGGTCAGCACTGGATGTACAAGGGCGAGCACGTACTAATTATTTTTGATGATCTATCAAAGCAAGCCGAGGCGTATCGTTCAGTCTCACTATTGCTTCGACGCCCACCGGGTCGCGAGGCTTATCCAGGCGACGTTTTCTACTTACACTCACGTCTTCTAGAACGCTGTGCCAAGTTATCTGATGAATTAGGTGGCGGTTCAATGACCGGTCTACCAATCATCGAAACTAAGGGAAATGACGTTTCCGCATTCATTCCGACCAACGTAATTTCTATTACCGACGGTCAATGCTTCCTTGAAACAGATCTTTTCAACGCCGGTGTTCGTCCAGCGATCAACGTAGGTATCTCGGTATCGCGCGTTGGTGGTTCGGCACAGACAAAAGCAATCAAGAAGATTGCCGGACGTTTGCGTCTTGACTTGGCTCAGTACCGCGAGCTTGAAGCATTTGCTGCATTTGGTTCAGATCTAGATGCCGCATCAAAGGCGCAACTAGAGCGCGGTGCGCGCATGGTTGAACTCTTGAAGCAAGGTCAGTACTCACCTTATTCAGTCGAGCGTATGGCTGCATCAATCTGGGCCGGAACAACTGGAAATATGGATTCAATCCCAGTTGCGGATATTCGCCGTTTTGAAACCGAGTTCCTTGATTTCATTGGCCGCGAGCGTCCAAAGATTTTCGAAGTAATCTCAGCTACTCGTGAGCTAACAGATGACACTGTTGCATCACTACAAGAAGCAATTGATACCTTCAAAACTCAATTCACAGTTACGGGTGCTAAGTAACTCATGGGTGCCCAACTTCGTATTTATCGCCGACGGATGCGCTCCGTTAAAGCGACCAAGAAGATCACGAGAGCGATGGAGTTAATCTCTGCCTCACGTATCCTCAAGGCGCAGCAACGCGTAGCAGCATCCTCGCCTTATTCCACGGAGTTAACTCGTGCGGTAACTGCAGTCGCAACTTTCTCAAGCACTAACCACCCTCTAACAACCCCATCTGATAGTCCAAGGCGTGCTGCTGTACTTGTTATCACTGCAGATCGCGGTATGGCCGGTGCTTATTCAAATGCTGCTATCAAAGAGGGCGACCTTCTTACATTAAGTCTTCGCGAACGTGGTTTATCTGTTGAGTCATATTTGGTTGGACGAAAGGCTGTTAACTTCTATCGATTTAGATCGCGCGCAGTTACTGCATCTTGGACTGGCTTCTCGGATAACCCAACATTTGAAAAGGCTAAAGAAGTTTCTGATGCGCTAGTGAAAGCCTTTTTGGCGGATAGTGAGACCGAAGCGACTGGCGTTGATGAGCTACATATTGTTTACACCGAATTTAAATCGATGATCACTCAGACTCCGATTGCTGGACAAATTCTTCCACTGGAAGTTCGGGCTGAAGAAGTTCCAACTGGCTTGCTGCCAATGTATGAATTCGAGCCTAACGCTGGAGAGGTTTTGAGTTCGCTCTTGCCTCGTTACGTTGAGGCTCGAGTCTTTAATGCGATGTTGCAATCAGCGGCTTCCGAGCATGCTGCTCGTCGTCGTGCAATGAAATCAGCAACTGACAATGCTGATGAGTTAATCAAGTCTCTAACCAGACTTGCGAACGCGGCTCGTCAGGCCGAAATTACCCAAGAGATAAGTGAAATCGTCGGCGGCGCAGATGCGCTTGCCTCAGCTAGCGCAGGGAGCGAATGATGTCTCAGGCACAACTAGACAAAACAGGAACAGGTCGCGTAGCACGCGTTATCGGACCGGTGGTGGATATTGAATTCCCCGTTGGCCAGATGCCATCGATCTTCAATGCGCTACATATTGATGTAACGCTAAGTGGAGAGAAGCGCATGCTCACACTAGAAGTCGCCCAACACATTGGCGACAACCTAGTTCGTGCGATCTCGATGCAACCTACCGACGGAATGGTTCGTGGTGCTGCCGTTACTGACACTGGCGCCCCAATCAGCGTTCCGGTTGGCGATGTCACAAAGGGACATGTATTCAATACTCTTGGCGAGTCACTGGATGTTCCAACATCTTCACTAGACATTAAAGAACGTTGGCCAATTCACCGTACCGCGCCAGCATTCGATCAGCTCGAATCAAAGACCGAAATGTTTGAGACCGGCATCAAAGTTATCGACCTATTAACCCCTTACGTGCGAGGTGGAAAGATTGGCCTATTCGGCGGCGCTGGTGTGGGTAAGACAGTTTTGATTCAAGAAATGATTTATCGCGTAGCTGAAAACTTCGGTGGTGTATCTGTATTCGCCGGGGTCGGAGAACGTACCCGTGAAGGTAACGACTTGTTCTTGGAAATGACCGAGACCGGCGTTATCAACAAGACCGCATTGGTCTTCGGTCAGATGGATGAACCACCTGGCACGCGTCTTCGTGTTGCGCTCTCTGCTTTGACCATGGCGGAGTACTTCCGCGATGTACAGAAGCAGGACGTACTTCTATTCATCGATAATATTTTCCGCTTCACACAAGCTGGATCTGAAGTATCAACACTTCTTGGCCGTATGCCTTCTGCTGTGGGTTACCAACCAACACTTGCAGATGAAATGGGTCAACTACAGGAGCGTATTACTTCAACTCGTGGTCACTCGATTACATCGATGCAGGCAATCTATGTTCCTGCTGATGACATCACCGACCCAGCGCCACACACAACATTCGCGCACTTGGATGCAACAACAGTGTTGTCTCGTCCAATTTCCGAACTTGGTATTTATCCAGCAGTAGATCCGCTTGACTCAACTTCACGTATTTTGGATCCGCGCTACATCGGTGAGCATCACTTCCGTGTTGCAAACCGAATCAAGCAGATCCTGCAGCGCTACAAGGATTTGCAAGATATCATTGCAATTCTCGGTATTGATGAACTTTCTGAAGAAGATCGTATTCTCGTTGGTCGCGCACGTCGGATCCAGCGCTTCCTCTCGCAAAACACTTTCGTTGCGAAGGTCTTCACTGGTATCGATGGTTCCTTCGTTCCACTTTCTGAAACCATTGAAGCATTTGAAGCTTTGGCAGATGGAAAGTATGACCACGTTCCAGAGCAGGCATTCTTCATGTGCGGTGGGTTAGCAGATGTTGAGCGCAAGGCTGCTGAATTGGCAAAGAGCTAATTCCAATGTCAGAAAACTTAACCGTCGAAGTAGTTTCGCCAGAGAAGCGGGTCTGGTCGGGAGAAGCCAAAATGGTTTCGGCTCGCACCCTTGAGGGTGATATTGGAGTTCTTCCAAATCACGCACCGCTTCTTGGCGTACTAGTTGATGGCAGTGTTTCGATAGAAGCACTAGATGGCACCCGACAAGAATTCAAAATCAACGGGGGCTTTCTTTCAGTCTCGAATAACCGAGTTTCAATCTTGGGGCAGAGCGCAGATTAAATTCGCTCTACCTTCGCGCCCAGGGCGCGCAGTGATTCAACAAAGCCCGGATAGCCACGGTCTACGTGGAAGGCATCTTCCACAGTAGTTTCACCTTCGCTCACTAAACCAGCAAGCACTAAACCTGCGCCAGCACGAATATCGGTAGCAGCAACGGGAGCACCTGATAGCTGTGGGATGCCAGTGATTGAAGCATGGTGGCCATCGATATGGATATCGGCACCGAGTCTTTGAAGTTCATTAACAAACATAAAACGACCCTCAAAAACATTTTCAGTAACGATGGAATTTCCTTCAGCAATTGAATTCATCGTAATTACAAAGGGCTGTAGGTCGGTTGCAAATCCCGGGTAGGGGAGCGTTGCCACATCTACCGCGATTGGTCGCTTCGCCATCTTCACCCGAAATCCATTTGGAGTTTTTGTAACAACAGCGCCAGCCTCGACCAACTTATCTAGCGGTACTTCTAAGTGTTCGGCGCGACCGCCATTAATTGTTATGTCACCTTGAGTTATCGCGGCAGCAAAGGCCCAAGTTCCAGCCACTATTCGATCGGCAAGAGTTGCGTGCGTAGTTGGATTCAATTCACTCACACCTGAAATTTTAATTGTGCTGGTTCCGAGTCCTTCAATCTTGGCGCCCATACTTATTAAGAATTCACCTAAATCAACCACATCAGGTTCGCGAGCAGCGTTATCAATTGTGGTTACACCTTTAGCAAGGACTGCTGCGGTAAGAAGATTTTCAGTTGCACCGACGCTTGGGAAATCCAAGGAGATATCTGCGCCAGTTAAACCTTTTTCGGCAGTAGCAATTACATAGCCATGCTCCGAATGCGCTTCGGCACCGAGATCGATTAGTCCCTTGATGTGAAAATCAATTCCGCGAGATCCGATGGCATCGCCACCAGGAAGTGCAACTTCAACTTTTCCAATTCGCCCAACAAGTGGTCCGAGAACATTGATTGAGGCCCGCATTTTGCGAACCAAGTCATAGTCAGCGCGATGGCCCGGGAATGCTGGAACAAGAATTTTCATGACGCCAGTTTTTGCATCAAAAGAACAGGTACAGCCAAGACGTGTCAATAATTCTGACATGATGTGGACATCTGCGATGTCCGGGACATTTGTAATGATGCTCTCACCGACTGCCAGCAAAGTTGCGGCCATCAATTTCAACGCAGAATTCTTCGCTCCGGTTACATTTACTTCACCAACTAGGCGAGTGCCGCCAAGAACCCGAAACTGACTCGATGCTTCTGGCATGTAAGTCGCCTCCTGTTCAATATTTGGACGTTTCGCCGAAATCTGGTTTTACGCATTTCCAAGTGGTCAGAGTGTAGTTCGTCTTATAGGCTTATTCACATGGTTAATCTAACGCGAATTTATACGAAGACTGGTGATGACGGGACGACCTCCCTTGGCGATATGAGCCGCACCTCAAAAAATGACCCAAGACTTGAGGCCTATGCAGACGTTGATGAAGCTAATTCATCCATCGGTGTTGTGCTTGCATTAGGTCAAATTTCAGATCCACTTGTAACTAAATTACTAGTAAGAATTCAAAATGATTTATTTGACGTTGGCGCTGACCTTTGTACTCCAGTTGTGGATGAGCCAAAGATTGAGCCGCTTCGAGTTCTCGAGTCTCAGGTAAGTTACTTAGAAGAACAGATTGATAAATACAACGCGGACCTGGCGCCACTAAAAAGTTTCATTCTTCCATCCGGTACACCAGCTGCGGCATTGCTTCATGTGGCAAGAACTGTGACTCGACGGGCAGAGCGAAATACTTGGCACGCTATTCACCAATTTGGTGGCGGGGTTAATTCACTTACTGCCAAGTACTTAAATCGGCTTTCAGATTTATTATTCGTACTTGCTCGCCATGAGAATAAGACACTTGGCGATCAACTATGGGTTCCTGGAGCTAATCGTTAACTAACGGCTAGCAACAGGGGTGTAGATATTTGCTGGAATTTTTTCAGTTCCGGCCTGCGCCCAGCATTTGGCAACAATTCCACCAACGCTAACGCCATCCCCAAGTGGCTCTGGACTAATTAGAAGAATTGGTTTTAGCGCTTTGGAATTTGTGGCAGAAGCCAAAGTGCGAAGTGAACCGTATGGTGTTCGAACTGTTGGATCAGAAGAGCTAGGTCCAGAGACAACCGAATCAACTTCCCACCAAACGCAAGGAGTTTCCGAGGCGACAATTATGGCGCCACAGGTATTTGTTTCACACTTCTTTAAATCTGCGGTAAGAACGGGCGAGTTTGATGCCATACCTTTTAGCTCTTCAAATGATGGGATTTTTGCGTAGACCGTTCCGCCCTTTTCATGGTTGAAGTTTGCTGGCGGCCATTTTGGCGAAGGTGAAGGTAGGGTTGGAATTTTCTTACGGACGTAAATTTTCCGCTTCTTTGCAATGGCCTTCTTAGCGATTGGTTTTTTTGAAGAAGTTGTAATCGGTTTATGCGTGGACTTAACAACAGGTTTAGCGGCTGGTTTAGGGGATTGCTTCGGAGATGGCGTTGCGGCACTTGAAACGCAAGGAGTCACCAGAGCAAGCAGTGCTACTAGGACTAGTACTCGCTTCATTTTTCAGACCACTTAAAAGTTCTAAGCGCGAGAAGTATTCCTACAACCATCCAGAGAATTAATACGAAGGCAGTTCGGCCAGTTTCCCAGCTATGCGCCACCTCTTGCTTAGCAAAGCCATCTGGCAAGAAGACCGAGCGCATCCCTTGGGTGAGCCATTTGAGTGGAAAGAGCGCGGCAAAATCTTGCATCCATTTCGGGAGCGTTGAGAAGACAAAAAAGACACCGCTAAAGAATTGCAAGATGATCACGATTGGGGAGACGACGGCAGATGCACCACGACCATTCTTTGGTATCGCAGAAAATGCAATTCCAAGAATTGCTGAGCAGATGCTTCCAAGGAACACAAGCCAAGTAAACCTTAGCCATTTCTCAACCGTTGTTGGTAAGTGAAGACCGAACAATAGAACACCGAAAAGAAGCAGTGCGCCGATCTGTACAACCATTGTTGTGAAGACCATGATCATTTTGCCAACAAAGTAAGAGATGGGTGAGATTGGCGTTCCGCGTAGTCGCTTAAGCGTTCCAAAGTCGCGCTCGATTGGAATCATGATGGCAAGTTGTTGGAAACCAGTGTTGACCAGACCCGAGGCAATCATTCCGGATAAGAAGTACTGGCTAAATGTCACGCCGGGGGCAACTTCGCCTTTAAAGACTGAGCCAAAGATAAAAAGCAATAAAACTGGAAAGGCAAGAGTGAACACAACTGATTCGCGTTGGCGCATGAACTGTTTTATCTCAAGGCCACCTCGCAAGAATCCAACTCGCAATATTTTTGACATTATTTGCCACCGATCATTTCTAGGTAAACATCTTCCAGGGTGGGCCGGTGTACGGCGAGCTCTGGAATTTCACCTGAGAAGCGCTGGGCGATAACGGAAATCTCCTTCGTTGGGTTATCGGTTATGAGTTCTTTCTTTGTACCGTCTTCTAGCCAAGATATTCGCGCCTTTGCGGTATTTCGCCCGCCCAGATCACTTGGCGTTGAAACCTCAATAATTTTTCCATCAACTATCACCGCAACGCGATCTGCCAAGGCTTCGGCCTCGTCTAAGTAATGCGTGGTCAATAAAATAGTAGTTCCCTCACTGCGGAGTTTTTGAATCAATTCCCAAAATGCCCGCCGGGCTTCTGGATCAAAGCCGGTCGTCGGTTCATCCAAGAATAAAATTTCCGGGTTACCGATAATTCCGAGTGCAACATCAAGGCGCCTGCGTTGACCACCCGAGAGAGTTTCGATTCGTTCCTTGGCTTTCTCGCTAAGCCCGACAGCTTCAATTACCTGGTCCGCACTCTTTGGGTTTGAGTAATAATTTGCAAAGTGGTGTACAACTTCGGCAACACTTAAGTCTTCAGCATCCTTCGTCGACTGCAGAACTATTCCGATTCGATCTCGCCAATTAGCGGCGTTCGAACCCAGGTTCCCCGGATCGCTACCAAGTACTTTGACTAAGCCGCCATCACGGCTTCGATAGCCCTCAAGTATTTCTACCGTAGTTGTTTTCCCGGCACCGTTAGGACCAAGCAAGGCAAATATTTCGCCTACCTTTACATCTAGGTCAATGCCCGCCACGGCAATTTTCTCACCAGCCGACTTACTTGAATAGCGCTTTACGAGCCCGCGAACCTCGATAGCAAGTTGGGAATCTGTAACGGCTGACACGGTTATATCTTGCCCTAAATGGCTGTGAATGCGAAAGAATACTTCTGTGAGCCCGCGTAGAAATCACCCGAAGAGATCAGCTCGTCCTAAGCAGAACGAGGAAGAGCGAGATATCTCACTTTCAAGTGAATCGATTGAAGAACATTCTGAAGGAATTTATCGGGTTCGCAAGATTACGGGATCAACATCTACCAAGCCATATCGCTGCCCAGGATGTGATCAATTGATTCCGACTGCAACGCCACACACCGTCGCTTGGTTAGAAGATGATGTTGAATCACGACGGCATTGGCACACAGTTTGTTGGACCAAACGCAATGATCGCAAACCGCGAATTCTTAAATCTAAAACTGCTCCAAGATATTAAATTAGTGCAGAATTCGCATTGCTAATTTAAGAAACTTATCGGCAAAGGCAGTGCGCTTAAAGGTTGTGAAAGCAATTGGGATACTAAACATTTGCTTCACCACGGTTCTGGGATAGGTGAATTCAAGTAAGCCCTCCGGACCATGAATTCGGCCAGAACCACTGTCTTTAATGCCACCAAATGGAACTGAAGCAATACCAGCAAAGGCGATTACCGAGTTAATAGAAACCATTCCGCATTCAAGTTGAGCTGCAATTTTATTCCCATTTCGCTTGGAGAAGACTGAAGCCGCAAGGCCATATCGAGTCGCATTCGCTAACTTGATAGCTTCTTGGATATTTGAAACGCGATTGATCACCAAAGTTGGACCAAAGGTTTCTTCGGTAACTGCAGTTGAATTCTCTGGAACATCAAGCAAAATAACTGGCTCAACGAATGGCGGCTTTACCGAGTCGGAGCTACCAACAAGGAACTTTCCACCTTTTGCTACTGCATCATCAATGTGGTTTTGGATCACATTTAATTGAGATGGCATAGTTGCGGGGCCGTAATTGCCATTAACTCCCGGATGAATTTGAAGCGCCATCTCTTTTATCTTTGCGATAAAGCGATCAGCAACATCTTCAACGACATAAACTCTTTCCGCACCAATGCAGGTTTGGCCAGCGTTAGACATCGCCGACCAGAGCGCGTATTCGGCGGCCTTTTCTAAATTGGCATCTGAAGCGACGAGAACTGGATCTTTACCACCACATTCCAAAACAACTGGAACCATACGGGCGCCACAGGCAGCCGCAACCTTTTTTGCAGTTCGAGTTGATCCAGTAAATGAAAGTTTATCTACTGAGCTTTCGGTCAGCGCAATTCCAGTTTCTGGCAGGCCAGTAACAGTTGTGAAAATATCGGCAAATGGTGCAACTTCGGCAAAACTAGATGCGAGATATGCACCAACACCTGGCGTGTATTCACTTGGCTTAAAGACAACGGCATTGCCGGCAGCTAGTGCATATGCGATCGAACCTAGCGGAGTAAAGATTGGATAGTTCCACGGTCCAATTACGCCAACCACTCCCATTGGAGATCTTTCAACGTGGGCCCTCATATTGAACAACAAAAGTCCGGAAGGTCGGCGCTGCTTTGCTAAAACTTTTTCAGAATTCTTTGCGGCCCAAGCTATGTGGCCAATAGCAAGTGAAGTTTCAAGAGCAGCATCGCTACTTGGCTTGCCAGTTTCACTTCGCACGAGTTCAGCAATCTCATCCAAGTTATTTGAAAGCAGGTTGCACCAAGCGAGCAATACTTTCCTTCGTCCGGAGTAACCAAGTGCGCGCCAGGTGGGAGCAGCAATATGCGCCCTTGCGACAGCGGCGTTGACTTCGGCTGACGATGTGTTCGGGAAGTTTTGCAGTACTTCGCCGGTTGCAGGGTTGTGGCTTGGAAATGTCGTTTCGCTCATGGGTTAAGACTAAACTTCTTTCGTGCCAGAGTTAATACGTCCAAGTACTATTTTGCCGGCAATTCGTCGCCCAATAACAATTCACACGGCCGATGGACTGGAGTTGGTTGGGGAAGTGGCAACACCGGTATCCGGTCGTGTGGCCTCAATTCTTTGCCTGCATCCACTACCAACTGCTGGCGGGATGATGGATAGCCACGTATTTAAGAAAGCCGCCAACAGATTGCCAGCGTTGGCCGGAATAGAAGTAATTCGATTTAACACGCGCGGCACCGAAAGTGCGGCCGGAAAGAGCGCCGGCGAATTTGGAAATGGTGAATCCGAAAAGTTTGATGTTGAAGCTGCGATAAATTATTCATTTGACTCACTTGGGGCTACCAACCTTTGGGTAGTGGGCTGGTCTTTTGGAACTGACCTTGCACTCAAATTTGCGCGTGATCCCAGAGTAAAAGGTTTGATCTTATTAAGCCCACCGTTTCGAACAAGTAAGCCGAGCGATTTAGATTTTTGGGCCACAGATGGCAGACCAATAACCGCGCTAATTCCAGAACACGATGATTATTTAAAGCCGAAAGAAGCGGCGATTACTTTCGCAAAGGTACCGCAAATTAATTTGATTCCAGTCGATGATGCCAAGCATCTCTGGGTCGGCGAACCTGCGGTTTATCGCGCGCTTACCGAGATTGTGAAAGTAGTTGCACCTGACGCGCTCCCGTTGCCGGAAGAGTTTTAGTTAAGATTTATCTGCTCTTGGATAAACAACTTCATCAAGTATCAGAAGAACTGCAGCTGCTATTGGTACCGAGAGGATACCGCCAACTATTCCGAGCAGACTGGTACCGATCATTACCGCAATAATTGTTACAAGGCCAGGGATAGAAAGCGAGTGCTTCATAATCCTTGGCATGATCAAATAGTTTTCGATCTGTACATAAATTAGATATCCCACGAATGCAATGATCGCAGCTGTTGGTGATTTGCTTAGTGCGACAAGTGTGACGATCGTAATTCCGAGGAAATGACCAACAAGAGGAATAAGACCGCAGAATAAAACGACCATTGCTAATGCAGATTTGTAGGGCAGGTTAAGTGCAAATCCCAGAATCAGGGCAAAGATGCCAGCGATGAAGGCTACTGACACTTGGCCACCAACGAAGGCGCCCACTCTGAAAATAATTGCATCACTGATCTTTGAAACACGGGCGCGACGGGTAGCAGGGACAATTCGGTAAGCAACCTGAGTTACAGAGGGGAGTGAGGCCAAGAAGTAGAGGGTGAGAATTAAAATTGTTAGCGTTGCAACAGCCCCGGAGAGCACCGCCTTGCCAACACCGATCACGCCACCAAATGCACCAACGACGAGTTGGCCATCTTTAATCGAGGCGGTAACTTTTTTCTGGATTGAATCAATAATTCCATAGTGATCATTTAAGTGATTTAGCGTCGAATTATTCTTCAAGTCCCCAATAATTGTTGGTGCATTCGCGATAAGTGAATTGACTTGTTCAACAAGTGGTGGAATTGCAATCCAAATGAAAAGCGCAACGAATCCAATTACACCAGCGACTACTGTTGCAACGGCAGCAGGTCGCTTAAGACCCCGTTTTTGAATGAATAGAACTGCTGGATTTAAGCCGGCAGCGAAAAAGAGTGCGATGATAATTAAAACAAAAACTTGGCTGGTTGATGCGAGCGCTCTCAGTAAAGTGATGGAGCACACAGCACCGGCAGCACCTAGAAAGCCAAAATAAAATGGGTGCGATTGATTAAGCGGCTCACCCAGCGATCCAAAATCTTCTGGCACCTGAACTTTCTTGGTGCGCTTAAGAGTTGGTCTTTTGAGAATTGGTTTTAAGGTTGCCATGTGTGGATTTTAACCTTCCGTTAAACCAAAATAGGAGAGAATGGCCTCGTGGCTGACCTTCGAATAACCGGACTCCCAGAGGAGATGACGACCCTTTCTCGCTTGCCTTGGGCCGTACCTCTTGAAAGCTGGCCCGAGGATGCAACGCTGACCGACATGCGAGGCATTTCGCGCCACGTAGTTCGACTAGTTCGCCCAGAAGCTGCAAAAGAATCAATGATCTATGCGATCAAAGAGACAGTTCCAGAATTTGCTAACCGGGAATACTCGTTGCTCCGAGAATTAAATATTAGAAGCGCGCCTTGTGTCGAACCAGTTGCGGTAATCATGAACCGCACGGATACCAAGGGCGAAGAACTTCCTGCGGCACTTGTTACGCACTACTTGCCATTCTCGCTTCCATATCGAGTTATTCTGAGTGAGCAGATCACACCTCATGAGATTACAAATATGGCGAATGCCCTTGCCCTACTTCTTGTACGGCTACATCTGCTTGGTTTCTGGTGGGGCGATTGTTCCTTATCAAATACTTTGTTCAGGCGAGATGCTGATCAATTTGCCGCCTACCTTGTCGATGCTGAAACTGGTGAGTTTCAAGCCAAGTTATCGGATGGCCAACGAGAACATGATTTGGAAATCGCACTCTTCAACGTCGCAGCCGAATTAGATGATCTGCAAATTGCAGGCGTACTTCAGAAAGATTTGGATCCAATCCGGGCAAGTGAAGGAGTAATCAAGCGCTATCGCAGACTTTGGAAGGCGCTGAAAGAACCACAGATGCTTGATCCAAATGATCGTCATGCGGTTGAAGGTGCGATGCGCGCACTCCAAGATTTAGGCTTTGCGGTGGAAGAAGTTGAAGTATCAATCAGTGGAGATAAACAAGAATTGAAATTCCAACCTAAATTAGTTGCCGCTGGATATCACCAGCAGCGGTTACTTGAATTACTTGGAATCCAAGCCGAAGAGCTCCAAGCAAAACGACTACTCGCATCATTTGATCGCTTCCGTGGAAGAGAAGCTGCCCCCAAGCCACCTGTGCATGACAGTGCCCGGCGTTGGCTGCGCGACACCTATCATCACGTAATGAATCAAGTTCCACTTGAACTTCGTGACCGGGTGGAGCAGACTCAAATGTTTCACGAGATTCTGGAACATCGTTGGTATCTCGGGGAAAAGGCGGGCCACGATTTGGGTCTGGATTATGCAACCAAGGATTACATCGAGAACATCCTGCCATTCCGATCTTATGTCGGTATCAGCACACCAGGTATTCACGAACCACACGCAGTCAAGAATTAAGCTGCTCATAATTTTCTGACTAGGATAAATCCATGAGTTTGCCGCCCCTGCCCAAGAATTTTGCACGGGCGGTTGATCTAAGCGGACTTGGGAAAACAGCAGAAGTCATGGCGAGTATTCCGGGGATTGTTGTAAACCAAGAGAATCTCATCGGTGAAATCCTTCCGCAATCAAATACCAAGGTCGTCATACTTGTTTGCTGGTCTCCTCGAAGCACGCAAGCCATAAGTTTGCTGGAAGTAATGGGAAAGTTTGAAGCCCTCGATACAAGCCCGGATGGTGAAAAGAGTTGGGTCCTGGGCACCGTAAATGTTGATGCCGAGCCACAAGTTGCCCAGGCGCTACAGGTTCAATCAGTTCCACTTGCAATAGCAGTAATTCAGGAACAGATAGTTCCACTCTTTGAATCAGTCCCACCGGAAGATCAAATTCGTCAAGTAATTACCAAAGTAATTTCACTTGCAGCAGATCGTGGCGTTGGTGCATCCCCAGAAGGAACGGCTATCCCAGAAGTCCCTATGGAACCCGAAGAAGAGGCTGCAATGAATGCGATGGCCCAAGGTGATTTCGTGGCAGCCAAGGTAGCCTATGAAAAATGGCTCGCGCGTAAACCAGGGGATAATTTGGCGAAATTAGGACTCGCGCAAACCGAATTAATAATTCGGATAACTGGACTAGATGCAAAAGATATTCTGGCAAAAGCTGCCCTTGCGCCAAATGATTTAGCGCTTGCAATTCAAGCTGCCGATCTGGAAATTGCTAATGGTGATAACAAATCAGCATTTGATCGCCTAATTAAGCTGGTGAAAATCCTAGAAGAGCCAGAGCGCAAGGGCGCACGTGAGCATTTACTTCAATTATTTTCACTAGTCGATCCGCAGGACCCAGATTTAATTAAAGCTCGCCAACAATTGGCCAGTGCGCTCTATTGAAATCTAAAATGTCGCGCCGCGAAAAATGGGCGCTCTACTTAATCTTTATGCCTTACGGCATTGGGGCGATGGCAACTATCTCGAGATTTCCCGAGATTCAACAGAATTTACATTTAAGTAACGGTACTTTTGGCACCTTTTTAAGTTTAGGCTCGATAGGTGGACTTTTGAGTTTCATCACAATTGGCCAACTTGTTGATCGTATTGGTGTTCGACCAGTAATGATTGCAAGCTCCGTCACAATGGCGCTCTCACTTGGCTCAGTTCCTCATATCCATCAAGGCTGGATCTGGTTGATTGCAAATATTGTCTTTGGTTTCAGCACAACCGCGCTTCACATATCAGTAAATTCTCAAGGCATCCATCGCCAGGATGAAATCGGAGAGGTTGTTCTGCCACGCTTTCATGGCTCATGGAGTTTAGGTGCGCTTATAAGTTCACTGATTGCTTTGGTCCTTACCTCAAGGCTTACCTTGGCCTGGCAGGTAGATATTGTCATGGTCACAACTTGGCTTGCGGTTATGTTTGGTATTTTACGCTCTACTCCTTATCTGATTAAGGCCTCAACAGATCCAGTTCGCACTAATAGCGTAAATTTCAAAGGCGTGATCAACTCCTTCAAATTTGAACCCTTGATCTCCGTTGGCATGGTTATGGCGATTCAAATTGAATTCGCCACCAATGACTGGTCGGCAATTTATGCCAAGAACACCATCGGCATGAGTGCATCACTAAGTATTTTGACTTACGTAGTATTTATCTCGGCGATGATCTCACTTCGTTTAACAATGCACCTCTTACTCAATCACTTCACTGAACGAACTCTGCTTAGGTTCATTCCTTTGATTGGTGGAACTGGATTCATTATTGGTATCTTGAGTGGAACTTACATATCGCACCACAATCGAACGCTGGGATTCACCATCTCCTTGATTGGATTTATGTTCGGGGGATTTGGTTCATCATTTATAGCACCAGTCTTCTTTGGTATTGCATTTCGTAAATCATCATTGCCTGGAAGCGTTGTTGTGGCACAACTTGGTTTAATTAACGCCGTGCTGACTTTTGCGGTGAAGATTGTGATCTCTTGGGTCGCGCAGGCAACAAGCGTGACGGTAGCTTTGATGATTCCAGGACTAATGCTTTACGGCGTGGTTTATATATCAAAGATCGGCAGTAACGAGCGAATTACCCAACCAACAACTTAAAGATCAGCCAGAACCTTCAGTGTTACCTGGATCAGCAGCGTTGATGTCATGGATCTGATACTTCTCAATTGCTTCGCGAACTACTTTGCTTTTTATCTCGCCAGCTTCAGCAAGACTTGCAAGAGTCGCAATAACGATTGATTCCGCATCTACCTTAAAGTGGCGACGAAGCGCACCACGAGTATCTGATAAACCAAAACCATCTGTTCCAAGTGATTTAAATTTTCCGGGAACGTATGCAGCAATTTGATCTTGAACTGCGCGCATGAAGTCACTCACGGCAATTACTGGACCTTCTTGGCCCTTTAACTTCTTAGTTAGGTATGCGCTCTTCTGGTCATCTGGATTCAACAAGTTATGACGATCAACTTCAAGACCATCACGACGTAGTTCATTCCATGAAGTTACTGACCAAACGCTCGCGCTTACGCCCCACTCGTCGGCGAGTAACTGTTGCGCCTTTAGCGCCCAGTTCATAGCAACGCCGGATGCGAGAAGTTGGACCTTCTTCTTGCCGCCCTTAGCTGGCGCAAATAGGTAGATTCCTTTGAGCAGTCCTTCAACATCCAAGTTCGCTGGTTCAGCAGGTTGAACGTATGGCTCGTTATAGACAGTCAGGTAGTAGTAAACATTCTCACTATTTTCGCCATACATGCGGCGCAGGCCATCACGAACAATGTGGCCGAGCTCGTAACCGAATGCTGGGTCATAAGAGATGACCGCTGGGTTGGTGGATGCGATCAAATGTGAATGGCCGTCTTCATGTTGTAGGCCTTCACCATTAAGAGTTGTACGACCGGCTGTGGCACCTAGAACAAAGCCACGTGTCATCTGATCTGAGGCGGCCCAGAAAGCATCGCCGGTGCGTTGGAAACCAAACATTGAGTAAAAAATGTAGACCGGAATCATCGGAACATCATGTGTTGCATATGAAGTTCCAACGGCGGTGAATGATGCAACCGAGCCAGCCTCGTTAATTCCTTCGTGCAAGATGACACCTGAGGTTGATTCCTTATAAGAAAGCATCAGTTCACGGTCAACGGATGCATAAGTCTGACCGTGCGGTGAATAAATTTTGAGGGTAGGGAATAGGGAATCCATTCCGAAGGTTCGTGCCTCATCAGGAATGATCGGGACGAAGTGCTTACCCATTCCAGGATCTTTAACAAGATCCTTAAACAAGCGAACAAATGCCATTGTCGTTGCTACTTCTTGTTGTCCAGAACCACGAGCAACTGATTCATAAGTACTCAGTGGTGGTTGTGGAAGTGGCTTGGAATCTTTATTACGTGAAGGAATTGAACCACCAAGAATTTGGCGGCGCTCCATCATGTATTTGTATTCAGGAGAGTCCACACCTGGGTGGTAATACGGAGGAACTTTCGCATCGATTTGTTCATCGGTTAGCGGAATGCCAAGAGTGTCACGGAATGCAAGAAGATCTTCGTGCGTCATCTTCTTCATCTGGTGAGTTGAGTTACGAGCTTCAAAGTGCGAACCAAGTGTCCAGCCCTTAATAGTCTTGGCAAGAATTACAGTTGGCTTACCATTGCGTTCGGTAGCTGTCTTGTAAGCCGCAAATAATTTACGGTAATCATGGCCACCACGCTTTAGTGCCCAGATCTTCTCATCGCTCCAGTTTGCGACCATGGCAGCAGTACGTGGATCGCGCCCAAAGAAGTGTTCGCGGACATAGGCACCAGATTCGGCTTTAAATGTCTGGTAATCACCATCGGTTGTGTTATTCATCAAATTAACAAGTGCACCTTCACGGTCCATCGCAAGCAATTCATCCCACTCGCGACCCCAAACAACTTTAATTACGTTCCAGCCAGCGCCACCAAAGATCGATTCAAGTTCTTGAATAATCTTGCCGTTTCCGCGCACTGGTCCATCAAGACGTTGCAAGTTGCAGTTAATTACAAAAGTTAAGTTATCTAGATTCTCCCGAGCCGCAAGACTGATAGCGCCAATAGATTCTGGTTCATCCATTTCGCCATCGCCCAAAAATGCCCAGACATTTTGATCACTTGTGTCTTTAATACCGCGACCATTTAAGTAACGATTAAAACGTGCTTGATAAATTGCATTGATTGGTCCGATACCCATTGAAACAGTTGGGAACTCCCAAAATTCTGGCATTAAACGTGGATGTGGGTAGGAAGATAATCCACCACCATCGTGAGAAAGCTCTTGGCGGAATCCATCCATCTGCTTTTCGGTTAAGCGACCCTCCATAAATGCCCGCGCATACATTCCAGGACTTGCATGCCCTTGGAAGAAAATTTGATCCCCGCCACCAGCGTGGTTTCTACCGCGGAAGAAGTGGTTAAAACCAACTTCATATAGTGAAGCCGATGATGCATAAGTTGAAATATGTCCACCAACACCTATGCCGGGACGTTGCGCACGGTGCACCATGATGGCTGCGTTCCAACGAATGAATGCACGAATACGACGTTCGATTGCTTCATCACCAGGGAAGGCAGGTTCACTTGCCGGTGGAATTGAATTTATGTAATCAGTTGAGCGGAGTGCAGAAACGCCAAGATTCTTCTCTTCGGCGCGACGAAGCATTGAGAGCATCAAATATCGGGCGCGCACCGGACCAGCGTTTGCGAGCACGGCATCCAGGGATTGATTCCACTCGGCGGTCTCGGTCGGGTCAGTGTCGACGAGCTGCTCGATGAAGTCTTCCGATGTTTTGTGCTTGTCATCCGATGTGGCCATGCCCATATCCTTTCACGAATTTGCCCCTACCCCTTGCGCAAGTGGCAAAGGTTCGGTGGACTACTCCCATGTGATCCAGCCAATCAGGTTGATCTACATCACTAAATAGCCAGGTACGAGGGAGAGGAGCAACAGCCCCAATGGGGTCAGATCAGGTGGTTGAACGCCTTGGATTGAAATCCGGCGATCTCATTTTAGAAGTAGGCCTTGATTCGGATTGTGACAATGAACTTCGCGCAGCAATCCAAAAGGTAACTGGTAACGAATTCATTGAAGATGCCGCGACTGACGTTGTAGATGCCGTGTTGCTTTGGTGGCGCGATGAAGATGGCGATCTCGTAGATGAACTTATGGATGGCCTGACATATTTAACGGAAACTGGTCCGATCTGGTTATTCACACCCAAGGTCGGCCGCGCAGGGTACGTAGAGCCAAGTGACATTCAAGATGCCGCGCCCACCGCCGGGCTCTCCCAGACGGTATCTTTCACCGTTGGAGCGGACTGGACCGCAACAAGATTGGTTGCCAGAAAAGGTAACCGCAAATAACTGAAGGGCAACAAATGTCATTAGCAATCGGTTCGCCAGCACCACAATTTTCGTTAACCAATCAGCACGGTGAGAATATTTCACTTGCAGATTACAAGGGCAAGAAGAACGTTGTAGTTCTCTTCTATCCATTCGCATTCTCTGGAATTTGTACAGGGGAACTTTGCGGACTGCGCGATGATCTCGCTGCATTCCAAAATGAGAACGTAGAATTAATCGCAATCTCTTGCGATCCAATGTATGCCCAGAAAGCATTTGCCGAAAAAGAGGGATACAAGTTCCCGGTACTTGCAGATTTCTGGCCACATGGCGCAGCCGCTAAGGCATATGGTGTTTTCAATGAAGAACGTGGCTGTGCGATACGCGGAACTTTCATCATCGATAAAGAAGGAATCTTGCGTTGGCAGGTTGTGAACGGCCTCGGAGATGCGCGCAATATCGTTGATTACAAGGCTGCGCTCGCTAGTCTTTAATCGATATTAAGCATTGATTTTTCATACCCCACTCTCACCTGTAGAGTGGGGTACTGAAAGTTGATCGAAAGTTTGGGTGCTTAGCTCAGTGGTAGAGCGCCTCGTTTACACCGAGGATGTCGGGGGTTCGAACCCCTCAGCGCCCACCAGACTTTGGAAAGTTTTATAGCTTCTAAAGAGAGGTATCGATGAAGGCTTCGGTCACCGATCAAAATAATCTGATTGAACTTCAACGAATAGATTCCGCAATTTCCCAGGCAAACCATCGCTTAAAGGCGTTGCCAGAACATCAACAACTTGTGGCAATTCAAGCAAAGCTCACGGCTGGTGCGGCCGAACTTGCAACCGCTGAAGCCGAACTTGCTGATGTTGCCATCGATCTTCGTCGCAGTGAAGTAGAAGTAGAACAAGTAGCAGATCGCATGACAAAGGATGAAGCTCGCCTCTCTGGTGGCCAGGCTTCACCAAAGGAATTAGAACAACTTCAGCATGAACTCGGAACACTGGCCAAACGCAAGAGTGAACTTGAAGATGGTGAACTCGAGATCATGATTCGCCACGATGCGGCCAAGCAAAAAGTCGAAACGTTAAAGAGCGATGAAGAGGGCTTAAAGAAGTTAGAACTTGAATTAAATATCCGACTAGAAAATGCCAAAACTGAGATTGATCGCGAGATTGCCCTGAAGAATTCCGAGCGCACCCTGCTTGTTCCAAAAATCGATACCGCTCTTACTGAACTTTATGAAAAGGTAAAAGCAAATGGTTCGGGTGTCGGAGCTGCGCTGCTAATTGGCAACACTTGCGATGGCTGTCGCTTAGCAATTAATGCCGTTGAGATGGAGCGCATTAAATCTCTTGATTCAGAAGAAGTTTTGCGTTGTGAAGAGTGCCGGCGAATCTTGGTCCGGATTTAAGTATGGCTAGATCGTTTGTTATCTCTGCTGATGGTGGCTCTCGTGGCAATCCCGGCCCGGCCGCTTATGGTGCGGTGGTCTCTGAAAATGGCAAGATCCTTCACGAACTATTTGAAACAATCGGCATCGCAACTAACAATGTTGCCGAGTACAACGGCTTACTCGCAGCACTTCGCAAAGTAAATGAATTAGATCCAACTGCAACAGTTGAAGCCCAGATGGATTCCAAACTAGTGGTTGAACAAATGTCAGGTCGCTGGCAGATCAAGCATCCAGATATGCGCGATCTGGCCAAGCAGGCCCAGCAAGCACATCCACCACAATTAGTAACGTACAAGTGGATTCCTCGCGATTTAAATTCACATGCTGATCGCTTGGCCAATAAGGCTCTTGATGGCGATACAAATACTTTTGCCCCGCGCCAGATAAATTTCTTATCCGAACGATTAGTTTCTAGCGAAACACCAACTCAAATTTTCCTAGTCCGTCATGGCGAAACAGTCCTTACGCCAGAACGGAGATTCTCTGGGGGAGATGGCTCAGATCCAGAACTTAGCGATGTGGGTATTGCACAGGCTGAAGAAGTTGCTAAAGCGATTGCAACACGCAAACCAGATTATTTCTTTGCGTCTCCGCTAGTTCGCACCCGACAAACTGCTGAAATTATCCAGAAGCAAGTGAAACTAGATATCGAATTTGATACAAGCTGGATCGAGTGCTCGTTTGGTGAGTGGGATGGCTTAAGCGTCCCGGAAGTTCAAGCACTTTATCCATCTGAATGGGAACAATGGGTTTCAAGTTCTTCCTATGCTGCAAGCGGCGGCGAATCATATGAACAAGTTGCGGCACGTGTTGAACCAGCACTTACAAACCTTGCTGCGGATTACCCGGGCAAGAAGATTCTTGTCGTGACCCATAATTATGTAATAAAGGCACTTGCTGCCCGCATTATTGAAGCACCTCTAGAGAGCGTCTTTCATTTAGACGTTGCGCCATGCAGCATCACAACAATAAATATCTACCCTTCAGATGGTTTACGCGTACTTAAAGGGCTTAGCGCAAAAAGTTAAAATCGCGTACCCTTACCCAACGAAGAGTCGCCTGGATCACCGCGTTGTAGCAATACACCGAGGAAAGTCCGGACTCCAAAGAGCAAAGTGGTGGGTAACGCCCACTCGGAGCAATCCGCAGGAAAGTGCCACAGAAAATTACCGCTAACGAAAGTTAGTAAGGGTGAAACGGCGGTGTAAGAGACCACCGCATCTGCAGTGATGTAGATGGCAAGGTAAACCCCACTTGGAGCAAGACCAGATTGTTAGCGCTTGAGAGCTGCTCGCTCGAGTTAACGGGTAGGTTGCTTGAATCTGTAAGCAATTACAGATCTAGATGGATGGTGATCGGTTCGCAAGAACCACAGGATCCGGCTTATAGGGCGACTCTTCTTTTTTAAATCAACTTAGTCATGCAGGTGTTGTCTTCGCTAAGGACATAATCACCAAAAGCTTCGCAACTTTGATACCCAAGAGACTTATAGAGTTCACGTGCTGGCCTGAAAGCTTCATTTGTTCCTGTTTCAAGGCTCATTCGTTCAATACCATTACTTCTTGCGAAGTCTTCTATATGAGCAACCAATGCTTTTCCAACACCTGATCCTCTGGATTTAGCCAAGGTGTGCATAGATTTAAGTTCTGCATGATGTGCATCTAGTTTTCTCATCGCACCCACGCCGACAAGTTCCCCATCAATACGAGCACCGAACACCGTGATATCTGGCGAAAACAACTTAGAGGCATCGAGTGCGTAAACATGCTCGATAGGGGTGGAGGAAGTGCAAAAAAGCCAGTGCACTTGAAGCACATGCGCCAATTCATCAGTTAGTGACTCTTCAGTCGTGATGACAATATTCACGGTCTGAGGATACAGCCAGTGCTTTCCGGCTTATAGGGCGACTCTTCTTTAAATTAGTATTGCTACTATTTTTCTATGAGCTTTCCGGTTGTTAATGGCCTGCGTGGAATCGAGTTCGGCACCAAAGGTGAATTTCGAGATGAATTGATTTCCTTAATTATGGAAGGCAAGAAACGGGCCACTGCTGGAACTTTTGAGTGGGACTATCGGGCTAATGGTGAACCTATTGAGTATGTAGGCGAAAAGCTTGCTGTCCTTAATAACGATGGCGAACAAGTCGCGACAATTCAAGCCACTCGAGTTGAGGTTGTTCGATTTGCAGATGTACCCGATGAATTTGCCCTTGCCGAAGGTGAAGGTGATTTGTCGGGCGATGATTTTCGAGCAGGCCATCTTCGATATTGGTCTAGGGAAGGCCTGACGATAAACGACGATACCGAGATTGTGCTTCTTTATTTTGACCTTATTTCTCCAATGAATAAAGAATCCGGCTTATAGGGCGACTCTTCTTTAACTTTAAAGTTACTGCGAGTAACCATGCATCTCTGCAATACTTTC
>Ga0209084_1000932_pt1 | contig 26010 bp, 9 predicted proteins | sample C_130820_MF_Meta_FD_187309 | JGI IMG/M metagenome (GOLD analysis project Ga0209084, IMG submission 187309) | Freshwater microbial communities from Lake Croche, Canada to study carbon cycling - C_130820_MF_MetaG (SPAdes) (version 2) | ecosystem: Environmental > Aquatic > Freshwater > Lake | place...
CAGATGTGCCAGAAGTACCACTTGAACCATTTGAGCCTGAAGAACCAGAAGTACCTGAGCTACCATTTGAACCATTTGAGCCTGAAGTTCCAGAAGAGCCATTTGAACCTGAACTTCCAGAGGTGCCTGATGTTCCTGAGCTACCGTTAGAGCCAGAAGAACCTGAGGTACCTGCTGTACCTGAACTACCATTTGAACCTGAAGTTCCACTAGTTCCGCTTGATCCATTTGAACCTGAAGTACCAGCAGACCCAGAAGAACCATTTGATCCAGAAGAACCAGAAGTACCTGAGCTTCCGTTTGATCCAGAAGTACCGGAGCTACCATTTGATCCTGAAGTACCGTTTGAACCATTTGAGCCTGATGTTCCAGAAGTACCAGCAGTTCCGCTTGATCCATTAGACCCGGATGTTCCAGAAGTTCCAGAGCTTCCATTTGATCCTGAAGTACCTGAGGTACCGCTTGATCCATTAGAACCTGAAGTTCCTGAACTTCCATTAGACCCTGAAGTTCCAGCAGTTCCGCTTGATCCATTTGAACCGGATGTACCACTTGATCCATTAGAACCTGAAGTTCCGCTTGTACCTGAAGAACCATTTGAGCCTGAAGTACCGGATGTACCTGAGCTACCGCTTGATCCATTAGAACCTGATGTTCCAGCTGTTCCAGAAGAACCATTTGAGCCTGAAGTTCCAGAAGAACCATTTGATCCATTAGAACCTGATGTTCCTGAGCTACCATTTGAGCCTGAAGAACCTGACGTACCGGAAGTTCCAGAAGAACCGTTAGAACCTGAAGTTCCTGAAGTTCCACTTGATCCATTAGACCCTGAGGTACCAGATGTTCCAGAAGTACCAGAGCTACCGTTTGAGCCATTAGAACCTGAAGTACCAGAGCTACCGTTTGAGCCATTAGAGCCTGAAGTACCACTTGATCCATTAGATCCAGATGAACCTGATGTTCCAGAGCTTCCATTTGATCCATTTGAACCGGATGTTCCACTTGTTCCAGAAGAACCATTAGATCCACTTGTTCCAGAAGTACCAGAGCTACCGTTTGAACCTGAAGTACCAGCTGTGCCAGATGTACCTGAGGTACCGCTTGATCCATTAGACCCGGAAGTTCCTGAGCTACCGTTTGATCCACTTGAACCTGATGTACCAGAAGAACCATTTGAACCAGAAGAACCTGAAGTACCTGAAGTTCCAGAAGAACCATTTGATCCAGAAGAACCTGAAGTACCTGATGTACCTGAACTTCCATTAGAACCTGATGTTCCGGAGCTTCCATTTGAACCTGAAGTTCCAGAAGAACCAGTTAATCCGCTTGTACCTGAAGTACCATTTGAACCTGATGTTCCTGAAGTTCCGCTTGAGCCATTTGAGCCAGTAGAACCTGAAGTACCAGAGCTACCATTTGATCCACTAGAACCTGAAGTTCCGCTTGATCCATTTGAGCCTGACGTACCTGAGCTTCCATTGGAACCATTAGAACCTGAAGTTCCGCTTGATCCATTAGAACCTGATGTACCAGAAGAACCATTTGACCCGTTTGAACCTGAAGTTCCTGAGCTTCCACTTGAACCATTAGAACCAGAAGTTCCTGAAGAACCATTAGAGCCAGACGTACCAGAGCTACCATTTGAGCCATTAGAGCCTGAAGTACCACTTGTACCTGAAGTTCCTGAAGAACCATTAGAACCTGAAGTACCACTTGAGCCGTTTGAACCGGAAGAACCTGAAGTTCCCGAAGAACCGTTTGATCCAGAAGTACCGGAAGTACCAGATGTTCCTGAACTACCATTAGAACCTGAAGTACCAGAAGTTCCAGCAGTTCCACTTGAGCCATTTGAACCGGAGGTCCCTGAACTACCATTTGAGCCTGAAGAACCGGAAGTACCGGAAGTTCCAGAAGAACCGTTAGACCCTGATGTTCCGCTTGAACCGTTTGAACCGGAAGTACCTGAGCTACCAGTTGATCCACTAGAACCTGAAGTTCCTGAGCTACCGGTTGAGCCGCTAGAACCTGATGTTCCGCTTGATCCTGAGCTTCCATTAGAACCACTTGAACCTGAAGTTCCTGAGCTTCCATTAGAACCACTTGAACCTGAAGTACCAGAAGATCCTGAGCTTCCATTAGAACCGCTTGAACCTGAAGTACCAGAAGATCCTGAGCTTCCATTAGAACCACTTGAACCTGAAGTACCAGCAGTTCCGCTTGATCCAGAAGTTCCTGATGTTCCACTTGTTCCGGAAGAACCAGACGAGCCGTTCGAACCTGAAGTACCAGCTGTGCCAGAAGTACCTGAGGTTCCAGAAGATCCATTAGATCCGCTTGAACCGGAAGTACCGGAGCTACCATTTGAACCATTAGATCCAGAAGTACCAGAAGTTCCAGAAGAACCATTTGAACCTGAAGAACCGGAAGTTCCAGAGCTACCATTTGAACCATTAGATCCAGATGAGCCTGAGGTTCCAGAAGAACCATTTGAGCCTGATGTACCTGAAGTACCTGAGCTGCCGTTTGATCCATTTGAACCTGAAGTACCCGAAGTACCTGCGGTTCCAGAAGAACCATTTGAGCCGGACGTTCCGCTAGTTCCAGAAGAACCGTTAGAACCTGACGTCCCGGAAGAACCGTTTGAGCCGGATGTTCCACTTGAACCATTTGATCCATTAGAACCAGATGTTCCTGAAGATCCATTAGAACCTGATGTACCTGAAGTACCCGAGCTACCATTTGATCCATTTGAGCCTGAAGTTCCGCTTGTTCCAGAAGAACCATTAGATCCTGAAGAGCCGGCAGTACCAGAGGTTCCGCTTGATCCGTTTGAACCGTTTGAACCACTAGTTCCTGAAGTACCAGTTGAGCCACTTGAACCAGAAGTTCCGGAAGTTCCTGAGCTTCCATTAGAACCTGAAGTACCTGCAGTTCCACTAGAACCTGAAGTTCCTGAGCTACCGGTTGAACCTGAAGTTCCGCTTGTTCCAGAAGATCCTGATGTACCCGAAGTACCGCTTGTTCCAGAAGTTCCTCCAATTATCCAGTTTGTACCATTACTTTCTAATGATAAACTTCCATATTGAATTATAGATTTAGTAAGAGAGCCGTCAATTGTTTGAGATGAAGTAGTTGCAACGGTTATTGTACCAGAGCCTGAGTTTTTTACAATATACGCTTTACCCTTTATACCTACTGCACTTGGAAGAGTGACTGTAAATGTGCCGGTTGTACACTCTATAAAATAATCATCAACGCTTATTGAATAAGTAGTACTTATCTGTGTTAAGGGTAGGGTTATTCCACCCAATGAAATTAGCCCTTTTCTGGTTATAAATTCTTTTGCCATTTATTTTTTCTTTTTTCACCTCTCCAAAAGAAAAGTATGTTATTGACTCTATAGATATATATTCATTCTCAACTAGTCAAATATTTAGTCTGCATATTTTAGTTTCTAATTATTAAAACATTATTCTACTTCCTACTTTAACTGTCCAAGTTCCTGAAGTTACTACTGCATTCAAGTAAACGTTTGTTCCGTCAGTTGATGTAGCAAATGATATACCTGCAGTTGAGCTTCCAATATCTGGAGTTGAATAGTCAGTATCTACAGTTGTTGCATTATCCCATGCGGCCATTACTGTACCAGCTCTTTTACTTGTTCCGTTAGAAACAAAGTAGTCAAATACAGCTGAATTTCCGGCAGATACTAAGATTGTAATTAGTACTCCACTTGCACTTACTGAACCTCCATTATATGAACTTATACCTAAACTTGTTCCATCAAATGTTAAATTTGCTTCTGCATTTGCTTGACCGGCAGTGCCAGTTGCAGTTAATACTCGGTTATCTGAATTATTTGTGATAGTTGCAACTCCAGAAGTACCAGATGAACCGGCAGTTCCCGAAGTTCCAGTTGAACCTGATGTTCCAGCAGTTCCGCTTGTTCCAGAAGAACCATTTGATCCTGAAGTTCCGCTTGAGCCGTTAGAACCTGAAGTACCTGATGTTCCTGAGCTACCATTTGAGCCAGAAGTTCCACTTGATCCATTTGAACCTGAACTACCGCTTGTTCCAGATGAACCTGAAGTACCTGAAGTTCCAGATGATCCGTTTGATCCACTAGAACCAGAAGTTCCAGATGATCCGTTTGATCCACTAGAACCAGAAGTTCCGCTAGAACCGTTTGATCCACTTGAACCTGAAGTGCCTGAGGTTCCAGAAGAACCATTTGAACCTGAAGTTCCAGAAGTACCACTTGAACCGTTAGAACCTGAAGTTCCGCTTGAGCCGTTAGAACCGCTTGAACCGGACGTACCTGAGGTTCCGCTTGATCCACTTGAACCTGAAGTGCCGCTTGTTCCAGAAGAACCGTTTGAGCCGCTTGAACCTGAAGTACCTGAGGTTCCGCTTGACCCATTTGATCCAGAAGAACCTGATGTTCCTGAGCTACCAGAAGTACCAGAGGTTCCACTAGAACCTGAAGTACCTGAGCTACCGTTTGATCCACTTGAACCTGACGTACCAGAAGTGCCAGTTGATCCACTTGAACCTGAAGTTCCAGAAGAACCATTAGAGCCAGACGTACCAGAGCTACCATTTGATCCACTTGAACCAGAGGTTCCGGAAGTACCAGAAGAGCCGTTAGATCCAGAAGTACCTGATGTTCCAGTTGATCCACTTGAACCAGAAGTTCCAGAAGTACCAGAGCTACCATTTGATCCGCTAGAACCTGAAGTACCAGAAGTTCCAGAAGAACCATTAGAGCCAGAAGAACCTGAGGTTCCACTTGTTCCAGAAGTACCAGAGCTTCCATTTGATCCACTTGAACCTGAAGTTCCAGAAGAACCATTTGAACCAGAAGTTCCTGACGTACCAGTTGAGCCTGAACTACCTGAAGTACCAGAAGAGCCGTTAGATCCGCTTGAACCAGAAGTACCAGTTGAACCTGAGGTTCCTGATGTACCGCTTGAGCCTGAGGTTCCGGATGTACCAGTTGATCCACTAGAACCAGACGTTCCGCTTGTTCCCGAGCTTCCATTAGAACCAGAAGTACCTGAAGTTCCTGAAGAACCATTTGAGCCTGAAGAACCTGAAGTTCCGGAAGTACCACTAGAACCAGAAGTTCCAGCCGTTCCGGAAGAACCATTTGAGCCACTAGAACCTGAAGTACCTGAGGTACCAGTTGAGCCGCTAGAACCTGATGTACCGCTTGTTCCTGAGGTTCCAGAAGAACCATTTGAACCTGAGGTTCCTGAAGAACCATTTGAGCCAGAAGAACCTGAGGTTCCTGATGTACCAGCTGATCCACTAGAACCCGAAGTTCCAGAAGTACCGCTTGATCCAGAAGTACCAGTAGAACCGGAAGTGCCTGATGTACCGCTTGAACCAGAAGTACCAGAAGTACCACTAGTTCCAGAAGAGCCGTTTGAACCAGAAGAACCTGAAGTACCTGAGCTACCATTTGATCCACTTGAACCAGATGTACCAGAAGTACCAGTTGAGCCCGAAGTTCCAGAAGTTCCGCTTGATCCAGAAATACCGGCAACAAACATTTCTAAAAGAATATCATCGCCAGCAGATGGAGTCCAAATTGAACCATATTCATAAACTACTGAGAAGTTCCAATATGCTCCAGCATCGGTAGGTATTGAAATAACTCGATAATATGTAAGATTAGTATGAGAAAGATCCTGTAATTGAATAAGTGTTCCAATACCAACTGCAGCAAATGGAGTTGCGTAATTTGTACTACTTAATGATACTTCCGCAATACTTAATGTATTAGTAGATGCATTAAATGCAGAGTTATTACTAGATATTTTAGTACTAGCTAATGGTGTTCCAAAATCCCAACTATCATCAATTGCGGCTCCACTATATCCACTTGTTCCAGCAGAACCAGAAGTACCGGAAGTTCCAGATGAACCATTAGAGCCAGAAGAACCTGAGGTTCCAGCTGTACCAGAAGTACCTGAGGTACCACTTGAACCTGATGTACCAGCAGTACCGCTTGTTCCAGAAGAGCCGTTTGATCCAGAGCTTCCTGAGGTTCCAGCTGTACCAGAAGTACCTGAGGTACCACTTGTTCCTGATGTACCAGAAGTTCCACTAGAACCATTAGAGCCAGAGCTTCCTGAGGTACCAGAGGTTCCTGAAGAACCGGAAGTACCAGATGTTCCTGAACTACCATTAGAACCTGATGTTCCGCTTGTTCCCGAGGTTCCAGAACTACCGTTAGAACCGGAAGTTCCACTTGAGCCATTAGAGCCAGAGCTCCCTGAAGTACCAGATGTACCAGAGCTTCCATTAGAACCTGAGGTTCCGCTTGTTCCAGTTGAACCGTTAGAACCGGAAGTTCCACTTGAGCCATTAGAGCCAGAGCTTCCTGAAGTACCGGAGGTACCAGAGCTTCCATTAGAACCTGAAGTTCCGCTTGTTCCAGTTGAACCGCTAGAACCTGAAGTTCCAGTTGAACCAGAGCTTCCAGATGTTCCGCTTGAACCATTTGATCCTGAAGATCCTGATGTTCCAGAGCTTCCGCTTGAGCCTGAAGTTCCAGAGCTTCCGTTTGAGCCACTAGAACCAGATGTTCCAGAAGAACCACTTGTACCTGAGCTACCATTTGATCCACTAGAACCGCTTGTTCCTGAAGAACCGTTAGAACCTGAGCTGCCTGATGTACCAGAAGTTCCAGAGCTACCATTTGAGCCTGAGGTTCCACTTGTTCCTGAGGTACCACTTGAACCGTTTGATCCACTTGAACCAGAAGTACCACTTGACCCGTTTGATCCACTTGAACCAGAAGTACCACTTGACCCGTTTGAGCCGCTTGAGCCAGATGTACCACTTGAGCCAGATGTTCCTGAAGTTCCTGAGCTTCCATTTGACCCACTAGAACCTGAAGTTCCTGAGCTTCCGTTAGAACCTGAAGTACCAGAGCTTCCGTTTGATCCACTTGATCCAGAAGTACCTGACGTACCGCTTGTTCCGGAAGAACCATTTGATCCACTAGAACCTGAAGTTCCAGACGTTCCACTTGAACCGTTTGAACCGGAAGAACCTGAAGTACCAGATGTTCCAGAACTACCATTAGAACCTGAAGTTCCGCTTGTTCCTGAGGTTCCGCTTGAGCCATTAGAACCAGATGTTCCAGAAGTACCAGAGGTACCTGAGCTTCCATTAGAACCTGAAGTACCTGATGTTCCAGATGAACCTGAAGTACCAGAAGTTCCAGTTGAACCAGAGCTTCCAGATGTTCCAGAAGAGCCGTTAGATCCAGAAGTACCCGATGTACCACTTGAACCAGAGCTTCCAGATGTTCCGCTTGAACCGGAAGAACCTGAAGTTCCAGAAGAACCATTTGAACCTGATGTACCAGAAGAACCATTTGATCCGCTAGAACCTGAAGTACCAGAAGTTCCAGAAGAACCAGCTGAGCCGCTAGAACCTGAAGTACCAGATGTTCCAGCTGATCCACTTGAACCTGAGGTTCCGCTTGTTCCAGAAGAACCAGAGGTTCCTGAAGTTCCTGAAGTTCCAGATGTACCTGAGCTGCCGGATGTTCCTGAAGAGCCGGATGTTCCAGAGGTACCAGTTGATCCGCTTGAACCTGAAGTACCGGTCGATCCACTTGAACCAGAAGTTCCAGAAGTACCGCTTGAGCCTGAAGTACCGCTTGTTCCAGAAGTACCAGAAGAACCATTTGAACCTGATGTACCTGAGGTACCATTAGATCCGTCTACTCCACTTATTCCACTTGTTCCAGAAGTTCCAGTAGATCCGCTTGAACCTGAAGTTCCGCTTGTTCCAGATGTACCAGAAGTACCACGTGTTCCGGACGTACCGCTTGATCCGTTAGAACCGGATGTGCCTGACGTTCCGCTTGAACCTGAAGTTCCAGAAGAACCGCTTGAACCTGAAGTTCCACTAGAACCTGAGCTACCTGATGTACCTGACGTTCCACTTGAACCAGAAGTTCCTGACGTTCCACTTGAACCATTTGAACCTGAACTACCTGACGTGCCTGACGTTCCACTAGTTCCTGAGCTACCATTTGAACCAGATGTTCCAGAGGTACCACTAGTTCCTGAAGTTCCGCTTGACCCATTTGAACCTGAAGTTCCTGAGCTACCATTAGATCCTGAACTACCTGATGTTCCAGAAGAACCTGATGTTCCACTAGTTCCAGAAGTACCTGAGCTTCCATTTGATCCACTCGATCCAGAGGTTCCTGATGAACCATTTGAACCTGAGCTTCCTGAAGTACCTGAGGTACCGGAGCTACCATTAGATCCTGAAGAACCTGATGTTCCAGCCGTTCCGCTAGAACCTGAACTACCTGACGTACCAGAAGAACCATTTGAACCTGATGTTCCACTTGACCCCGAGCTTCCATTAGATCCAGAAGAACCTGATGTTCCACTAGACCCGTTAGAACCTGAACTACCTGAAGTACCACTTGTACCTGAGCTACCGTTTGATCCGCTTGAACCTGAAGTACCTGATGTACCACTTGAACCAGAGGTTCCAGATGTTCCACTTGTACCGGAAGAACCTGAAGTTCCAGAAGAACCATTTGAACCTGAAGTTCCTGAGCTACCGTTTGATCCCGAACTACCTGATGTGCCAGAAGTTCCGCTAGAACCGTTTGATCCACTTGAGCCTGAAGTTCCTGAGCTACCATTTGATCCCGAACTACCTGATGTGCCAGAAGTTCCAGAGCTTCCTGAAGTACCTGATGTTCCAGAGCTACCAGAAGTTCCAGAGCTTCCTGATGTACCTGAAGAACCATTAGATCCAGAAGAACCTGAAGTTCCGCTTGAACCGTTTGATCCTGAGCTTCCGCTAGTTCCTGAAGTTCCACTTGATCCATTAGAACCAGAGCTTCCTGATGTTCCACTAGAACCATTAGATCCACTAGAACCTGATGTTCCAGAGGTTCCACTTGATCCGTTTGAGCCTGAAGTACCAGAGCTACCATTTGATCCACTTGATCCAGATGTTCCGCTTGTTCCTGAACTACCTGATGTACCGCTTGTACCTGAGCTACCGCTAGATCCATTTGAACCTGAAGTACCTGAGCTTCCATTCGATCCAGAAGAACCTGATGTGCCTGACGTACCGCTTGTACCTGAGCTACCGCTAGATCCATTTGAACCTGAAGTACCTGAGCTTCCATTTGACCCACTCGAGCCAGAGGTTCCTGATGAACCATTTGAACCTGATGTTCCTGAAGTTCCACTTGAACCGTTTGAACCTGAAGTTCCGCTTGAACCATTAGAACCTGAAGTTCCGCTTGAGCCATTAGAACCTGAAGTACCTGATGTTCCTGAGGTTCCAGACGATCCGTTTGAACCCGAAGTTCCAGAGGTTCCGCTTGATCCTGAAGAACCTGCTGTACCTGAAGTTCCGGAGCTTCCATTAGATCCTGAAGAACCAGATGTTCCAGAGCTTCCAGACGTTCCTGAAGAACCTGATGTTCCTGATGTGCCAGAGGTTCCTGAAGAACCATTAGATCCAGACGAACCTGAGGTTCCGCTTGTTCCAGAAGAACCGTTAGAGCCAGAGCTTCCAGAAGTTCCAGAAGAACCGTTTGAACCAGAAGAACCTGATGTACCGCTAGTTCCAGTTGAACCTGATGTTCCAGCAGTTCCGCTTGTTCCAGATGAACCTGAAGAACCACTTGTACCAGATGTACCGCTTGAGCCGTTTGAACCAGAGGTTCCTGACGTTCCAGAAGAACCTGATGTACCGGAAGTACCGGATGATCCTGAACTTCCGCTTGTTCCAGATGTACCAGTTGAACCTGATGTTCCACTTGAACCTGAAGTACCTGAGGTTCCGCTAGATCCATTTGATCCACTAGAACCTGATGTTCCAGCAGTTCCACTAGAGCCTGAAGTACCTGAGGTTCCACTAGTACCAGAGCTTCCATTAGATCCACTTGAACCTGACGTACCAGCAGTTCCACTTGAACCAGAAGTACCTGAGGTTCCGCTAGTTCCTGAGCTTCCAGATGTACCAGAAGTTCCAGAAGAACCTGACGTTCCTGAACTACCATTTGAGCCTGATGTTCCACTTGTTCCAGAAGTACCTGAGCTACCACTTGTTCCAGAAGTTCCAGATGAGCCGTTAGAACCTGAAGTCCCGGATGTTCCAGATGTACCGTGTGTACCATTAACGCCGCTTATACCTGAGCTACCAGAAGTTCCAGATGAACCACTTGTACCTGAAGTTCCTGAGCTACCATTTGATCCTGAAGAACCTGATGTTCCAGAAGTACCAGTTGAGCCGCTTGAGCCAGAAGTTCCAGATGTACCAGTTGATCCACTTGATCCTGAAGTTCCGCTTGAACCTGATGTACCACTTGATCCATTAGATCCAGATGAGCCTGCCGTACCAGAAGTTCCGCTAGAACCATTAGAGCCAGAGCTTCCTGAGGTACCAGAGGTTCCTGAAGAACCATTTGAGCCAGAAGAACCGGAAGTACCACTTGAACCAGAAGTTCCAGAAGTTCCACTTGAGCCGTTTGAACCGGAAGTTCCAGAGCTACCATTTGATCCAGATGTTCCTGAGGTTCCAGAGCTACCGTTTGAACCATTAGAACCAGAAGTTCCTGAAGTTCCAGAAGATCCATTTGAACCACTTGTTCCAGAGGTACCTGACGTACCAGTTGAACCGGAAGTACCGGAAGTTCCAGTTGAACCGGAAGTTCCGCTTGTACCAGAAGAACCATTTGAACCAGATGTACCAGCAGTACCACTTGTTCCAGAAGTACCTCTAGTACCAGAAGTTCCACTTGAACCATTTGAACCTGAAGTTCCGCTTGTACCGCTTGAGCCGTCTGATCCTGAAGTTCCGCTTGAACCTGAAGTACCAGAAGTTCCGCCTCCAACAATTAATGATGCATTAAACCATGTTCCAGTTGATGTTCCAGCAATGTTTTGACTCGTCGGATTTCCAGTAAACGCAGTTACTTCAATATAGTCAGTTGTTCCATTAAAATATGTAATTGTATTAAGTGTTTGAAAATATGGAATCGTTGTATTTGCAATAGGGTTTTGAGCAATTGCTATTTGGGTAGTTCCATTTTTTCTTAACTGAATATTAGTTTGGTTGGTGTTAATTGATCCTGCTTCCCATAATACTTGTGTATTAATAGTATAGTATCCTGAAACAGTAGGTTGGAATTTATTAGTGGTCCACCAACCTTGTGGATCAAAGTCATCACTTAATGTAACAACGGTATCACTTCCATTAGGTATCGTTTGAACAGCTCCATTATTTGTTGCCTTAACCACATAATTACTTTGACTTAGTAAACCACCGCTTGTTCCAGAAGATCCAGCTGTTCCCGAAGTACCAGAAGTACCTCTTGTTCCAGAAGTTCCGCTTGAACCATTTGAACCTGAAGTTCCAGATGTACCGCTTGTTCCTGAAGTACCAGTTGAGCCGCTTGAGCCAGAAGTTCCAGATGTACCAGTTGATCCACTTGATCCTGAAGTTCCTGATGTTCCTGAACTACCGCTTGAACCTGAGGTTCCGCTAGTTCCGCTTGATCCATTAGATCCTGATGTACCAGAAGAACCACTTGTTCCAGATGTTCCGGAGCTACCGTTTGATCCACTAGTACCGGAAGTTCCAGTTGAACCGGAAGTTCCGCTTGTACCAGAGCTTCCGTTTGAGCCTGAGGTTCCACTTGATCCATTAGAACCCGAAGTTCCACTTGAACCATTTGAACCTGACGTACCAGATGTTCCAGCCGTTCCAGAAGAACCGGAGGTTCCACTTGATCCATTAGAACCAGAAGTTCCGCTTGTTCCAGAAGAACCGTTTGATCCTGATGTGCCGCTTGAGCCATTTGAACCAGAAGTTCCGCTTGTTCCAGATGTACCAGAGCTTCCATTTGAACCTGAAGTACCAGAGCTACCATTTGATCCAGAAGAACCAGATGTTCCGGAAGTACCTGAAGAGCCGTTAGATCCAGAAGTACCAGAGCTACCATTTGATCCACTTGAACCTGATGTTCCAGAAGAACCATTAGAGCCGTTAGATCCAGAAGTACCAGATGTTCCAGAAGAACCTGAAGTTCCGCTTGTACCAGAGCTTCCGTTTGAGCCTGAGGTTCCACTGGTTCCTGATGTTCCGCTTGATCCATTAGAACCCGAAGTTCCACTTGAACCAGATGAGCCTGAAGTACCGGAAGTTCCACTAGAACCGTCTGAACCTGACGATCCATCTGAACCTGACGATCCAGAAGAACCGTTTGAACCGCTTGAGCCTGAAGTACCAGAAGTACCTCGTGTTCCAGAAGTACCACTTGAGCCGTTTGAACCTGAAGTTCCAGAAGTACCTGAAGTACCGTCTGAGCCTGTTGTACCATCTGAACCACTAGTTCCGGAAGATCCATCGGTTCCATTAGAACCGGAAGTTCCTGAAGAACCATCTGAGCCTGACGTTCCGCTAGATCCATCTGAGCCTGAAGTACCGTCTGAACCTGAAGTTCCAGAAGAACCATCTGATCCGGAAGTACCGTCTGAACCAGAAGTACCACTTGAGCCACTGGATCCTGAAGTACCAGAAGTACCGCTTGAGCCGTTTGAACCTGAAGAACCACTTGTTCCAGAAGTACCTGAGCTACCATTAGAACCTGAAGTACCAGAAGTTCCACTTGATCCTGAAGTACCTGATGTACCGCTTGACCCACTAGAACCATCTGAGCCAGACGCTAAATTTGAATTATTATATAGAGAAAATAAATTATTTAAGGTACCTCCGTTTAATGTAGTAAAAGCTCCACCTACAAATATTAAATTATTCTTAAGTAAAATAGTATTAATTTGAGATCCGCTTGGAGAACCTGGGCCTACTGAACTACCTAAGGCTGCATAGAATCTAATATCTTCAGTACCGTCTGCAAATAATCTAACTAATTTACGGCGAGTACCTCCATTAAATGAATCAAAACCTCCACCTACGAGTATACGGCCATCTGACTGAACTTTTATTGTAAATCCAAGAGAGGTAAATTCTCCAGTAAAGCCATTTCCCAATTTAGTATAGAACGCAGTATCTTCAGTACCATCTGAATTTAATCGGATTAAACCATTTCGGGTATTTCCGTTAAATGTGGTAAATCCACCACCCACTAAAATTAAACCGTCTGCTTGGCACGCAATTGCCATTATATCAATTGCATTTGAACCAAGGTTGACTAGAAATGCTAAATCTAAAGTTCCATCTGAATTATATTTAATTAGACCGTCTGCTGTACCTACTAAAATAGAATTATCTGGTTGAACCGTAATTGCATTAACTTGAGAAGTAATACCTGAACCTAAATTTGAGTAGAATGCAGTATCTTCAGTACCATTTGAATTTAATCTGACTAATCGGTTTCTGGTACTTCCATTAAATGAGGTAAATGTTCCACCTACTAAAATCTTTCCATCTGCTTGTACAGCGGATCGAATAACGGTGCCGTTAAATCCAGAACCTAAATTTGTATAGAATGCTGTATCTTCAGTACCGTCTGAATTTAATCGGATTAATCGGTTTCGGGTATTATTATTAAATGAGGTAAAATCACCACCTATTATAAGGCTTTCGTTTGATTGAACACTAACTGTTTCAATATAGGTTCCGGCGCTAAAACCTGTACCTAAATTTGTGTAAAACCGGGTATCTTCAGAACCATCAATATTTAATCTAACTAAACTCTTTCGGGTACCACCTTTAAATGTTGTAAAATATCCACCAATAACAATTTTAGTGCTTAATTGGTTTGCAATTGTAATAACTTCACTATCATTAGAGGTATTGGTAAATGCAGTAACTAGTGCAGAATTAAAAGACTCATTTGAAATACCATCAATTGCACTAGAACCTGAAGTACCAGCGGTTCCACTAGAACCAGATGTTCCGCTTGTACCTGAGCTACCAGCAGCTGACTCCCAGGCTGCACCAGTAAACCTATATATATTATTATCTAATTTACTATATAGTATTGAACCTTCTTTAACCGATCCACTTGCATTAGCGATATCGCCAATTGTTGGAATTAGTAATCCTAGCCCTGGACTTATACTACTATCGTTAAGTTCAACACCACCTGGCGAAGTTATTTTATATGACATTTGGCCTAATTTCTTTTTTTTGAATAGACTAAATCTTAGCCTATTTACTGATCAATATTATTTATTTAAGCTAGGCCAGTATTATAGTAATCCATCACTAATTATTTCAACTCTTGCAGCTACTGCGATTGAATCACTTGTATTATTTACAATATTAATAATTAGAGAGCCATGTACAATTGAAAAAGTTGGAAGAGAATACCAAATTGAAGTATCTTGAGCAAGTGTAATTTCAGTAAATCCAGTTCCAACAATTGAAACCGTTCCACCAATATTTTTAACGGCTCCACTGTACATTCGATAATCAACTTCATGTGAATTAGCAACACTTGCAATTACATAAATTTGAAGACCATATGCTCGGTTAGCTGTACTAAAACTAAAGTCTTTAGTTGGATACTCAATGAATAAATTATCATTACCAAATGGAGGAATTGGATCAGCATATAAAATATTCGAATGAGACTTTTTTACTCCAGTTGCTCCATTTTGGTGGCGGCTGTACACTATTTCCTTTGGCATTTCAGCAACCGCCTCGGCTCCAATTAATAGAGCATCTACCGTAGTATCTTCAAATATGCCAAAGGTTGAATCAACTACAGTTGTTCCGCCTGCACCAAATACGGTATATTGAGATCGAGTACCGGATACTGAAACCGAAGTTCCGCTTGTTCCAGCAGTACCGCTTGTTCCAGAAGTACCTGACGTACCCGAAGTACCTCTAGTTCCAGAAGTTCCGCTTGAACCGGTTGCGCCTGACGTGCCGCTTGACCCGCTTGTTCCAGAAGTACCCGAAGTACCTCTAGTTCCAGAAGTTCCACTTGAACCGGTTGCACCTGACGTGCCGCTTGAACCGTTTGTTCCAGAAACTCCGTCTATCCCGCTTGTTCCAGAAGAACCTGAAGTACCTGACGTTCCAGACGAACCAGAGGTACCTGAAGTTCCAGAAGATCCGCTTGTTCCTGATGTTCCAGTAGAACCAGAAGTACCAGATGTTCCAGAAGATCCGCTTGTTCCTGATGTTCCAGTAGAACCAGAAGTACCTGATGTACCTGATGTACCAGAAGTACCTGATGTACCAGTTGAACCAGAAGTTCCGCTTGTACCTGAAGTACCTCTAGTTCCTGAGGTTCCAGAAGAACCAGTTAATCCAGAAGTACCTGAGCTACCATTTGTACCCGAGACTCCATCAATACCTGAGGTACCTGAAGAACCAGTTAGACCGGAAGTACCACTAGTTCCAGAAGAACCTGAAGTTCCAGAAGTTCCACTTGTTCCAGAAGTACCTGAGGTTCCAGAAGTTCCAGTTGAACCCGAAGTTCCAGATGTTCCAGTTGAACCTGAAGTTCCGCTTGTTCCACTTGAACCTGAAGTTCCAGATGTACCGGAAGTACCACGTGTACCTGAAGTACCAGCAGATCCACTTGTTCCTGATGTTCCAGTAGAACCAGAAGTACCAGAAGAACCGTTTGTTCCAGAGACTCCGTCTATTCCAGAGGTTCCGCTTGTGCCTGAAGTTCCGGATGATCCTGAAGTTCCAGAAGTACCGCTTGTGCCTGAAGTACCTGAGGTTCCGCTTGTCCCAGCTGAACCGGATGTTCCCGAAGTACCAGTTGATCCAGAAGTACCTGACGTACCAGTTGACCCTGATGTTCCAGAAGTTCCGCTTGTTCCAGCAGTTCCAGATGAACCGCTTGTTCCGCTTGAGCCTGAAGTTCCTGAACTACCGGAAGTTCCGCTTGTGCCTGAAGTACCAGAAGTACCGCTTGTTCCAGAAGAACCGGAGGTACCAGATGTTCCAGTTGAACCGGAGGTACCAGATGTTCCAGTTGAACCAGACGTGCCGCTTGTTCCAGAAGTACCCGAAGTACCGCTTGTACCAGCAGAACCGGAGGTACCACTAGTTCCAGTTGAACCTGATGTTCCAGAAGAACCATCCGTTCCTGAGACTCCATCAATACCTGATGTACCAGAAGTACCTGAAGTTCCAGTAGAACCAGAAGTACCACTTGTGCCGGAAGTACCATTTGAACCTGAAGTACCATTTGAACCTGAAGTTCCAGAAGTACCAGTTGAACCTGAAGTTCCACTTGTGCCTGAAGTTCCAGAAGTACCGCTTGTTCCTGATGTTCCAGCCGAACCTGATGTACCTGATGTACCAGAGGTTCCGCTTGTTCCAGAAGTACCAGAACTTCCGTTTGACCCGGAAGTACCGCTTGTGCCAGTTGAACCCGAAGTTCCGCTTGAACCGTCTGTGCCTGAGACTCCATCAATACCTGAAGTTCCACTTGTACCTGAAGTACCGTCTGAACCACTTGTTCCAGAAGTACCGGTTGAACCAGAAGTTCCAGAAGTACCTGATGTACCAGAGGTTCCACTTGTTCCACTTGTGCCACTTGTGCCTGAAGTTCCAGAAGTACCAGAAGTACCAGTTGAACCCGAAGTTCCGCTTGTTCCTGAAGTACCAGTTGAACCCGATGTACCAGAAGTACCTGATGTACCTGATGTACCAGCAGTTCCAGAAGTACCAGTTGAACCTGAAGTTCCTGAGCTACCATCTGTTCCAGAGACTCCATCTATGCCTGAAGTTCCAGAAGAACCTGAAGTACCAGTTGAACCAGATGTTCCCGAAGTACCAGAAGTTCCAGTAGAACCAGATGTTCCCGAAGTACCAGAAGTTCCAGTAGAACCTGAAGTTCCGCTTGTACCAGAAGAACCATCTGACCCGCTAGTACCTGAAGTTCCACTTGAACCGTCTGATCCTGAAGTTCCACTTGAACCGTCTGATCCGCTAGTACCTGAAGAACCATCTGATCCTGAAGTTCCAGAGCTTCCATCTGATCCTGAAGTTCCAGAGCTACCATCTGTTCCAGAGACTCCGTCTATTCCTGAAGTTCCTGAAGAACCGTCTGAACCTGATGTTCCACTTGACCCGTCTGAACCTGAAGTTCCAGAAGAACCGTCTGATCCACTAGTACCAGAGCTTCCATTAGAACCAGAAGTACCGCTTGAGCCGGCTGAACCTGAAGTACCTGAAGAACCATCTACTCCGCTTAGACCAGAACTACCGGAGGTACCTGAGCTACCGTCTGACCCAGATGTACCATCAATACCAGAACTACCACTTGAGCCGTCTGAGCCTGAAGAACCGCTTGAGCCGTCTGAGCCTGAAGAACCGCTTGAGCCGTCTGAACCGGAGGTACCTGAGCTTCCATCTGAACCTGAAGTACCGCTTGAACCATCTGAACCTGAAGTACCCGAAGAACCGTCTGAACCTGAAGTACCCGAAGAACCGTCTGAACCGGAAGTTCCACTTGAACCATCTGAACCGGATGTTCCAGAAGAACCATCTGACCCGCTAGTACCTGAAGAACCGTCTGAACCTGATGTTCCAGAAGAACCATCTGTTCCAGAGACTCCGTCTATTCCTGAAGTTCCACTTGAACCATTTGAACCTGAAGTTCCGCTTGAGCCGTCTGACCCTGATGTACCGCTTGAGCCATCTGATCCACTAGTTCCTGAGCTTCCGTCTGATCCTGAAGTTCCGCTTGAGCCGTCTGAGCCTGAAGTTCCACTTGATCCATTTGAACCGGAAGTTCCACTTGAACCGGCTGACCCGGAAGTTCCAGAAGAACCGTCTGATCCACTAGTACCAGAGCTTCCATTAGAACCAGAAGTACCACTTGAGCCGGCTGAACCTGAAGTTCCTGAGCTTCCATCTGACCCTGAAGTACCGCTTGTGCCAGCTGAACCTGAAGTTCCAGAAGAACCATCTGTTCCAGAGACTCCGTCTATTCCAGAAGTTCCAGAAGAACCAGCTGAACCTGAAGAACCACTTGAACCGGATGTACCTGAGCTTCCATCTGACCCTGAAGTACCGCTTGAGCCGGCTGAACCTGAAGTTCCTGAGCTTCCGTCTGACCCTGAAGTACCGCTTGAGCCGGCTGAACCTGAAGTTCCTGAGCTACCGTCTGAACCTGAAGTACCGCTTGAGCCGGCTGAACCTGAAGTTCCTGAGCTTCCATCTGACCCTGAAGTACCGCTTGAACCATCTGAACCTGAAGTTCCTGAGCTTCCATCTGACCCTGACGTACCGCTTGAACCATCTGAACCTGAAGTTCCACTTGAACCGTCTGAACCAGATGTACCTGACGAACCATCTGTTCCAGAGACTCCGTCTATTCCTGACGTTCCGGAAGAACCGGCTGAGCCAGAAGTTCCGCTTGAACCATCTGAACCGGAAGTACCAGAAGTACCAGTTGAACCTGAAGTTCCTGAGCTACCGTCTGAACCTGAAGTACCACTTGAACCGTCTGAGCCTGAAGTTCCGTCTGAGCCTGAAGTTCCAGAAGAACCAGCTGAGCCTGACGTACCGCTTGAACCGTCCACTCCACTTAGCCCTGAGCTACCGGATGTACCTGAGCTTCCGTCTGAACCGGAAGAACCGTCTGATCCTGAAGAACCCGAGCTTCCATCTGAACCGGAAGAACCATCTGATCCTGAAGTTCCAGAGCTTCCATCTGAACCGGAAGAACCGTCTGATCCTGAAGTTCCACTTGAACCGTCTGATCCGCTAGTACCTGAAGAACCATCTGAACCGGAAGTACCTGAAGAACCATCTGATCCTGAAGTTCCAGAGCTTCCATCTGAACCTGAAGTTCCTGAGCTTCCATCTGAACCTGAAGTTCCAGAGCTACCATCTGTTCCAGAGACTCCGTCTATTCCTGAAGTTCCTGAAGAACCGTCTGAACCTGATGTTCCACTTGACCCGTCTGAACCTGATGTACCTGAGCTGCCATCTGATCCAGAAGTACCCGATGAACCGTCTGAGCCGGAAGAACCGCTTGAGCCGTCTGAACCTGAAGTACCAGAGCTACCATCTGTTCCAGAGACTCCATCAATACCAGAAGTTCCACTAGTTCCAGAGGTACCACTTGTTCCTGAAGTACCAGATGTGCCAGAAGTTCCATCTGACCCGCTTGTGCCTGAGGTTCCATCTGAACCTGAGGTACCGCTTGTACCGGAAGTACCGTCTGAACCTGAAGTACCGCTAGTTCCATCTGAACCTGAAGTTCCAGAAGTACCGTCTGACCCGCTTGTGCCGGAAGTTCCGTCTGAACCTGAAGTACCACTAGTTCCGTCTGAACCTGAAGTTCCAGAAGTACCAGTTGAACCTGAAGTACCAGAGCTACCATCTGTTCCTGAGACTCCATCAATACCTGAAGTACCGCTTGTTCCAGAAGTTCCATCTGAACCATTTGATCCAGAAGTACCGCTTGTTCCAGAAGTTCCATCTGACCCATTTGAGCCTGACGTGCCTGACGTACCGTCAGAACCGGCAGTACCAGAAGTACCGTTTGATCCAGATTCTCCAGAAGTACCAGAGCTACCATCTGTTCCTGAGACTCCATCAATACCGGAAGTTCCGCTTGTTCCAGATGTACCATTTGAACCATCTAATCCAGAAGTACCGCTTGTTCCATCTGAACCTGAAGTTCCGCTAGTTCCGTCTGAACCTGAAGTTCCAGAAGTTCCGTCTGATCCTGAAGTACCGCTAGTTCCGTCTGAACCTGAGGTACCTGAAGTTCCACTAGTTCCGTCTGAACCTGAGGTACCTGAAGTTCCACTAGTTCCATCTGAGCCAGTTGAACCAGAAGTTCCACTTGAACCATCTACTCCACTTAATCCTGAGCTACCACTTGTTCCACTTGAACCGTCTGATCCATTTGTACCATCAATACCACTTGTTCCGGAAGTACCGTCTGACCCTGAAGTTCCGCTTGTTCCATCTGACCCGTTTGTTCCGTCTATACCGCTTGTACCACTAGTTCCATCTGAACCATTAGTTCCATCAATACCTGAAGTACCGGAAGTTCCATCTGACCCATTTGAACCGGAAGTTCCACTTGAGCCGTCTGTTCCTGAGACTCCATCAATACCAGAGGTTCCACTTGAGCCGTCTATACCAGAAGTACCGGAAGTTCCATCTGAACCTGAAGTACCTGATGTACCATCTGACCCATTTGTTCCGTCTATTCCGGAAGTACCTGAAGTACCATCTGATCCATTTGAACCGGATTCACCAGAAGTACCAGAGCTACCATCTGTTCCTGAGACTCCATCAATACCAGATGTTCCACTTGTACCGGAAGTTCCGTCAGAACCATTAGTTCCGTCTATACCGCTTGTACCGCTTGTGCCGTCTGAACCATTAGTTCCGTCTATACCTGAAGTACCTGAAGTACCATCTGATCCATTTGATCCAGATTCTCCAGAAGTACCAGAGCTACCGTCTGTGCCAGAGACTCCATCAATACCAGAAGTACCACTTGTACCTGAAGTTCCATTTGAACCATTGGTTCCGTCTATTCCACTTGTTCCAGAAGTACCGCTTGTGCCGTCTGACCCAGTTGAACCAGAAGTACCGCTTGTGCCGTTTGAGCCCGATTCGCCTGATGTACCAGAGCTACCGTCTGTTCCTGATACTCCATCAATGCCTGAAGTACCGCTTGTACCTGAAGTTCCGTCCGATCCGTTTGTTCCATCTATTCCACTTGTTCCAGAAGTTCCATCTGATCCGTTTGTTCCATCAATACCTGAAGTACCTGAAGTACCGTCTGACCCTGAAGTACCACTTGAACCGTCTGTACCAGAGACTCCATCTATTCCACTTGTTCCTGATGTACCAGAAGTTCCATCAGATCCGTTTGTTCCATCAATACCTGAAGTACCTGAAGTTCCATCTGAACCGGAAGTACCGTCTGATCCGTTTGAACCTGAAGTTCCAGAAGTACCGTCTGACCCCGAAGTTCCGCTTGAACCATCTGTTCCAGAGACTCCGTCAATACCTGAGGTTCCGCTTGTTCCATCTGATCCGTTTGTTCCATCTATACCTGAGGTTCCGCTTGTTCCATCTGAACCTGAAGTTCCAGAAGTTCCATCTGAACCTGAAGTTCCGCTTGTTCCATTTGAACCTGATTCTCCAGAAGTACCTGAGCTACCATCTGTTCCGGAGACTCCATCAATACCAGAAGTACCTGAAGTTCCAGAAGTACCATCTGAACCATTTGTTCCGTCTGAACCTGAAGTACCACTAGTTCCGTCTGAACCTGAAGTACCGCTTGTTCCGTCTGATCCTGAAGTTCCAGAAGTACCATCAGAACCGGAAGTACCGTCTGACCCAGTTGAACCAGAAGTTCCACTTGAACCGTCTACTCCACTTAATCCTGAGCTACCGCTTGTTCCAGAAGAACCATCTGCCCCGTTAGTTCCATCAATACCTGAAGTACCGGAAGTACCGTCTGACCCTGAAGTACCTGAAGTTCCATCTGATCCAGATTCGCCTGAAGTACCTGAGCTACCATCTGTTCCGGAGACTCCATCAATACCAGAAGTACCGGAAGTACCGTCTGACCCGTTTGTTCCATCTATACCCGAAGTACCGGAAGTACCGTCTGAACCAGAAGTACCGCTTGTTCCAGAAGTTCCGCTTGTTCCATCTGAGCCGTTTGTTCCAGAAGTACCAGAGCTACCGTCTGTTCCTGAGACTCCATCAATACCAGAAGTACCGGAGGTTCCGTCTGATCCATTTGAACCTGAAGTTCCGCTTGTTCCATTTGATCCATTAGAACCTGAAGTACCGGAGGTTCCATTTGAACCGGAAGTTCCGCTTGTTCCAGTTGAACCTGAAGTTCCGCTTGAACCATCTGTTCCAGAGACTCCATCAATACCTGAGGTACCAGAAGTTCCGCTTGTACCAGCAGTTCCACTTGATCCATTAGACCCTGAAGTACCTGAGCTACCGCTTGTACCGGAAGTACCAGAAGTTCCATTTGAACCAGAAGTTCCAGAAGTTCCTGAGGTACCAGTTGAGCCTGAACTACCTGACGTACCTGAGCTACCATTTGATCCACTTGAACCTGACACGCCAGAAGTACCGCTTGTGCCATTAGAACCTGATTCGCCAGAAGTTCCGCTTGTTCCTGCACTACCGGCAGTTCCAGAGGTTCCACCGCCTGATGCAAATTCTACTAAATCTGTATCTAATACGCCATCACGATACCAATATTTATGAGAGCTACCGCCAAAAATAAGGCGTACTTCCATTGATTGAAAACGGATGGCTGAAAGGATTGCTGTATTTGCTGCAGCCTTTGCAGCAGTTTCGTTCGCGCCAGTGTATGGACCAGACCATGCGTCTACTGGTACTGGGTTAACCGGCTGTATACCATACGGTAATTGTAATCCTGGAGTTAATGACATATTCTATTATCTAGTTATTTGGTGTCGATGCGATGCTCCATAAGGAGTCGCATTTGTCATGGTATAGTTACGATACGATACGTTAGTACCGTATGAGTCAACAACATTAAACGTTGATAAAACATAGTTTGCTGTAATATCTGCGTTTAATGCATCTAAGTCAACTACACTGCTTAAACTTAGTGTAGCTGGCATTGCTGCTGTAAAATTGATGTACGAAGTACCAGTTAATAAATTAAATGGATTACTTCCATCAGTAAATATTCTGGATCCTAGCGCTCTAATATCGCTTGAAGTTGTTGGAACGGCAGATGATGGTCCGTAAAATATTAGATTTAAAAAACTAACTGTTGTATTTCCGCCAGTTGCAAAACTTGATAAGTACGTTTGATATGCATCAATTACCTTTACTCTATAATAGATGGTAGTTGAAGCAAATAGGGCAGTATCGTTATGATTCGTTAATGTAATACTTGAAGTACCCGGACCAATTGAAACGGCTGTTCCTATATCTACCCATGTACTATTATTTAATGAGTATTGTAGAGTATAACTAGATAAGGCACTGTTTACGCTATTTCGGGTAATGGTTCCACTTAAATTAGTATTAATATTTCCTTTTTCTCTTTTGGTATTTGTTTCAGGTGAAGTACTTGAAACTGCAGCAACAGTTAAGGAAATTGATGGTGCTGAATATGCGATTGGCGTAATATTTAAAGTAGCAGTTGCGGTTGCACCAACTGAATCAGTTACAACATATCTGTAATTAAAGGCCGCTCCATTATAACTAGTATCAGTGAGTGAATGAGTGTAGGTACTTGGTGTGGTAGTTGAAGTTGATAAAACTGTCCATGAACCCGCACCGCCTCTTCTCCATTCAAGAGAAACGCTAGTAACTGTTGCACCTAAACTATTTATTGTATAACTAAAATTTAAAACATTACTAATTGCTGTTTGATTAAATGCAATTGACGTACCGGAAGTTAAGGCAACGGTTGGTGTAATTGGCTCAGCAATTGCTAAACTAATTACTTCAGCTGCTGTTTTTCCAGTTGCTGGAATAGTACTACCACTTTCATAACGTCCAAAAGTTCTACCTCCAGTTAATGAAACTACTAAATCAGTTGGATATGTAAAGGTATCACCACTTGTTCCAGAAGTACCATGTGAACCGGGCTGACCAGAAGTACCTGAGGTACCGTCTGAACCGGAAGTACCAGTTGAACCGTCTTGACCAGAAGTACCTGAGGTTCCGTCTGAACCGGAGGTTCCAGTTGAACCGTCTTGACCGCTTGTACCTGAGGTACCGTCTGAACCGGAGGTTCCAGTTGAACCGTCTTGACCGCTTGTACCTGAGGTACCGTCTGAACCGGAAGTACCAGTTGAACCTGAGGTACCGTCTGAACCAGAAGTACCTGAAGAAAAGCCTAATGGACTTGTTCCGCTTGAACCTGATGTTCCAGAAGAACCAGTTGCGCCTGAAGTACCCGAAGTACCGTCTGAACCAGAGGTACCAGTTGAACCGTCTTGGCCGCTTGTACCTGAGGTACCGTTTGAGCCAGAACCACCGGATCCGGCACCAGGAGAATCACTATAATAAGCATTACCAGCAGAATCAACTACTAAAAACTTATTTAATGAATTATCTTGACTTAGGTTGCTAAGATCAACCTGTTTTATTTTGAGTTTATTAGACATTATACTGGACTTGCATTTTTCTACCTACAGTTATTTATCAGTATACTGTATGCGATAAGGCAGATCCGGTTTATCTATTTTCTTTTGCGTAAATTATTGCATCTACGTACTTAGCAGAAGCTGTATTAGGTTTAATATTTGAAAGATCCGCATTAAACGGGCTGGATTCTCGATAATCTGCTTTATAAAAAAGATCAGGTTTTCTATCGTCAGTTACGCCAGCATTATGCATGATTGGGCATCGATTATAATCCTCAATTGAGGAAGTTCCCCAACTAAAATTTAAGTCAGGTGTAATTATTGTTTGTGCACCAATTTTCCATCCACCCCAAAGAACTGCCCACATATCTGCACACCATTTTTGCACAGGGTTATAGGTTTTTAACTCTTCAGGCGTTAGGGTTTCGCGTTCTTGATTTTCGCGGTCTGCCATGTACTTATACATGGTTAATGAATCTGAAATTACCTCTTTCCAAAAGTCAGAAGTAACACCTTTCATTAAATATTGAGCACCGCCTGAGCCTTCTTGATTTTTTTCTACAATTTCAGGAGAAATTTTTGTTAAACTACAAAGGTCAATGAATAAGTCTTCAGATTTACTTTTAATATAGTTTGCTCCAATATAAGAAACCGTATCACTTACATACCAATATAAATTATCATGCATTGAGTCAAAATCTGGAAGTTCCCTAAAGATAATATCTGAATCATGATAAAAAACGGTTTCACCACGTAATTCTGGATATTTTAGCCAATGTTGTTCAAGAATATCTGGTCTAAGAATAGGAATGTATCCAAAATTTTGAGTTATTCTCTTTTTATAGAAAAAGAATCTAACCATTGGATATTTTTTAGCTAGGGCAAGGCCTTCTTGGCTAGGCTCGTCATTATATGCAAATAGAATTTCTATCCAATTTGGATTAATTCCATTTTTCATAAAATTATGAATTACAACCTCAACTTGCCAATGGAAGTATTGATGGTCAGGCTGGGCTGATATAAAAATAGTCTTCTTTGTTAACATACTAAATTATACTAAATAAATTAGCAGAGTTTAGGTAAATTAACGTCTTGTTGTAGTTGTAGTAGTTTCACCAATTACGCAATTCCAAGTGGTTCGGTCAAATGTACAACTTCCGTTAATAGTGGGAATATTAAGCTCTCGATTTGGTGTATAACTAGCTAAACATATATTATTAAGTGTAGTAAATGGTGCAATCTCCGCCATTTGTGGATTACCATCACAATCTACATAATTAAAGTTATTTGGTGTAGGCATTGGATTTTCAATTGAGGTACACATACAAGGAATGGCAGTTGTTGTAGTTGTAGTAATTTCTCCAGCAGTCGTTGTACTAGTGGTAGGAGCCGCAGTAGTCGTAGTAGTTGGAGCCGCGGTTGTAGTTGTGGTAGTAGCAGGATCAGCAGTTGTAGTTGTGGTAGTAGGGACCTCTCTAGTGGTTGTAGTCGTAGTTCCTCCAGCAACTCTATTCCAAGACCCAGATACTCCATTGAATTCATAAGTAAATATGCATCCATTATCTAAAGTAATTACTAATAGCTTATCCGTAGCTAATGCTGTTCCAGGTAAAAAATCTGGTAAAGTACCAGATGCAATAGTTGCACCAGCTTGAGTAATCGTATAACCAGTTCCAGTAAAACCGCTTAAGTTTATATCAAATGGGCCTGGTCCATCAATCACTGCTAAGAAGCTTGAACAGTCAATTGTGGTAGTCGTAGTAGTTCCTCCACTTGCGGTTGTCGTACTAGTGGTTGGGGCAGCAGTAGTGGTTGTGGTTGCAGCTATCGTTGTTGTACTAGTAGTTCCTCCACTTGCAGTAGTCGTACTAGTTGTAGGAGCTGCAGTAGTAGTCGTAGTAGTTCCTCCACTTGCAGTAGTCGTACTAGTTGT
>Ga0209084_1000934_pt1 | contig 25984 bp, 20 predicted proteins | sample C_130820_MF_Meta_FD_187309 | JGI IMG/M metagenome (GOLD analysis project Ga0209084, IMG submission 187309) | Freshwater microbial communities from Lake Croche, Canada to study carbon cycling - C_130820_MF_MetaG (SPAdes) (version 2) | ecosystem: Environmental > Aquatic > Freshwater > Lake...
TTGGGTTCTCACCTCGTAGGTTTCGTTCGTCAAATGGGGGACGCATCCAGCACGCGGCATGGCATAGTCCATGAAGCTGCCGGTCAGCAACTGGCCTTGGTCGTCGTACACCACCTGCTCACAGAACGCTTGCCCCCAGCCTTGAACAACACCGCCATGCACTTGTCCGCGAACAAGTAAAGGAGAGATGACTTGCCCTAAGTCATCCACCGCATAGTAGCGAATCAAATCTGTCACACCTGTTGAAGGATCGATTTCCACTTCAGCAATGTGACAACCATTGGGGTATGTTGAGCCTGAACTGGCTTCTCCCAAAGCGTTGAGCGCAGTTTTATCATGGCTAGACAAAGCATCAATCACTTCTGCCGTTGTCCTGCTGAGTCCATTGGCTAGCCAAACACCATTTTCAAAATGAACCTTGTCAAGCTCTATGCCCAAAGTCATTGATGCATGGGGTTTGATGGATTCGAGCATCTTATGGCACATGGCCACAATAGCACTGCCGGCCCCGTAGAGAGAGCGAGAGCCCCCTGTTCCGTTGCCGAGTAATTTATGATTTGCGCTACCTGCTTCGTAACGAACACGGTCTGCAGGCCAACCCAAGGTTTTTTCGATGATGCTCGCAAAAGAGGTTGAGTGGCCTTGACCCGAAGGACCCGTGACTCCGTAAACATACAAGAATCCGTTGGCATTGAATTCACCCCAGGCTTGATCCTTTGGTGCATTGCCTGCACCTGAGGCTTCAAGGAATGTAGACAGACCGATGCCGCGGTATTTACCCTGACTCAACGAGTGGGCACGTCGTTTTTCAAATCCAGCGTAGTCAGATATTTCCAGAGCGCGGTCAAGCAGTTTGCCGCTTAAACAAGTGTCTATGGTATTGCCGTTAGCCGTTTTATAGGGGAACGCGTTTTCAGGGATGAAATTTTTGCGACGCAGGGCAATAGGGTCGAAGCCATGTTCATTTGCGGCAAAGTCAACCAAGCGCTCAATGGCATAGGCAATGTCGGGTCGACCTGCACCGCGATAGGCGGATACGGGTGTGGTATTGGTGTAGACCACCTCCGACTCCATGTACAGCGCGGGAACCTGGTAGACACCTCCCATCGTGATAGAGATGTTTCTCGTACCAATGAAGGTGCTCATCATGCAGTTATAAGCCCCCGCATCCACGCGGTCCTTGAACCGAATAGCCAAAATGCCGCCCTCGGCATCCAGTGCAATTTCTCCATTTAAAATCAAGGCGCGACCATGCCAGTCGCTGAGGAAAATCTCGCTTCTAGAGCCTACCCAACTCACTGCGCAGCCCAGGTGCCGTGCGGCGAGAACCAGAGCGGCATGCTCGGTATATGCCCCGCCGCGCAGTCCAAATGAGCCGCCTACATCATTGGCATCAATTTGCAATGATTCGGCATTAACGCCCGAGGCTAACGCTAAAAAATTGCGCATCCCTAAAATACCCTGGTGAGGCGTGTGCACTGTGGTGACGCCAGCAGTTGCATCATGTATCGCAACAACAGCCCGTGGCTCCATGGGAACGCCCATGAGCCTTTGACTCAATACCCGTAGTTGGCTGGTGTGGGCAGCTTTAGCAAATGCGGCATTCACTGGCTCTGCATCGCCCGAGGCAAAATGCACAGACACATTCCGAGGCGCATTGGCATGTAACTGGATGGACGATGACAGCGTTGTTTTTTCAGGGTCAACACTGGCTTCAAGTACTTCATATTCGATTTCAGCAAGTTCAGATGCATCTTGCGCAACAAGAGCTGAAACGGCAAACACCATGGCAATAGGTTGCCCTACAAAGCGAACCGTGCCTTCAGCCAATAAGGGCATGAGTGCCTGAATTTGATCTTCACCGTCTTTGCCTTTGGCGGTCACGGGATTGGCAATCGTGCCGGCACCCAAAGATTTCAAGTCTTCAGAGATTGCCACCCAGCGCACGCCGGGGTATGCGCGGACAGCGTCCACATTGAGATGCGTTATGTGCGCATGCGCATGCATGGATCGAATCACATGAGCGTGAAGCATACCGGGGTAGTTGTGGTCAGCAGTGAAGTGGCCTTTGCCTGTGATCAAAGGCAGATCCTCTTGTCGAGAGGGCGTGAATCGGGCATTCATGCTTGTAACTCCTGCATTGTTTTGGCGGCTTGTTTGACCGACTCAACAATGTGAATGTAACCCGTGCATCTGCACAAATTCCCGGACAGGCCTTCATGGATTTGCGCATCGGTGGGTTGCGGGTTGTTGGAGAGCAAACCTGCTGTGGCCATGATCATTCCAGGTGTGCAAAATCCGCATTGCAGTCCATGGCATTGCGAAAAAGCGACTTGAATGGGATGCAAGTCAGGGCCTTTGGCCAATCCCTCGATCGTGGTGATCTGAGCACCGTTGGCTTGCACAGCCAATACGGTGCAAGACTTCACCGCATCGCCATTCATGAGGATGGTGCAGCAACCGCATTGGCTGGTGTCGCAGCCTATGTGCGTGCCGGTTAGTTTGAGATTGTCGCGCAATACATCTGCGAGTAAGGCGCGGTCTTCAACCTCGACGGTGTGTGCGTTTCCGTTGATATTCAGTGATATTTGGCTCATAGTGTTCAATTCAGTTCAATGATCAGGCTAAACGAGAGATGGCTTGGGCGTACAAAATATTGACCAAGTTAGTCCGATAGGCCGATGGCGCATGAATATCGTCCAGCACGTTATCGTGTACAAAGCGCAAGTCTTTTGGTACATTGCCCGCAGCCGCTTCTGCCTCTTGCCAACGGCAAACACAGTCAGTTGCGCCTGTGACAGCTACGCGCCATTCGTCCTTTGTGATTTGAGCAACAAAGACGCCTGCCATGGCATATCCGGTGGCAGTGTGGCGGAACTTGGCGTAGGCGCTTTTCAAAGGTTTGGTAAAGCGAATACCTTGGATGATTTCATCACTTGCCAGTGCCGTGGAAAACATGCCCAAGAAAAACGCATCGGCTGGAATTTCGCGTTTCTGGGTCACGATGGTGGCGTTCAGTCCCAGAACCGCGGCAGGGTAATCGGCGGCAGGGTCGTTGTTTGCCACTGAACCGCCTATAGTGCCTCTGGCCCGAACCTGTGGGTCACCAATCATGCCTGCCAGCTCTGCCAAACCGACACTGCATTGACGCACTTGCGGATCACGCGATACGCTTTGGTGTGTAGCACCCGCGCCGATCCATACATGCTTGTCCTCCAAGCGAATATCACTCAAGCCAGGCAAGCCAGTGATGTCTATGAGTTCGTCGACCTGAATCAACCTGTGCTTCAGGGACGGAATCAAGGTCATACCGCCAGATAAAATTCGGGAGGCCTCGCTACTGACCAGGGCAGCAGTCGCTTGCTCCAGACTCAGTGCTTTTTGATAGTGGAATGAATACATAAAGAACAGTCCAAAGAATAAGCAACAAACACACCTTGAGTGAAAAGAACTTGTGCTCGCAAGCTCTTACCGAGGGTATTTCAAAATATCAGCTTAACCGATTCAAGTTGTTCGCGGCAATAGGGGCCGTCATCTATGTTGCAGCTGTTGTGAGCTTTAAGCCATAGACTCATAACGCATAGCCGGTTTTAAACGTGTATTCCAGCTATCTGGCCAATTATTTCAAATGAGATAGAGGTGCAACATGAGTGGTGCTTTAAGTGGATTGCGTATCCTGGACTTGTCTAGCGTATTGATGGGGCCCTATGCCACTCAGTTGATGGCGGACATGGGCGCAGACGTGATCAAAATAGAGCCTCCTACGGGTGATACTGTTCGAGGCATTGGCCCGATGCGAAACCCGGGAATGGGTTCGAATTTTCTGCATGTCAATCGCAACAAACGCAGTCTGGTACTGAATCTTAAGAAACCCGAAGGCCTGGAGGCCTTCTTTAAGTTGGTTGAAACAGCCGACGTGGTGGTCTACAACATCAGGCCTCAAGCCATGTCTCGACTGGGTATTGATTACGAACGACTCAAAGCCATCAACCCCCGAATCATTTATGCTGGACTTTATGGTTACAGCGAAAAGGGCCCTTATGCCGGAAAACCCGCTTACGATGATTTGATTCAAGGAGTGGCTGCAGTGCCCAGTTTGATGAGCAAGGCCAGTGGCGGCGAACCCCGCTATGTACCTTTGACACTTGCGGACCGCACTGTGGGCTTGATGGCCTGTAATGCCATATTGGCTGCCGTGGTCTCTCGTTACCAGACGGGTGTGGGGCAATCGGTAGAAGTGCCTATGTTTGAAACTTTGGCGCAATATGTTCTGGGTGAACATATGTCGGGTGCTTCTTATGATCCACCCTTAGGGCCCACAGGCTATGCACGTTTACTGGTGAAAGAAAGACGCCCCTACCAAACTCGCGATGGTTACCTTTGCGTCTTGATTTACACCGATCGCCATTGGGAAAAATTTTTAGGATTGATCGGCCGAGGCGCGCTGTTCAGTGAGGATCCTAGGTTTGCCAATATTGGTGCTCGTTCAATGCATATTAACGATCTCTATGCCATGGTCGCCCAGGCCATCTCGACAGACACATCTCAGAACTGGATGGACCGATTGAATCTGGCTGATATTCCCTGCATGCCTATGCACGACATAGAAAGCCTCCTCAAGGACCCCCATCTTTTGTCTATAGGTATGCTGCAGTACGTGGAGCATCCTAGCGAGGGACGCATGCTGGAAATTGGTGTGCCTTGCAGTTTCTCAGGCACGCCCGGCTTGTCGGTTCAAAAGCCTGCTCCACAACTTGGGCAACACAGTCTGCAGGTGTTGCGCGAGGCAGGCATGGACCCCAAGACGATCGAAGCCATGCAAGTCGCAGGTGCAACCAATCGATGAAATCACTCTGCTTTGGCGCCAGAGTCTTTAACCGCTTTGGCCCAACGTGGCATTTCGGTTCGCAAGTAAGCTGCGTATTCAGCGGCCGTTCCCCCCAAGATATCAGCTCCTTGAGCAGCCAAACGTGCTCGTATGTCGGGGTGGGCCAATGCTTTATTTACTTCGACATTGAGTTTTTGAATAATCTCTGCAGGTGTCCCCGTGGGCACCACAATGCCTTGCCATGCCGCGGCCTCAAAACCGGTAATTCCTGCTTCAGCCAGTGTGGGCAAGTCAGGCAAGAGTGGAGAGCGTTTGGTGCTGGTGACCGCCAGGCCCCGCAGGCGGTTGTCTCTGACGTAGGGCAGCACTGTATTGATGGTGTCAATCATGAACTGAGTTTGACCTGCAACGAGGTCGACCAAGCCCGGCGCACTGCCTTTGTAGGGAATATGTTGCGTCAGAACACCCGTTTGTGTTGACATCATGGCACTGGCCAAGTGGGTGATTGTTCCTGTGCCGGATGAACTGTAATTGAGCGCACCTGAACGTGATTTGGCCAAATCCAGAAACTCCTTGACCGACCGGGCCGGCAGCTGAGGATTGACAACCAACACCATGGGCACACTGGCCGTCAGCAGAACGGGTGCAAAGTCTTTCAGCGTGTCGTAGTTGACCTTTCCATACAACGCGGGGCCGATCACGATGGCCGAGGTGTTGTAGAAGATGGTGTAACCATCCGGCGCTGCTTTGGCTGACAACTCAGCTGCAATGTTGCCGCCTGCGCCAGGCTTATTGTCCACAATCACTTGCTGTCCAAGTTGTTCTGACAGGCGTTGCGCCAAAACTCGAGAGACCAGATCCGTTGGCCCCCCAGGGGGGAAGGCGATGATCATGCGTATCGGCTTGGTTGGCCAACTTTGTGCCCAAATTGAGGTGGACATCCACGCCAATAAAAGACCCGTCAGAATTCGAAAAAGCAATTTCATAAAAATCCTTTATGAATTGAAGTGATCTAAAACCTCGCCAGGCCCGTGTTCGTGGGTCACATAGTCTTTTCCATCATGGACTTTGACGCCATTGACCCAAACGCCATGCAATCCGGTGGCTGTCCGAACCATCCGCGTGCCCCCACCCGGTAAATCTTGAAGCGGTAGAGGCTTTGAGATTCCCACCGTTGTGGGGTTGAATAGCAACATGTCAGCCGGCAAACCTACCTGCAAACGTCCTCGATCCGGAATCCTGAAACGGTCGGCTGGTTCGCTGGTGATTCTGCGAATACCTTCACTTAATGTGAAATGCCCAGTCTCTCTGACCCAATGCGAGAGAAAGTAGAGGCCAAATCCTGCATCGCACATGTAGGACAAATGGGCTCCAGCGTCAGACAAAGTGATCACACTTGCAGGGTGTTTCAGTGAGGGGGCAACACCTTCATCGTTGTTGTTGAAAAACTTGCCAACAAAATGGGTGCCGAGATCCTCGGACAGTGCAAGATCGAGAAAAACGTCTACTGGGTCCAATCCTTGTTGATCGGCAAGGGCCTGAATGCTCACGCCTTCCAGTCTTTGGTTTTCGGGTCGAACAGTTTGACCAACCTCTATCTGTCGCCAGTTACCTAAAAACAAAATACCTGCTTGGGGTTGCTTCAGATTCTTTCGGAATGCATCGCGGAATTCGGCTGAGCGGTAAATGCCTGGCAATGCGTCGACGGTTGAACTTTTGACAACATCAAAAGCAGAATGACTGAACATCATATAAGGATCCGTCAGACTGAAATCAAAAGACAGCGGCTGGCAACTGGTCAAAATATACAGCTCATGACCTCTCGCTAAGGCCTGCGCACATCGGTCGTAATAGGTGGCGGCCAATGAAGGATTGCCTTCGTTGTACATGGTCAGTACAGTGGAGATGTAAGCGGGTCGCCCCGTATCCTCAACGATAGATTCCATGATGTCGGGACTGCCCCTCGACCCCGTGGCCATCATAAAGACCCCCTTTTTATTCTCTCCCAATACCGAAGTCAAGGCCCGCAGTTCGGACTCTGAGGCGATGGTTGATGGCATTGGAATGCCGCCATAGCCACTGTGGTTGGGTGAAAATGACGAGGCAAAGCCAATGGCCCCATGTTCCATGGCGTCACGCACCATGTTTTGCATGTCCTGCAGTTGTTCGGGTGTTGGATCGACATTACAAGACCCGGCTGCGCCCATCACCGCGGTACGAATGACAGAGTGCCCTGCAAATACAGCCGTGTTGATATACGGGCCAATACGCCGCAACTGATCCATGTATTGACCAAAGGATTCGAATTCCCAATTCACCCCGGTCAGCAAGGAATTCAAATCCATGCCTTCGACTACCGAGAGATTTTTCAGCATGGTCTCTCGCAAATGCGCAGGGCAGGGCGCTATGCCAAAACCGCAATTGCCAATGACGGCCGTTGTGACCCCCAGCGCGGGAGAGGGTGACATGGTGCGGTCCCAAGTGACTTGCGCATCATAGTGGGTGTGCAAATCCACAATACCCGGCATCAATGCCAAACCCTGCGCGTCGATGGTTTCCAGTGCAGGGTCTGCAACGTGTCCAATATGCGATATGCGCCCATTTGACACGGCCACATCGGTGAGCACAGGCGGAAGGCCTGTGCCGTCAAAGACCTGCGCATTGCGAATGATCAAATCGTACATATTTAGAAAATCTTAAGAGTTGAAGCATCCGCCTTAGACCCATTGCGCAATGGGTCTTCAACAGACTTACTTGGCTTGGAAATTAGGTTCCCGTCGCTCCGTCATGGCTTTAACGCCTTCTTTGAAGTCTTCAGTTTTGAATTGCCAGTTTTGTTCCACACTTTCACGTGCCACGGCAACTTGCAGTTGTTCAACCAAGCCTTGGCGCAGCGTCGCGCGCGTGGACTGAACAGAAAGCGGTGCTGAGACAGCGATTTCTTGCGCCAATTTCATGGCTTGCGCACGGACGTCGGATTGAGGAACCAAAAGATCTGCGAGCCCCATCTCTACTGCCTCTTGACCATTGATGCGTCGGCCCGTGAAAAAAAGCAGGTTGGCTTTTTGGATACCCACTAAACGCGGCAGCGTCACCGACAAGCCAAACCCGGGGTGAAATCCCAATCGGTTGAAGTTGGCTGTGAACCTTCCTTCTGGACACGTGACACGAAAATCAGCGACTAAAGCCAAACCCAGGCCGCCTCCGACAGCCGCGCCTTGTATGGCTGCAACGATGGGTTTTTTACACGAAAAAACCCGAATCGCTTCGAAATAAAGAGGGTTAGTGCCTGGATTTTCAGGGCGGCTGATTTTGTCGTTGGGGCTGTTGAAATTCGCGCCCGCGCAAAATGCAGTGCCTTCGGACGCCAGCACAATGGCGCGGCAGTTGGCGTCCTTGTCCAAGGCCTCAAAGGTGCTGGCAATTTGCTGGATCAACTCAAAGTCGAAAAAATTGTGGGGCGGACGGCAAATTTCAACGAGGGTCACATGGCCTTCGTGTGTGATTTTCAAATCGGATGCGGTGCTCATGGATTGGATTCCTGTTTCAAATAGGTTGGTGTGAAGCTGTTATTTGCCATTGACAATAGCGCGTTGACTGACGAGCGATTCAATCTGGTTTTGGCTATACCCTAGGTCGGTCAGTATCGACTCGGTGTCTTGCCCTAAGCGTCGGGCTTGGTGGCGAACTTTGGCTGGTGTTTTGGCAAATTTGACTGGAGGGCGAACATACCGAATTGCGCCAACATCTGGATGGACATCGTCTTCAAACAACTGAACGGCTTGAAGTTGCGGATGTGAAGGCAGTTCCTCCATGGTGTAGATAGGTGTGGCGGGTATGTCCAGACGATCGCATATCTCGATCCACTCCGCCGTTGTTTTGGTGGCCGTTATGGCGTGCAAAGCGGCGTACAAACCTTGAATGTTGGCGTTCCGTGTGATGCGATTGGTCACACCCAGTTCTTTGCCCAGAGCCTCTTGCCCCGCATCCCGGAAAAAACATTCCCAATGGTGATTCGTGTAAGGCAGCATGGCAATGAAGCCATCTCTCGTCGGACTGGGCTGGCGACCTCCGGACAAAACACGGCTGTAACCAGCTTTCTGTATTGCGGGGTTGCGTGTCAATCCGCCCATGTGCTCAACCAAGGTAAATGCCACCATGGTTTCCAGCATGGGTACTTCAACATACTGGCCTTGGCCACTGCGTTCTTTGGCCAATAAGGCTGCTAACACGGCGTTGACAAGTGCCATGCCTGTGGTTTTGTCTGCGACCAAAGTCGAGATGTAGTCCGGGCGTGATTTACCAAGACTGTTCACGCTGGCCAAACCACAGGCCGCTTGAATGATGTCGTCAAATGCAGGCCGGTCTTTGTCGGGGCCGTCCTGGTCAAAGCCCGTGGCCGCGCAATACACTATTTGAGGATTGAGTTTGACAACCTCGTCATAACCAAAGCCGAGCTTGTCAATCGCAGAAACACGCATGTTGTGGACGACTGCATCAACGCGGGGAATCAATTGACGCAAAATCTTCTTGCCTGCTTCGGTCTTGAGGTCTACGGCAATCGACTGTTTATTTCTATTGATAGACAGAAAAATCGAACTCATGCTGGGAGACAGATTCACCCCATTGGAGCGCATCAAGTCACCCTCAAGACTTTCAACTTTAATGACCTCCGCACCATAGTCACCCAGAATTTGGGTGGCCAATGGACCTAAAACGACTGAAGTCAGATCTAAAATTCGAATGCCGGTCAGTGGTCCATTCGACAAGTCCGTGGTTTTGCTCATTCTTTTGATTTCTTAGGTTTCAGGCTTTCCCATGTGCTGTCGGGCCACTGTTGCATGTTGTAGGCCGATGGCCCTGCCGTGCCTTGCAACCAGCGACCACCGTCGATCACCACTGCTTCACCTGTGATGAATGCAGCACTCTCGGAAATCAAATAAACACACAGATCCGCCAATTCATGGTGTTCACCAACGCGGCGTAAAGCGACGCCCTGCTCAATAGGTGCTTCCCCAATGCGTTCTTTTGGCATCAATCTGGACCACGCACCCTCTGTAGGGAAAGGTCCAGGCACTACGCCCACAGTACGGATACCATAAGGCCCCCATTCCACAGCCAGACTTCGAATCATGGCCAATGCGCCGGCTTTGGCCATCGCTGAAGGGACAGTAAAAGGCATGCCCGTCATGGCCGACTGTGTCAGTATCTGCATCACAGTGCCTGTGTGGCCGGATTCTATCCAACGGCGCCCCACATCCATGGTGCAATAAGCGGATCCTTTGAGCACGATGTCTACGACCGCATCAAAAGCGCGCGTAGACAATCTCTCTGTCCTTGCTAAAAAATTACCCGCTGCATTGTTGAGCAATACATCCAGAGGTCCTGTGGCCCAAATGGCGTCCATCATGGATTCAACGGCTTTGGCATCACGCACATCACAGACATGGGTCTCGATGAGAATCCCTAAGGTATCTTTAAATTCTTTAGCAGTCTGATCGAGAACTTCTTTTCTTCGGCCACAGATCACCAAATCAGCACCCAACTCCACATAGCGTTTGCCGATGCTTTTTCCTAAACCCGTTCCACCACCCGTGATCAGAATGCGTTTGTCTGAGAGCAAGTCAGACCGGTACATACTCATGCGAGCGTCTGTCATTCAGGCTGCATCCCCGCCATTTTGGCAATCCGGGTAAAGCGCTCCAACTCGTCTTGTTGGAACTTTTGCATGCTCTCTCCAAAAAATGGCATGCTGTCCGAACCCGTCGAATTGGTGTAATCAACGGCCTCCTTGGAGTCGCGTATCTTCACCAACGCATCAATGAGCTTTTTCCTGATGGCTTCAGGTGTCCCTGCCTTCACATAAAACGAAGTCCATGCATAGTTCACGTAATCTGGATAGCCGCTGTCGATAAAATTGGGCACATTGGGGAAATCCGGGTGCCGTTTTTCACCTGATACTGCGATGGCTTTGAGTTTTCCAGACTTAATCAATGAGGCTGCACCGCCTAAATCTGCAATGCCAATGTCAAGCTGATCGCCCATGAGGTCAGTGAAGATTTGTGCCCCGCCTTTGTAGGAGATGTGATTGAACTTGACATTGGACATACTGGAAAACCATTCCCCTGCCAAACGATAGCCTGCCGAATAATTGGCCAAACTCAAGGGTTTGTTGGGGTTCTTTTTGGCGTATTCGACCACGTCTTTCAAGTTGTTTAACTTGGAGTTGCCATTCACAACCCAAACGTTCATGTTACGCGACAATCCAGCCAGGGGCGTGAGATCGGTCATGGGGTTGTAGGGCAGGTTCTTGATGCTCACCGGGTTGACTGATATCGGTGAGTTACTGGCCAACAAGATGGCATGTCCGTCGGCTGGCAAAGCCAATAAGGCTTGAACCGCAATGATGCCACTGGCGCCTGGCTTGTTTTCGACCAAAGCCGTCTGACCGAATTGTTTGGCCAACCGTTCTCCGTAAAAACGTGCCGAGGTGTCAGAACCGCTGCCCGCTGTAAAGGGCACAAAAACACGAAATGGCTTGGATGGAAAGTCTTTGTCTTGCGCAAAAACGCTTGTATTAAATGACAAAGCCGTCAAAGTGGCCACAAGAAGGAAGTTTCGCTTGAGCATGTCTATTCTCCTGAATTGATTGCAAATTACAGACTGGTCAGGAAGGGCCAGAGCTTGTCAGGACCCTGCTGAAGAGCCATCTCCCCAATGCGGGTTTGCCAATGGGTTTCGTTGCCAAACTCATCTCGCCAGGCCCAAAGTCTGCGTGTCAGGTGGTGCAAGTTGTGTTCACGGGTAAAGCCCATGGCGCCATGGACTTGGTGCGCAATTTCTGCGCCTTTGCCTGCCGCCTCGCCAGCCCGAGATTTAGCAACAGCAATGAGAAACTGTTCTGGTGCATCACTCGACAACTCAATAGCTGCATCGACGGCGGCGGCTGAAGCAGCCACATGGCCCGCCAAAACTGCAAGCATGTGTTGCACAGCCTGGAATTTACCTATTGGCCGTCCAAATTGAACGCGGTCGTTGGCATACTGAATGGCGTATTCTAAAGAACGCTGCAATGCACCTGCCATTTGCACGGAGCGCATCAAGGCGCCTTCGCTCAGCAGACGTTCACTGGCATTCGCCAAGGGTGCAAATGCAATGACCGGGGCATTTACAAAATCAAATTGAACTCTAGGCTCGCCCGCTAAATTTTTGACCGATTCCGAAGCGCTGTGGGCAAGTGGATCGCGCGCCAGCAACACGACAAATTGCTGACCCTCGCGTTGAGCGACCACGGCCAAATGGTCACAGGTCAAGCCCCAAGGTACTCGGTGAGCATGACCCGAAAGGGTGGGAGAGCTCTGACTTCCCCGGAGCTCTAAACGGTCCTTGGCATGGGAAACGCTAACAGACAAAACACCGCCTGGCACCTGAAGACCTGCGGCGGACAATAAACGCCCCGCTAAAAAAGTCTCAGCCATCGGAACGGGTGCGGCATGGTAAGCACTGCGCCGCAACACAAACAGTGCTTCATCGAAGGAAAGGCCGCTGCCGCCCTGTGCCTCAGTCAGACAAGCTTGCGGCAGTCCAACCTCTTCCAAGGCTTGCCAAAGCGCTTGAGGCCAAACACCCGCCTCGCTCGACTTGAAGACCTCTTTGAGGCAATGCGCTTCACAGATGCGGTCAACTGTTTTTTCCAGATCGTCTCGAATATCACTCATCTCAGTCCCAATCCTTTGGCAATCATTCCACGCAAAATTTCACGCGTACCACCACGTATAGTGAACCCAGGCGCTTTGAGCACAGACATGCCCAGCAAGGCCTCAAAGTCACTGCTTTCGTCATCCATCACAGGTTCTGAGGGAATCAGTTGGCGGAAAATTTCGGGAATTTCCCTTTCAAATGCGGTGCCGATGTCTTTCACAAGGGCTGCTTCTAGAATGGGTTTTTCTCCCTTGGTGAGCATGCCTGCCACTGAAGTCGACATGCGACGCAAAGTGGTCAAGTGCGCCACAAAACGTCCAATTTCATTGACGGCGCGTGCATCCGGCTTTTCACCCAATTGCGCCATGGAGGCCAGAAAAAGCTGGTAAGTGCTCAGGAAGCGGTCAGGACCGGAGCGCTCAAAAGCCAACTCGCCAGTCACCATGTTCCAGCCGCCACCGACTTCGCCGATGACCATGTCATCAGGCACAAAGCATTCATCAAAAACGACTTCATTCCAGTCATGTGCACCGTAGATGTTCAGGATCGGGCTCAACTTCAAGCCTGGTGACTTCAGGTCTACAATGAATTGCGTCATGCCGGCATGTCGGTCGTCTTCTTTGGCCGCTGTACGTACCAAAGCGATCAGGTAATGCGCCCTGTGCGCACTGCTGGTCCAGACCTTGGTACCCGAAATTTTCCAGCCACCTTCAACTTTGACGGCTTTGGTTCTGACCGCAGCCAGGTCAGATCCAGAGTCAGGCTCACTCATGCCAATGGCAAAGAAGCATTCTCCAGCTGCAATTTTAGGAAGAATCATTTGACGGGCCCGCTCGCTGCCATGCCGCAAAATTTGATTGCCACTTTGCCGGTCGGCCACCCAATGAGCCCCTACAGGCGCCCCACCCGCCAGCATTTCTTCCGTCATCACATAACGGTCGAGAGCCGTTCTCTCCTGCCCACCGTATTTCTTGGGCCAAATCATGCCAATGTAGCCCGCTTGTCCACACTTGCGACTGAACGCTGCGTCGCCATCGGACCAAGAATTTTTGCGAGGGGTGAATGTACCCGCATCCCTCTCTTTTTTGAGGAATTCTCGCACTTGCTGTCTGAGCAATCTCGCACTCTCTGGCAAGGTCACTGCAGGAAAAACAAAGTCATGCATGTATTTACTTTCGCATTAGAAATTAAACTTGTTCTATCTTGATGCTTACTTTTAGGATGTCAAGAAATGAAGAGACAACTAGGTGACTCTGACTGAATGTAGTTGCGCGATGATTGTGCAAACTTTCCAATCCAAATTTCGAAAAGAACACCATGCGTTCAGGCATTTACAGTTATCCCAATACCCAGAGGATCATTTTCGGAACGCCTTTTGAGAAAGCAATTTCGACCGAGCTTGAAACTGTGGGCGCACACCGTGTTTTCGTCCTCGCCAGCGGTAGTTTGTTTCGCCAAACTGATCTGGTCAATCAACTTAAAGCCGTCCTGGGGAGCCGTTGTGTTGGCGTGTTTCATGAAATGCCTGCGCACACGCCTCGCATCGCTGTCGTTAAGGCGGCGCAAGAAGCGCAATGTGGTCAAGCTGATTTGATCCTGACTCTGGGCGGTGGCTCCATTACAGATGCCGGAAAAATGGTCACACTCTGTATGAGTAACGGTATTGAGTCAGCACAAGAGTTGGACCGACTGGCCACCAAGGTGCATGCGGATGGACGCATTGAGCGGCCGCAGTTTCATGCGCCCACTGTCCCTTGTTCTGTGATTTCTACAACCCTTTCGGCTGGAGAGTTCAGTGCCCTGGCGGGCTGCACGGATACGGTCAAAGGGATGAAAGAGAATTTTTTGCACCCCAAAGCCTCTCCACGATCGGTTATTTTGGATCCCGCGTTGACATTGCACACACCTGAATGGCTATGGCTCTCTACAGGCATTCGTGCCGTGGATCACGCTGTGGAGGATTTGTGCTCGATCAACACGCAACCCATTTCCGAAGCCACCTCATTTCAGGCCTTGCGCTTACTTGGCAGAGGCCTTCGCGCCGTTAAAAAAGACCCGGCTAATTTGGAAGCTCGACTCGATTGCCAATTGGGTGCTTGGATGTCCATCATTGGCTCCAGCGCTGGTGTTCAAAAGGGTGCCAGTCACGGAATTGGACATGTATTGGGTGGGACGGCAGGAGTGCCGCATGGTTATACATCCTGTGTCATGTTGCCGCATGTCTTGCGCTTTAACCAGAGCGTCAACGAAGCACAACAAAGGCTGGTCAGTGAAGCCTTGGGTGATCCCTCCAAGCCGGCGTGTGATGTTGTGTCGGAGTTGGTGGCGCAGCTGGGTCTGCCAAGCACCCTGCGTGAAGTGGGAGTTAAACCAGAAATGCTGGACTTGATCGCAAAAAATTCAATGCACGATCGCTTGATTCACAGTAACCCCCGAAAAATACAAGGCCCTGAAGATGTCCGTCGTATTTTGGATGCGGCTTGGTAGGCGTAGATTGTGAATAAATTGCAAGGCAAGCCGCTGGTCTGGGCCATGTGTATCGGACAAGTAGGCAATTTGTTGCCACATGTGGTGGTGCCCGCGGTGATGGTCCAGCACCTGATGCCTTTATGGGGCATGACCAACTCGCAAGCAGGCTTGCTTGCTGCAGCGTATGCCGCCGGTTATATGGCCGCAGTTCCTTTATTGAGCGCCTTGACTGATCGCTACGACGCGAGGCGTATTCTGCTCATGGGCTCCTTGTGCAGCGCACTGAGTACGCTGGCCTTTGCGGCATTGGCCACGAGTTGGTTGACGGGTATGGTCTGTTGGGCCCTGGCAGGCGCCAGTTTTGCTGGTGCTTATATGCCTGGCTTACGTGCTTTGACCGATCGATTACAAGCCGAGGACACTTCACGAAGTATTACTTTGTACACCTCAAGTTACTCTATGGGCGTAGGTTTTTCGTTTTTGGTCTCGCAGCTTGTAGCCGAAGCCTGGGGATGGCGCTGGTCCTTTGGCATCACGGGATTAGGCCCTCTGATGATGGCCTTTGTGGCTTGGCAAATGAGTCCCGTTCGGCCCGTGCCAACAGGCGGACACCTGCTTGATGTTCGTCCTGTTTTACGCAATCGTCCTGCGATGGCCTATATTTTCAGTTATGGCGCACATTGTTTCGAGTTGTATGGCTTCAGGACCTGGCTAGTGGCGTTTTGGACATTTGTGATTGCGCGCCATCAGGGCGGCTCTTTGCCGGAGCCCGTAACAGTGAGTTTTTGGGCTTCTTTGTTGGCCATGCCGGCAAGCATCATTGGAAATGAGTTGTCTTTGCGGTACGGACGACAACGCGCTATTGCCTGGATTCAAGTGGCCTCAGCACTGACAGCATTGTCTGTTGGATTGTGGGCAGGTGGTTCTGCCTGGGTGCTGCTGTTTTTGATCCTTTTTTACGCCATTACAGTGCCCGCAGATTCGGGATCACTGACCGCCGGGATGATGTCTCATGCTCAACCTCAGTTCAAAGGTTTGACTTTGGCCATGCACTCCACGGTGGGTTTTGGACTCTCAGCCTTGTCGGGCTGGATGGTTGGGTTGGCGTTAGATTCTCAGGGTGGGGCGCAAGAGCCACGAGCATGGCTGGCCGCATTTGGCGTGCTGGCCGTAGGGGTTATGCTGGGGCCATTGGCGTTGAGATTATCAAAGCACTAGGCCCCTGCAAGTTCTATAAAGTGAATTCGTCACATCTTGGCAACGACCCGACCGAGCACGGTTCCAGCTTTGAGCCTGTCCAGGACACCTGAGATTTCATCCATCGAGCAAGTGGCAATCGGTATGGATTTGAGTTTGCCTGATTGCGCCAAGGCCACCACTTCCCGCAGTTCCTGGAGCGAGCCCACGTAGGATCCCTGTATCGTGATTGCGCGTTGGGCCATGGTGACGAGTGACAAAGGAATTTCGCCGCCATAGAGTCCGACCACCACATAACGACCCCCTTTACGCAGGCAAGCAATACCCAAATTGGCCGTGTTTTGGGCGCCCACCAGATCGATAACACCCCACACGCCGCCTTGCAGAGCTTGGATTTTGCTTAAGCTATCTTCTTCCAGGGGATTGAAGGTTTCTTTGGCCCCCATGTCGCGTGCGGTGGACCATTTGGAAGCATCGATCTCGCACACTGCAATGTTTTCATGCCCCATGGCTTTGAGCATGGCAACGGCCATCAGACCCAGTCCGCCTGCGCCCATGATGACAATCCAATCACTGGGTTTGCAAGGCATGAGTTTGCGTGCAGCGCTGTAAGTGGTCAGCCCAGAACAGGCCAAAACAGGTGCGAAGCTCGGGTCAATACCTGTTGAATCGATCAAGTAGCGTGAGTGGGGTACCAGAACATGGTCGGCGTAACCCCCCGAAGTTTGTATTCCGATGTAGCGAGGGGCTGGGCACCAATTATCGATACCTTCAGCACAGCGATCGCATTTGCCGCAGCCCGTCCAAGGGTAGACCAAACGATCTTCGCCAATAGGCAGCGCACCGGCTTGGGGGCCGCCCGAGAGAACGGTGCCAAAAGGCTCATGGCCCATGGTGACGGGTAACTTCATGCCCCGCTCAGCCATTTGAAATTTACGACCGCCCCCAAGATCAAAATATCCATCACGTATGTGTACATCCGAATGGCAAACGCCGCAAAATTTGACCTTGACCAATACCTCTGTGCCTTGGGGGGAGGGGGTTTCGCGCAGGGCTTGCTGCAGTGGTTTGCCCCATTCAACAATATCTTGGCTGATCATCAGTAGTCCTTTAGTGAGGGTTTGAGGATACACACTTACATGAAAAAATAAAAGTAAACAATCATTTGCATGCGCCTAAGACCTTCTCCTCGACCTATGTGACGTCCTGATGCATCATAAATGCGTTCACCCTCTAGGCGGCCCATCAGTGATCCTGAAGCACTGTAAAGCCTGTCTCCTTCAACGCGTCCGATCTGGCTGCCTGAAGCGTTGTACACCCGCTCCCCTTCAAATCGTCCGAGTTGACGGCCTGAGCTGTCATAAACCGTCACCCCCTCCACACGGCCGACAGTGCGGCCTGAGCTGTCGTAGTAACGTTCAGCCTCTATGCGACCTACTGTTCGCCCTGAACTGTCATACATGCGTTGAGCATGGGCAGTCCCCACCCAAAGCAGCAGAGTTATAAAAAGACTGACCAACTTAAAGACTGGGTTTGATTTCATGGCGCATGGATTTCAATAGGATTGAAAAGATCGTACAGCCTGTGCCGGTGCATGCGATTGGAAATTGATTGAAAATGTAAATGGACGGACTGCTTGTTTTTACCCGAACCCATTTTTTAGAATTCAACTGGAGACTTATGAATACTCTCATACGACGTTTCGGATTAGGTCTGCTCATATTGCAACTCGGTTTGGGGATGTGCGCGCGTGTTTTTGCCCAGTCGGGGGATTACCCCGTCAAACCCATTCGCATCATTGTGACCTTTCCGCCTGGGGGAAGCACCGACACCATGGTCCGCATGCTATCCCCCCGCTTGAATGAGAAACTCGGACAGCCATTGGTGCTGGACAATCGGCCCGGTGCCGGCGGCAATATCGGACTGACAGCGGTGGCCAAATCGCCCCCGGATGGCTATTTACTGGGCATTGGCGCTGCCGGCGCTTTGACGGCCAATGCGAGTCTTTATCCTCAAATGCCTTTCGATGTGGCCAAGGACTTCGTGCCGATCACCATGCTCGCTTCGATTCCTTTTGTTCTTGTCGGACACCCATCAGTGCCAGCTGACACTTTGCCGCAGGTGGTGGCCTTGGCCAAAGCCCAGCCCGGTAAGATATCCATTGGGCATGGCGGCAATGGCACCGCCATGCATTTGTCGACCGCCTTATTCATACAGATGGCCGATGTCAAGTTGATTGAAGTCCCTTATCGCGGATCAGGGCCTGCAGCAATGGATGCTTTGTCTGGTCAAATACAGTTGTCAATGACTGACCTTGCAGCAGCTTTGCCGCACATCAAAGCGGGCAAGCTCAAAGCGTTTGCGGTGACGAGTCTCAAGCGCTTGGGCAACTTGCCGGATGTTCCTACCTTCTCGGAATCTGGACTTGCAGGATATGACTCCACAGGTTGGTTTGGCCTCGTGGCCCCAGCGGGAACCCCTCAATCCATCGTGCAACGTTTGAATGCTGAATTCAGCGCCGCGCTCAATGATGAAGGAATTAAGAACCAAATGCGGCAAATTGGCATGGAGCCCACGCCCTCCAGCGTTGAAAATTTTGAGGCTTACATCCGCAGCGAGAGTCAAAAGTGGGCGAAGGTCATCCGCCAAGCCAACATCAAATTGAATTGACCCTGCGGGTCGCTTGCGCTCAATCTGACAATCTAGGATAGGCCAAGTTAGCGGATTCTTGAAGGTGATTTCTTTTTTTTAATTTGTCAACATTTTTTGCTGAATGCGGTCCGAGCCATGCCAAATAAGGGTTTATCAGCATCCTTTTTTTGATAAAAAATGACTTGATTGTCATAAACTACCCTGAGGTTTGAGTCTGTCTGTGACAAAATCAGCCCAGTTCATTGACAAGGAGAAAAAACATGAACAAGAGTGAATTGATTGAAGCATTGGTTAAAGAAACCGACATGAGCAAAGCGGCAGCTGGCCGCGCATTGAACGCCTTGGTTGAGATCATCACCAAGACTGTTGCCAAGAAGCAAGACGTTCAGTTGATTGGCTTTGGAACTTTCAAAGCGGCTAAACGCGCTGCACGCAAAGGCAAGAACCCACGCACTGGCGAGCCTTTGAAAATTGCTGCTGCAACAGTGCCTAAATTCTCAGCGGGCGCTGCCTTCAAGGCTGCAGTGAACAAAAAGAAATAATTTCTTCTTTCAAAAATAGGCGGCCAGGTTCTACCTCGCCGCCTTTTCTTTTGGAGCTCGGTTAATCACCAGGTGTCAACAAACCCATTGCTCATGGACCCCTTCAAAGACAAGCTCGAGTCCAGCCCTCTGACGATCCATTGGCGGGTTTCGCTGGGGTCGATGACGGCATCAATCTCAAGCGTCTGTGCCATATTGATTGCTTTGCCTACCGCGTAGCGGTCGGCCACCAATGCATTGAAAAGAGCGTCACGCAGAGGGCCTTCAGGTTGGGCTTCTAATTCCCTGCGAAATCCTAATCTCACAGAACCTTCCAAGCCCATGGGCCCAAATTCACCGGTCGGCCATGAAATGGTGAAGACGGGCGCGTCAAATCCTCCCGCAGTCATGGCCTGAGCGCCCAGTCCGTAGCCTTTGCGCAAGACAACGGCGAAGAAGGGCACCTTCAATTTAGCGGCCACCACAAACATCCGGCTGGTGTGGCGCACTTGGGCCTGCGCTTCGATCTCGGGTCCCACCATAAAGCCCGGTGTATCCGTCAATGAAATCAAGGGCAGGCCATGCGCATTGCATAACTGCATAAAGCGACTGGCCTTGTCTGCAGCCTCGACATCGATAGCACCACCAAGATGCATGGGGTTGTTGGCAATGATGCCAAGCGCACGTCCCTCGATACGCGCCAATGCAGTCACCATACCCAAGCCAAATTGTTGACGTAACTCCATGACGGAGTCTTCGTCGAACAGGGTTTGAATCACAGAACGAATGTCATACACACGGAGCCGATTTTCCGGTACGGCAAATCGCAACTTTCTTTGGTCATCACATGTCCAAGCTGATGCCTTGCCCTGGAAGTACGAGAGGTACTGACCTGCCCTGTCCACCGCTTCAATTTCGTCCTTGACCAACAGGTCAATGACGCCATTGCGCGACTGAACATCACTGGGACCAATGTCTTCAGGGGCATAGGAGCCTAAACCGCCTCCTTCAATCATGGCAGGGCCCCCCATGCCGATATTGCTCGCACGGGTTGCAATGATCACGTCGCTACAGCCGAGCAGGGCGGCATTGCCTGCAAAACAACGTCCGTGCACAATGCCGACCACGGGAACCCAGCCAGAAAGTGCTGCAAATTGGCTGAAGGTGTGGTTGTTCAAACCGGCAACGACCGGGCGATCAACGTCACCTGGCCTGCCTCCGCCGCCTTCAGCGAAGAGCACAACAGGCAGTTTGAGTTTGATCGCCAAGCTCAGCATCCTGTCTGTTTTTTGATGGTTTCCTGCTCCCTGGGTGCCTGCCAGTACCATGTAGTCGTAAGCCATGACAACGCAGCGTGATTTTTCAGGGCCGTGCAAGGCTGCATTCACAGTGCCAATCCCCGTGACCATGCCGTCTGCGGGGGTGTTTGCGATCAAGTCATCCAGGCTTCTACGTCGTGTCTGTGCGGCGATCGCTAATGCGCCGTATTCCATGAAGCTGCCCACATCGCATAACTGTGCAATATTTTCACGGGCTGTACGGCCTCCCTGGCTATGGCGTTTGTTCACAGCAGTCTTGCGGTTTTCGTCCCATAAAAAAGCATGGCGCTCTTGCACACTCTTAAGATCATCTCTTACTGCCTCAAGGTCTTGCGCTTGACCTTGCTCAGCGGAATGAGTTTGAACTGCAGACCTCTCCAGGACCACCAGCACGTCATTCGCGGCAATGTAGGCCCCCGCTGATGCCATGATGGCACTTACACGCCCTGAGCTTTGGGCAAGGACGACATGTTCCATTTTCATCGCTTCGATGATGGCGACTTGTGCGCCTTTGGGAATGAGATCACCAAGATTGACGTCTATGTGGATTAACTTCGCGGCCATGGGGGAAACCACCCCCGTTTGATGGTCTTCCAGTTCGATACCGCTTGGGGAGTGTTGACGTGGCAAGCTGATTCTGTTGTTGATCGATTTTTCTTCGGCCAAAGTAGCTGCTCTGGTGATCAGAGTGTTCAGATTTTCTTCAATGAATCGTGTGTGAACCGATTGATCGACAAAGTCAGGCATTTCCAAGAGTGCTTGCAAAATAGCCAAGTTGGTCTTTAGACCGTCCAAATGACATTCGGTCAAGGCTCTAAGCGCTTTGCGAGTGACTTGCTCAAATGAAGCCCCTTTGCTACTGACAATCAATTTGGCCAGCAAGGTGTCGTAATGAGGTGAGGGCGAGGCGCCGGTAAAACCGTGCGTGTCCACCCGGATGCCTGGACCCGAAGGCAAGTCAAAGCGCGTGATTGTGCCGCTAGAGGAAAGTGTATTTCCATCAGAATTCAAAGATTCTGCACAGATGCGAAGCTGGATCGCGTGCCCCTTTTGCAGGGGCGGATTTTGGCTGTCTAATCCCGTATCCTTGAGACACATGCCAGAGGCCATCTGTATTTGCAATTGAACCAAGTCCAAACCTGTGACTTCTTCTGTGACGGTATGTTCAACTTGAAGGCGTGGGTTGGCTTCAATGAAAACCCAAGGCAGATCGGTCGCTTGGGTATCAACCAAAAATTCAAACGTTCCAAGGCTTCGGTATTTGCAATGTGCTGCCATTTGCAATGCGGCCTGCGTGATTTGCGCCCTGATGGCGGGGGTGATACTCGGGCTGGGTGCAATTTCGATGAGTTTTTGGAATCGTCGTTGCAGTGTGCATTCGCGGTCGCCCAAGCTCATCACATCGGTGCCGTCACCCAGGACTTGAATTTCAATATGCCGAGCGCGCACCATCAAGCGCTCGACGTATACACCTTCAACCCCAAAGGCTGCACGGGCTTCTGAAACGCATCTGTCATAGGCTTCGGGCAGGTCCGCTGCTTTGAAGACGGCGCGCATACCCCTTCCACCCCCACCCCCAATCGCCTTGATCATCACGCCAGCACCCTTTTGCAATTCAAAAAAGGTTTGCACCTGCTGCAAACTCACGGCCTCGTTCATTCCTGGCATGACAGGCACGTTGCAACTCAAAGCTAATTCTCTGGCCCGGGATTTATCACCAAATAATTTTAAATTTTCAGGCTGCGGCCCAATGAAAGTGATACCAGCTTGCGCGCAAGCTTCGGCAAAATCAGCGCGCTCGCTCAAGAATCCATAACCTGGGTGAATCGCATCGCAACTTTCTGATCTGGCTATTTCTATGACTTTCGCCATATTGAGGTAGGCACCGGGGCCTGTTTCTTGCAGGTTGACGGATCGACTTGCCAACTTGACATGCAGGGCATGGGCGTCATCTAGGGCAAAGACCGCAACGCTTTGAATGTCCATGTCATGCACAGCGCGAATCAGACGGACCGCTATTTCGCCGCGATTGGCGATCAAAATTTTCTTGAACATCAACATGGCCATAAATTTGGTCCTTGCGTTTGCATTGAGCCCATGAGTTCGGGGCTGAGAGTAATCTCAATATAGCTTACCGTTATGAGGCGGCGCAGCCCTTTCAGAGCTTTGAGGGTTTAACCTGTCGCCATTCAGACTGCTGCAGCTTTCATCAAGGATCAGAATAGTACTTACCGTTTTTAAGGATCAAAGCATGGAACTCAATTATTCAAGCGAAGAGCAGGGTTTTAGAAGTGAAGTTCGAGAATGGATAGCTGGTAACTTGCCTCATGACATTCGCGAAAAAGTTCAAAATTACCGGGGACTCTCTAAAGAGGATTACCTGCGGTGGCACAAGATTTTGGCCGTCAAAGGCTGGTCTGTGCCGCATTGGCCTCAGGAGTGGGGTGGCACAGGCTGGAACATTACCCAGCGCTATATTTATGACGAAGAATTCGCCTTGGCGGGGGCGCCTGGGTTGCCGCCGTTTGGCCCCGCCATGTGCGCCTCAGTTCTGCTGAAATTTGGCACGCCGGCCCAAAAAGACCAATTCCTGCCCCGTATCCGCGAAGGCGATGATTTTTGGGTACAGGGCTATTCTGAGCCTGGTGCGGGTTCTGATTTGGCGGCACTCAAAATGCGTGCAGATCGTGTCGGTGACCACTACGTGATCAATGGCCAAAAAATATGGACGACCCTGGGACACTATGGCGACTGGATTTTTTGCTTGGTGCGTACCGACAGTCAAGCCGAAAAACGTCAAGAAGGTATCAGCTTCATCTTGATGGACATGAAAACACCCGGTATCACGGTTCGCCCTCTGATTCTGATGGACGGGGGTCATGAGGTGAATGAAATTTTCTTCGACAACGTCAAAGTGCCTGCACAGAATTTGGTTTTCGAAGAAAACAAAGGATGGACTGTTGCCAAGTATTTGTTGGGACATGAGCGAATGGGTTCTGGCAGCGTTGGCGGCAGTCGGCGCGAGTTGGCCGCTTTACGCGCTTTGGCCGGACGTGAGCTTAAAAACGGCAAGCCCCTGCTGGAGGACGTGCGCTTCAAAGACAAGTTATCGCGTGTCGAAATTGAACTGGATGCGTTGGAAATTACTTCCATGCGCTTTTTAGATCAAATGCGGCGCACTGGCCAACCTCCGGGTGCTGATGTCTCGATGCTCAAGATTCGCGGTACTGAAGTGCAGCAAATGATCACCGAGTTGGCAATGCAGGCTGCAGGTCCGAATGCTCAGCCATTCAAGGCTGTGGACAATGGTTCGATTGACCATTTCACCTCGCGCTTGGCGCCCCGTTACTTCAATTTCCGCAAGGCCAGTATTTATGCCGGTTCCAATGAAATTCAGCGCAACATCATTGCCAAAATGACCTTGGGTCTGTGAGGAAAAAATTATGAACTTTGATCTCACTCCTGAGCAACAGCAATTGGCCGACTCGGTCAGCAAATACCTTGCGAATGAATACAGTTTTGAAAAACGTAAGGCCATCGTCCATTCCGATTCAGGTGTAAGCGAGACTGTTTGGCAGACTTTCGCTGACATGGGCTTGACGGCCATGACATTGTCCGAGGCTGACGATGGTTTTGGTGGTGGTGCGATGGATCTGATGGCGGTGATGGAGTCCATGGGCGAGGCCCTTGTTGTGGAGCCATTCTTAGAGAATGTTGCCTTGGCTGGTCGTTTGGTTTCGCGTATGGGGTCTGTTACTCAGCGTGCGGCGCTGTTGCCAGGTTTGATCGATGGATCGGCACGCTTGGCGTTTGCCAGCTTAGAGCCAGGACGCCGTTATGCATTGGCACCCCAGGCCACCCTGGCCAAAGCAGGTCCCGGTGGTTGGGTGTTGAATGGTCATAAATGCATGGTCACGGGAGCCGCTTCAGCGCATAAGTTGATTGTTTCAGCCCTCACACCTGTGGGCGTCAGTCTGTTTATTGTGGATGCCCACGCTGCAGGCGTCACACTCAATCCGAGTCGCACAGTCGATGGATTCCGCGTCGCGGATGTCACGCTGACTCATGTAACTGTGGGTGCTGATGCGCTCCTCGGTGAGGATGGCGCTGCCATGCCCTTCATTGAAGAGGCGGCGGACTTTGCCACGGCCTTGCTGTGCGCAGAAGCCATTGGTGCCATGAAGAGCGCCAATGACGCTACTTTGGAGTACATGAAACAACGCAAGCAGTTTGGCGTCCCGATTGCCTCATTTCAAGTGTTGCAACACCGCATGGTGGAGATGTACATCAGTACGGAGCAAGCCCGTTCTATGGCGATCTTGGCTGCAAGCAAAGTGGACGGTACTACCGATGCCAAGGAGCGTGCGCGCGCTGTGTCTGCTGCCAAAATCAAAATCGCGGATGCCGCACGCCAAGTCAGCCAAGAGTCTGTGCAGTTGCATGGCGGCATGGGTATGACCGAAGAACTCAAGGTCTCTCACACCTTTCGCCGTTTGACCATGATTGCGCAGCAATGGGGTGACGCGGATCACCACTTGGAACGTTACGCTGCATTGACCTGAAAGAATGACATGACTGCTCAGCTTGAAGGCCAAGTGGCCATCATCACCGGCGCGGGTTCAGGTATCGGTCGTGCGACAGCTCTTTTGTTTGCTGAGCAAGGTGCTCGACTCATCTTGGGCGATAAGACCGATGCGGTGCAAGCAACTGCTGATTCTGTTCAAGCGGCTGGCGGTCAAGCCGTGGCCATGCAAATTGACGCAGGTATCGAGGCCGATGTGATGGCCTTGGTCGCAGCGGCTTATTCACACTTTGGCCGGCTCGATGTGGCGTTTGCAAATGCTGGTATTTCGGGTGGCCGGGCCAGTGTGTTTGACTCAACGCCCGAGTTGTGGACTGAGGTTTTGCGGGTCAACTTGATAGGTCCGTGGTTGATGATCAAGCATGCGGGCCAAGCCATGGTGGATGCAGGGCAGGGCGGCTCCATTGTGTGCACCGCTTCGGTTGCAGGCATTCGCTCCGGTGCTGGCGGAGCTCCGTACTCGGCCAGTAAGGCCGGCGTGATTAACCTGGTCATGGTCTCCGCACAGCAGTTCAGCGAGTCGGGGGTTCGCGTGAATGCTATCTGCCCAGGCCTGACAGAAACTGGCATGACCAAACCTACTTTTGACTATGCCAAGGACAAAGGAGTCAGCCACAAACTGGGGCGTCTGAATCCATTGCGCCGCGCAGGCCAACCGCAAGAGCTCGCGCAAGTCGCCTTGTTTTTGGCGAGCCCTCAGTCGAGCTATGTGAAT
>Ga0209084_1000936_pt1 | contig 25945 bp, 31 predicted proteins | sample C_130820_MF_Meta_FD_187309 | JGI IMG/M metagenome (GOLD analysis project Ga0209084, IMG submission 187309) | Freshwater microbial communities from Lake Croche, Canada to study carbon cycling - C_130820_MF_MetaG (SPAdes) (version 2) | ecosystem: Environmental > Aquatic > Freshwater > Lake...
ACTAGAACAACATTGGAATAGTGAACACATGCAGGGTGTACGTCGTCGTATGATGGCCGGCGAATCATTGCCCGAGTGCGAAGTGTGTAACGACAAGTTGTTGAATACTAATGTGTATAGAAGTTATTTCAATCAGTTGTTTGGTCACAAGTATGATGATGCAATAAAAGCAACTGATTCAACAGGGCATACCACAATGAAGCCGGTGAGTTGGGATTACAGATTTAGTAACTTGTGTAATTTCAAATGTCGTATGTGTGGAGACATGTTGTCTAGTGCCTGGGAAACAGAACAACGCCAGCATGACATGATTGACTTGAACAATCCCAAAAACAATTGGATGCAACCTGCGGTACGACAGCAGATATCGCAATTCCAAGACACACAAATTGAGGCAGAGTTTGCTGACGCAGTAGAACAGCATCGTGTGGAAGAAGTATATTGGGTAGGTGGCGAACCACTCATGTATGAACAACACTGGCGGTACATGCAACGTATAATCGAATTAGGAGATGGGCCACGTGTTTATGCTAGATATAATACTAATCTTAGCCGTGTTGAGTTTGGCAATAGAAATCTTTATAAAAATATTTTATTGGGCTTACGAGATTGGCAAATCTGTGCCAGCCTTGATGGAACAGGCACGACAGGAGAGTACATAAGAACAGGGCTTTCTTATAGTACATTTGTAAAAAACTTTCGTGAAGGATTGGCAATTGCTACCAATCCTAGGCAGATGCGATTGGACTTTACACTCACACTTCCGGGCATGACTGAGGTAGATAACATGAATGCATTAGCCACAGAATTGGGGGTGCAAATGCTGGCCAAAGTTGTATTCAGTTTCAGTCCAGATATTGTTATGAGTCCACTAGCATTGCCTAGACACTTATTAGATCCGTGGGTTGACGAGTTAGCAGGCCGCTCCGCAGGCGCAATGCGTGATGTACTGTTACAATTAAAGAAACGTCCGACATTTGAAGAACAATGGCCGGATACATATCACGCAGGGCTTGCAAAAGGCCGGGCTCGTGTGTTAAAATTAGAACAGATACGTACACAAAGTACAACAATGACAGACATCCTGGCACAGAGACCAGAAGTATTAGAATGGTGGAACCAAATTGCTTGATCATATAGAAATAGACTTACGCGGTCCGGACAATGTGTTGACCGTGCATATTGACGTAGAAGACAATAGCTTGTCACGTAAGTGGCTAACGGCATTAAACGGAATTATTCGTGATGATTTGCACCTAGAAAAAAATTACTGTTTTTTAGGATTTCCTGAATCAGAACGTACTGTTGATTATCTTTGTACCCAAATGAATCGTGCGGTCGTGGCTATTAATAATGCTAATCTAGGATATATCATACGTGATTGGTTTAGTCCCTCAAACACAATTATAGCCAATGGTGATGTTGATCATGACCACATGAATCAACTGCATAGATATTTTGAAGATTTACAAGGTGTATCGGGTGCAATGAGTCCGTATTACACAGCCGCAGATGATTACACACGCTGGCACATACGCCAATTGAATTTGTTGTGCCACGAATACGAAAGCCTAGTGTTGAGTCTAAGAAAACAACGTGAAGCACCTGAGTGGCAAAGACCCAGTCAACTCATGTGTTGGCTAAACGCACCAAGATTTGTATTAGGCAAAGAAGATTACGAATTTTTTGGTATAGAAACAATTAACAGGAAATTAGGCGGAGTCTACGTGGGCGTAAATAAAGCAATTGGCAAAGCACACTGGGAAGTATTTAACGACGAAGGTCGAAGCATCGTCGAATTAGTGACCACCAGCATGCGCAGTCAAACCGAAGCCGCTGGAGACTTTGATATTGAATGGGCAAACAATCCTGGCACATTTCCTTGGCAAATTAAAAAACTTGCCGAATTTAAACAATGGTTGATAGACAACGGGTTTGACCCAGCAGATAAATCATTGACAATCGGGCATCCACAAGTAGCACAGGTAGATTTAAAACGTAGTTTTGGTACTACAGATTATCGTGCGATATGGAAGCAATTAGACTCTCATCAGGATGTGTATAGAATAAGTACGAGTTGGGGAGAAACTATATATAACTATCAATGGAACGATACAGACTATGCGGAACAACAAATTAGGAGATTGAAATGAATTGGATTAGAAGAATTTGGGATAGGATCATTTTAGAAATACGTTATCGTAAAAAATTAAAAGAACTACGCAAACGAGATCCTTTCATTTACAAATGAACATACTTGGTATTAGTGCTGGATTTCATGATGCAGCAGCCACCATAATCGATTGTCGTGGCGATATACTATTTGCTGGACACAGTGAACGTTACAGCAAAATTAAAAACGATGCTAATATTTGTCAAGGACTAGTAGAAGAGCTCTATGACCAAGAAATAGATACAATTGCTTATTATGAACGTCCTTGGTCAAAACAACTGCGCCAACTGTATGCAGGACAAGGGCTAGAGTGGGATAAGTTAACAGTCCGGCAAATACTACAAAAACAAATACCCGGCTTGATATTTCCGCATTTAAAGATTAAAAATTACAATCATCACCTATCGCATGCGGCAGCAGGTTTTCAAACAAGCCCATTTGATCGTGCCACAGTAGTAGTAATTGATGCAATAGGTGAATGGGACACAATATCAATATGGGGTGCAGAATATGATTCAAAGGGCATGGCAAAGTATCGTCGATTATGGACTCAAGTTTATCCACACTCCATTGGGTTGTTTTATAGTGCAATTACTCAGCGTGTTGGCCTACACCCACTAGACGAAGAATACATCACCATGGGCATGGCTGCCTGGGGTCGCAATCACTGGTACCAAGCTATGAACATGTCAGTTGTACAAGATCTCAAACAAATAAAGTTTAAGAATAATCTACACACAGGATTTGATAGTGATTTTTTATCTAGTGCCACCAACGAAGACATTGCGGCTGCGGCACAATTAGTAACAGAAGATCTCATACGTGAAGTAATGCTTCGTGCTCAACAATTCAACTTTAGTGAAAATTTGGTATATATGGGTGGGGTGGCACTGAATTGCACCGCTAATCGTTTCTTAGGAGAATACTTTGATAGACTTTGGATTATGCCTTGTCCTGGTGATGCTGGTAGTAGCCTTGGTGCTGCCGCCTTGGCTTACGGCCATCGTGTTAATTGGAGGGACGCTTACCTTGGTCATAACATTGACGGGCCTTATCCTGTTAACGCCGTTTTGGATTATCTTGTTAGCGACGGCATTGTTGGTGTTGCTAGTGGCAGGGCCGAGTTCGGACCCAGGGCCCTAGGCAACAGAAGTTTGTTAGCCGACCCACGTGGGCACAATATAAAGGAACGAGTAAATGACATCAAACGTAGACAACAATTCAGACCCTTTGCGCCAGTTGTTTTGGAGGAGTTGGCTGATAGTTACTTTGATATGCCTAGTGGCTGGAGTAACAGTAGGTATATGCAGTCAGTCGCTCGTTGCAGGATTCCTGAGTTATTTCCTGCTATCATTCATATTGATGGTACTAGTAGGGTACAGACTGTTCCTAAAGATGGATCGGGAATTAGAGAACTCCTTGAAAAGTGGTTTGTAATGACTGGGTGTCCCATGTTGCTCAACACCAGTCTGAACATACGTGGTGAGCCCATGGTTAACAACAGAACAGATGCAGATAGATTTGAACAGTTGTATAGTGTAAAAGTTTGTTCATGAATAGAGTATTCCCAATCAAATCCGACACAGCATGTTTATTAAAATGGGCATGGAGCACAGTTTATCTTGGACAAGGCACCAGTAGTAGTTGTCATCGAACAGATCAAGCAAAAATTCCTGTGGATAATTTTGCAAGTTTTCATAATCTTCCCAACAAAATAGCCGCACGTGAAATGATGAAAAATAGTGAGTGGCCACAAGGTGGATGTCAGTACTGTGAAAAAATTGAAACTGCTGGTGGCATGAGTGATCGTCAGTATCAACTGCATGCTGGACATGAAAAAGATCGTACTCCTATAGAGTTGTTGGTTGATCCAGATGCAGTGGAAGTTGTACCAACTATACTAGAAGTTTATTTTAATAACACTTGTAACATGGCATGTTTGTATTGTGGCAGCCATTTTTCAAGTAAATGGGAAGAAGAAAACAAGAGATTTGGTGTGTTTAAAAAAGGTAATGTAAATTTTGGGCACAATCAAACATGGAATCCCAACTATGATCGTATGCTGGCAGATTTTTGGAAATACCTTGAAGAAAAAGATCGATACAAACACATACGATATTATCAAATACTAGGAGGAGAGCCGTTCTTTCAAAAGGAGTTTGACATCAGTATAGACTTTTGGGAAGCACATCCTAATCCCGAGTTGACATTTAATATTATTACCAACCTCAAAGTTCCCCCTAAAAAGTTTCGTCAATACATAGATCGATTTGGCACAATGGTTGAGAATGGTGCATTAAAACGTTTGCAAATTACAGGGTCAATAGATGCATGGGGACCGCAACAAGAATACGTGCGATGGGGATTGGACTTAGAAGAGTGGCAAGAAAATTGGGAATATTTACTAGACAAAAACTGGATTGTGATGTGTGTTAATACTGCTATTTCTGCACTAACAATTAAAACATTACCAGAACTAATAGAGCGAATTAAAATTTGGAATGGTCTACGTAATCATCGGAATGATATTAATTTTAGTTTTATGAGTGTTATGACTCCTCCCGAAATGGTTCCAGATATTTTCGGAGCAGGAGTTTTTAATGAAGATTTTGAACGTATTATAGCCGCAATGCCTGCAACTAAACCTTCGGAACTAAGTGCAATAGAGCACATGCAAGGAATTATAAAACAGATACAATCTGGACCTCGAAATCAGACACGCATTGATGATTTAAAAGTTTATTTGACTGAAATAGATCGACGCAGGGGAACCGACTGGCGCTCACTGTTTCCTTGGTTAAATCAGGAGTGGAAATAACATGTACTTTCATCACAACAACCGTCTTGCTTGGATATCTATTGCCAAAAACGCCTGCACCACTTGGCAGCATGTATTTGACAATCTAGGATGGATCAAAGAAGATCTATTCAGACCCACTGTAGACCTTACACAATTAAAGTTTTTTGGATTGTTGCGCGACCCCCAAGCACGACATACCATGGGAGTGGTAGAATATCTGTGTAGAACTGATCAACGAGAATTGCTTGACAATCCTGGTGTTAACAAGTTGTTTGTCAGTGCAGTGTTTGACGAACACAGTTATAGTGTTAGTCAAATGATTCCTGCCAACGTACTAGATCGAACTACTTTTTTTATTATAGATCAAAGCTATTACAAATATGAACAACTAGTAAAAAATTTTTTAAATGCGCACGGAGTTCAAATCACACAAGATATACCGCGACTATGGACAGCAGGCGAAGATAAAAAGGCAATGAGAATACAATTAGATGATCTTAAACTACAACACCCAATGCTGATCAGATATTTGACAAAAAACTTCCTAGGCCAGGATATAAAATTGTATCAAAAACACCTGCACATCCAACCAACTTGGCATCGTCCAGGCGACCCTAAACCCTAGCAAAATCAAGTGGCAGGCTTGAACCCCAGCCCGCTTTAGGATACATGGCATGAACTCTACGCAGTTCTTGTACAGCAAACAAATGGTCTGGATGTTCAGAATTGCCTATCACATCCTGATCTGCAAACTCTGCCCACGTGCCCCAATCTTCCAGTCGAGTGATGTTTGGCCAGTAACCAAATTGTTCGGCCAGCCTCAGAAAGTTTTCTAGATCGGACCAATTGGCCTGTTGTAGCACAAAGTTCAATGACACATTGCGACCTAGTGGTTTGAGCCATTGTAAATTACGCATCAACACATCAAACCGTCCGGGTCTGCGAACGTTTTCATACACCTGCTCACTGCCTGCATCAATGCTCAACATAAACTGATCTATGCTGTTTAATACAGTACTATCCGCAAGTTGTTTTTCCAATAACAATCCGTTGGTAAATAATCTAATGCGTTGATTGGGGCTAGGACGAAATTGCTTTATTAATGGTCTCATGATAGCACTTGCCAATGGATCACCATTGCCACTCATGACGATGCGTATGGGCTGATCAAACTTTTCTAACAACGCAACCACATGTTTAACTTCCGTAAGTCTACGTTCATATAATTCACCATCTGCAATCATTATACTGTCTTTGCGACAACTTGGGCAGGCTAAATTGCAACTGGGATCAATGTTGATATAGATAGTATATTCGTCTAGTATATTGTTGTTGTGTATTATACCGCAACGATCTACTGCACAATGTGTAAACTTCTTGTCGTTGATATCTTGTTGTAGGTATTGCGCTGTAGGAGATTGCCAAACTGCTTTTAATGAATCAAAGTCGGTTATCCGACCAACACTGACGGGTAACCATGCTTCGCATTGACACACAAAGCAATTACCAGCATGATCGATCACTAGAGTTCGGCTGGGCCAATTGCAACTATTGTCAATCTTAAGTTTTAAGTCTTGATTGCGTGGTATTTGTGTGTAACTGTGTTGATTGGCAATTGGAATAACAAGCGATGTCATGTGGCCCTTGAAGAAGCAATTTTGGATTTTGTTGTTAACGTTTTTGGACCACAGTTATTATTGCATACAAGTAGTTTACCCTCAACACTAAATTTATACAGCATTATAGATATGTTTCTAATCCACCACGACGGCGGATGTCTTGTGTGCAACATGAGATGCCACCGTCCCAGAAGTAACTGTGACGCAGTTCGCTAATGATAGGCTCTATTTTGTGTTTACGGCAATAGTCAAACACTTCCTTGTTGAATGCTGAAAAGATAACGTGTGATTCGTCTAGTACAAGGCAGTTGACATCAAACACAGTTTCAGCAACAAAGCCAGTCCACTTGGTTAGGTATGTGTTTACAAACTCTGTAAACTCTGCGGTAGGTGTTTGCCCTTGCACATACCAAGCACCTGGTGATTGTTCATACTTGAATTTGCCAACCTCCATAGCAGCCCAGATACTTGAATCCCATATCTTGCATACGTCCCATCCAGGAAAGTCTTTTGCTAGGTCCAAGTTAACATCATGTTTGCTTGATAGGATAACACCGGGTTTGAGTATGGCAAACACAGCATCGCCATGGCCATCAGTGACGGCTTCATGCACACGATATTCAGAGCCTAATACATTGTTTACAATCCATGCTGTTTGATCTGGACGTAAAAAGTCTGAGTTGTCAAAGAATACATCACGACCCACACGCACAATACAACTTGCTGACGCTTGGTTAAGGATACAGTTTTCATCCCAACCTGTGGGACCATGTGGATTAACAACGACACCACCTTGTGACTCGTATTCTTGGCACAAGCCATCAAGTTCTTGTATTGCTAATACTCGCAATAATTTGTCACCAAGTGTAATTTGCCAATCTCTTGGAGTAAGAGGAGGAAGCGGTGCACCATGACCACACATTTGTTCTTTAATAAATTTGTCACGGTTGGGCAAGGCAGGACGACGTACTCGAGCACCAAACTTTTCTATTGTATTCTGTAAGTTAGCAAGGTCTTCTTCAGTCTCAGCAAGAATTTGCTGAAGCTGATTGCGCACTTGTGCGTTTTCTATGAAGTCAAAGTAATCAGGACTGTACGCACGGCCGACTATGACTTCGTCAAGTGGTTGCCAACTGGTATAAGAATTAATAGGGTTCATTTAACTGCTCGAGTAGGATATTTAAGCGGTCTGTCTTGGCGGCAAGAAATAACCGTTGGTTGTGTTCTATGTCTGCTGTTGCACGTTCAAACAGCGCAGGCAAGTCAGTGGAGGCTTGTGCGATAGCCGACTTCAATCGAATCCATCTTTGAGTATTGTCAGTTTCGAGATCGTAACTGTTGTCTAGTATGCCATCAAACACACAATATCCAAGTTCTCTTAAGGTTTGTAAACTGCCAGCACAGCCTGCTACAAAAAACATTTGCCCGTGTTTGATAGGCTTGAATGTTTTTTCTGTTAGGAATGAACCACCTGATTGATCGGCATCCCAGTGTGTTTCTATCACAATGTTGCAATAACTGTCAGTGTGGTATTTGCTTTCGGTTTGTGAATGATCGTTACGTTGTGCATTGTCAAGGGTGTCACTCAAGTAAGGTCCATAAGTTAAAAACTTCACAGTTTCCATGTGCATGCCAATGGTATCTATTTCTATAGGATTATCAGCATGCAATTCTATTTTTTCAGGACGTTCACAATAACTCCAGTAACTGTTGAGCAATAGATTGTTGCGAAATAAATCAGCTATTATAGTGGCACGCCAACTTTTGTGTAGTCGTACCAATGCAGTAAAGTCTCGAGACCTTGGTTGTGTGTGTACAGGCAATGCAGTTTCGTGTCGATTGCGTTGATAGTACCATAGCTCAAAGTCAGGAAAATAAAAAAATCCTGGAATGTTTTTAGCGGCAGTATTACCACTCACAAACACATAACTATCAGCGGCTAGATCATGATGTACCACAAGTTCATCTAGTCGCTGTTTGATACGAGCAGGATTATCACCTTCATGATAGTAAAACAACACACGTATACTACGCATCCACACTTGTGTGAGTATTTCATCGGGAATTAAATCAAAGTAATCTACATCAAAGTTAAAAAATCCTATGCCCACAGCATAGTAGGTGTTGTTGGGCAGGTAAGTGTTGATGCGTTGAATGTTTATTCTACCGCCATGATGTTCGCAGTATTCTTGTAGCCTTAACGGCACAGTATTCGGCCAATGACGTTCAAACTCCCGCCAGCCTTGTGTGTAGGGAATAGCGTTCCACGTGGCACCTGCAGGATACAACTTACCTTGTACCACACGATCACTGATTAGATTCAATTCCATTCAACATCTCCTGTAGTTCCATCCACAGCACGGCTTCAAACCCGCCGTTATAAAAATGATTCCAGTTGTGCTTTATGACTTCTTGTGCTTGATTAAACAGGTCTTGTTTGGCCTCAACTGGCAATTCATCTAGACTACGCAATAAACTGGCAATGCGTTTGATACGCACTTCATCTTGCTCAAGGTCGTAACTCTCATCCCATATGCCTTCAAATGTGCGGAAGCCATAACTACGCAAATATTCTAAACTGCCACGAGTTCCTACAATCACAAACGGCATTCCTAGTGCTATGGGCTTGAATGTTTTTTCTGTCAAGTGATGTCTACGTCCTGTGTACACAGTTTCGGTAATCAAGTACAATAAACTTTCTGCAGACTCATTAAACAAGCTCAACCAACACGAGTGCATGGGATGATCAGTTTCGCCTGCAAAGTTGATTGGCAACTGTTGTTCAGCAAACACAGATTCTATGTCAGGATACTTGGATATTAAAGGTTTTACAGCATCGTAGATACTTATGTTTTCCGCAGGACATATAACAGGGCAACTGATGTGATTGTCAAGCATGCGATTTTTAAATATATGATACAACATTTCTAATCGATGTCTTCGCTCACCCGCAACAATACGATTAGGTGCAATAAAAGTTCTAGTTATTTTGCGTTGATTAAGTGGTGGTATTAAAAATGTTCTATCATAACCACGATACCAATCCAGTGCAGCCCAACCATGGAAGAAATAATAATAATTTTTCCACTTATATTCAGAACATAATAAATCTACATTATCACTATTTTTTTCACTAGTACATATTGCTCCAAATCCTCTAAGTTTAGGATAATGCCGATGGGTAATATCATATGTATATTCCCTAACACGATCAAAAGTAGCCATGTGTATGTTCAAATGAATTGGCTCTTGGTCAAAAAAGAATATATAATTGTGTTCATGCGCATCATCTCTACCATATGTAATTACGCTATCCGGATCACTCCGGCCAAACGGATCACAAGCAAGAATTCGGAAACCAGGAATATTTTTTCTAATCCAAGGCCAGAATGTGTTGTTATAAATTTCATCTATTCTAATCATGTTTGACGTTTTCTATTTGGGAATTAAACCTAACCAATTTGCACATGAACGTGCGGCGGATAGTATTGAGCATGCACAAAAATTATGCCGTACAAGGTATTTTTGGTGTATCACATACTTATGTGATTATAGCACATTCAACTGGGATTTTCAACCTGTGCCGTGGCAAAGCGAGTACACGCATACTTGGCCTAGTCAACATCATGAGTATTCGGGCACATATCTTGTGCCACGATCTGGAGAGATCAAATATCACTTTCACAAAAAAGTTATTCCTAACAAATGTAATCTAGACAATTTTAATACATTAATAAATGGAATAGATTTTGATTACTCTTGGGCACCGCATCCGCATGATCCACCTTACATATATGTGTTTGGTAATCAGTGGTGGTCAGCAGAAAAAATGCCCACAGTGGAATACACAGTAGCAGGTGCAACACAACACAAGTACATGGATAGACCGCAAGCAAAACTACAACCACAGCACAACAATTGTTGGCACATGCTGGTAAATTGTGAATGGGACTATTCATGGGTTCCTGACCCAGGGGATTCTCCTTACATCCATGTGTTCGGCAATCAGCATTGGTCAGGGGAAAAAATGCCTACGGTAGAATATCACGTGCCCGGTGCTACAGAACGCAAGTATGTGAGGTGGCCAACGGCTAAACTATTACCTGATCGTTTCAGATGGGTTATCCCTGACACTATTGATCCTGCCAGTGTAGATTATTCGTGGGTTCCCGACCCAGGAGATCCACCATACACGTATCAATTCGGAACACAATGGCAACGTACCGGAGGACCTGTATATACTGTGCCCGGTGCTACAGAAATAAAATATATAAACCGGCCGCGATGTGTCAAGATCAGTATTGACAATAATTGGAGCATACCAGATGGTGTTGATACAACTAGTTTTGACTGGTCATGGCACCCCGATGCCACAGAGCCGCCATATATCTATCAGTTTGGTACACAATGGCAACGTACCGGAGGACCTGTATATACTGTGCCCGGTGCTACAGAAATAAAATATGTCGAACAAATAAAAATCAAAGTTGATTCAACATCAGCCGTGATTGTGGAAATTGATCATTTGGATGGCAATGCTGGGCAAATACCCAACACAACAAAATGTGTTAGATACTTTGACAACTACAGAGATACACTGATACGTCTAGCAAACAACTTGTTAGACAAACACGAATTTGTTTGGGTGTGTAGCAGTATTTGTGATTACAGCAAATTTGATTTTTCGTGGCATCCTGAACAATGGCAAGCTACAATGTTGCATGTGTTTGCTAGTGACGGAGAAAAATTTGGCGATACTTTTTATATGCATGTACCCACCTTTGCTGAATATGCAGAGCGCAAGTCCTTGTTGGAATGGTATGATGTAAACTTTGTCACAACCAGTGTGCCACGACGTCCTGTGCCTGTTATTCGACATGATTTTGATAGCCAAGCAGAAGCAGTTCGCACACTGGACTGGGCAGGACCATTGGCCCTGTTTACCAATACTGACTATGTGTCGGGCAACTTGGTAACGGTACCGTTATGGAGAGAAAACGTCAAGACCGTTGTGCCTCTCAGTTCAGGTGCTACTAGTGTAATTGTACCCAAGACCGCTGTCCCCTACGTCAAGACACAGTTGTACGATTATGCCTACATAGACAAAACACATCGGGTGCTGAAAGATCAGCCTCTGGATATTGTGTTCATTGACAATGGTGAACGTGATGCTGACAGTAACTTTACACACCTCAATAGTGCAACATACAATTTACCAAATAGATTACATCGAAGTTCCGGCGTGAATGGTCGTGTGGCCGCATACCAAGCAGCCGCCAACATGTCTGAAACTCCTTGGTTCTTTGCGGTGTTTGCTAAATTGCGAGTTGATCAACATTTTGATTGGTCATGGCAATCTGATCGTATGCAACAGGCCAAGCACTATATTTTTCATGCTGGTAATCCTGTGAATGGTTTGGTATATGGTCATCAGGCCATGATCGCTTACAATCGGCAATTGGTGAGAGAGAACACAGGTACAGGACTAGATTTTACACTAGACCAAGCACATGAAGTTGTACCCATTTTCAGCGGCACAGCCATGTATGCTGAATCGCCTTGGATGGCCTGGCGAACCGCTTTCCGTGAAGCACTTAAATTACGTGCAAGTTTGCCTGACGTGGAAAATGAATATAGACTAAATGCATGGTTGAAGGAAGACTCCGGTACTATTGCCAATGGGCATTGGAGTTCAAAAGGTGCGGCGGATGCTGTGGAATACTATGAAGAGGTTGGTGGAGACTTTGCGGCACTCCGCAAGAGTTATGAGTGGTCTTGGCTTGCCACTTATGCCTTGATCAAACGAGGTTTAACAGTTGATCGATGAGTAAATATTTTGTTCTTTTATAAATATAGGTGTAGTTCGCGGGACGGCAATCCCCAACTACTCTAATGCTTGAAAGGAGCAATCAGCATGAATATTTACTACGTTTACGCATATCTGCGCAAAGATGGCACCCCTTACTACATTGGCAAAGGCTCTGGGCGTCGTGCTTTTGTTAAACATAGAGTAGGTCTTCCTACTAACAAATCCAGAATAATCTTTTTAGAAAGAAACTTAACTGAGTTAGGGGCATTAGCCATTGAACGCAGAATGATATGTTGGTATGGACGTAAAGATTTAGGCACTGGCATATTGCGTAATATGACAGATGGTGGCGAAGGAGCCGAACATGCTATACGATCTCCTGAACTTAGAGAACGATTAAGTAAGATAAAATTGGGTATTCCTCGTAGTGCAGAAACTATAAAACGAATAAAAGAAAATACACCAAAGCCAATTGGTGAGAAGAACGGTATGTTTGGCAAACAGCATAGTGAGCATACTCGTAATCTTATTAAACAAAAGTCTTTAGGTAGAAAACACAGTGCAGAAACTAATGCTAAGAAAGGCCATGCGTTGGATAAGAACGGTCGTGCTAAAAGTGTAATGACACCGTTAGGCAAATTTACTACTATAACCTTGGCAGCCCACACTTTACAGGTAAACTATCATACTATACTAAACAGAGTCAAATCTAACTCTGAACAGTTCGCTGGTTATTATTGGTTATAGCAATCAAGCAAAGTATCGATTATATATTCTACCTCAATGTCAAGCAATTCAGGATAACATGGAAGTGATAAACAACGTCGACTTAGAGCAGATGCTGGACTCAACAAGTCAGGACCAGCAAGATTTTGATAAGCAGGCAGTTCATGTAACGGTTCAGCGTAGTGTACTTTGGTTTCGATCTTGCGGATGGCAAGATTGCGTTGCACCGTATCTCTTGCATCTAGTTCAATCACAAACTTGTGGTAGCAATGTGTTGCAAAGTTGGTATCATCAATCAGTGTGCGTATACCTGTGTTCTTTAGTCGTTCAATCCAGTGTGCCGCAATCTCACCGCGCCGTTTCTGCCAAGCATCTATATACCGAGTCTTGATCATCATTTGGGCGCAGTCTGTTTCACTCATTCTAGAGTTTGATCCTGTTTCCATATGACCGGTATGTTTGCCATTGTTTGCCCAGTTTCTTGCATAGTCCAACAGGTTTCTATCATCTGATACTATGGCACCACCATTACCATAGTTGGCCAAGTTCTTGGTAGGATCAAAACTGATAGCGGCCGCCGCGCCTTCTCTACAACATCCGTCACTCAACCAATGTTGTGCGGCATCTTCAATCAACAGGGCTCGATTAAAAACTGGACGCATGTCGCGCAAGGCCGCACCATACAGGCCCACAGCGCACACAGCATGATAGTGTGTGTCCAAGTCATTGATCAGTTTTCGTACATCAATTTGGCCGTAGTAGTCAGTGTCCGCAATTATGACCTGCCAGCCTGCTCGCAAGAAAGCATTGGCAGTGGCCGGATAGGTCAAGGCCGGTACAACCACCGTGGGAGGATCAACAAACGCCAAGTCTTGATCTCTATAGTAACTGGCCAGGATCTCCAGTGCTTGTGTGCCCGAGTGACAAGTCACAGCATAACTCACATGATTTTTTCGAGCCAGCCAGTTTTCAAACTCAGCAGTATAGTTGCCGCTCATGAGAACACCTGAACGCAACACTTCATCGGTTACATCCAAGATTTCTGTACGGAGATTGTTAAACTGTTTTTTTAGACCAGTAAAGGGGATAGTAAGGCCGGTAGTTGTCATTTATTCCAATAAGGAGATTCGCTCAACCACTTGTAGTAATTTTCAAATCCTTGTTCTACGTCTACTTTGGGATCAAAGCCTAGTATGACCTTTGCACGATCAATATTCAATGCACCACGTGTGGGAAAGTCTGCGTCTCGATCTCGAACTTCAACAGTGCCCCGGCCCACAATCTTCACAATCATTTCAGCGGCCTCTAACAAACTTACTGAGTGTGACTTGGTGATATTATATGTACGATTTGCCGCCATAATTCTTGTGGCCGCCGCAACAATTCCATCTGCCGCATCATCAACATAGGTGAAGTCAAGTGTTTCTGAGGCTCCATTAACTCGGAGAACACCACCACGCATGGCCTGGAGCATAAACTTTGCAACCACCCGATCCTCCACATCAAGGGGACCATATACAGCACTAGGGCGAACAATAGTGTAATCAAAAGCGCCGCATCTGTGGTAGTCTTTGACAATATCTTCTCCTGCCAGTTTCATGATGCCGTACTGACCAATAGGATTACACTCTGCTTCCTCTGTAACTTGGTCTTCAAAGTCTCCATACACCATGCTTGAACTTATATATACCACACGCTCTACACCATGAGATTTGGCACTCTCGCAAACGTTGATTAAACCTTCCATCATGACTCTGGCACCCCAAGCAGGATTGGCATTGACAACTTTCTGTCTAGGGAATGACGCCATGTGTATGATCACTTCTGGCTTGTGTGTTTCTACTATATGATCAAACTTGTCGCCATCAGAGATATCAGTATAGTACACATCTGTTGGGTCGATCTTTTTCCAACGTTCTGCCATCAAGTAGTCTAGTTCGTCTTGTGGTATGATACCATACGTGGTGCGATTGTCTACAATCACAACTTCGTCACCACGCTTGAGTAGACGTTCAACTACATTGTGTCCAATAAGACCCAATCCACCTGTTACTAAAAATTTCATTTGATATTACTCCACTTTAGTTTAAAATAAGTTTGATCTTGTTCTTTGAGTCTGGCCACAACATAGTAGCGATAGCCAAATGATTCCATGTCCGGCTGTCGAGTCCAAAACGGTGGTTCCACAGCATGAGACATAACCCAGGCACCGGCTTCGCTTTGTTGCCAATCATACAACGGTTGTGAGGCATACAAGTCTGGATCTTCTACATCGCCCATGGGAAAGTTATACACGACCACATCACTATATGCGACTGCGATACCATCAATTACTTTGACTTCGCGTGGCCTAGATAGATCGGACTGTTCGGAAAGGTATTTGGCCATACACTAGTATAGCAGATTGATCAAGAGTTTGCAACTAGATCGGTGACCATCGGAAAGATTGCGGCAATGGCTTCGGCACAGGCCCGAGCAACTTGTTGATGCTCCTGCTGGGTGCCATTGGCACTGCGCAATTCAATGAAATGAATCCAAGATCTCAGTGTGCCCGCCATATACAAACGACTTTGAATTAGACCTTCGGGTAGCACAACACGAGCCTGTTCCTTGGCAATGCCGTTTTTGACAGCCCACTCATACTCACGTTTGGCCGCATATATCACTCTTTGTTGCGCACGAAACCACTCGTTCTCCAACAAGTGATCGTCGTGCTCTATACTGTTCTGTCGATTTTGTGGGTCTTGGAGTCGTCCACTGCGGGTAACAAACTCAAGATCCGTTGTCGGGTCAGCATATCGTTGAGAGAATTCTTGGAAACTGAAACTTCGGTGTCTGAGGATTTGCCGTGCAATATCTCGTGTTGTCGTAATTTCCATGCAGACTGAAACCATTTCGAGTGGGCTCCAGTGTTGGTGTTTAACGAGGTATCGGATGAGTCGTTCACTTGTTTCGGTATTGAGTTGATTTGCAGGGTTTGAGACTCTAGCGCAATAGGCAATGAGTTCTTGGGCGTCTGATATGCCAAGATCAGCGAACTCGGCAGTTGGTTGTGAATACGAGACAAGTCGGACATTCATAGATCTTTTAAAAGTTTATCGGTTTCAGGCTGAACCAGTCGAGCCACAGCATTGACATCTACCAAGAAGTCTATGTCACGCACTAGATCGCCAAGTTCCAACAGGTTCCTGGTAAGATAGGATTCAATTTCTTCAAGATCAAAACCATCACGTTTGAGTCGAGCCAGATTGATAGTCTTTTGACGACCGCCCTGCAAGCGAATAACAATTTTGTTGATACACTCTAACGGAACTTCAGTTTTGTCTACACCAGAAATTATATGATCCCACTGTGCAAGAAATTCGTCACTCAGTTGCATGAGCCACAGCAGGTTTACGTCCACGCTTTTTAGGCGCAGGTGTGTCTGTTTCTACTGTGGGTACTGGAGCCATGCGGGGTATGTCCATCATCTTCACACCAGGGAACATTTTCTCGGCTTCTTTTTTCATACGAGCGGCTTCGTTGATCATGCCAGTGGCTTCGTTGTGCATTTTCACTGCCTGTGTCAACATGTTGGCAGCCAATGATTTGTCATCCAATGCACTGTCTTGTGTGGCGGAATATGTTCCAGGGGCTTTGGGAATCTGTTGCTGGGCTTTGTATTGTGCTTCGGCAGCACGTTTTTGTTTGGGATCAACCAGGCCTCTTGCGCCGTCGATATCGGCCATTTTGCGCACAGCGGCTTCGCCCTTTTTCATTTCGTTTAAAATGTTGTTGAGTTCACTGAGTTTGACATTGCTGTTCATGGTGGGCGTCATTAACACTTGTTCGGTATTCACACGCTTCATCATGCGTTCGGCATGTAATGCACCCAGGATGGTACGACCATCGGGCAAGAGGTTGCGATGTAGTGCATCGGCAAATTCTTCTGCGGCTTGACCTATAGGGCTTTCCAACACTCTCATGATGCTGTCGTGCCAGTGTGTGGCCAACAGGTCTGGATAGATACACAAGCACATGTGCTCGTCTCCGGGAAGTTGTCTAAAGATAACAACAATCTTGCGATCGCCGTGTTTGCCTATGTGTTTTAAAAATGCCATGCTATTCTCCTTGAGTTGGTGTGGCTGGCTCATCAGGCTTTTGTTCAGCGGGTTGAGCCTGGGCTTGTGCTTCGGCGGCTTCCTGGGCTTGGACAATAAAGTTGGTCAGGCGTTCAAATATTAACCCCACGTCCTTCATCTCTTCCCCACGAAAAGCGCCACGCTGGCAAGCCAGGTCGATGATGTTGCGTATTCCAGCAAGATCAGCAATAGTGAATTGTGTTGATTCAGTTGTGTCGTTCATGTAGATATTTACATGAGAAAATCCCCAAGGTTATATTTTTAAGGGGATTTTGGCAAAATTGGCACTCCCAATCTCCATTTAATATATCCACCATTAGTTGCACTCCACGGACAATATTGTTCCCATAGTGCTTTGCTTGTTTCAGGATTTTCTTTCATCAGTCGGTCTATGCCGGGTCGAATCGTATATCCGTTCAAACTCCAGTCGTGATTTTTTAGTGCAGTTTCGAGTTCGGTCATTCTTCAACTCCCATACGATCTTTAATGTAATCCTGCACTCTATATAAATTGCCACGCATGACTTTATCTGGCAGTGACTGGTTGTTATTATTAAAGTCTAACGCATGTTGAGCACATTCTTTCACAATCAACCGGGCGAACTTTTCAATATCAAAGTGCTCGTCAATCATGAACATCCGATTGCCATATACTTGATTCCAAGCACCGCACTTGAGTGCAAGTTCTTCAATATATTGGTCCATTATTCAGCCTCGTCGTAGTAAGCAAACTGACCCCAAGGTGGCTCAATGCTGGTGGTACCATGCAAGATCCAAACGGTATCTGCATAGTTTTCATCTCCCCACGAACCAAATGGGTAGCCGTCTGTAAACACCACAAGACGCTTGGGCTCAATCTCATTGTCCTTTAGATACTTGAACATGCAATCAAAGTCGGTGCCGCCACCACCTTGTATTTCATATTCAGTGATGTCTTCCAAATTCTCACTGTCATATTGCTTTGCGTTGTACACCTCGGTGTCAAAACTTGCCACATGGATTCGGTATGCTGGAAACGATTCCATAATGCTGGCAGTTTCGCTCAAAATGTCCTTGAGCATGGCATCGTCCATTGAGCCCGAAGCGTCAATCATCAGTGCAATATCAATCATGGGATCCAGTTTCATACCAGGCATCACCGCGTCCATGTGCCAACCTTTGCGGCTGGCTCGCATCCAGGTGTAGTCACTCTTGATAGTGCTTTCTAATTGCATACGCAACAATTCGCGCCAGTCCATCTTGGGCTCGGTCAAGTCCTTGATTAGACGTTTGACACCGGCTGGAATGTTACCTGCATCTGAAGCACTGGCCGCCGCCAACATGGCTTCTTTGATTTCATCCTTGATCTGTTGACGCTCTTCTTTACTAAGTTGTGGACGACCTTTGCCTTCTTCCTTGCCATCACCACCACTGCCATCTTGCTCATCGTCACCATCCAAGTGATCATCGATCATCCGGTTCAGCAAGTCGTTGATGTCAATCTTGTCTGCTTTTTCGTACAAGATATCGTACACTTCTTCGGCACTCATGCCATCATACTTGTGATCATATAAACATGGCACTGAAGTAATAAACTCACCCACGTGGTGTTTCTTCAAATCTGCGTTCACGCAGAAGTCATCGGCAATGTTCCACAACTGTGGATTGCGGTCACCTCTGCGGCCAAAGTGATCATAAACACAATGCAACACCTCGTGACCAAACAAGAACTCAACTTCTTTGGGACGCAACATTTTAATGAAGCGAGTATTGTAGTAGAAATTGCGACCGTCTGTTGCGGCAGTAGCACACCACTCGTCGGCATTGACCAGTTTCAAACGAGTGGCAAGGTTGCCAAAGAATGAAGCCTTCAACAACAACCCCACACGGGCAGTGATCAAGATCTCACGTACTTCACGATCCAGTTTGGGATCAGTTGGACCAATAAGGTTGGCGAACTTTTTAGCGTCTTCTTTTGATACTGTGGTTGTGGTCATTGCAGTCCTCTGTTGTTTATGTATGTATTATAACAAAATATGAATTTGTGGTCAAACACAATAAGAAATAGGGCCGAAGCCCTATCTTGTTTAGGCTGACGCCTGCAAGATGTACTTGCCATAACGCTGATGGAACTCGTCAAAGTTCTTCAACTTGCTGGGCTGGAACGGCAGGTTGTATGTGGTAAGTGCAATTCTGGCACCCATCACAACCAACTCGGTCTCAAAGTTCTTCATCATGTAGCCAAAGAAGTTGTCCGACATTTCGTGGAACTTCTTGTCTTCTACCTTGGTCTCTACTGCACCTTTGAGGTCGTAGCACATGGAGATAACCAGGCTATACATGGCGCTGACTTCTTTCACGTTCAAGTCCTTGACCTTGCCGCTCAAGATGTCAGTTGGGTTGGGCATCTTTGATGCAACCTTGCGGTGAGCCATAAACTTCACAGCCAAACCCTCGCCAACTGTACCAGCAATTAAGTTGGTAATGGTGTCGTTGTCTTCTTCCTCGTCCAACAACTGGCTCACAAAGGTCCACGAGCGTGGTGTAGCAAATGCACGGCTGGCTGACTTGGCGTCAAAGTCGTACAGGTCCTGCTTGGCAAAACTCAAATAACCCACCACGTCTTTGTGGATGTTGTTGTTGACAGCCCACTCTTGCCATGATGGAAAGTCCACTTTCATCTCTTGGTGGATGAAACGATTTGCCAGCGGAGTTGGCATTCTATAAGTAACGCCCTTGTCGCTTTCACGGTTACCTGCGGCCACCATCACAACATTGTTGGGCAGTCGATACTTGCCAATGCGTCGGTTCAAAATTAGTTGATACGCGGCACTCTGGACACTGGGTGCGGCTGAGTTCAACTCGTCCAAGAACAAGACCACAACCGGATATTGTGCGGCAGTGGCCTCATCGGGCAGTTCCACAGGCTCGGCCCAGTCCATCTTGCCAATGTCCTTGTTGTAGAAAGGAATACCACGGATGTCTGTGGGCTCCATTTGACCCAGTCGCAGGTCAATCATTAGACCGCCCAGTTCTCGCGTAATGCCTTCTACCAGTTCACTCTTGCCAATGCCCGGGGGGCCCCACAAGAACAACGGACGTTGAACTCGGAATGCACGGAGCAAACTTTTACGAGCCTGGGCGGCTGTGACGGTGCGTGTTTCTGACATTGTGTTTCCTTTGCTAGTTAAGATAAGTCAATTATATGCGAAATGTAATTTTGTGTCAAACAGTTTCTACGGCTTGCAGAGCCTCTGCAAGTGGTGTTAACCGATTACTTAATGCCGTTGAGCCGTAAGTGTCGCCCACATACCATACACCGTCTTTCATTACATAGTAAAACTCGGCACAACAACCTCGGGCACGGGCCAGGAAGTCTTCGAATGTGTGATCTACTGACCAGGTACAGTCTGTTTCGCCGCGGTCGCGGTCGTAAAAGGTACACATGTTGCCATAGCGTTCGTCGTAGTCGCTACCAGCCTCGGGATCCAAACTGGAGAAAGGATGCTTCACACCAATCTCAGGACGTAGGCTTGACAAGTCACCCATGGCCACCAACTGATTGGCTCGGGAGGAGTCATAGTGCTCTTGCAAGATGGCACCGTTGTGCTCTAGATAGCCATCCCAATGACAATAAACTGATTTGCAGTTTGACCCGTGCATGACAGCAATACGACTACGTGTTCCCATTTTGAATTCCTTTTTAGTGTCTATACAAGTATTATAACAAATCGGTAATTTCTGGTCAACCAAAAATTAAACAGCCTCGCCAACACCAACACAGTCTTCAAAAATGCTTTCTAATAAGCAGTCCAAGTCGCCTTCGTTACTGTTGTTTTCTTCCCACACCTGCTTCAAGTCTGCGGCCAGTAGTTTGGCAAACGCCTTGCTGTTAAAGATCTTTCGAAACTTGGCATCGTTTGTAATGTCAAGGCCAGTGCCCTCAATAATGCTTTTGAACTCTTTTTCTGAAAACTCAACTGTAACTGCGATCTTGCTCATTTCCAACTCCTTTTTGCTTAACATGTAATTATTATAGCAAAATGGCAATTTACGGTCAACCAAAAAATACCCCACATTTCTGTAGGGTTTATAGTACTAAAGTATTACTTTTTAAGGTAATACTGGAGTATTAACTTCCTATACAGTATGATTTACTCCATACTCCTACTATTTCTAAAATGTCTGTGTCTTGATGTTTCCACATTTCCGGTATCAGTTGGTTGAAATATTCTATGCCTTTGTGATAGTTTATCACATGCTCACTGGTGGAGTCTTTGAAAAAATAACTGTCAAATTCGTACTTACCAAACGTAGATTTTTCTGCTTGCCATCTTATGGGAAGAGTTCGATTGTAGATCACAGATGCGATCCAGTTATGAAAATTTCGACTACGTGTTTTCTTGATCTCATTTAATGACATGTTGTTTTTCTTGGAGGCTTGCTTGATGGCATGTGCCTGTTTACAAACCAATGGACCAGTAGAGTCGGCCCAGTAAAAAGATTCCACAAAATACGGCAGTTCACTATGGGTCAATCTAGGGGCTATGTGAGTGTTGGAATACTTGTCTAAAAATCTCACATAGAACTGATCATTTTCTGTGTGTACCATTGGCTTTTCTATGCCTAATATATGGCCGACCTTTTTTCCTTTCTCGGAGAGAGATTTATAGTGCGGTGACAAGTGATCGTAATCGGTACGAGAAACAACACCACATGCAAAGATTGGATTGGTATGGGTTTCAAACCAATTGGGATTTTTAAAGTAATCAAAAACATAATCAACAGTGTCCACTCCTGTTATGACCAGATCTGGATAGTGTGTGTTTTTTGCCCACTCGGCCAATGGCCAGGCCTGGAACAACATTTCAGCATACAGGTTTTCTGGACTGACATTTTTTTCATTTCTTTCGGATCCACCAACAGGACCACGAAGCAGTAGTTCGTCCAGGGGAATCTTGTTCTTGATAAACGTCTCTAATATGTTGATCGAATCTGAACCACCACTGAAGTGTAACACCAGGTAGTCATATCGGTTTCTCAACTCCCATGCTCTGACAGCATACAGTTCTTCCAGGGTTGACTCTGGTTCTATACTCCAGTTCAAGCGACCGTAAAAGTCATCATGAAAGTTGAAATCAACAGGCTTGTGAACTTTTTGAGATTCTAGTATGGCTTCTACTTTGTTGGCAAAAACTCTCTCTCCAACAGTATAAAATCCATTATCAACACTCAAAGACATGCGATTACTCCTGTGGTGTCAGCACTTTGACTGCAACGGGTTTCCATTTTTGTTCAGCGGCAGTTGCATAGCGAATGGCAGCCATTGGTCCAGGTTCAGCAACTGACCCCCAACGTTCCTTCCACCACGCAACAATTTCAGGATGCCGGAGTGCATCTTCAAATTCTTTGGCAAACCAATTCACAATCTCGTCAGGGGTGTCTGGGGGCAAATACAATGCCCATGCAACTTTGAATGTGAATCCAGGCATGCGATCCATGAGATTTGGTGCTGGTAACGGAGCATCGCCGGTGGCTGCAATAACTCGTAGTTGTCCAGAATCTACCAGGCTCTTGCCCGACAATGATGTAACTATACTTACATCAAGTGTGCCACCCAGTACATCGGTAAAACTATTAGGAGCACTTTTGTAGTTGACTGCCACCAGTTGTTTGTTACTGCCGGTTTTCAAGAACATCATGTTGTGTAACATCACTGGCCCAGGGCCGGTGGTTGCAACATTGATTGGCTCTTCTCGATAGGCACGAATAAAATCGTCAATGGTTCGGAGTCGACTGTCGTTTTTTACCAAGAATATAGAAGGGGCAGTGCCCAACAGCGTGGCCATGCGTGGTTTTTTTACGCTGTCATTGAATGACCGAGGATACATGGCCGGCAAATTCACATACGGTGCTTCCACAGTATTGATACTAATAGTCTGACCGTTGCGGGGCTGTTGCGCCAGCGTTGTCAGTGATACACCAGTATCTTGGCCCACACGATATTCCACTACAAACGGCACGCCTGTTTTTTCTGTAACAATTTTGGCCAATGGCCTAAACACCAAATCGTGTGATGCTCCAGGTCCTAGTCCCATGATCACTTTGACCGGTCCGGTAGGCTTCCATTCTGCTGACGCAGTTGCGCAAAAAATAGTCAACAGAATTGATGCAAAAAAAGATAATAATCTCATAAATTTACTCCAATTGGATTTGATGCTGGTAGAAGACCTCTACTCACGGTCGGCGTTCCTGAGTAACACTCAAGTAAAGACATTGATATGTCTGGCGTCTGAGATACCGACGTCGGAAGAACCCGGCGTTGCAGAACTATTTATCACCAGTCAACCACGGTTTCATAAAAGGAAATGATTCTGCTAAAGAAACTGGACGTATAGAATCATAACTGCGAACAATATCTTTTGCCTTGTTCCATTGTTCAGCAGATCCTGGTTGTTGCATGCGCTTGATGGTGGATCGTATGCCGTTGTTTCTAAAAGTTTCTGGATTGTAGTTGTCACTCATCACAAACTCTTGGTCACCGGTGATCAGTTGTTTCAGTTCTTGAATGACTATGTTTTTACAATCTTCGGGCAAGTGATGCACACTTAGTTCTTCAGGATAGGTCAAACACTGGATGCTGTGCATGGCCGGTTTGGTAGCGGCCCAACGCACAAGATCAGGTAGCCCGCCTGCATTCAACGAATAAACCACGCTGTGAATTACGGCTCCAGGAAAGTGCTCCAGCATGTTGTCTATGATTTTTTCCTTCTTGGCCCAGTTGGTAGGAAAACGCACATATTCATCTAAGGCTCCGACTCCGTCCACACTGAGTTCTACTTTGACTTGTTGGAAATTTTTTAGAACATTGATAAAGGCCGGCTTGATATTCACAGCATTGGTGTTGAGCAGTAGGGTGGTGTGCTGGGCGTAGCCTTGTTCACTGAACCAGTCTAGGAACTTCAGTAGTGGCCGACTTAGAGTGGGTTCACCGCCAGCAATTTTGATCCATCTAACCTGACTACCGACTTCTCTCACACGTTCCCACAACAGGTCAGTGGAATCTACATCTATGTCTTCGGGACGCTGTTCTCTACGATTTTTAAAATTAACATGCCAATTCAATCGTTGATAATCCTTGGTCACGCTTTTGCTGTAAGTAGGAGAACAATGTGTACAGCGCAATTGGCATATATCGCCCACACTAAAAAACAATCCACAAATTTTGGAATCTGTTGATCCGTCCGCTCGAGTTTGTGCGAGAGTGCTTTGAACTTCGGGATCTGCTGTGGTTAAATCTGCACGACCATAATAGGTCTGATTTCTACGTTGTCTTCCACTGACCTTGCCTGTGGCCTCATCCTGCCAGCAATGGCGACACGCATCTACTGCTCGACCCGCAATAAACTCATTGCGAATCATCTTCATGTAATCACCGTTCCAGTGTGTGTCTACTGACTGTGAGATAGCAGTTCTATGATCACTAAAATTGCCATCTTCCATGCAACACAATCCATACGTGCCATTGGTTGTGATAAACAACTCTTTCCATGGCACTGCACAAAATTTAGGTGCGGTCATTGTTTTGATTGCGAGGTTTGGCCACATGTTGGCGACCATACAGATCCGCCTGAATCACAGTGCGTTTGACTTCAGCACGTTTTTGCGGGTCGACATAGGAAGCCAACATAACTTTGTTGGCACGACTCATTCGGTAAGTGGGTCCTGGTTTGATCATGCGTGATATTTCCTATGGTGGCTTGTGGCGGCTAAATCTTGATTTTTGTAGAGGTAACTGCGATCTACTGCACCTGCTTCGATTTCTAGTAGGGCTGTGCTGATGTTGCTGGCGCCGGGATCCACACGAGGCATGTCGCCACGGCTGAGTTCCCGGGCACGTCGGCTGGCAACCAAGATTAAATCGTAACGATTGCCAATTCGTTCTACTGCTAGTTCACTGCTGAGTCTTGACATGTGTTTCCTTTACATTTCTGTTAGTTTGGTGATATCACCGTGCTGAACCACAAGCACATTGCGTACCTGTTGTTCATGCCGGATGGGTAGATCTAAATGAACAGTCACTTGTGGGCCGGTCTTGTCAATCACACGGTCGTTGCCCACAGTGCCCACAAACGGAATTGAGTTCCAGCGACCAAATACTCTATCGCCTATCTGGTACTGGGCTTGATAACCTATGCGTTCGAAATAATCTGTTTGGCTCCCCATACAATGTATTATACAGGAATTGTATAAAAAATCAACTGGTTTGGTAGTATTACTTTCGACGACTACAGGCAGGATCTCGGCAGGCCGAAATACGCTTGCGATCACAGTCCGGACAGTTCTTGAACCTGGCCAAATTCACAGGCATGAATTTTACCACTTCATTTTTACCAGGTTTTTCCCAATTGTCACATTTGATAGCATGTTGCATCGATGTCTCCTTGACATACATATACAACGCCTTAGCCCGCAAAAGGGTTGACAAGAGAAACCCGCCGAAGCGGGTTCTGGTGATTTCTGTTACGAGGTATTTCCTACCCTAGGCTACTTTACGCGGCCAATGCGAACTGTGAGTCGTTTGCGTTTACTTTGTTTTAGTTTTAACATCTACTCTGATGTGCTGTCCACTCTGTTACTCTTTGCCCTGTCGAAACTATGCAGGCCCATCATAAAGAAACTTGTTTGAGATACTGCTCACCGTCACCGGTAACATACC
>Ga0209084_1000937_pt1 | contig 25934 bp, 28 predicted proteins | sample C_130820_MF_Meta_FD_187309 | JGI IMG/M metagenome (GOLD analysis project Ga0209084, IMG submission 187309) | Freshwater microbial communities from Lake Croche, Canada to study carbon cycling - C_130820_MF_MetaG (SPAdes) (version 2) | ecosystem: Environmental > Aquatic > Freshwater > Lake...
GGTTCACCGCCCAGTGAGCTCACGAGAAAATGTTCTTTGCGTTCTCAGCATGTTTGCCGTAAAACAGGATTACCCGTTAAAGGGATGAATGAGTGCTTAGCTAGAATTTCAAAGCCTACAAAAGAGAAGAAACATGAGCCTGAACCCAAGAGACAATTTAATGCCCGTCGTTGTTGTCTTATCGGCAATAGGTGTCTTTTTCGCCATTATGAGCGTGTCGCAGGCTTCGGGGCATGTAAATGCAAGCCCGTCCACTCTTGGCCTTGATCAGCTTCTCTCAGCAACAGGACAACGCTCGTCGCCGTTGACGTCCGCTCAGGACAAACAGGTGACGTATCTTCAGGCGTTGGCTTCCGTTGGTCCATTGGAATATTTGTCTGAAGCAACGGTGACCCTCAAAGACTCTACAGGTAAGGTGATCTCTCGAGGCAGAACCAATACCCGTGGATCCACAATGTTTTATCTGGCGGCGGATAAGCTGGAGCATCAGCCCTTTAAGCTTGTGACCTCGGGAGGAAAGATTGTTGGCCAGACGGGCGACCAGTCGAATGGACCTGCATTTAGGGGGCATCTGAAAGCACAGATACTCAATGTGCCTGTGAACCGCCATTCAATGGTCTATATGGATCTTCTGTCCACAAGTGCTTCTGACATGCAATCCGAGTCTCGTTCGTATGAACGTTCCATCGAGATGGTCAGAGCCGCCTTGGGGATAGGGAAAGGATTTCCAGATAAGGGGTTGAGGTACACAAATAACCACGTCGGATGGCAACAGCTTGAGTCAGCGTACAAGAAAAGTGGCGGTTATGATCTGTACATAAAAAGATTGGTTCGCCGGATCAATAAGCAGCAAAAAATATCAGAGCTAACTCCGCTTCCGACTGCCACACCAGTGAAATCAGCCCTGAGCGCAAATGCAGAGGTGATTAACAACGCATTGCGCACATCGGGCCCAATGGTCGCGCTTGAACCTCTTGCCACTGCAACCAACACATCCCCTCAATGTTCCGCGCCACTGGGGAACGGGAGCGGAAACTCGATCTCAACAGAAATCATTGAGGACTTTGGGGTTTTGGGGGTGCAGAACCTCCTGCAGTATGTCGGGGCTCAAAGTACAACAGCCGGTGGCCTGCCGACGGTCATCGCTGAAGTTGGCATGCTTTTGACCGGCGGTGGCGCGGGTTCAACGACGAATGCCCAGCTTTCAGAAGTGGAGGCCCAATTGGACTGTATCGGAGCCCAATTAAGCTACCTGCAAGAGCAAATCAACGAGCTTCAGCTCACCGAAGATATTCAGTCTGACACAACCTGCTCATCGGCTGTAACCAATGCATATAATCAGTACGAGAGCCTGGTTTATAACGCTTCGCCCTACGGTTCTGTGGCGCCCAGCGGAGTTACGATGACCTCTGTATGCTATCCAAACCAGACTGCAGGGGCATCATCCGTCTGTCCGCTAACTGCAACTAATTCGGCGCTCATAACCGATCTCAGCATTTGGAATCCATCCAATACCATGACGGTGAGCAGCTGTGGCGGTACCGTTGGTACAAACAATATGCTCTTTGGATCGGCGGGGGGACAGGCATCCTCTTGGCAGCAACTGAACAAGAACTATCAGAGCACATCCGGGGGGTATGCATGGTATACCGCTTTACAGGTGCAGCAACTGCAGCAATTTCTATCTTACTGGGGAACCATCGAATATTATCTATTCACCCTCAATAATGAGTATTTGAACTATTGTGGGAATACGTCTTCATATAGCCAATCTTCATGCCCTACAACAACGGTTTGCACGTGGACCTGCCCATCTCCAACGGCCAGTTCAGCCGATGTAAGCGCCCTCATCACTTCTGCGGCTAACGGCTATATTGAAATCGCGCAGACGCTTTCAGGCAGCGTGAGCGGATCTCAAACGGTATGTCTGCCCAATACTGTAAGCACTTCAGCCTCCTATTGCGCCGCTCAAAGCAACATTGCGAATGCCTTTCCCCCCAACCTTTACAGCGATGAAATTGGGATCTGGAACAGCACTACGGGAACTGGTGCTGGTTTAGCCATCAATCCCTATCCGGCAGGGTTGGCGATGTCCAACAGCTCACCGTCAGGTCAATTGGGTTTGAATCCCGCAATGATCTTTAACGTTAGCGGAGCAAATTCGAGCTGGTCAGCCAACGCAGCCGCATCAGGCGCGTCAAATTTTGGTAAGCTCAATGAGGCCGCCACCACGGCCTCCTACACACAGTTCAATGGCTATGCAATCAATCCAGCAGGCTTACCGTCTGCAATCGAGCAATTCTCAAATCCCCAAGCATTAAGGACCCTCCAACCCACCTCTACCCAAATTGCTTCTCTGACATCAGGCAATTATTCCCAGGGAAGTTCCGGACTCACGTCTTGGCAGTTCTTTGTTAACGCTATTAATCAGACTGCGCCATCCGGATATAGCTTCCCCATTGCAAGCGGATGGAAAAATCTAACAGCCTCCTCAAGCACCTCGAATGGAACCGGTTTTTTCGTCTCCAACAACGTCAGTGAACTGCAGGCATACAACCAAGATGCGACAAGCTGTAATGGGGGAACCAGCGAGTGCATTACGACCAATGACACTTTCAACAACTCCATTGGTCAGTATCATTTCCAATTTACAACACAAGGTGTTTCACACAGCCCACGCGGACCGGATAATTACCCGATCTTCGGTGCACTTCTTGGTCGCACCTGGTGGACGGCTTATAGCTCTAATAACCCTCCTATAAGTTATGTTCCTCCGCAGCCCTGTACGCCAAATTCCAGCATGTACGTGGCAGCTACATCAACAACCGCAGCATATTGCAATTAATTAATGCGTTGTTAAACCCACGCCAGAGAGATCGTTTGCTCTGGCTGTGGCACGCAATGACAATGTAGTCTCCCCCTAAAAGTGAGACAGGAAAAAGTGGCACTTTCTGAGAACATAGGCAATATGTGCACAATGAAGTCAGAAAGTCGCTGGTCAGAACGACTAATCTGTCAAAAGTTTTGATGATTGAAAGGATGTATGTTACAAAATGAAAATAGTTACTAAATTAGATTATTTTTTAAGAGGAGAGAAGTGATGACCATAGATAAAACTAGGTGCTTATTAATTGCTTTAGTGGCTTTCTGTGGATGGACTTCACAGCTTGCCGCAGCGCCTCCTGTTGATTCGTCTCGAGTTAATTTAAAAGTATGTAAGGGAGAGTTCGCGCTTTGCGCCAGCTCCACAGGGGCTTTAACTGGAAAAACCATCACGATTCGTTCATTTGATGGCAAAACACAGACTTTCCCCGAAACAATCGTGATGTGTCCCATCCTGAAAGGCCCCTCAATTGCGGCCCTAAATTCAAACACAATGGGGAGCAGTTGCCGGGCACCCAAAGGCCATATCTATAGCCTCTTCGGGCTGAACAGTCCCTATCCTCAGGAGGCACTCAATTGGGAAAGTGCTGCACCGATAGCGCAAGAATGCGCTCCCCAACCTACTACGCTCACGTCGGGCACCTTTTCAGGACAATCGTCACAGGCGATTAGTCAATGTTGGTCGATGGTGTGTACGAAGACTGGGAAGTCACAAAATGGAGTTCCTTTAGCTGCATGCTCATGCGCTTTTGGCGAAAGTCCTACGGGCGGAATAATAACTCCGACAGATAGTTCGGTCACCGATGCTGGATATGGTAATTCTGGTGCATGTACCAAAAACCCTGTGGCTGGAGCCCTTCCAGTAGGTTAATTGTTCGAGTTAATACCTGAAGCGCCCTGGTTTTTGTAGACACTTCCTAGAAAAATGTAAGGAAACCAGGAGGTGACTGCGCCAGCTAACTTTCTCCTGGAAGATGCACAGATTGAAGGTCAGGCGATCTAGCTAAGCCGCTCAATGGCGCTGAAGTTGCCTAATGCCATTCTCTCGTCCACATCCATCGTCAAGGACCTAGTGATATTGGATCTTGATGCCAATCGGCTCGATAGGACATTGCATGACACCGAAGTTCCGCAGTTCCCTCACCGGTTTGGGGGTAAAGGAGGTTGGCGGTTCTATATGAATCAATAGGATACGCTTCTGTCCGGGGGCTTTTTCGGGATTCTTTGTAGTGTCACGCCATATGGCTTATGGCTATTGATAGAAGGAGTATGCTCATGATAAGGTGCGCACATGTACACGCGCATCACCCGATCTGGCGGAAGAAGCTACCTTCAACTCGTTGAGTCCTTCAGGACCGATGCCGGCTCCGTTCGTCAACGAGTCATCGCTAACCTTGGCCGCCTTGATCAACTCGAACCCAAAGACCTCGAACCTTTGATTAATGGCCTCAATCGGGCGATTGGACGAACGAGCAGTAACGCCTTTACCCCTGAATACGACAGCGCCAAGGCCTATGGTGATGTCTTCATGCTGCATGAGCTTTGGCATCAGCTCGGATTTTCCAAAGTCATTAACAAGGCGCTCCGCTCATCCCGTCGCATCCTTCGATGCGGAGGCTTTAGTCCGCGCCATGGTTTTCAACCGTCTTTGCGCCCCGGACTCCAAGCTTGGGTGCCTCGAATGGCTGGAAACGGTGTCTATTCCCCATATGTCCGATGCGGTTTCTCACGACCATCTCCTTCGCACGATGGATGCCCTCATGGACCACGGCGAAACGATTGAGAACCTCATGGCCGAGCAGATGCGGCCCTTGTTGGACCAGCAGCTCTCTGTGGTCTTTTACGACCTGACCACGGTGCGCATTCATGGCGAGGCACGGGTTGAAAATGACATCCGCGCCCACGGGATGAACAAAGAAACGGGAGGTATCGCTCGGCAATTTGTCCTTGGCGTCGTTCAAAGCGCTGATGGGCTGCCACTCATGCATACCGTCCACCCAGGGAATGTCGCAGAGACTAAAACCTTACAGTCGATGCTGACCCAGGTGTTGGCTCGATTCCCTGTAGAGCGCGTCATTCTGGTCGCTGATCGAGGCTTACTGAGTCTTGGGAATGTCGCCGAACTCACGAAGCTCGCTGAAGAATCGTCCCGAAAGCTCCAGTTCATCCTGGCGGTTCCCGCCAGGCGCTATCAAGACTTGAATGAGGTCTTCGAAACCCTCACCTTCGAAGAGGGTCTTGCCGAAGGCACCTTCGCTGACCATCGCTTGGTCGTTGCCCATGATCCTGAGCGGGCCCAAGAGCAATCCGCTCGCAGGCGGAAGCGTATTCAGGAGCAAGTCGACTTTGCAGAAACACTGGTCAACAAGCTCAATGCGCAAGATGAAGGCGTCACTGAGAAGGGGCGCAGGGCCTCTGATCGTGGCGCCTACAGCCGCTTTCAGCGATCCGTTGCAGAAGCGGAGCTCACCCGTTTCATCAAGGCAGACTTTCAGGCCGACATGTTTACTTATGAAGTCGATGAGGCGGCTGTCGCCAAGGCTGAGCGCTTTGATGGCAAGCTAGCCCTCCTGACCAATGTCAGGGACTTTAAGGCTGAAGAGATCGTCTACCGCTACAAGAGCCTAGCCGACATCGAGCGGGGCTTTCGCGTCTTGAAGTCAGACCTTGAGATTGCCCCGGTCTACCATCGACTGCCTGAACGTATTCGTGCTCATGCGCTGATCTGCTTCATGGCGCTAGTACTCTATCGCGTCATGCGTATGCGACTAAAGGCCAATGGCAGCAAGGCCAGCCCCAGCACTGCGCTTGAGATCCTAAGAAGGATTCAACAGCATCGCGCCACGGTGGGCACCAAGGCCTTCACCGGAGTCAGCAAAACCACCCCAGAACAGCTTGATTTATTTGCCGCACTTGAAATAAAGACGCCAAAATAACCACTGTAGTCACATTTTTCGACAGGTCAGCCTTGTTGAATCATAGGCTTACGTAACGAACTGCGGAACCTGGGGTCTCCGACAAATTCTCCGATCTTTTAAAGCAAATCGACCGCATTGATGCCCGGTGGGGTGTTTGGCTAGGCAGCGTCTAATTGGCGCTCCATGCCAAGGGTGTAATTTAAATTCTTGAAAACCTTCTGGGATACAGCTGATGGTTGGAGATTCAAACTTAACGTCGGTACTAAACGGTCTTCGCCGTTGCTCTGGAGGGGTATCTGCAAGTTTTTTGTCGATGTCTTCCTGCCAAGCATCTGTGGGGTATCCGGCACTTTTTAGCTGGGTAAAGATTTGCTCTCTGTAGGCTTGAAGTTGTGATGGTGTCATATGAAAAATCCGGAATCTGCACGGTCGAAGGGCGAAATAAAAACCCTCTAAATTGTAAGATTATATGTTACATAAGTATATTACAGAAAACTAATATTATAGGGGGTTAAAAACCCCGCCCTAGCGGGGCTGAACTTAATGGCTGGTTTGGTTGCCCTTAACCAAAAACATCGTTCTAGGGGGCGTTGAGGCGTGTTTCCTCAGGCTTTGCGTATGCGGGCGGCTTTTGGTTGGCTGGATGGTTTTCAGAGCTTCGAGCAATAGCCGGGCTTCGTTCAATTGAGTCTCCTGTCGTAGGGGTTGCGCGGAGAATATTTTCTTGCGTGGATATAGAAACCTCAAGCATTTTTTTGAAAATCTCCATAAGCCTAGGTGCCTCTTGGATAACCTCATGCGCCAGCCTAGCGCCCTCGGGCAATTCGGAATAGGGTGCCGTGTTTTTTGGGTTTTCAAACCACTCGTGCAGGGGTTTACGCTCAAGGTCTGTCTGCTCGCGGTCGATGTTATCAAGCAAGTCTTTGGGAATTTCTAATCCGGTGTATCCCTCACAAACGGAATCAAGCCAAGTTTTTAATTCAGGCACCCCCCGTGCCTGTGAGTTGAGCCAAAGTCTAACCCAAGGAGCGTCTCTCGCTTCGCTCTGCTCGACTAAAATCTGACTGCCCATTCTGACGCCTTGTGGAGTTGATTCTGCCCATCGGTTTTGTGGGCCCCAGAACCTCTTCAACCCTCTTTCAAAAAAAGTCGTGCCTGCGGTATTGTGTCGCCACGCATAATGGCGAATCTCAGGAATGAACTGATCTTTTTCTAAACCCGAAATTACTTCGGTAATGGTTTCGATAGCCGTTATTATTTCATTAAGTTCGTGTTTTGAATTAAGCATTTCAGGTAGTCCTTAAAATAGTAAAAAATATTCATAGCCGTTCTCAGTTTTCAGGGTATTAACCCAGTTTTTAAAGCAGGCATCCGCCCGAGGTTTTATGCGTGGGTATCAACCACGATTGCGCGTTTCTGCGTGAGTTTATTTTAAATCGGTTTATCCTCTGGATTGACAACAGTTTCAGGCACGTTTTATCTCTCTCTTTAATTATGGTCAAACCGATCAAACTCTTCAAAGTGTCAGATGGTTTGGGTGTGGGTGGCCGTAAATCTTCAAGCAGTCTTGTGTTGTTGTTCCAGCCGTTCCCCCGCTCCCCCGCTTTCTGGAAAAAAGGGTGAAACATATAGGCCGGGTCCCCTTTTTGGGGTGGCCGACCCCTAAAATTCGTCCCTAATTCGTCCCTTGAATTCGCCCCTGCCTAGGAGCTCGCTTTTTTTGGGTCTCAAGCGGTGAACATTGACAGGGACGAATTGAAGCAATTAGGGACGCCCGAGTGGTGTTTTTTTCGACATTTGCCACTGCCATAAAGTCAGGCACGGTGCGGGGTGTAGACAGTTTAGGGACGAAAGGGACTCTTATTTTTATTTTGTTAAGTAAGAAAAAAAGTAACTACTCAGCGTCCCTCGGCTAGCTGAGGGGCTCGCCAAGGAAATCCGGCAACTTTCCCTCGAACAGCAGGTTGAGGGCATCGGATGACGAGACCTTGTTCTTGGCGCAGGTTGAAAGGTAGCTTCGAACCCGGCAGAAGATATCGGCGCCCTCCTGAGATCTGAAGCAGCCGGATATTTTCTGGTGGACCTTGGTCATCCGGATGTCGTTTTCTCCTTGGTTGTTGGTGAAAGGGACGTCGGGGTCGGTCATGAACCTCAGGGTTTCTGTTTCGAAGTGGATGAGCCTTTCGAGGAGATTGCGGGACTTACTCTTTTTGACGCGCCCTTTTTGGCCTGCTGGCTTGATGGGCTCTGGGCATTCGGTGTGGGCCGCCTCGAGGATCTTTCGGTAGGCCTTGAGATGGGTTTCGGCCTGATCCTTGGAGAGTGCGCCCTCCTTTTTTTTGACCTCCTCGTTGATCTCGAGGAGCAAGGTTCTCATGGCCTCGGCCCAGGGCTGGTTTTCCTGTTCATGGGCATAGGTCAGTTCACGGAGGTGATGGGCATTGCAGAGGGCATGCTGACACTTGAGATTGAAGTAGGGTTTCCAGTGGTCATGGACCAGGATGCCCTCAAAGTGCGGCAAGACTTCCTTCGATTCCATAGCGTCCATGCCCCGCTTGGCATGGGCCTGTTGATTGAAATGAAAGACAGAACCCTGGCTGATCGGTAACTGGAGCTGATCACGGAAGTACTCTTGAACCCGGTTATAGGGGATCAGCTGATATTGAGACTGGTAGACCGCCTGGGCCTTGACGCCGTTGCCGTACTGAACGGCCTTAGAGACTTCGAGAGGAAAGGGGGCGGTAAAGCGCTGCCCATGGGCATCTTCGAGAATCTGAGCCCGGTACTCGGTGACAACGCGCTGAATCTCAATGTTAAAGACCTGTCGGGCTTCGTAGCCGACCTCGGTGTACTCTCCTTCAGGGAGTGCGCTCCGATCGACCGGCAGGTTTTCGATCCGATCGGGATTCTCCACCTTCTTGAGGGTGGTACCGACGCGGCCCTTCTGGCCGCCGGTTTTTTTGGCCTCCCCCTCCTTAGGCTTCTTTGAGGTGGGGAAGCGATCGGTCGATGGGGGCTTGCTGCTATTGCGGCTTGAAAGGCTGAGCCGACCGACCATGAGCTGAACGACGAGGATCAGGACCTCGAGGGTCGATCGGAGTGCTGGCGAGAGATTAGGCTCTTCATCGAGCAGCACCTGAACGCGCTTGAGTGTTGCCTTGACGTCAATGTTGTCGATGGTCAAACCCGTAACCTTCTGAAGAAGTTGAAGTTACAGTTATTATAAAGGCGGTTTTAAAAGTCGATTTTGACCTCCTGAGGGCCCGTCAGGCGGACGATCTGATGGGCGGGGCGAGAGCGCATTTGAGGGGCGTCAAAACGCCCGGAGAGAGAATGAAAGAGGCGCGGACAAGGAACCTAAGACGATGCGATCGCCGAACCTAAAAAACGGCCTTTTGAGCGAAAAACCTTGTCAAGCTTTATTTTCAGTTATTTTTGCTTTTTTTACGCTGAGTAGATACTTTCCGCCAATATTGAAGACTACGCGATGGTTGCCGCAGAGACTGGCGTTTCGGTACTGCCCCTTTATGTCCTGAGGGGTGCCCAACTAGCCTGTATGGCCTCGTCATACCAACTCTACAGGGGACCTTTTGAATCGGCATATTGGGGCTGCTCCCAGAACTTCCTCAAAGTGCTTTTTGCAATAACGCGCATGGCTCATGCTATCTACCATTTTGGGAGCAGACAAGCGGGTGTGTGGGCATGACGGTCTCTAAATCGCGGGCCGCCCGCCATTCATCGGCGCGGATTTGGACTGCACACTGTTGGGGATGTCGCTCTCTGCGGAGGCGTCCCCTCACCCTTCCTGCAGAAATTGCAATACCGGATGAGCATGGTTTGGCCTGTTCCTGAAATAACGGGGAATCATGCAGTCGGTGCGAATACAACCACTTGGGGGATAGGGCATCCTATCCGGGCCCTGGGGATGAGCACGTCTATTTCCTCTGGGAGTGGGAGGACTGTTGTTTGCCCCTGATTTGAGCTATTCCATCCGCCTTAATAGCAATGAAGCCAACTTTGATGCAACTTTAGAATCTGGACGTTCTTATTAGCACAATACCTGCTTAAACGGCTAAACGGTAATGGACTCGATCCCCTTCTTTTCGATCAATTGAAGAAGTTTGGCTGCAGCACCCCCCGGATGCTTACCGGAACTTTCTGATTCCCACTTCTGCACGGTCGATGCCTTCACATTCAGGAATCCTGCGAACACCGATTGGCTCATCTTTGCTCTCTGTGTCCGAATTTCCAGAACCTTCTCTGCTGTATAAGTCGGAGGGGGGGTGCATAACACCTTCACCTGACTCAGTTCCTGAGCTGAGAGTAAACTATGCTTGCTGAGCGCACGTGCGGTCTCGAGCAGTTCCTTCGCAATTCGATCTGAGTTATCAGTAGATTTCATGACAAATCTCCTTCAAAACGCCGTCGGCAATAAGAGTGTCGAGAGTATTTCTATCGGCCCCTTGTAGAGCAGTGCCGATAACTTTCGCAGCATCGACTTGGGGGTCAGTAAAATCTGTCCCTGGATCACTTTTTTGTCTTCCGACAATGAAGAAGATTCCATGGATGCTCTCTTTAGCGACCAGGGTTCTGGTAGATCCCCGTTTTCCTTGCCCCGTGACAGCAATTCGCTTTTTACACAGTCCTGCGCCCAAATCGGCCTCATAGAGACCTTGCATAATCTCCTTGGCTGCGGCACATAATTGCTCGTCCGTAAGAACGTTCTTCGCCCAACGTGCAAAGGTTTTGGTCTTAAAAACGGACTTTGTCTCCATGAGGCCAGACTATAGCACTTTGTGCAATAGAGATTAACCATAGATCAGTCGCGAAACGTTGCATGCTCCGCCGTGCTAACAGGAAGCCATGCTATTGGGGCGAGTACGGCAGCCTAGGGATTGGTACAACCTATCCTAGTCCAGAAGATGAGCATGTCTACCTCCTCTGGGAGTGGGAGGATTGTTGCTTGCCTATCATTTAGCAAATGAGTAATGTATCGACATTGTGTGCACGCAAGTGCTCAATATGCTGATTAGAACATAAGTGTAGGAGCATACAGTGCAAATCAACAAACCCGCAGACACTAACAGCACTGCCCGCGACATCAACATCAACATCAGAGCAAAGCGTGTCCAACGCGATCTCATCGATCAGGCTGCTGATCTCCTCGGAAAATCGCGCTCAGATTTCATGCTGGAAACTGCATGTCGTGAAGCAGAGGACGTCCTCCTTGATAAGCGCGTCTTCATGCTCGATCCTGACGGTTTCAGTCGGTTTCAGGCCATTCTTGATGCGCCGCAAGTCACCAATACAAGACTTCAGAAACTGATGGCAACCCAGGCTCCTTGGGAGAAATAAGTTGCCAGACGACAGGGGGTTTAGGCCGCCAACTCCACTCAGCGTTGAACATTCAATCGCTGAATTCTCATCAGGCGAGACCATGCTTGATCAATGGCTCAGGAAACGTGCGATGCGCAATGAGCGTAACGGTTCATCGCGTACCTATGTTATTTGCGTTGAAACACAAGTGATTGCCTACTACTGTCTGGCTGCGGGATCGATTACGAGCACCATGGCCCCGGGAAATATAAGAAGAAATACGCCAGACCCGATCCCTATCATGGTTTTAGGCCGCTTGGCTGTGGATTTGCAGTGGCAGAGAAAAGGGATAGGGCGTGCGCTTTTGCGTGATGCTATTCTCAGAACGGCTCAGGTCGCCGAAATCGCTGGCGTAAAGGCTTTGTTGGTGCATGCGCTTTCTGAGACCGCATCAGATTTCTATGAAGGCCATGGATTTCACCGCTCACCCTTGACACCCAACACCCTGTTTCTGCCACTTAACGAGGTTTAGTGCGATCCAAGGTCGCAAATGTCTCATCCCAGTTCCTGAGCCACCGCAAGGTGCAGCGCATCGGCGCCGTGCAAGCCATGGTGATAGTCAACAACGAGGTCGGCGGCAGCACGGTGCACCGCCTTTGAGACGGCAACTAGAGTTAGGAGCACCGCAGATTCGCTCGAACAGGGCAAGAACTCCACCAGCCTGGGTGGCCTTCAGCGACTGTATTTCAGCATCCTTTGAAGCCACCGACTTTTGAAGCTCACTTTCAAGCTTCGCCTTTAGCTCAAGAATCTCGTTGTCCTTGCTGGCAGTACTGCCCTGTATTCCGCCAGAAGATCAGGGGAAAGGACATAAATGATTTCGCCATTCAACATGGCATCGAGGAAACGAACCGGGGGACTGGCCGGATTACTGGATATCAGACCAGCCACCAGAACATTCGTATCAATAATGTACAACGATGGCATCAGTTCTTGCGTTCAGCACGCACTTCATCAACCGCGAGATTCATCGCATCTTCTTCAGCGATCGATGACCTGAGTCTGGCTTTGGCGACCAAGTCACGAGCCGTTGATACCGGCTTGATGCCACGAAGAATCAGGCCTTCCTCAATGATCTTTCCAATCGAACGACCCTGACGTGCTGCGGCCTCCTTGAGAGCCTGATGCAGTGCGTCATCAAGCGATATTGTCAATCGACTCATACAATTTACCTCTAGGCACGTTTAAGTAACAACACGGACACCATAGCACCATAGCACCAATAATGCGATATCTCAGTGCATGGTTGTCATTTGCATTGCCACCCCTTCCCAATCCTCGACTTCAATAGGCGACTCTCTTGAAGCATTTCCTCTTCTAACCAAATCAGAAACAACCTGGCTCAATCAATACGATGAAATAGCAAAGAGACGAAGACGAATGGATCTTCCCATGAGGACACTGCAGCGACACGCCGACTCTGGAATTGTGACACCAAAGGACCTTGCCCTCGCTCACAGCCTGGAAATGCGCGGAAGGCAAAATATGAAGGCCTTCGAGGCACTCTATCGAACCCCTGAGCAGATGCCATGTGTGACACACAGGGCCTGGGCGCTGGCCAGATTGGGTGTTCTGCAGTATGTTAGGGTCATCCTTTTTTAAGGCAGGTGACCTCGTGACGATTAAAAGTGTCTGCCCCTATTGCGGCGTGGGTTGCGGCATCACCATGGAGGTTGACGACAATCAGGTCATCAAACTTTCAGGGGACAAGACACACCCTGCAAACTTTGGACGCCTCTGTTCCAAAGGGAAAACCAGTTTTCAGGCGATCCACGTTTCGGGTCGTCTTGAAAAGGCCTGGCTTCGAAAAAAAAAGGATGAGGCCAAAGTGCCCTTGGAAATCGTCCCGGCCATCCAGGAGACTGCGCAGAGGCTGAAACGCATCATTCATGACCATGGCCCGGATGCCTTCGCATTTTATGTCTCAGGCCAGATTTCACTTGAGGCCCAATATCTGGCCAACAAGCTGGCCAAGGGTTTTATCCGAACCCGCTGGATCGACTCCAATTCCAGGCTTTGCATGGCCAGTGCGGGTGCGGGTTATCGGCTGTCCCTCGGGGCCGACGGCCCTCCGGGATCCTATGAGGATTTTGACTCGGCCGATTTGTTTTTCGTGATGGGGGCGAACATGGCCGACTGCCATCCGGTGCTCTTCCATCGGATGATGGCGCGGGTCAAAGGAGGTGCACGACTCATTGTGATTGACCCCCGCCGAACGGCAACTGCCGAAAAGGCAGACCTCTTTTTGCAAATCAATCCTGGGACTGACCTTGCCCTTTTGAATGGGCTACTCAATTTGTTCTTGATCCACGAGACAATTGACAGGGACTTTATTGCATCCTCGACGGAGGGCTGGGACGTGATGCCCCAGTTCCTGTCTGACTATCCCGTTGACAAGGTCGCCCAAATTACGGGATTGGAGGCTACTGACATCCTAAAAGTCGCGGAATGGATCGGTGAGTCCCATGCCTGGGTGAGTTGCTGGACGATGGGACTGAATCAAAGCACCCATGGGACCTTTCATACCAATGCTCTTTGTAACCTCCACCTTGCCACAGGCGCGATATGCAAACCAGGAAGTGGCCCCTTTTCATTGACCGGACAACCCAACGCCATGGGCGGCCGTGAGATGGGTTACATGGGCCCTGGCCTGCCCGGACAGCGATCCGTCAAGGAAGCGGCCGACAGACTGTTTGTGGAGGAAAAATGGGATCTCCCACAAGGGAGCCTTCGCTCCGATTCTGGGGAAGGCGCAATCGCTCTATTTGAATCAATGGGCAAGGGAGACATCAAGGGCTGCTGGATAATCGGCACCAATCCGATCGCGACGATCCCTGACCGCAAAAAAGTCATCGAAGCCCTCCAAAAGGCGGAATTGGTGATTTGCCAGGACGCCTACCAGGAGACCGAAACCAACACCTACGCCGATATCTTGTTACCGGGTGCCCTCTGGGCAGAAGCTGAAGGGGTCATGATTAACTCCGAACGGAATATGACCTTGATGCAAAAGGCGGTACCCCCCAGGGGTGAGGCTATGCCAGATTGGCAAATCATCGCCCTCGTTGCCGCTGAAATGGGATTCCGCGAGGCCTTTTCCTATCATTCGGCCGAGGAAATATTCGAGGAAATCAAGCTCTTCTGGAATCCCGAGACTGGATACGATCTTCGGGGGGCCAGTTATAAGCGATTACGTGAAACACCCCTGCAATGGCCCTGCCCTCCCGACGATCATCAGCATCGACATCCCATCCGGTATTTAAATGATGGCGTCAGCCAAAATCTAAAAAATGCTACCGATGGTGGCCCTCCCCCGGCCATCGCTTTTCCCACCCCCAGAGGGAAGGCCCGGTTCCTGCCCCGACCTTACACGGGTCCTGCTGAAGCGCCAGATGCCCTTTACCCCTTTCTCTTGAATACGGGAAGGCTCCCTCATCAGTGGCATACGATGACAAAAACAGGAAAGATCGCATCGCTCAACGCCCTCAATCCATCCCCTTTTATTGAGATCCATCCGGCTGATGCGAGAGATCTTGGCATCATCAGTGATGATCACCTAGAGATTACTTCAAGGCGTGGAAGATCGGTTTTACCCGTATTGATCAGTGATCGCGTTCAGAGGGGAAGCTGTTTTGCTCCATTCCATTGGAATGATGTTTTCGGCACTGATTTGGCGATTAATGAAGTCACCCATGATGCGATGGATCCGATATCCATGGAGCCAGAACTAAAGTATTGCGCAGTCGCTCTATCAAAGGTTAATCCTGGCACGCTCTAAAATCGAGTGCAACACCTGCTGAGGAAGGACGTTGCGATGGAAAAATCATTGAACCATTTGAGGCCTGAAGAACGGGCTACGGTCATGCCTTCAAAAAAAAATCGCTATAAGCTTTCAGGGTAATCCTGCCTACTAAGGATAGCTATAATCTCGATCGTTCCATCCTCACTTAATCGGTAAAAGATATTGTCAACGCCACAAACACAGCGACGATAGCCCTTTCGAATTAAATCAACTGATTCATATAGATAGGGCTCATTAGCGATTTGTGAAAATCGCTCGAATAAGTTGTCGTAATATCTATCGGCTTGTGCTTCACCGAAGGTCAGTACGCCGTATCGATAGATACGTCTAAGGTCTTCCTTGGCATCTTCTGTGATTCTAAATCTTCCCATCGCGCCGCAGTTCTTCCTTGAACTCTGATCTCAGTTCCTCTGCAGACTGGGTGTTGAATTTGCTATCTTCCGCCTTGATCAACCGAGCGCGGATAAGTTCTAGCTCATTTTGTTGGGCTCTTGCCCTCCTAATCAGCTCGTTCACGATTTCACTTTTGCTGCTGTACTCTTCGCTCTCTACCAATGAGTTAAGCCAGTGATCGTTTGGTGCGGTAAATGTAATGCTTTGCCTTGCCATGGTGCTTACCTCTGCTAGCATCGTTGCTGTGGTGCATTATCGCATCACATAGGCACCTATTATAGAGTTTGACTCAAAATTATTTGTCTACGATTTCATCAAATGCTACGAAGGTAGGGGGGAATCTGGATGACCGCTTAGGGTCTAGACCAAGACCCAACCCTCAGACGAAAAAAAAGCCACGTCAGTGGCCATAGGGTCTTTTTGTACCCAAATTTCCTTAACCGTCAAAATTACGCGGTTTTCGACCAGCGTTTACACGCGTCTTATTATTAATCTATAATTTATTAAAAGCACTATCTATTGCCCTGACAATACTATCCCATACTCCCGGCATGGCGAGCAGAGGTATTTCTTTGGTCAGAACCCCTGAAAGCCGTCCTTGGTTAACCAATGCAGATCGAATTACTCTATCGATTTGCGTATCAGGCATTTCCAAAACATCCTTTATGGCTTGCCGAGCCTGAGCGTGACTTCGCAAATAGCGAGATTCTTCCCGCATGTCTTCACAGATCGTACGCTCAAGGATATCGGCCATGTAAAGAACATGACTTGTTAAATCCAGATACCGCCAACAAGATCGACCAATCTCATTGCCGCAAAAATTGAAATTGGAAGCGATTCCATCTGGATAGATTGTTTGAGTGGGCTCAAAGATATAGCGCCCTGACAACTCCGCCATTAATGGTCGTGAAATTCCATCCAAAATTCGATCATAGGCCCGGCGCTCCAAAGGATCTCTGTCGATCAATGATGAAACTGGCAGTATCATCGGGTCATCAACGGCTTTATCGCGCCGCAGAACATCATTGATCAGAAAACGATGCACTCGACCGTTTCCATCGGCAAGGGGATGAATATAAACAAAACCGAATGCCGCCACAGCGCTTCTCATAACCGATGACTGACCCTGTGTGCGGTCCAGAAAAGTCATCACCCCCCCCAGCATCAGCTCGAGATCTTCTGAAGGTGGGGCCACGTAGTGGACCACTTCCTGATTGCGGATGGCCTCCCCTACAAATACTGGCGACTGACGAATCCCCATATGCTGCAGCGTCGTCAGCGGGCCCAATATTTCGGACTGTAACTTTGCTAGCACAGCCTGACTCAAAGGCCATGATCCCTGCCCTATTCGACGTGCTACTACATCGGCAAAACGTTGGATCCGATCAGCCTGATCTGCTTCTCCTTCGATAGAAAAGCTTGAGCGACTCTCACGCAAAGTCATCCAAACCGCAGAACGCATGAGGACATCTTCGCCAAACTCCGAATTCAGATCTCCAAGCAGCCCCTGAATATCAAGCGCCATAGCTAAGACCACATCATTGGTCTTACGCACAATTGGGCAAAAATGGGGCGTACCCGGTAAATTGTCGCGGATTCGCCATTTTCGTATGGGCAGAGATCGGCCCTCGGATGCCGCGACTAATTTCTGACCGTCAATGACCTCCACGTAGCCACCCCCAACCTTCGCTTGGATTTTGAGTTCAGATCCCGTAAGCCACTCATAGAGAAATCCAGCCCGCCGAGCATACTGTCCATTGGGCTCGTGTTCGATCCAGGCCCCAAGCTCAGCTACTTCGATCTTCTCAAAAAGCCTTGCGAGTAATTCCAAATGAAGGACTTCATGCTTAAGATGAAACGTCAGGTGGCCACGGAGATCCGAATCGGGCCTCATACCTTCCACAAAAGTCTCTGTTTTTCTGCCGCCAACTTCTTGAGTTGTTCGACGCCCACCAATGCGGCTCAACACGGTTAATGGCATCACGAGATTTATGCCATAACGAGCCTGCAACCACGAGCCACCTACAAAATTATTTGTATCCATGGCTTATTATGCTCAAAAACGAGATAGACGGCGCAAATATATTAATAATTGATGCCCCAGGATAAAATATGATTACGGCGTACTACGTCAAGCTCAGCATAAAGGCCGCAGACGATCATCGCGGCCAAAAAGGGCGATCGCTTCAATGTCTTGGCCTATGTCGCCTGAACATGGAAGTGGGCTGGGCCATGCTTCCTCGAAACCGAATTCGGCAGGAATACTTGGTCGCACTCAGACGGCTGGAAGACGGGGATCGAAATCAGTGAGGGGTGAAACAGAAGCGCTAAATCACATTATCGATGGACATGGACTCATGCATCTAGGTGACCAGACGTTTGATGTGTTTGCAGGCGACACTATCTGCATCATACCGGGCAATGAGCATTGCAATGAGAGCATTAGTTCAGTGAATCTAGTGCTATTAAGTTGTTGCAGCCCTGCCTATGCCCATGACGATACGGTGCTAGTGGCGTAATCCATGCACCAACTCGCATTTGTCGACCTAGAGACCACCGGCGCTACCGCGTCTCTGGATCGCATAACCGAAATCGGCATCATTCTGGTTGATGAGTCGGGCGTTCAGGAATGGAGTTCATTGGTCAATCCCGAAACACGCATCTCGGGGTTTACTGAGAGCCTGAGCGGTATTAGCAATGAGATGGTGGCAAATGAACCAAGATTCTGTGATCTAGCCAACCGTGTCTACAAGATGCTGGAAGGACGGATCTTCGTCGCCCACAACGCCCGATTCGACTATGCCTTCCTGAAACAGTCCTTCATGCGGGAAGGGATCGATTTCAGCGCCAAAACACTTTGCACAGTCAAACTTTCTCGACGACTGTACCCAGGTTATCCCAAGCACAATCTCGATAGCCTGATTGAACGCCATGGCCTGAAAGTTTCAGGACGGCACCGCGCCCTAGCAGATGCCCAGCTGATTCATCAGTTCTGGGAGAAGATCCAAGCCACGATCCCACAGGAAACCATTCAGTTAGCCGTCAAAGCCTTACTAGGTCGACCGAGCACACCGACGCATATCGATCTGACAATGATTGATGGGTTACCGGAAGCTCCGGGCGTTTATCTCTTTTACGGTGAAAACGACCTCCCCTTGTATGTCGGGAAGTCCGTCAATATCCGCCAACGCGTGATGTCCCATTTCACGGCAGATGTAACTTCTGCCAAAGAAATGAGCCTGTCACAGCAAGTACGCAGGATTGAACACATCAGGACGGGTGGCGAGATTGGGGCATTACTCCAAGAGGCGGCATTGGTTAAGAAACTTCAGCCGACCCACAACCGCCAGTTACGCCGGAATAACGAGCTGTGCTCGATCCAGCTCAAAGAAGCATCCGAAGGTTTGAAGGTCCATGTTGCCTACGCCAATGCACTGGACTTTGCGACAACGTCCAATCTGTACGGTTTATTCAAGAGTAAACGCGAAGCCTTAAAGGCACTCACCGAGATCGCTGGAGAACACAACCTTTGCAAAGCCATTATCGGGCTAGAGAAGGTGAAGGTGGGATCCCCCTGCTTTGGTCGACAGTTAAAAAAGTGTCGCGGGGCGTGTATCGGTGATGAAGCCAGACTTGCTCATGACGCTCGACTACTGGCTGGGTTGGGTAAACTCAAAATCAGAACATGGCCCTTCGATGGACCTGCCTATATCAAAGAAGGCGAAGAAATGCTGTTGATCGAGAACTGGGCATACCTCGGTAGCGCCAGATCAGAAGAAGACATCTGGAATCTTATGAACGGGCGTGATGCTTGTTTCAACAGGGACACCTACAAGATCCTTCTGGCTACCATAGGGCAACTTCAACCATTACGCCTAAAAGTTGTCTCTTGATTCTGAATCTGCCACAGCGCCTATGCCCCGAAAGTTAAGCGCACGATCGATTTTATCGCATCTGCCCCCGAGAGGATTTTGTAAATCTCCTGAAGGAAGGTTCTGGCGTTGTGCGCCCGATTTCAGTTCTAGGTGCCGGATTGAGTACGGCCAGAAACTTTGATGGACTTTTTAGGCCTAGTGATCATTTTGGATGAGGGTTGGGGGATAAACACGCTCACGGGAGTTTAAAACAACTCCCGATTGGGCGAGTCTTACGGTTACTACACCAATTAAGACTTCGCAAAGTGTCCCATTTTCTTGTTTCCGATCCCACCCTTTTTTCATCTCTTGTTGATTTTGATGCGGGACTAGCCCGGGAGACTCTTGATCAGCGGTGTTCTCATTGTGGCGTAATGTCTTTAGCTTCAACCCGATTCAAATGGCTCGGGCCCACTCGCCACCGATGGCCGCAGTCAGCGTCGATGCTGACGCTCTTCTTGTTCCATCGAACAACGGTACCCTTAATGATGCTACCCTCATTGGTTTGGAACCACACACGCTCTCCGATTCGGAACTCGACCATGGCAACCTGCGTGCGTAGTTGTCGGATCATCTTTATTCGGTCAACGATTTCCCGGTTCAGTGCGATCAACTCTTGTTCAGTTAGACCATCCAGATTCATCGTCATGCCTCTTCTAGCGAGCGGAGCGTACAGCCTTGAACGAGTAAGATTTCGTCAATGGGATTGTTCGGCCAGACCGGAATATATCCCAACCTTCTCTTAAGCCAACCTGGGTATTCCGAGTCATTTGGCCGGGCGATTGGAGAGGGTATTTGGAGGGTAATAGTAACCCTCATGTTCGTCAATCGGCGTTTGGTTTTTCCATCGCAACATCCTAACTTACAGAGTGTTGCAGTTGATTCTAGAGCCCGCCGCCATAAATCATGGCGCTGCCCTGATATCATATAAAAGCGGGGTTGTCACAAGAGGCGGGCATCCTGTCCCTGTCCTGATAAGAGAGAAACGGCCTTCTTGTCAAAAGAAACGAATGTTTCTCCTCCGAGCCAGTTTCCCTCGTAGGCGATAACGCCATCTAAAAAATCCCCCCCCGCAGCAAGGACAGCCAGCCCCGCTTCGACCGCAGGTCGATTCATCATGACCTTGCTCGTCTCGATCAGTGCCCGGATCGCCTGGGCCACTTTTTCCTTTGGAAGCTGAGCACCTCCGAGCAGTATCCAGACCAATTCACACAGGCAGGGAAGCGAAACAGCGATGAGCGACGCCTCTTCCAGGATTTTGGCGGCCCGGCTCGCCTGTTCCGCATCATCTTGAAGCACGGCCCGCGCAAGAACATTCGTGTCGACGGATATCTTCATCGTTCTCCCGCCCAGCCTGACGATGCAATTTCATTCATCTCTTCGATAGTGAGGGGTTTCTTCGTGCTTCCTGCGAGAAGCCCAATGAATCCGTCGATATTTCCTTTCGGCTTTGACGCCCTGAGCCTGAGTTCACCATCTGGAAGTTTATCAAAGTCGATTTGTTCCCCTGGCTTGATGCCAAGGTGTTGCAGGACATCTTTTCTGAGGGTGACTTGCCCTCTTGAGGTAATCGTTAAGGTAGCCATAAGTTCTCCTTGGGCTTAATTTCTAGCTCAAGGTAAGGCTATTATGCATTATTGTCAAGAGACCAACTATAGCCCGCCCCAAAAGGGTTGGAAGATCGTTTTTTTGGCACAATGCCTTGCATCTCGGTACGAGGGTGGCTTAAGTAGTTGGCGGTTGAAAAGCGCGTCATTCTGGCGGTTAGACGCGCAAAAGCATAGAGGTCCCTAGTGGGGCCTTTTTTAGTTTTAAGGGGAAGGACATTGAGCGGGGGTGACCGTCACGAGACCCTCAGGGTGAAGGTGGACTGCCGATTGAAACCGGCCCGTCACTGCGAAAAACTTGCAGGTTACAATAGCGACGATCCAACACATCTCACTTCAAGGAAGTGACGCAGGGTCACTATCCCACGAAGGTCTTTTCTGTCCAGCTTCGTGCACGGGTTCATCCATCTTGATCTTTTGGGAAATTCACTTCCACCAGCAAAATGCTCAGCCCAATAGCAGGCGAAATCAAGGGCAAGCAGTGAGGGTGAACTGAACCGCTATGCGCGAGTCTTTTGCGAATCCCAAGGTACGGCTGGTATGTTGATCAACGAAAGAGTGATGGAACAGTCGTTTGCAATGAATGCGGTGATAAACCGGGTCTTTACCAGTGCCACCTCGAGAACATTCGAGTCACGTGTAAACGGTTGAAGCCAGGTTCGACCAGGCTTTTTCCCGGGAAGGGCTAGGCGAGGAGTGACGTCGCTTCCAATGGACTGATGCAGAGGCAGGGATGCCTTATCTTCTGCAGAAACTGGCGCGTTCGCGCCAAAGAAAAGATCCTTGGGGCTGGTCAGAGTGTGGATATGACCCAATTTCTCCAACCAGCGTTCAGAGAAGGTTCGCAAGAGGCCCATATTTATCAATGGGTTGGGCTCATATACATTTGGTATAGTTCATGCTTGTTGTGTGGGGCCCTTGAGACTGTCCAATCGCATAACGGATGACAGAATCTCAAGGGCGATCCCTCCCCATGAGCCCTAAACATGAATACACTGCCAGCGTTCAAGGTTTCCTTAGAGAACAAGCCATCCGTAACATTTGTTCTTCATAGCCATATTTGCGGGGGAGCCGAGAGGCATCTGGTCACCCTGATGAAAGGGCTCTATGACAGAGGGTATCGAGTCTCCTTTTGTGGGCCATCGGATTCCTGGCTCACTGATCAACTGAAATCTCATAAAATCCCCTGTTACCACGTTCCTCTCAATGGTTATTTTGACCTCTATTCATTGCTCTTGATCGCACTTCATGTGCTTCGCTTCAAGATCGATCTTATCCACGGGCACATGACAAGAGGTGCGCTCTATGCAGCCTGGGCCGCCCGCCTAACCGGGAGGATCTCGGTTTCAACGGCTCATCTGATGGATTCTTATCTAAGGTTCAACCTCACCGACAAAATTATCGCAGTCTCAAAGGCGGTCAAAGATCAGCTGGTCGATCGCGGAATTTCGGACTCAAAAATCGAAGTGATTTACAACGGCATCTCTTTGCCCCAGGAGGATCAAAACGAACGCGAGGCGGTCCGCGAGGCGTTGGACATCAAGCGCCATGAAACGGCTCTTTGCATGGTCTCTTTCCTTGAGCTCTTCAAGGGACATGATCTGGCTTTTGAAGCATTGCACCGCCTCAATCGACGCGATGTGAAACTGGTCGTCATTGGGCGAACGGAAGGCGTCAACCACTACGAGACTCTCCGAGCATTGGCCGAAAGGCTTGGCCTTCAGGATCAGGTTCTCTTTCTTGGACATCGAGAGGATGTCTATCGACTTCTTTTTGGTATGGATATCTTTTTGATGCCTTCGAGGCGCGAGGCGTTTTCCATGGCCGCTGTTGAGGCAGCAGCCTGCAATCTCCCGGTGATAACGGCAAACGTCGGGGGTATACCGGAAGTCTTTAGCGATCGGTCTAACGCCCTTTTCTTTGAGAATGGTGATGCGGACCAGCTTTACCAGAGTATACGGCGCTTGCTGGATGATGCGGCATTACGGCATCAGCTTGGGTCGAAGGCTCGGCTGAGTGTCAGTAGCCGATTTTCGGCATCCGGCATGGTCGATTCGACGATTGCGCTGTATGAGACCCTGATCGAATCCTCATCACAAACGAAGGTGAAGACCACATGACTACCCCGAATCTCTCCATCCTTCTTTATCACCGCATCGCGGGTGACCGGGAAAAGAAGGCTCATTCCGTTCCTGTGGCTAAGTTCAAATCGCACATGGGCTGGCTTAAGGCCAGTGGTCATGATGTCATCAGTATTGATCGCGCTCGAAGGGCTCTGTTCCATGATGAACCTCTAGAGCGTCGATCCGTGGTGATTACCTTTGATGATGGCTATGCGGATTTTGTCGATCATGCATTCCCGATTCTTCAGGAGTTTTCCTACCCGGCCGTTGTTTATGTCGTGGCAGGCTTGCTGGGTCAACCCGCCCGCTGGTTGGCCGATGGGGATCGGGATGGCGATGAAACCATCATGGATGCTAATGCCTTGCGATTGATTCAGCAGGGCGGGGTGGAGATTGGATCCCATACAAACTCCCATCCCCTGCTGCATCGCCTGTCGCCTGATGAGAGGGTGCTCGAAATCAGGGAGAGTAAATCACAACTGGAAAATGTCCTGGGCCTTGCTGTCGAGAGCTTTGCTTATCCCTATGGCGTCTACAATCCAGAGATTATGCAAGAAGTCATCGATGCAGGATATACGACGGCCGTCACGGTCAATCGTGGTGTTGCCAATCATTCAAACTCGCCGTATGTCTTTTCAAGAAAGGCCATCTCCTGGGGGGATAGCCCCATCGGATTCTTTCACAAGCTCTACCTTGATAACGGATTCAAACGAAGGCCGCAGCAAGGACTGGTCAATGGCCACCACTACTAAAGTTCTGCCTTTTTGTTTAATCTAGTGCCTGACAGAAAACCCCTATTTCCTGAAATCCCTCGACTCCTAGATGGGTCGGTGGGTGATGACGGGATGGCGAGGATGGGATTTAGGCGGTTTAACGAGAACAGATCTCATCAATCCGAGTTTTTGGGCGCTGGAATCTCGATGCGCTGACGCGTGAGGGCCCGGAGGGCTTGGGTTACGCCGCTTTATTGTATGGCCTTCGTCGCGCCCGAGGCTTTGGAGGCATTGCCCTTTTTAGCCTGGTGCGCTGCTTCCTTGATTTGGGTGAGGCTGGTTTTGAGGTCTTTCTTATGCTGACCGACCTGATGCCTCAAGGCCACTTCAGTGTGGGATTCCGCAGCCAGAAGATGCTGCCTTCCCTGCCCCCAAGAGTTCGACAGTTTGCATTCAGTGAGTTCTTCGAAATGCTAAGCCTAAAGTGCTCCCAACGCTTTAGGGCCGCATTGCGCTAAACGGATAATGCCTTCGGCGCCACAGCCGTCCCCGCTCGATCCTTGTAGCGACAACAAGGTCGCTTCAGGTGACTCAAAGATGACTCTACGGGCTTCCGGGAAACCTTGCGGCTCACCGATGGTGAGCCGCCCGGACCTGGCCCTTCTTGGGGGGCATGAACATCATCAAGGTCTCGCCGCTACGCAGCTGACCCTTTGATTTTCAGCATGGAATGAGGCTTGGCTCCTTCGTTGAGCGGCTGGATTAATTAACGACTGATACGTCTGAATCAAGGTGGGGTGAAGCCCCACCACCCCTTTTATGGGCATCTTTGCCAGCTCCACTGAACTAGCCCGATGCTCAATGAAGCCGAAACATGATTTATACCGCACTTTGATCCCTCGGAAGGCGTCTGATCCGAAGAGCACGCCCCAAGCGCTTAATTGGAATGCTCACACGCTTCGAGGGGATTCCTCAGCAGCATTCACGACCGCGGTAATACACGATGGGGTAAGGGGTCAATGGTAGTCGCATACTCAGATCCGGGGCATAAGTTCACATTGCTTAAGGACCGACTGCCAAGCGATGGTATGTCTGGATAACGCCTTGTTGAATTTTACCCAAGCACTTTTATCCACCTCTGAATTCAGCGTTTGATCATAAAAAGCTTGAAAGGCATCCGGTATTTCAATCTTTTGTTCTTGCACCAATTCGTGAATGGCCTCCACTAGCGGGCGAGCTTGTGTGTGAATCAGACTAATGTAGGGCTGTGCCTCGCCAATATAGAATTTCTGAAAGACATTGAAGAGATAGTCTGCTTTGACTGTTTTTCTGCCCATTGGACAGAGTTGCCTTTTCTCTGCCACTGTTTCCAGCAGTTCAGATCCTTGTTGCATGGAGCGGGTCGCCACGACCATCCCCTGCAACAACTGTCCAATCAGCTTTGAAGATTGAAGAATGTAGTATTGGGATTCGAGGATGCTTTGTTCTTTGGGATTCTGATCGGATTGACGCTCAAGACCCTGAGGAGAGATGAAGCGAAGCGCGGTGACAAGTTCCGTCGAAGTAGAACTGGATTGCATAGGCAGCGCTTCCGTGTGAGTACTCAACAGTACCCTGAATTCCGGACTTCCAAATGTTGCATTCCAATAAACGGTGGGAAGAATCGCTGTTTTTCGGTCCGCAATCGATTGCACCTCTGCCAGAAACTTTTTTGGTTCTCTTTCGTTTGATTGCTGTAAGTCTTGAATGCATCTCTTAAGTTGGCGAAGGAAGCGTCTTTCATAAAGAAGGCGGGCCGTCGGTGATTGAAATTTGCCGAGTGAGCTGTTACGAGAGCTCACCTCGCCCACCAGTCCACAGCGGCCAAGCCCTATGTAGGTTGAAAATCCAACCCTAATGTCTTCCACAGGCAGCACCAGATCTCGAGGACGAGGATAGGAAGGCAGAAGGTTAACCGGGTCCATCGGTTTAACCGTTACCTCAGTGACATTGGAGATTCTCTCTAAAAGTTGCGTGAAGACCTCTTCAGGGGAACGAGACTGCCCACATCCTGGAAGGGCTGTGCAAAGGAAAACAACAAAGAAGGGAATCCATTTCATAACCGTTTGATGATCCCAGCATCCAAAGGTTGCAAATGGATGACCCCAAGCTTTTTTGCAAACGGGCATCGGTCAGGCCTGAATGAGGTTCAGCTACTGGGGGGATTTT
>Ga0209084_1000939_pt1 | contig 25916 bp, 37 predicted proteins | sample C_130820_MF_Meta_FD_187309 | JGI IMG/M metagenome (GOLD analysis project Ga0209084, IMG submission 187309) | Freshwater microbial communities from Lake Croche, Canada to study carbon cycling - C_130820_MF_MetaG (SPAdes) (version 2) | ecosystem: Environmental > Aquatic > Freshwater > Lake...
TTAGAGTGATATTTATATATCGGTAAGTATCTTGATTCTAAAAAATCTTCTATTTTAATAGAAGATTTTTTAGTCCCAATAAAGCTAAATGGATTGAATTTCATACTTTATATATTTTATATTTTTTATTGCAATTTACACATTCCAAGATGCCATAATTTGTTCAACAGTTTGTAAATCTGTATTATATTGTGTTTCAATTTGATGTTTTATCATCGCTTGTGTATGCCACATAATATCATTAAATTTGTATGAAAATGTATCACCATGTAATTTCCATCCATCTTTTAATCTCAAATTAACTTTATTATTAAAGTCAAATATGTCATCCAATTTTATCAAAATATATTCCATAAATTATATATTTATTTTAATATTTCATCAATTTTACTTTCTCGGTACATAGCTAAATCCATACAATGTTTATTAAATTCATTTTCATTAGAAAAGAATTTCTTATTTTTAATAACATCTAATATAACATTATACTCATCCCAAAAAATAGGTATACCGTCATTTGTATCATACGAAGTAGTTCTGGTTATATAATAATCATATACTTTTGTATAATCTATATGGGTAGCCCATGTTATTTTTTCTATAAAAATGCATTTACCCCTGTGTATTATCATAATATATTTTTATCAAAATTACGATTTTAAGTTTATTTTAACAAATTAAAAATAAAATAATTCTAATTAAAAATATATATCATATATGAAACAAGAAGTTATAAATATTATTAAATATGCTGGACTTTATTTTAACGAAGTCTTTTTAGAATTTGAGGTTAATGAGTGTATAACTTTTAACTCCATAGAATGGAGAGATCCAGATATATTATTACATGTAATAATGGAAGATATGGATATAGAAATACTATGGGAAGATTTATCCGATAAACAACAAGAATACGTTTTTAAAAAAATTAGATTGTTAGTGCTTAATTAACTATTTAATTAAACCAGTTCTTTTAGCTTCTTTATAAGCTTTAACATCATCAAATGTGACATTACCAGGATTATAATGTGGATGACCTTTTACTAACTTATATGGATCGCCAGATGTAGGTCTTTCTAATGTTTCAAGTTTATCTTGTTTAAGTTTTTCCATCTTAAACTCTACATCTTTTAATAAATAACCAAGATACCACTCAATTCCCTTTTCACCATATATTTTCCAATTAAAATCGAATATAAATTCTTCTTGATTAAAATAAATAGCTAATTGATCTTCTTTAATATAAAAATCGTTATAGAAATTGATATCACCAATATATCCTTCACCATAGATAGTAGTTTTATATCTTTTATTATAGAAAAAGGCAAACTTATCTTTTTCACTTAATATTTTACTATTACCTTTATCTACTGTTGCGGCAAAACCTAGACTTTTAGTAAAGTTTTTATACTTCTTAACTTCTGTTAAAATATGTAAATTAGTTACTATGTTATATTCCATGAATTATATATCATAGAATATTAACCCCCTTGTGCTGGGGTCTGCTCTACTGATTCTTCTGCGGGAGCTTGACCTTGACCCTGTGGCTTAGTTTGAGCTTGTCCTTGTGACTTTGGTTGTCCTTGAGATTGACTTTGTGCTTTAGGTTGTCCTTGAGTTTCTTTACCAGTTTCTATCTTAAATTCTTCTTCATCATTTTCAGTTTTACCTTCGTCTAAATCTACTTTTAATTTAATTAAAAAGTCTGGATTAATTTCTTCTGGATTATAGCTTTTATCTAATAGTCTATCAACTAAATCTAAACCACCATTTGACTCACTAGCATATTTTTTGAATTGAACGTGAACCTTTTTAATATCACTTGTTTTATAATCTTCATCAGGATTTGGATTAATAGCATCTTTTAAATCAACAGTGAAAATTAAATCATATACGGTATTATTATCGTCAGTAAATCTATATTTTAATGTAGTAGAAGTAGGTGAATATTTATCAATTTTTGGGTCATTAGCTAATTGTAAATTAGCATTTTTAAAATCTTGTAATTTCTTAACCTTTTCCTCATCGAATACTGGGTCAATTCTGTTTTTAATTCCTCTTAAAACTTGATCCATATAATCTTCTTGAGAATTACCTTCTAAAATTATATACTCACGATATTTTTGTATTTTCATAAGATATATATTAAATTATTGCTTATATTTTTTAACACTTTTGCATTTTGCTTTTTTGCAAAAAAATCGTATATTTGTAAAAATTAGAAATAATGAGTGTAAATTTTGGTTATTGCTGTATCTCCATGGGGATAAATGAAGGTGTTAAAAAGAAAGACGAAATAACAGTCAATAGAGGTATGGTTAAGAAAACATTTGAAGCAAAAGGTTTGCCTTATGCTTCAGAATTAGCTATTTTAAACTTACAAGACTGCTTGCGTGTTCTTAAATATAACCTTAGAAAAGACATTTTAGTTTATCGTATGAGTTCGGATATGTTCCCGTGGTTCACTCATTATGACTTAACTTCTCTTCCAAACTTTAATAAAATTAAATCTCTTTTAAAACAAATTGGTGATTTTGTTTTAGAAAATAAAATGAGAATCGGATTTCATCCCGGTCCTTATGTGGTGCTGGCTTCCGAGAATACAGACGTGGTGACTAAGTCTATTGATGAATTAGATAAGCATTCTCAAATGTTAGACTTGATGGGTTTGCCAGCGAATAATTATTATTCAATTAATATACATCTTAATACAACAAAGCCAACATTAGAAGCTTCGGCTGAACGTTTTTGTAACAAATTTGAGTTACTATCCGAAACTACTAAAAAACGCTTAACTGTTGAAAATGATGATAAATTAGCACAATTTACTATACAAGATTTGTATAATTTAGTGCATAAAAAAATAGGCATTCCAATTATAGCTGATTCATTACACTTTGCCTGTCATACAGGCGGATATACATGGGAAGAATCTTTCAAGTTAGCTATAACAACTTGGGGTGATATAAAACCACTTTGTCATCATTCTTCTTCAAAAAAACTGCATGAGGATCCAACAACAACAATTCAAACACACACCGACTTTTTATATGAGCCATTTGAAAACTTCGGCATTGATGTTGATGTAGAATTAGAATGTAAAATGAAAGATGTGGCATTATTTAAATACAAAAAAGATTATTTATGAGAGCAGTGTTGCCAACAAAAAACACCGAAGATTTAGTAGTAATAAATGAGGAAGACATCATTTTTACAGAAGAGCAATTAACAAAACTTGAAGAATTGCGTAGAAAAAGTGGCACTACTGGTGCTGTTAAGTTAAAAGAATTTCCACGCAAAAAGAAAAAAGTTCATGTAGAAAAAGAAGATTCTGATGAAACAAAAGCACAATGGAGTAGCCAAAATCTTAAAGTAGGTATGCCTGTTACAGTAACAGAAGAAAAACATACTTTTATAGGATTTGTAATTGCTGTTGATAGGACAATCAGTTATTATCCAAAGTTTGATATCCAAACTTACGCTGGTAATCTAAAAGATGTTGATCATAGGAATGTTTCTTATCGTAAGATACAAGACTATTCTAATGTATCAATACCAGAAGAACTAAAAACTAAAACTACACAGCACCTTTTACATATGTTAAAGTGTTCAAGAATTGCTGAAGATAATGGAACATATAATTACCGTGAACCAGGTGAAAAATGGCCCGACCATATATTCACTTTTGAAATAAAAGCTGAATTAGCAAATCGTCCTCATATTCCTACAAAAGCTGAACGAAAAGCTATTATTAATAATGGCAAACGAAACAAGCAAGCAGAGAAATATAGAGAAAAAATGAAAAAAATAAAAAAGGCTAAGAATTAATTCTTAGCTTTTTTTATTTATCTACCCTGTCCAACGTATGCTTTCTTTTTTCTTGAGTATTTATTAAAAGATTTTTTTGCTTTACCTCTTTTTTTTTGTCCCAAAAGAGATCTTTTTAGTGTCGCCTGAACTTGTTGTTTTTGCCATTTTATTTTTATTTTTATATATTTGACATAAAAAAAGCCTTGCTATTAGCAAGGCTTTTTTATTATTAATAAACTAATTAAGCTACTTTTTGAACGATTTCAAAAGTGCATTCAACCGGTGTTGGTCTACCAAAGATTTTAACAGCTACTTTCAACTTAGAGTTTTCTGGATCAACTGATTCAACAGTGCCTTCGAAGTCAATAAATGGACCGTCCAGTATTTTAACAAGTTCACCAGGAACATACAAATCTTCTGATACTGGTTTTTGTAGTTCAGCATCTTCGTTGAGCATCCTTAAAACTTCGTCACTTCTCAAACGAACTGGGTATTCTCTACCATCTTTATCTTTATTAGTTAAGACTTTTGTAGCACCAGTAGTAGCACGGACTATGTTAATAAGTTCGGCAATGTTTTTAGTTTCGACATACATATAGCCGTTGCATTTTGGTTTATCTTTAAAAACCTTCTTGCCTTTCTTAACAGAAAAAGTTCGTTCCATAGGAATTACAATCTTAAGATCGCTTTTATTGCGGCTCATTTCAAGTTCGATTCTTTCCTTTACTTTGTTTTCATAATTGTTTTGCACCTTTACGGTATACCAATTAGTTTCGATTTTTGGTTTTTCTTGTGTCATATATGTATTTTTGGTTTTTAATTTAATATATTATCTATTTGAATATCTCTGTTAATAATTTTATAAAAAGGATATTCTTGAACTTTATTTATTAAAGCATTTGCCGTTTTTATTTCTTCTTTTTTTGCTTCAATAACGTCATCCAGAAACTTCCAAGCTCTATTTAATACCGTTTCTTTATTAAATTCTAAATCTTTATCAGTTGCAATAGCTGTTATATAACCAGTAGCTGCTTCTTTACTTAGTTCAATGGTAATATGCTTACCATTTGAAAATATAGTATATCTATCATACTCACCTTTGGTGATTTCAGTAATAGTTAGACTATTTTTATACTCCCAATGACCAAATCCGATGCTTATTAAGTAATACATTATTTATCTTGTTCGCTTAATGACTTCATATATTTAAGTTCTTCCTTAATTTCATCCAAATGATATGTTATTAACAAATCTAATTCAGCATCTTTTAATTCAAACTTTTGTTGCAAAGATACTAAATCTTTCGCACTAAACAAAGCTTTTTCTGCTTTTTTTTCTGATTTTGACCAGAACCACTTCGGATAAGGTTTCTTACTTAAGAAAGCATAAATTAGGTTCATACCTGCAATTTCGTCTAATAATTTATCATTTAAAAGTTGAGCTTGTTCAGGATATTTTTTACTCATATAACGGTTAAATATAAAAAAGTATTTCTTTTTCATTTCATCTGTCACATAAATCCAATGAGCTGGTGTTCTAAATATACAATTAGACACAGCTAATATATTATCTTCTATCTTAGGATTTGGAGTCTCGTCTTGTAAAATAAATGTAGTTTTATTTTCAATAGGTTTAACAGGACCAAAAATGTCGTTTTTTATCATACTTATTTTAGTGTTAAGATTAAAGAAGTTTATAAGAATCTAACCCACCTATTACATTAGTAGTTATGAATCCAGCATCTTCAAGCATTAAACACGCCTGAACACTGCGTTTACCGGATTTGCAATAAACTATTATTTCTTGATTTTTATATTCCTCAATTTCGTCTAAATCCATAAGCATTATTTTACTTAATGGAATTAAAGTGCCGCCTATATTATATTCTTTATATTCATTTAATTCACGGACATCTATATGCATTATAGGTTCTTTGTTATCTATTTTTTCTTTTAGTTCTGTTGTTGTGATGTTTTTCATATAAATTGTATAATAAAAAAATCGTAAGTTTTTTGACTTACGATTTTTAAATTACTTCTTATCTTTTTTATCCTTTTCATCCATTGACTTACTTCTTTGAGCATCATCAAAGCCAAGTTTTTCCGCACTTTCAGCCACATATTCAGTATAAGCAATAGATTTATCTAAATTTTCCGCCACATATTCAGCATATCTAGATTTAGCATTTCTATAGCCACCTATATTAGCACTCATAGCCATAAATGTATTACCTACACCATCTGCTGATGCTGCCCAACTCATACTATTACTAGCTTTAACACCGATTGCTGCGCCAGCCATAACTGCATCTTGGTTTGCACCTAAGTAAAGGAACTTCCATTTGTTTTCATTTTCTAATGTTTCAATCATTTTCTTAATTGCCTCGCCTTTAAATTCTCTTGAAGCGTTTTCATAACCGTCAGTAATAATTACAAATACTACATCTCTATCTGTTTTTAATTCGTTAATTGTTTTACCAATTGCATCATATAAAGCGGTAGAGCCTCTTGTTATAAATGTTTCACCGTTTACTAGTTCAGCTACATCTTTAATTGGCATTGATTGGTAATTCATTTCATACCTGTCATCGAATTGCACAAGAGTCATAAAAGCTTCACCTTCTGCGTTCTTTTGTTCATTTAAGAAAGTATTAAAACCTTCTACTGTTGATTTAGCGATTGAAGCCATTGAACCGCTTCTGTCTAATACTACAATAATTTCCGTTTGTTTAATTTGTTCGTTTTCCATTTTTATTTTATTTTATTTTTTATATTTCATATAGTAAATATGCTTTTGTCCATAGTTCCCATTTGAATTCAAAGTCTTCTAGTTTCTTTTTTTCCATAACAATAACAGACTCTAATGCATTTTCTATGAACTTTGTGTTAGAAAGTTTGTTTTTTGTTATTTCTAAACCTTTTTTAGACTGAGTTAAACTTGTTAGTATAAAGTCTTCATATTTAGGTATTATTTTGGAGCATTTTATAATAAACATCTGATCTCCAATTACATATGGATATAAACTCGGCATATACTCCATACGCCAAATGCCGTCATCTAAATAATAATCCGCAATATCTACCTTTAGATATCTAGTAGCAAGATGTAAATTATGTTCTATTATAAAATGGTTAGTGTAGAAGTTATAGATAAGTTCTATTTTGGTAGAAAACTTACTTTCAAAATTCCGTAATTCCGTAGTTATATCTTGTAGTAATTTACCATACTTTAAGATCATATCATTATTATACATATATTAATTATCCACAAATAATGTTTGTGTATTTTTTGTTTTTATATCAAATGTAAAGAAATTTGATAATTTCATATTTTCGCCAGTATATACACCAGCAGCTCTAATAGAGAAATATATTCCTTTTTTATCTAAAATATCAGATGGATATTTATAATCATACTCATAGTCATCAAATAAGATAGTATCTATGGCGTTTTCTCTATTTACCGCTTTTAATATGCTAATTAATTCTAATTCGTCTTTTATAATTTCTTTTACTATATTCCCATTATGAGTAGATAGAATTCTTATCTCACCAAATATTCTATCATCTTCTATCCATAATTTATTTATAGTATGTGATATATCTTTTAACGATGTATCAAATCCACCCGAAGGATCTAATTCACCATAAATTCCACCCATATTATTTACTCTACTATTAAAATTACTAAATATAATTTTAACATTTTCCTCTGACCATTCTTTTAGTTTTAATAAATCAACATTTATTATCATTTTTAAAATTGAATTTTATTATCGCTTAAAACAGCCATTATTCTATTATAAACATTTTTGGTATCGTGACTATTGTATTTTTCTTTCTCATTTAATATAAGTTGAATAGCCTTTTCCGTATCTATTTTTTCCGTACACTTATCAATATAATTTTCCAATTTAATATTTAAATTGAAATTAGCATTTAAATCATCAATTAAATTTTGGTTTAAATTTAACCTATAACATGTTAAATTGCCTTTATCAATAACAAAAGCAATAGTTTTTGGACAAAAAGTGCCTTCTTCAAGAAGTTCTGTATGTATTATTTTCATTAATTAAATTTTTCTTTCATTTTTTCTACTATATCCGAAGGTATATTAGATAACCTTAAATCAACCAAGCTTTTATTTAAATTGATGTTTTTTATTATATCATCAGTATAAATAGAATTAACCTTTCTTTTTTCTAATACTAAATCTGCTATATTTGATACTAAATCTGGATCTTCCAATATAGGCTCACCAAACTCAGACACATATTTCTCTACAATAGACTCCGCACCAGCAGAGCCTATACCACGTTTTTTACCACCAGCGCCATAAGTGACCCAAACTGAGTCGATGTTATCAGAAGTATCACCGCTTATCATTTTAACTAATAAGCTTTGTATAGGATTAATTTCAACTACTTCATGTTTTTCAATAAAGGATGTTAATAAATTAAAAAACATAGAATTATTATTAAGACAAAAGATGTCGTTATTATTTTGTTTTTTCAATTTATTAAGAAATATGTTGAAATTATTAGGCATAAACAATTTTGTTTTGTTAAAAATTTCATTAGTCATTATATTAATGTAATCATCATTAATATCATACCTTAATAATTGCTTAATATCATAGTCATTTGATACTATTATATTACTAGTGCCTTCTTTATTAGAAGTTTGCACTATATAAGAAATTATGTCATCTCCTTCTATTCTTGGTATTTCCACTACTTTAAATCCCTTATTTCCAATTTCATTTTTAAATTCATTATACGTTGTATAAACAAAATCCCAATCAATGTCTGTGTCTCTCTTTCTAGAGCCTTTATATTTTTCATAAATATCTTTCCTCCATGATTTTTCTTTTGAGTCTGAAGCAAGATATACCTTCAAAAATGGAAACCAAGCTTTATAACTAGTGATACTTGTTTCTAAAGCTTTGTATAGATTACCATATAAAACATTTGATTTTGATAATGGAAAAACCAATTTATTTAATATATAGTTTAGGTCGATTATAAGATTAACTTTAATATTCATAGTAGATTATATCTTAAATTAATTGAAAGTTTATGAAGAAATTAACAACGCAAGAATTTATAGAAAAAGCAAAAAATATTCATGGTGATAAATTTGATTATAATAAAGTAGATTATACAAAAAGTAGAGAGAAAATAATAATAATTTGCAAAAAACATGGCGAATTTCTACAGGCGCCAAATGATCATTTAAAGGGAAATGGTTGCTATAATTGTGCTAAAAATAAAAAATCTAATACAGAAAATTTTAAAAATAAAGCATGTAAAATACATAATGGTATATATGATTATACAAATGTAGTATATTCTGGTTGGAATAATAAAATAGATATTATTTGTTATATACATGGTAAATTTCAACAAACACCTAGTAATCATTTAAAAGGTAAAGGTTGCCATAAGTGCAGCGGTAATAAAAAACTAACAAATCAAGAATTTATAGATAAAGCAACCAACAAGCATAATAATTTATATGAATATTTCTTGGTAAATTATATTAACACCGAAACTTACATCAAAATAATATGCAAAAAACATGGTATTTTTATACAAAAACCATATAATCATTTATTAGGTAAAGGTTGTCCGATATGTAAATTCTCAAAAGGAGAATTAAAAATTTTAAATTTTTTAAATAAAAAACAAATTAAAAATATACCACAAAAAACTTTTGAAGGTTGTAGATTTAAATCAAATTTAGAATTTGATTTTTATTTACCTGAATATAATACATGTATAGAATATGACGGTGAACAGCATTATGAAGCAAATAATTTTTTTGGATTAAAATCTTTCGAATTAACAAAATTAAGAGATGAAATAAAAGATGAATATTGTAAAAATAACAATATTACCTTAATTAGAATACCTTATTTTGATTTTAAAAATGTTGAGAATATTTTAGAAGATAAATTATTTAAATTAAAAAATATATAAATTATGAAATACATAAAATTATTTGAAGATATAACTTATACTCCTGAAAAATTGGAATATTTTGTTAAAGAATATGAAGAAATCCGTGATAATGCAAAGGCATTTGTTGAAAAACATGCTACTAACATTTTATCTACCTCTATTAAAGACGTGTATTTGGATTTAGAATCATATAAAACCTTAATGAAAAAGTTAGAACAAACAAGGGAAATAATAGAAAAGGTAGAAGAAAAAATTGAAAATTTAGTTGATACTTATCCAGTATTACCATCTGAAAGACCAGAAGGAACACATGATTTAATTAGTAAATTGGAATATAAGATAAAGCGTGATTTAAGTTATTACCAAATAGAACTATATGAATTAGTAGAAATAGTTGATAGATTTATTTATATAGCGGAACATCAAAAAAATAATGAAATAATTTCCAGCAAATTAAAATAATATATACATTATGAATAATAAAAAAGTAAAACCAAATAGACCAACCGAAACTAATATGAGCGGTGAAGATTTTTTATCAGATATGCCAAAGAAATCAGCGGCTAAGAGAAAAAAAATTGTTAGTAAAAATATAGACGGTGAAAAATTTCTTTCTACAAAAGAAAAGAAAATTAAATCATTTGAAGCTTTTTCCGTTCCACAAAGACCAGAACAAGGTGATAAATATCAACAATTAGATACAGAAGATCATTCTGCAAATCCTGGAACAGATATTCCTACGCAAGAGCCTATATCTCGTCCAAAAAATGGCGATACATATCAAAATTTACAAGATAAAAAAGTTGCCAATAAAGCTACTAATAAAATTAAAAATGCAAGACCAGAACAGGGTAATAAATATCAAAAATTATCTACTGGTAAAATGAAATCTTTTGAATCATTTATTAATGAAGAATATATGGACGAAATGAATGATATGGATGATGAAACTTATTTTGCTGATAAGATAGCCAATAGAGTTCCAGCAGTAGGAGGAAATACTTACATAGAAGTTAGTGATGGTATAATTAAATTAACAACAGATAAAGAGTCGGCTATGCATTTTGAAACACATGAAGAGGCAAGCGAATTCGCACAAAATTTCCAAATTTTCGATTACGAATTAGAGGATGTTGAAATATATGGTGATAATTTTGTAGTTATTAAATCAAATAATATAGATGACGCTATTAATCCAGCAGAGGAAAATGATCGTGAAGATAGAATTGAGGACTTACTTGGAAAAGAGTGGGATCCAACAATTGACACAGATTATCTAAACAATACAGAAAATTAAAAATGAAAATTAAATCATTTAATTTGTTTATTAATGAAGAATATATAGATACGGAAGGAAATCATCTTTATGATGTTATAAATGTGACAGATGAAACCGCTGAAGTAATAATATATAATGCAGGAAAAAAATTTGATGTAAAATATATATTAAATATAACCTGGCAACACGAACCTGAAGAACCAGCTAGTCGTGATTATCCTGGATATCCTGCTTCGGTAGAGATAATAATTCTTGGCGGTAAAAAAACATTAATTGATGCTAACGGATTTCCATTTTCCCCAAATACTAGAATAACAGAAGATGAAATAAATGTGTTATTCAATATACCAAAATTAATGGCTGAAATAACGGCTGATTATGGAAGATATATGGAAGAACAATAAAAAAGCGGCTAATAGCCGCTTTTTTTATTGTAGTTTTAATAATTGTTCTTTTCTTAAATCAGTATCTTTACCAAACCATGTATTTAAACTTTTTTTTGATTCATCATCATTTAATATAGATATTAACCTTGGTTTCAATATAATATCTTCATATTCATCATTTGATAATGCTGCTAACCCTTTTTTATATTTTATAATCCACTCTTTAGTGTTAGCTGTGCTTAACCATTTATCATATTCTTCTTGATTATAAAAATTAATTTTCTTTTTATTTTTTATATTTTGACTTACCACTATTGGAGTTTCTACTCTATAAACCATTAAATTATCAAATAATTCGGGCCAGTATTTATACAAAAAGTTAATTAATAACGCATTTATACTATATCCATCATAATCAGCATCGCAATACATTAATATCTTACCATATCTTAATTTATCAAGTTCAGCTTCTTCACCTAGTCTTAGACCCATAGCAGCCATTAAATCAACTACTTCTTTATAATTATATTCTCCATTTGGTTTTTTAGATAGTAATTTACTTGTAGGTATATCTGATACATTTACAAACTTACCTCTTAAACAGAAAGCTCCTTGTGTCTTATCATTTCTATAATCTCTAAATGGTGAGGAAGCGGAATCTCCTTCAAATAAAGCTAAACTGCATTTAGTTCTATCTTTACCATCACCTTTTGCGTCTATTAGTTTAGCTACTTTTAATTTACCAAGATTTTTATTGACTTCTCTTGCTAATTTATTTTCTTCGGCATTTTGTTTTTGATCATACCAATCTAATATAGATTCAACAATAGAAGATTTAAATATCCTTTTAATATAAGCATCTGTATATTTAAAATCTTTTGTAATTTCAGCCGTTATTTTAGTAGTTAAAATTTCTTTGGTTTGTGTTTCAAAAATAGGATTAGCTACTTTACAACATACAAATACCATGAACTTTGATTTAATTTCTGGAAGTGTTAAATTACATCCTTTTATCTTTTTATATAAATAAGTCTTAATTTCACCAGCAATCATATTGCTAATATAGGTGACATGTGTTCCACCATTATTAGTAGCTATACCATTAACTAATGATACTTGTGTATTTTTACCGTTAGTAATAGCTATTTCCCAATTCTCATTTAGTTTAGTATAAAATACTTCTTCGGCACCAAAAAGATTAACATAATCTTCAAACTTTTTTACTCCTAATTTTTCACCATTAAACCAAACATCTACTTTTGGATTGTATGCTGCAATGTCGGCTGCTCTTTTATTTAAAATACTTATTATATTATCGTCATTTTCAGTCATTTCAAATCTGGTAAAATCTGGATAATAAGTGATTTTTGTAAAAGATTTTTTAGAAGTTGTAATTTTTGGTTTATCTAAAACTAATAAATTATCTTGAAATTCCTGATAGTATTTCTTTTTACCATCACATGTTTCAACTATAAATTTATGTGAAAATATAGCACAAAGTTTAGCGCCATAACCATTTCTTCCACCGACAAATCTATCTTCTGTATCATCATAATTTTCAGATGTTAAAAGATGTCCGAATATAAGTTCAGGTATATAAACTTTTTCTTTTTCGTGTAAGAGAATAGGAATACCTGGTCCGTCATTTTCAACCGATATAAAATCTTTATCAACGGTTATTTTTATGTGTGAAACTTTACCTGTTCTAATTGAGTGATCCGAAGCGTTTGTTAATATCTCATCGAATATTTTAATATAACCTGGATTATAGATGCCAGATTTAAATTCTATGTTAGAGGTTTCTTTATTGAAAGCCCAATAATCACGTTCTTCATTGTGTATTGAACCGACATATGTATCTGGACGGAGAAGGATTTGTTCTCGGTGTGTTAATTTAACGTATTTTGATTCGATTGCCATATCATGCCTTAATTTTTATTTATTGCTATTCAATAAACTAAGCTGCTTATTATAAAATAACAGAATAGTTTATATATTTATATTCTAAAAATGATAAATAGTTTAATTTAAAGAATTGGTTGATATTTTTTAATATATATTGTATGTTAGATTTGGATTGGTATATTAAACCTTGTATTGATTTTGAATACCAAAATTATATCCTTTTAGATTATCTATCTAAAATAGATTCAGCTTTTGCTATTCACCAACTTTCACCTTATCTTTTATATACCGAAAAATTAATTGGAGAATTAGAAATATTTAGGATGAATATAAAATTATTTGAAAAAGAAATTAAAAGAGATATAATAGGATTTTCTTTTAAAAGTGGTATAATTTATTCTGAAATAAAAACTCCTGATAAACTAAAAGAGGTTATAGAAATTGTTGAATTTTCTAAACCTCTTTTAGATGGTAAATTAAAATTAGGATATAAATTATTTGATAAATATCCTCAATTACTTTATTGATTACATATTTTCTTGTTTCCATTTAAGCATATTTGACGGAAGAGGTTCTGGAACCTGATAGTTATGATCATTTTCTATACAATATCTCTTTTCTTCATCCGTTAATATATCAAATAGAAAATCTGCTACTCTTTGTTGATGACCGTATAATACTTCTAAAAATATTTTTCTTTTCTTTTTATCCCAAGTTTTAAATACTTTATCAATAACACCTTTTTTCCACGCATTTTCCCAGGCATAAACCCACATTTTGGCATATTCTATTCTTGAAAGGATTTTTTCTTTCTCTTCTGGATTATATACATTTATATAATATTCAAATTTATTTTTTTCCTTTTGAAAATAATAAAATATTTTATAATAAGTCATATTACCAGGATCTAAATGAAAATCATATCTATTATAAATTTTAAAATATGGTTTAGTTTCATCAAGTCTATTATCATGACTACGCCCATTTATTGTTTCTTTAATGAAAAAAGGCTTGCCTATATATTTTGATAAATATAAGTTTTTAAGTTTATTTGACAATAATCCAAAAGACTTATCAGAAACATTAAATCCTTTTAATAAAGCCATTTCTTTTAAGTCATCGTCTAAATTATCAAACTGAGATTGAGTATATGGACCTTTTTTTCTTTCTATTGCTATTTTTTTCAATTTAGAAGATAAATTATTAAAAGCAATATCAGTTAATTTATAAATTTCTCCTTCTATTAAATATTTTTCCTTATAATTATCATAACTTGAATCTAATGAAAATAACAATTCTTCTTCTTTTGGGAGAAGTCTAGTATTATTTTCTAAATTGAGTTCTTGTAATTCACGTGCCTTTTTATACAATTCAATATACTCAGATATACGTGGATCATCAGCCTTTTGATCTCTTGTTATAGCCAATTGTGCATCTTGTGATTCCGCATAAGTTAATTTCAATTCTCCCATAGCATTATAAATTTGGTTTAATTCTATGATATTATCGAAATTTCCGATTTTTTGAATTAATCTTTGTATTTGTATATTTTTTGTTTGTGCCAGCTTTTTCTTTTCTTCCTCTTCTTTTTTTCTTGCTCTTTCTTCTTCCTCTATTTTTTTAGTATTTGATGAACTATAACTATATGTATTATACCATTCTTGAACTTCCTCGTCAATATCTCCAAATTCGCTTCTCATCTTATAATATTGTAACTTAACATTATTATCTAAAAATTCAAATTGTTTTTTTGTTAAAATATTATTTTTAGAAAGCACATTTTTTATGTATATATTTTTAGATTTTATAGGATACCATTCAAATTGTTTATCAGTTAATATTTCTGCATTTTCTATAAAATCTTTTCTTGGATCATTTTCTTTTTCAATTTTAGATAATGTATTACACCAAAAAAATTGCTCATCTGTTAATTCAGTTGCATACTTTGATATAAACCTTATTTTATGTTCCTTTGATAATTTATCAAATTCTTCATTAGTCAATTCATCTTCAAAATTTTTATATCTATCTTCTAAATTATATTCTAGTTTAATTTTATTAAACTTTCTATATAAACTATCACCGTTTCTTTTAAAAATTTTTCCCCAAAAATCTAAAAATTCGTCAGGTGTCATATTTCCTATCTTTTTATATTTTTGATTTTTTTCATTTTTGAAAAATCCATTATTTTCTAAATAAGTAAAGAATTTTTTATTATAATCTTGCCATTCATTATATTTTGCGAATTCTTTTTTCCATTTTTCAACATCAAAATCTTTCATTAATTTAAGAATAATTCCTATAAAATTTATATTATTATCATATACAATACTATTATGTATATGATTAGAACCTTCTTCTTCTCCTGAATAATATACTAAATGTTTTAAAACTTTAAAATAATCTCCGATTATATTTCCATGTGGTCCTTTGGAAGTTTTAAACTTATTATTTCCCATAAAAGCTTTAAATGCGCTATTTATATCAACCGTTGAAATTAATCCATTTTTTTTAACACTCGTAGCCCATCTAAAAGCATGAAAAAGTTCGTGATATATTACTTCATACTTTCTTTTCTTTGAATTAGCATTAATATTTATAACAGCATAAGGTAATTTAGATCCTTTTTTATTGGTAACTTCAACACTATCACTTGGTGAAAAAGATCCATCTTGTTCTCTTTCATTGAAAAAATCTGTTTTTTTCTTTTCATCTCTGATTATTATACCTGCAACTGGAAAATCTATATCATTTATTGGAAATTCAATTTCATCGAATCCAAATAAAATTCCTCCTGTAATAGACTTAGATATATTAGGTCCGCCAGTATATGCTTTAATTCCACTTGATTTATTTTCTTTTGAATATAGTTTTTCCAAAATTTCTCTTGCATATTTCTCCAACATTGGACGAATCTTCATAGTATAACCTTCAAATAGGTAATCTTCAAATAATTTAAAGTTTTTTAAATATTTCATAATGTATATATTAAAATTATATTAATCTTTTTTAGCAGTGCTTTTTTTCGGTAAATGTTTAATCCAATCTAATTTGTTATTTTTAACTAACCAATCATATACTTCTTGATGCCAACTTCTCATAGTTTCTATACTTTTAGATTTATCAATTACTTTTTTAACCTCTTCTTCCGTAGGCTCAGGTTTTGGCTTTCTTGTAAAGTCTTGTGGATATTTACCACTTTCTACGCCAGTATCAATAGGAAGTTCTTTTTTAGCTTGTTTTATAGCATATTGTTTTGTAGAAGATTCATAATCTTCAAATAATCTTAAGTATCTCATATTTCTATATATTTATTATTCAAAAACAAAAACATAATTTTCTTATATAACGTATATGGAAACAACAATTACCAATTTTTTACAAAATCAATATAAAGAGTATTCGATATATACCATTGAAAATCGCGCCATTCCCGGAATTGACGGTCTAAAACCAGTCCAAAGGAAAATAATATATGTGGCTAATAATATATGGAAAACTGGCAACGAAAAGTCACTCAAGGTTTTCCAATTGGCTGGTATAGTGGCATCAGAAGCATACTACCATCATGGCAACGCTTCGGCTGAAAACGCTATTATAAACATGGCACAATCATTTAAAAATTCTCTACCTCTTTTAGAAGAAGATGGACAGTTTGGCTCATTACGTTCACCTGAACCGGGTGCTGCAAGATATATTGGAACTAAATTATCTAAAAATTTCCGCTTACTTTATAAAGATTTTGAATTAGTAGAAAACAAAGAAGAAGAAGGCGAAATAATCGAACCAAAGTTTTTCTTACCAATTATACCAACCGTTCTATTAAATGGCTCACAAGGTATTGCAGTAGGTTTCTCTTCTAACATATTAAATAGAAATCCAAATGATTTAATTGAAGCATGTGCTTATCTTCTAAAGGGTAGAACAATTAGCACAATTAAACCGTTTATTAAAGATTTTAAAGGAGACTTTATAAATGACCCGGAAAATAATAAGAGATGGATTATAAGAGGTAAATTAGAAGTTAAAAATACAACTACAGTTAAAATAAATGAACTTGCACCTTCAATGACATATGAAAAATATGAGGAAATATTGGATGAGCTAATTGAAAAAAAGAAAATTGTAAGTTATGATAATAATTGTAAGAATAATATTGATTATACCATTAAGTTTACAAGAGAAGATTTAGCCAATTTAGATGAAGATAAATTATTTAAATTACTTAAATTAGAAGAAGCTAATACCGAAATATTTACAACATTAGACGAAAATGGTAAAATAAAATTATTTGAAACCGATAAAGAAATAATTGAATACTTTACTGAATTTAGATTAGGTTATTATTTTAAGCGTAAAGAATATATGCTTAATAAATTGAAATATGACTTGAAACTCTTGTTGAACAGAGGAAAATTTATCCGTGCCATATTAGAAAATAAATTAGATATTAAAAATAAATCTAAAGAAGAATTAGTAAAATCAATTACCGATATGAATTTAGATTTAATTGACGATTCCTATGACTATCTTTTAAGAATGCCTCTATGGAGCTTAACCAAAGAACTATTTGAAAAGTTAAAAAATGACTTTTCTTCTAAAAAAGAAGAGGTAATAACTTTGGAAAAAGTTGACCCAAAAGATATGTATTTAGATGACTTAAAAGAATTAAAGCAAAAAATTAATAAAAAATAATTTTGTTTATTCGATTTCTTTTCGTATCTTTGTGTTTCAAATAAACGTATGAAAACACTAATAATTTTAGACAAAGCAGGCACAATTGGATTGAAATATACAATTGTAGAAGGTGATAAATCAAACTATAATGGTTTAGTTTTAAATAATGAAACTGAAATTGAGATGGAATGTATCAACTTTTTAACCGAAGGTGTTAAAAACAACCAAATTGAGTTTGTTGATAGTCTTAACTTCCTTCCTACAAAAGAATGGGATAAAGCAGTATCAATTGTTTATTATGAACCAATACCTCTTAAAAACTTAATTTAATGAAACAAATAATTAATTTCGGCACATTTGTCGAAGCAGCAAATAAATTAGACATACGTTTCGGTATTATTACTGAAGTTGAACGTATACCAAAAAACAAAAAGATGATTAAATTAGTCGCTAATTTTGGCGGTGATGTTAATAAAACTGTTGTTTCTAACATAGGTGGAAAAGTAGAAGAAATAAACATATTAGTTGGTAAATCATTTCCGTTCATTTTGAACTTGGAACCTGCTGAAAGAAATGGTATTATGTCAGAAGCAATGATACTTATAGATACACTTACACCAGAAGCTGGTTATGAGTTATTGCCATTTATAGAAATCAAAAAAGAAGAAAATGTATAATCCAGAAAATCTAGTAATTACCGAAGAACTTCAAAAGAAATTTGAAGTAGAAGCTGATGCTTTTATTGATAAAATGATTGCTGAGAAGTTTGCCGGAGCACCAGTTCCAAAAGAACTCGAATTTTTCCGTGACGGTTATATAACAGCTCTCGGTAATACCTATTTGAAGAACAAAGGCGTTCCTTCTATTCCTTACCCAGTTTCTCTATCTACCGTTGATATGGTTTGTATTTCTTCAACATCGGAAGGTGTTAAAGTTATGCTTGGTAGAAAACCAGGACAAGCAAATTGGCAGTTCCCAGGTGGCTTCCGCGATCCTTCGGAAACATCAAGATTTGCAGCTGCAAGGGAATTAAATGAAGAAGCTAATTTAGTAATTGATTCATCTAATTTAGAATTGATGGGTGAATTATTTGTTGATGATATTCGTTATCGCAACTCACCACATAAAATAACAACTTCTGTTTTTCTTTATGGTATGCCAGAAGAAGAAATGACACTTGCGTCACCAGGTGACGACTTAGGTGAAATTAAGTGGTTTTCATTAAAAGAACTTTGTGAAGATACTTCAGTTATAAGAGATATACATCTTCCTATATTTGAAATGTTGAACCGCACCCTTTTTGGTGACGAAGCCGTATGGGGTTAACCTTTAAGCACAATGTTAAAAAAAGTTAAAGTGAAAACTTTAACTTTTTTTTTTGCAAAAGTTTTGTTAAATCAACTTTTTTGCTTACATTTGTGTTATGAACATTGAAACAATAAAAGCAAGCGTTGATAGGAAAATTGATAGATATCTCAAAGATGAGGATTTAACATTTCCGGAAATAACCGAAAGATTAGAAGCTACGATTGATAATTTTACCAAATTATTAAATGCTGATGCTAACTCCGAAGCAAGAAAATATATGTTAAGCAAATACATTTCTTTCTCTAAAAAAAGGATAAATGACATTGATTTCGGAATGAATAGTATTGCTGGTAATGAATTTTTTGCTGGTATAACAGATGCAGATTTGATTAAACTAATCCGCTTAAAAGATAAAGTCTCACAAGACGTATTAGAAGGAGAATTTAATTAATTAAAAATAATTTGAAAAATAAAAAAGATGAGGATATGCTGGTGTAAGCTAGAGGAACCTCGGAGCTGAGAAACCAAATTTGGGAGATAGTAAATATCGTTTGCACCAAAGAGTCAGCAACCTAAACAGAATTAGCATATCGGTTTTGCTATAATATTCGGGTTAGGGCAGCCTTAAACGGCAACTATAAAAAATAGTTAGATAAATATATCCATAAAACAGAACTCCGGGTACGATCACTTTAATTTTTCAAATTATTTCCATTTTTATTAGAATAATTAATAGCACATTTTGGTTTACAGTAACTTAAATTTGTGTAGAATTTAACTTCTATTATATTTTATAATATAATAATAAACTAAATCATGGAAAAAGAATTATTTTTGAAAGCATTACAAACATTATTTTATTCTTGGGGTGGTGATACACCACCCGAAGCTTATTGGGCGGCAAACGAATTTTTGAATTACTTTTACAAAGTAAATAATATTAAACCAGTTATCTTCTTTGAAGAGCCGGATTCACTACCACCTAATTATAGTAATGCAGACAACTATGATGAAGTTATTGAAAAAATAAAACAATTATAATATGGCTTGGGAATGGAGACCTCAACAAAATAAGTCCGAAAATGAACACAACGAAAAACGGATTAAAAAAATAGTTGCTGATTGTAAAGGTGATAAAGATAAAGAAATAAAAAAGGCTACAACAATGGCGAATAAAATTACTACGCCAGAAAAAGCCTATGATAGAGCATATACCGCTAGACAATTAGGCTACGAACATCTATTTGAAGTGTTCTATCAAAGGGCATACGCTTTAGGTTCAGTGACTATTGCTGAACACAGAGATCATATGATTGATCAAATATTAAAAGATGATGATGAATAAAATAAATAAGCCTATTCAAGCAATAGGAATACCTGATTATCTAAAAGATGTTATAAACAATGCTGATGCTATATATGGTATTGGCCCAGGTGGTAAAGTAATTAATGCTTCCACCGGAGAAGAAAGCGATAGTCTTGTTCTAACTATGGATGGTGAAGTAGAACAACCAACCCAAAAAGTTATTGGTAAATATAAACCAAAAACTAAATTTTACGATTTTATCGGTGTAAAAGGTAATATAAATATACTATCTAAAGTAGGGTTTATTAAAGGTAAGTTTTTTGATTCGATGAAATTAGAAAACGTAGAATTTAAAATGACGTTATGTGATGATAATACTTTTGATTTTGAGGAAGTAGATACTAATATATGCACCGAAACAGAAATAAAAAGATATGTTTCATACTTAGAAGAAGGTAGTATATATGGATTTAGAAATAGGTCTGTAGCTACTGATTTTATCTTTACAACAAAACATACCGTAAAAGAAAAAGAAATAACTGTTGAATCATATTTAGTAGTTGAACCAAAAAAACCATTTAACGATTTATTAGATTTTATGATAGAAGAAGAAGTAATAGAAAGCGGAAAAGAATCCGAACAAGAAGTAGTTAAAGAAGAGATAGTTATTTCTAGTAATATACAAGATAAATTGCGTGAATTATTTGGTGATGATTTTGAAGACGAAACACCACCTGAGCCAGTCATTCCAGAAAATAAAGAAGAAGTTTTAACAGGTATAAGAGCGCAAATTGCTGACGAATTTTTAGAAGCAAAAATAGAAAAAAGGAATATAATTCAAACAAAGTTAGATAATCATAAAGCCGAATTAAAAAAGGCTAAAGCGCAACAACATTTAGCTTTTACTAAAATCATGGAATCTAATGCCGAAATTAAAACATTGGCTTCTAGAATTGATTCATTAGGGATAAATGAGCCTCTAAATGGTTATTATTTCTTTTTAACCGAAGCTAAAGCTGATAAAACTTATTTAGAACCGAGTGTCAGAGAATTAATTGAAAATAAATTAATTGCTATGAATTATCCAAATACCGAAGCATTTATGCATCTATTTGATAATGGTTTATTCCAGATAAGAATAGCACTAAATACAGAAGAAGGCTTAACTGAATTAAAAGACTTTAGAAATGTTCTTAAATATTTTAAGGGATTTGATTTAACTAGCCAAACATCTAAGTTTTATGTTGAAGAAGGTAAATTACTTTACGAAGGTCAAATGGAATGGTCTGAAATTTCTAATAAAATGGTAAGATTAGGGTTTGCTTCAAATACTGAATTTGATACTAAATGTAAAGCCGAAGAAGAGGTAGAGAAAAAACAAATAGCTATGGCGCAAATGTTAGCAAAACTTAGTCCAGAAGATATGATGAATTACATGAAACAACCGGAAGAAGATTATGCTCAAGAATTATTAGATGAGTTTGAAGAAAATTGGGGCTACCCAATGGGTGACGAATTTATATTTGCTATTCAGTATAATGCAGAAGCTAATAACACACATGATCCAAAAGTTAACCTTGTTATAACACCAAAGTCTTATTTTGATAACGAAGGTTGTTGCCTTGATATGCATATATCAGATATTATATCTGCTAAATTTCCATTTATACATGATAATTTCTATATAGATGAGCCTTCAGAAAGTAGCTTTATATTACCAACTGATGATGGATATATGGATTTACCAGATGCGATAAATTATCTGTGTAGAACTGGTTTAAAATTCTCGCTTTCATTTCAGGATTTTATATCTCAAAAAGATAAAGTATTAATACAGTATTTAATTTCAACAATAGATAATTCTATTATTATACCATAAATAAGTGTCTCATTAATTAAATATATAATTAATGAGACACTTATTTCTTTTTGAAAAGTTTAACCTTTCTATATCTAAATCCAAGGTTGATTTAGATGGGAAAGGTTTATTTATTAATAGTAATATATCCGCTAATACTAAAATATGTTTAATTGCCGATATATCAAAAATAGATGGTAGTGATAATTGGGTTAATAAATATGGTCATAGTATAAATCATTCCACAAATCCAAATAGTAAAGCTGAAATGTCAGGATATAAGTGCTATCTAATATCATTAAGAGATATAAAAGCAGGAGAAGAACTTTTAACAGATTATAGAAAAATACCTTCTTTTTTTGATAAAAAAATAAGGTAGAATTTAATATATATCCAAAAGAAAATAACTAAAATGATTCAAGATATCAAACAGAATATTAATAAAATAGACAACGACCTTAAAAAGGTATTTGAAAATGTTTATATAACAGAAAAAACAGATAGAGGTAATTTCCTTATATCTATTACGGCAAATAAAATGTTTTTATTTGAAGGTTGTAAAAAAAGAATTGAAGTTAAAGTTGACATTAATAAATCCGATTTATCTAAACCTATAATTAAATGGAATTATTCTTTAAATCCACTTAACGAAAAAGCGGAAAAAATTGAGAAAATTTCTTATTTAAATAACATAGCTAATGAAATATATGATATTGCCGCTAATAGAAGAATGGTAAATGAATATTTTAATTCTTTAGAATCTCATGTTGATTTAATTAATGAAAGTGTTAATACAGAGGTAATTAAAACAACTAAAGAAATTATATTGGACGCAATTACTAAATATGTAAAAGAATCTCATACAATTATAGATGAAACTTATATTACTTTTGTTGCGGAAAAAATAAAAATGTCTGATAAGTTTAATATAGAAAAAGACTTACTAGAAAGTGGTAGTGCTGAATATGTATCTTTTGATGGTAATGCTATCAAGATAAAATTAAAATAATTCACATATTAAATAAAAAAGTTAAAAGATTTAACAGAAAAATTTGTTAAATCTTTTAACTTTTTGTATCTTTGTTAAAATACAAATTGAATTATGAATGTAAACATGCATGAGAAAATAATGCAATGTTGCCAAGAAATGTTAATTGACCTAAATGTTAATTTGCCCTACTATGGTAATTTTCTACTTTTTATGAATTTCATAGAAAGTAATGGCAGGGATAATCCTACCTGTGCGGTTAATATTACTACAAAAGGTATGAACTTTTATTATAACTCACATTTTCTTGATACTAAAACACAAAAAGAAGTTAACTTCATAGTTATACATGAAATATTCCACTTATTGTGGAGTCATCCTAAACGCACTATGTCTGGTCAATATGAGCATAAATTAGCTAATATTGCACAAGATATGATTATCAACCACATTATATGGGAAGATATCGATCATTCTTTTATAGAAATACCACGAAATTATAAAGGTAGAAACATGACTTTGTTTGTCCCTCTTGAATATGACGATGCCTTAATTTTCGAAAGATTATACGAATGGTTAAAAGAAAAAAGAGATTTACATAAGAAAAAGCAAAAGAAAAATAATAAATGTAAATCTTGTAATGGCACCGGTAAAAAACAAGGTAAAAAACAAGGTAAAAATGATGGAGATGCTGAAGACGAAGAACAAGGTAATTCTCAAAGTGAAAATGGAAATACACCACAAGACAGCAAAAGTAAACAAAATGACGAGTGTGATGATTGCAATGGCTCTGGCAATAATGGTGATAAAGATTCTTCTGGTAATCCATCATATGGTAAATATGGTAAAATGCCTTCTAATCGTGAAAGAGATGAAAATCAAAGTATTGACACCTATTCATTAGATCATATATTTGATAATATAGACCAAAATAATGGTGAATATCTTGATCATCATATGAATGATGAAGTGCCAGATGAAATGAGGGAAGCTATTGTTAAAGATGTAATGGATAGACTTAGAGGAAGAGGATTTGAAGAAGGTAATATAAGTCAATCTTTAAATAAACTAAGAAAGAAAAGAAAGGATTACTTATCTTATATTAAACGTTCATTATCTGCCCAAATATTTGGTAATAAAAAGCAAAAAACTATTACTAAACCAAATCGCAGAGGTATTATAGGTATAAAAGGTAATCGTAAAGTAAAAACAAAAATTACAGTTATACTTGATACATCTGGTTCAATGGGTGGAACCTTTGAAAGAGTGCTTTCATATATTTACCGCAGTGATATTGAGATGAATTTAATTGAAGCAGATACAAATGTTAAATGGATTCAACAAGTAAAAAACAAACGACAGTTAGAAACTATGCCGATTAAAGGCTTAGGTGGTACAATACTTCAGCCTGCTGTTGACGTGGTCGCCGAGAGATTTAATAATACTAATCTGTTAATATTAACAGATGGATTATGTGATAGTTTAGATATATCTAAAATAAGGGGTAATGTACTTATGATATCAATTGATACAAAAGTACCAATTGCTCACTCAAATAATAGATTAAAACAAATAATTGTTGGCAGAACTGACTAATAAAATTTTAGTGGATTATAAGTGTAGCAAAGTATCATTATTCCAAGAAAAGTGAGAAATGCTACAGCCACTATATTGCTATATTAAAAATTGAATTAAAACAAATATAAATATGAATTACGAAGAAATTAAACTGAAATTAACCGAAATCGGAATCACCGCTAACAATATGGGTGAATATGGACTTAATGATGAAGTCTATGACTATCAAGATGAAGATGAAAAAGAATTTGAAGAAATTTTAGAAGAAAATTTTGGAAATATCGAAATAGTTGAAAAAAGTTATCAGCACGACGGACATGAATGCTGGTGTGTATATTATTTTAAGGATCATAATGTGTATATAAAATACGAAGGTTATTTTTCATCTTATGATCCTACTAACTTTAGAAGAATCACAGAGGTTTTTCCTGAAGAAAAAACGATTATAGTATATAATGGCAAAAAAGCATAATATAGAAAAAATAATGAATCATGTAAATGGAATAGTTCATTTACATGATTCTTCTATAGATATAGAATATCTTCGTGAAGAGGATAATGGACTACATATGCAAGTAATTATACTAAATTTAGATAAATTCTTAGGTTTAAACGAAATTGCTAAAATAATAAATCGTGCATTAAAAAAATTCAATTTAGAACTTATAACACTATCCTTAAAAAAGGTAAAAAAGTCTTAGATAAATCTAAGACTTTTTTACAACTGACATTTTGACGTTTCTATATAGAAAATTTCATATATCTGTCAGGTTAAAAAGTTTGGCATATAAATTGATTATATTAAATAAATAAATTTTTGTTAAAATCAAAAATTTAACTTATCTTTGTTAAAAGAATT
>Ga0209084_1000940_pt1 | contig 25915 bp, 25 predicted proteins | sample C_130820_MF_Meta_FD_187309 | JGI IMG/M metagenome (GOLD analysis project Ga0209084, IMG submission 187309) | Freshwater microbial communities from Lake Croche, Canada to study carbon cycling - C_130820_MF_MetaG (SPAdes) (version 2) | ecosystem: Environmental > Aquatic > Freshwater > Lake...
CACTTAGTTTCTCCTGTCTGGGGCCTACCCAGTCAGGGCAGGCTTTAGTGCTTTGAGGTTCTCATTTCGAGGTTCTCATTAGTTTTCTAACATCTATTCGGCCTGTTCTATAAATTTTGCTAGATCATTTACTTGCTCTGGAATCTGCACTTTTGCCTTCAAACCCCTGCTGAATGCACTGCGTTCGATGGCAGTTTGTAGACAACTGAGACTTGAATGGAGCCAAACACCGCGACCTGGCAGGTGCTTAGCGGAATCAACACTCAATAAACCATGAATACTGACTAATCGCACTAAATCTGCCCGATTGCCATGTTGACGACAGCCAACACAAGTTCTAACTGGATTCATTCTAATGCCTGCACCCTAGAAAGCCCTAGCCTAAAGAGAACCGGACTAAGCCCTGATTTATTCTTCATCTCCCATGTCATCGGACATGATGTCGATTTTTGCACCGGTTAGCTTGCTGGCAAGCCTTGAGTTCTGGCCCTCTTTACCGATAGCCAAAGAAAGTTGATATTCAGGCACAAGAACTCGAACTTTAGGTCTTTCGTCCTTAGGAGCGTCCTTTTCGTTGACGATAAAGGCTGCTGAGACCTTTGCCGGAGATAGCGCATGAGCTACAAACTTGGAGATATCCTCTGAATAATCGACAATATCGATCTTTTCATCGTTCAATTCGGCAGTCACAGCTCTAACTCTCTGCCCAAGTTCACCAATGCAAGCACCCTTGGCATTAAGTCCCGGCACTGAAGTTCTGACCGCAATCTTTGTTCTCTGTCCAGCTTCACGAGCTACTTGAACTATTTCAACCTGACCGTTTGCGATCTCTGGAACTTCAAGAGCGAAAAGCTTACGAATCAGGCTTGGGTGGGTGCGAGACACGTTCATTTGAACCTGACCACGCACATTCTTATCAACCTTGGTCACATAGAAGCGCATTCTCTTGCCGTGTGAGTAATCTTCACCCGGCACTTGCTCTTCCGGAGGCAAAATAGCCTCAACATCGCCAATCTTTACGTAAACCATGAAAGGTCGAGGACCCTGCTGAATTTCACCAGCAACAATATCTTCAACTTTGGCTTTGTATTCTCCGTATAGACCTTCATCGGTCAGGCCACGAATACGTTGGGCAATAACTTGCTTCGCAGCAGCAGCAGCGATACGTCCGAAGTTGTCAGGAGTCTTATCTATTTCAGGGATCTTGACGCCATCAGCAGTTTCAGTGAGCAGTTTGTCTGAAGCGTCACGTTCCTCAGTATCAGGAACCATGATTGCAACCTTGCCAGTTTTCTGGTCTAGAACTGCCCTTGCTGAGTCATTGTGACCCACGCTCTTGTTGTATGCAGCGACGATAGCTGCTTCAATGATTTCGACAAGTTCGGCAAAAGGGATTTCTCGGTCACGCTCAACAAGTCGCAGAGCATTCAAATCGATATCCATGAGACGCCTCCTGGCCGCTAGTAAATTATGCGAGCGACTAGGGCTTTTGGCTCTAGAGCGACTCGGTCACCGCTAATTCTACCTTGACTGAGCGTCGCTCGCCAGAGCGTCTGTCCCAGAGGTCCACCTCACCCTGTTCTAGCCCTCTACCAACAATGATGATGTGCGGAATTCCAAGCAATTCAGCATCGCTGAACTTGACTCCTGGGCTCACCTTTAAACGGTCATCCAGCAGGACTGATTTACCGGCCGCCTCTAGTTCGAGAGCCAGCTTCTCTGCGGTCTCAAAGACAATTTCGTCCTTACCCGCAGCGACAATGTGAATATCTGCTGGGGAAACACTCTCTGGCCAGATCAGACCCTTTTCATCGTTATTAGCCTCTGCCAAAACAGCAACTACTCTGGTCACGCCAAGTCCATAAGACCCCATGGTTACAGTAACCAACTTGCCGTTTTCATCTAAAACTTTGAGTTCTAATGCTTCGGCATACTTACGGCCAAGTTGGAAAACGTGACCGATTTCGATTCCTCGAGCTAGCTCCAATGGCCCGCTGCCGTCAGGGGCAGGATCGCCAGCTCTAATTTCAGCGATGTCCGCGACACCATCTGAACTAAAGTCTCTCCCCGCAACCAAATTGAAAATGTGCTTATCTGCCTGATTCGCACCCACGACCCAAGAAGTCCCGTTGACTACGCGCGGGTCTAGCAAATAACGAATCTTCGATTCAAACTTCTCTCCCAAGAACTGAACCCCGCTCTTAACTGGGCCAATAAAACCCTTAATCAAAATAGAGTTCTTGGCGAAGTCTTCGTCCGTTGCCGCTTCGACTTCAAAGCCTGGGAACGCAACCTCAGCGCGCTTCGGTTCCATTTCACGATCACCTGGAATTCCAACTACAACTAAAGATCGTTTGTGATTGACATCTGTTAGCGCTAACACAATGTGCTTCAAAGTATTTGCTGCAGTTATGTCTGGCAGTCCAAGTTCCTTAATAGCGAATGCGACTACTTCGTTGATGGTTTTGGTGCCAGGAGTGTCATGAACTACTGCTGCTGCCAATCCATCAATGCTCAACGCCGGAGGTGAACTTATCGTCACAGCCTCGACGTTGGCTGCATAGCCGGCAGAAGAACGAACAAATGTGTCTTCACCAATTGGTGAAGGTGTTAGGAACTCTTCACTTGCCGAACCACCCATAGCGCCGGCATCAGCTTTGACGATTACATATTCAACCCCGAGCCGAGTAAAGATTCTTTCGTAAGCCTCGCGCTGTGCTTGATAAGAAGCGACTAGACCTTCATCGCTCACATCGAATGAATAAGCATCTTTCATAATGAATTCACGTCCGCGAAGAAGCCCCGCCCGAGGACGCGCTTCGTCACGATACTTGTTTTGGATCTGGTACAAGGTCAAAGGAAGGTCCTTATAGCTTGAGTAAAGATCCTTCACTAGAAGTGTGAACATCTCTTCATGAGTCGGAGCTAAAAGGTAATCAGCTTTCTTGCGGTCCTGAAGTCTAAAAAGATTGTCGCCATATTCTGTCCATCGACCGGTTGCCTCAAAAGGCTCTCTGGGCAGCAGTGCTGGGAAGAACACCTCTTGAGCGCCTGCTCGGCTCATTTCTTCTCGAACAATCTGCTCTACCTTGGCTTTAACCGCAAGTCCAAGCGGTAGCCAGGTGTAGATACCAGGAGCAGCGCGTCTGATATACCCAGCTCTAACTAGCAACTTGTGGCTATCGACTTCAGCCTCGGCAGGATCCTCACGCAATGTGCGAAGGAACAACTGCGACATACGAAGCAACATAATTAGTCTTTCTTTGCAACAACAACTTGAGGAGACCCAACTAGTGCAGGATCCATTTCAGCGGCCAAACGGTTTGCTTCCTCAATGAGAGTTGCGACAATTTCACTTTCAGGAACTGTCTTGATAACTTCACCTTTAACAAAGATCTGGCCTTTTCCATTGCCGGAAGCAACACCGAGATCTGCTTCTCTAGCTTCGCCAGGACCATTAACTACACAACCCATAACTGCAACCCGAAGCGGGACTGTCATGTGTTCCAAACCTGCTGTCACATCTTCAGCAAGTTTGTAAACATCCACCTGAGCGCGACCACAAGATGGGCAAGAAACAATTTCAAACTTACGTGGACGAAGATTCAGCGACTCTAGAATCTTGGAACCAACTTTGATTTCTTCAACTGGTGGAGCTGAAAGAGAAACTCGAATTGTGTCTCCAATTCCCTTACTCAACAAAGCACCAAACGCAACAGAGGACTTGATGGTTCCTTGGAATGCAGGGCCTGCTTCTGTAACACCTAGATGCAGTGGCCAGTCTCCTCGCTCAGCAAGAAGTTCATAAGCTTTCACCATCACAACCGGATCATTGTGCTTAACAGAAATCTTGAAATTGTGGAAGTCGTGCTCTTCAAATAGAGACGCTTCCCAAACTGCTGATTCCACTAGAGCTTCAGCTGTCGGTTTGCCATACTTCTGCAATAGACGAGGATCTAGCGAGCCAGCGTTAACCCCAATACGAATTGAAACTCCTGCATCCTTTGCAGCCTTGGCAATCTCGCCAACCTTGTCATCAAACTGACGTATGTTTCCTGGGTTGACTCGAACTGCACCACAGCCAGCTTCAATTGCTTGGAAAACATATTTAGGCTGGAAGTGGATGTCCGCGATAACTGGAATCTGGGACTTTTTGGCAATTATCCTGAGCACATCGGCATCATCTTGAGAAGGACAAGCAACGCGAACAATGTCGCAACCAGAGGCAGTCAGCTCGGCAATTTGCTGAAGAGTGCCGTTTATGTCCGTGGTTGGAGTTGTGGTCATTGACTGCACTGAAATCGGGGCGTCTCCGCCAACAGCAACATTGCCGACCATGATTTGCCTCGTTTTACGGCGAGGAGTCAGAACCGGTGGTGTGCTTGGAAGTCCAAGATTTATAGCTGGCACTTTAGATAACTACTTTCTGCTGTCTTGCGATGAATCAAGTCTAAATGCCAGGCACGTTTTAGGCGCGAAAGACCTAGATGTGAAGCGGGTTGACGATATCGCGAACAATGAGTATCACGCTGAGCAGGAGCAATAAGCCAGCTACGAAATATGCAACCGGCATCATTTTGCTGGTATCTACAGGTTCCTCAAGAGTCTTGCCTCTGATTCTCCAAATTCCACGCTTTATCCATTCATAGATTCCAGCTGCAATGTGCCCACCATCAAGTGGAACTAAAGGAATCATGTTGAATACAAAAAGTGCTACGTTCAGCGACATCAGCAAACTTAGTTGTGAAGCAACCTTGTCCTCAAACGAAATGTCTGAGCTGGCAGCTATCTCTCCAGAAAATTGGCCAAGTCCAATAATCGAAATCGCACCGTTTTGGTTTCTAGGTGTGCCGGGATCTAATTCTCCGAATGCGCTGACTGCTTGCATCGGTAGTTGAACAATCAGCTCTGCTGTGGATACAAGCATTGAACCTAGCTGGAGAACAGCACCGACTGGAGTTTGCTGAATGCGCTCAGCCTTTAGATAAACACCTATGTAAGGCTTGCTTGTCCCGTCCAAGTTCAGTGTCACCGGTGTTATCGAAAGTGATTGCTCAACTCCAGAGCGAAGCACTTTGATGGAAATGGCGTTGCCCATGGACTCGTTTAAGACAGCTTCGACATCTGACCAAAGTGTAACTTTGGTTCCATTGATTTCTAAGATTTTATCCCCAGCCTTCAAGCCCGCGATTGCTGACGGAGATGGATCTCCGACCTTGTCGCAATTTGGGTTAACAGTTGTAGGAATGCATGGAACTATTTGGTTGATTGTTGTGGTTCTGCCGTAGTTACCAAAACCACAAAACAAAACAAAAGTTAGAACAAGAGCAATAACTAGATTGGCAAATGGCCCGCCAAACATAATGATGAGTTTCTTCCAAGGCTTCAAGCGATAGAAGGTCCTATCTTGATCTTCCGAAGAGATCTCTTCTTCGTTGCCTCGATTTCTGAACCCTGGAGTCTTGAAAGCACTGGCAGGAGGAATCATGCCAATCATTTGAATGTATCCACCTAGCGGAATAGCTTTGATGCCATACTCGGTGTCGCCTCTTTTTCTAGAAAAAAGTGTTGGACCAAAGCCAATCATGTACTTGGTTACTTTGACCCCAAATTTCTTAGCAGGCCATAAGTGACCTACCTCATGCAAACCGATAGACAACGCTAAACCTAAAAGAAGAATGACCCAGCCGCTGATGAAATTTAGAAATGAAATCATGCTCTAAACCTACTTACCAAGACTGACATTTGGCTGTCAGTGCTTTGCATCGATAATTTGATCAGCGAAAGCTCTTGCCCAGAGTTCTGCTTCCAAAACTGAATCGAGTGAGAGTTCTTGCGTTGCAGTGTGCGCTTGAATTGTTTCCTCGATAACTTCGACAATCTCGGTGAATGAAATTCTGTTTAGATGGAAGGCTTCAACTGCTTGCTCATTTGCAGCGTTATATACTGCAGGATAGGTAAGGCCCTTACTCCCAACCTCACGAGCAAGTCTTACTGAAGCAAAAACTGTTTCATCCAGTGGCTCGAAAACCCAATTGTGTGATTGAGTGAAATCAACCGGAGCACTGATGTTTGGAACTCGATCAGGCCAGGTCATTCCTAATGCGATTGGAAGTTTCATATCTGGTGGTGAACATTGAGCAATTATCGAACCATCGATGAACTCAACCATCGAGTGGACTACTGACTGCGGATGAACAGTGACAGCAATTCGTTCAAATGGGATGTCGAATAGTAAATGAGCTTCGATAATCTCTAAACCTTTATTTACCATGGTTGCTGAATTCGTGGTCACAACTTTGCCCATGGTCCAGGTTGGATGCTTTAGTGCCTGCTCAGGGGTAACTGTGCGCAACTGCTCTTTGCTGTATCCACGAAATGGTCCACCGGAAGCGGTGAGGATTAACCTTGCGACTTCATTCTTTTTGCCTGCAAGTAGGCATTGAGCAAGAGCTGAGTGTTCAGAGTCAACTGGAACTATCTGTCCAGGTTTTGCCAAATCAGTTACTAGTCGTCCACCAACAATCAGAGACTCCTTGTTAGCCAGCGCGAGTGTCTTACCAGTGCGCAATGTGGCAAGTGTTGGCAGGAGTCCAACTGAGCCCGTAATGCCATTGATGACAACATCTGCCTCAGTATCTTCAATCAATTTCACCGCTGCTTCTGCCCCAGTTGCTACTTGGTTGTTTGCAACATTGAACTTCTGAGCCTGGTCAGCTAAAAGGTCACGATTGCTATTTCCGACAAGGCCAACCACCTGGAATCTGTTCGGGTTAGCCTCAATAATCTCTAGAGCTTGGGTGCCGATAGACCCGGTAGAACCCAAGATGATTATTTTCTTCATAGACCAATCTTGCCATTGACTGAACCTAGCGGGGCTCTACCTATGCCAAAAGGGTCGGGCGTAGGATTAGAACATGACGATTGAACAAAACCGCAAACTTGTCACTTCGATTCCTGGGCCTAAATCCCAAGCGCTGCATCAGAATAGGCTGCAGCATGTTGGCCACGGTGTTGGTGCAACTCTCCCTGTCTACATTGACTCAGCTCATGGGGCAATACTTGTCGATGTCGATGGCAACCAATTCATTGACATGGGATCGGGCATCGGTGTTACCACAATAGGTCACACCAACGAAGCTGTTGTCAAAGCAGTTAGCGAGCAGGTAGCAAAACTTACCCACACCCTTTTCACGGTAACTCCTTACGTTCCTTACGTTGAAGTGTGTGAAATTTTAAATGCTCACATGCCGGGAAACTTTGTAAAGCGCTCTGCACTATTCAATTCAGGTGCGGAAGCAGTTGAGAACGCAATCAAGCTTGCTAGAAAATTCACTAAGCGCAACGAGATTGCAGTATTTGACCACGCTTACCACGGCCGTACCAACCTAACTATGGCCATGAACTTCAAGAACATGCCTTATGCAGACGGCTTTGGTCCTTTCGCAGGTTCGGTTACCCACGTTCCGATGTCTTACCCGTTCCATGATCCAGAGGGTATGACTGGATTTGAAGCAGCCCAACGTGCAATCAACTACATGGAAAAGCGCATTGGTGGAAAGAACCTTGCAGCAGTTGTTATCGAACCAATCCAAGGTGAAGGTGGCTTTATTGTTCCTGCTCCTGGTTTCCTAAAAACACTAAGTGAGTGGACCCATGCAAACGGAATCGTTCTAGTTGCTGATGAAGTTCAAGCTGGTATTGCTAGAACTGGTAAATGGTTTGCCACCGAACACGAATCTGGTTTCGAACCAGATCTAATGACAATCGCTAAAGGTATTGCTGGTGGTATGCCAATCTCTGCCGTTACCGGCAGAGCAGAAATTATGGACTCATCTCACGCCGGTGGTATCGGCGGAACTTTCGGTGGTAACCCTGTTGCCGCCGCGGCAGCTGTTGCAGTTCTAAGACAGATTGAAGGTGGCGGAGTTCTTGAAAAGGCAGTTCACATTGAGAACGTGATGAAGCCAAGGCTTCTCGCTATGCAGGCTAAGTATCCAGTGATCGGTGAGATTCGTGGTCGCGGAGCTATGTTGGCAATCGAATTCATTTTGCCTGGCACTAGAACCCCTAACTCAGCAGCAGTTGATGCAGTAGTAAAGCATTGCCACGCAAGTGGTGTGCTTATCCTTAACGCTGGAACCTATGGCAACGTAATTAGATTCTTGCCTTCACTTGCTATTAGCGATGAACTGATCAATGAAGCCCTTGATGTTGTTGAACAAGGAATAGCTGCACTCTAAACCCAACGAATCAAAGAGGATTCAAATGCACTCCTATGCAAACCGAGAAAAGTTGGCTCAACTATTCGCTAAGGAGGTCACCCTCTTTGAATCAAAGCATCCTAAATCTGCAGAATTACACAAAAAAGCTATCGGGCCACTCATGGGTGGTGTCCCTATGTCGTGGATGTCTAAATGGCCAGGCCCTCACCCCGTATATGTTGCTTCAGCTAAGGGCTCTCGATTCATAGACGTAGATGGAATAGAGTATGTCGATTTCTGTTTAGGTGACACCGGCGCAATGGTTGGACACTCCCCTGATGCGGCAATTAAGGCGATTGCTAGCCAACTCAGTAAAGGGATTACTTTTATGCTCCCCACTGAGGATGCAGCAGCGGTAGGACAAACACTTTCAGATCGTTTTGGATTGCCAAAGTGGCAGTTCACCTTGACAGCAACTGATGCCAACCGTCACATTTTGAGGTATGCAAGACACGTAACTGGTAAATCTAAAGTTGTGGTCCATGACTATTGCTACCACGGCACAGTGGATGAAACCTTTGCAGTTCTTGATGACAACGGCAACACAGTAAGTCGAGAGAACAACATCGGCCCTCAGGTTGATCCAGCCCAAACCACAATTGTTGTGCCGTTCAATGATCTTCAATCTGCAGAAAAAGCTTTTGCAACTGGTGTTGTCGCGGCAATGCTAATTGAGCCAGCGATGACCAACATTGGAATTGTGCTTCCAGAGCCTGGATACTTGGAAGGGCTTAGAGCCCTCTGTACCAAATACGATGTCATTCTGATCATTGATGAGACTCACACCTTGAGCGAAGGCCCAGGTGGGATGACCAAGCGTAGAAAACTTCAACCAGATGCAGTAGTCATGGGTAAGACCATTGGTGCGGGTATCCCAGCTGGCGCTTTTGGTATGAGCGCTGAGCTAACAGTAAGAATCCAACAGAGCTTGCACTTAGAGCACATAGATGTTGGTGGCGTTGGTGGAACTCTAGCTGGAAATGCATTGTCCATGGCGGCAATTAGAGCCACTCTGACTGAAGTTCTGACTCCAGAGGCATTCGTATCAATGGAAGCTCTCTGTGATGTTTGGACTGCAGATGTGCAGAAGCTCATTGACAAATATTCTGCACCCTGGCAAGTCAGTCAGTTGGGCTGCCGAGCTGAATACTCGTTTAGGGCGGCAGCTCCAAAGAACGGCAGAGAGGCTGCCGATGCGGATGATTTTGAGTTGCAACAGTATCTGCACCTTCATGCCCTGAACCGTGGAATCCTAATGACACCATTTCACAATATGGCTTTGATGTCACCGGCTCACACTGCTGAGGACGTTGCAAGACACACAGCACACTTTGAGCAAGCGCTATCTTCGCTCTTTGCCTAGTGAGTTTTGGCCAATCGACGGCGCTTGATTTCGCCTCGGATCTGTGTTGAAAGCACAAGTAGAATCGCTAGCAAGAAAACAGCACAGCCGACTACGTTAGCTTCTGCTGGCACTCCTCGAGCTGCCGCTGTGTATACATATCGTGGGAAAGTCATATCTGCGCCAGCGTTGAAGTTGGTGATGATGAAATCGTCAAAGCTTAGAGCGAATGAAAGCAGAGCGGCGGATGCGATGCCCGGCAATAGCAGCGGGAAAGTGATTTTCCAAAACACTTGACGAGGATTCGCATAGAGATCCCTACCGGCTTCTTCAAGAGCAGGGTCAAGGCTGGCCACTCTAGCTTTGACAGTCACAACTACGAATGAGAGACAGAACATGATGTGGGCAATGATGATTGTCCAGATGCCCTTCTGAACTCCAAGGTTGAAGAACTGTGATGCAAGTCCAGCACCTAAAACCACTTCAGGGGTTGCCATTGGCAAGAACAGTAACAGGTTGATAGAGCTGCGGAACTTGAAGCGATAACGCACTAGAGCAATCGCAATCATGGTTCCCAGTACTGTGGCGAAAAGTGTTGAGATAACTCCAATGAAAACTGAGTTACTGAAGGCATCACAAACACCTTCGCGTTGACAGACATTAGTCCACTTATCAAAGGTAAAGCCTCGCCATATCAAGTTGGTTTTAAGAGAATTGTTGAATGAAAAGACGAAGGTATAGACAATGGGAATAAGCAGGTAGATGAAGGCTAGGACCGCATAAACCGGAAGTGTGAATTTACCCAAACTAAATCGCATTAGAGCAAATCCTCCGTTCCAGACTTTCTGACATAGACGCTAACTAGCACAAGGATTACACCCATAAGCAGAACTGAAAGTGCTGAAGCTGAAGGGTAATCATTTATCTGAAGGTAGTTTGATTCGATTACGTTACCGATCATCGCAGTTGAAGATGAGCCAAGGAAATCTCCAGATGCGTTTACGTAGTCACCAGCAATTGGGATGAATGTAAGCAGGGTTCCGGAAATGATTCCAGGCATAGATAGCGGAAGGGTTACTTTCCTAAAAACTTTAGCTGGTGTCGCATAAAGATCTGAACCAGCTTCAAGATAGCGAGTATCTAGACGCTCTAGAGATGTGTATAGCGGTAACGTCATGAAAGGAATGAAGTTATAGGTCAAACCAAATATCACCATGAAAGGTGTTCCAACAACATATTGGGTCTGATCAAGTATGCCCATGTTGTGAAGAGAAGTAACAATCCAAGATTCGTTAGAGAATATTTGCTTCCAAGCTAAAGTGCGGAGTAGGAAGGAAATAAAGAAGGGTGCAATCACCAAGGTGAGCATCAACTTTTGAAGCATCGGCCAAGGCCTAGCCTTTACTCCGATGAAGTATGCCAAAGGGTATGAAATTAGAAGCGCTAGAACAGTTGCGGTTAGGGCATAACCAAATGATCTAAGAATGTGCGGGAAATATTCGCTGATCACGTATGCATAATTACCCCATTCAAATCCAGGTACATACTCTGCATATCCGCCGGCTGGATCTGGAACTTCAAGAGAGACCATAATCAATGCAAACAGTGGGGTCAGGAAAAACATTGCTAGATAGGCAAGCCCCGGAGCGAGTAGAGCAATAACCACCTTGCCGCTTCTAGTCGGCTTGTTTGAAGGGGTCGGGTTGTTAGAACCAAAAGCTGCGAAAGCCATTGGGTTATGCCTTTTCTGATTTAGTTGGCAGGTCTGATAGGCCAAAGCTGTGTTCAACGGCCCAAGAAATCCAAACCTGCTCCCCCAACTTGATTACTGGTGACTGGCCCATGTTCTGAGCAAAGACCGTGATGTTGCCCAGCTGTGGAACCTCAATCAAATACTGGTTACTAGTTCCGGTAAACCTAATGTCCAAAATCACACCAGGGCCAATCACATTTGTTGAAGCGTTAGAAGATGGTTTTTTAGTCAGGAAGGTTGCCTTCTCAGGACGGAAACCAATCGCAATCTTGCCTTTATGTTTTTCTGCTCTTGCTTTAGGAACTGAAATCTTGTTACCAGCAACTTCAATACTGATTGAGTTTGCTGAGCTTGAAGTGACATTACCAACTAAAAGGTTTGATTGACCTAGGAATTTGGAAACAAACACAGTCTTAGGCCTGTCATAGAGAGCTTCAGGTGCACCCATCTGTTCAATGTGCCCTAAGTTCATTACCGCGACAGTGTCAGCCATGTCCATGGCTTCTTCCTGGTCGTGAGTTACGTGCAAGAAGGTCAAGCCCACTTCCATCTGAATAGCCTTTAGCTCAATCTGCATTTCACGTCGAAGTTTTAGATCCAAAGCACCAAGGGGCTCATCCAAAAGTAGCAATGAAGGACGATTTACCAACGCTCTAGCAAGAGCAACACGTTGCTGCTGACCACCAGAGAGTTGCTGCGGCTTCCGATCTGCAAGGTGCGCCAACTGAACTAAGTTCAAAGCTTCTTTAGCCTTGACTAGAGGGTTCTCTATTTTTCTTTGACGCAAGCCAAAAGCGACATTCTCAAGAACACTCATGTGTGGAAATAGGGCGTAAGACTGAAAAACAGTATTGACTGGACGCTCGTGCGGCTTGGTGTTGGTTACATCTTTACCACCGATGAATATTTTTCCTTTGGTCGGAGTCTCGAGACCGGCAACCAAGCGAAGTGTTGTGGTCTTACCGCAACCGGACGGGCCTAGCAGCGCAAAGAACTGCCCTGCTGGAACATGTAGGTCTAGGTTATCGATTGCAACAAAGCCGGGAAACTCTTTACGTATCTGCTTAAGCTCTAAATCTGCGCCGCGGGCAACAAACTCTTTCGCCACTACGCGCCTAACTTAATCTTTTGGAATGCCTTGGTGAAGTTCTGCTCTTCCTTGCTATCCAATGCCCTGAAAGATTGGGTCTGTGAGAGGAAATCTTCACTTGGGAAAATCAACTGGTTTTCAGCAAGAGTTGGATCTAACTTCATTGCTTCTTCCTTAGCGCCAACAACAGGAGTGATGTAGTTCACGTAAGCAGCTAGAACTGCGGCGTTGTATGGGTCGTAGTAGAAGTTCATAAGCTTCTCAGCGTTCTTCTTGTGCGTTGCACCCATGGGAATTACAAAACAGTCTGCAGAAATAGTTCCATCTGATTCAGGAAGGATAAAGCCGAAACGTTCATAACCTTCTTCTGCGTTTAACTGAATGATGTCTCCAGACCAAGCAATAGCAACAATAGTGTCGCCATTTACCAAGTCATCCTTGTAGCTGTTGCCCTTGATGCGAGCAATCTGTCCATCTGAAACTTTTGCACCAATAACATCGATGGCATTCATAAAGGCGTCTTCAGTAAGGCTGTTTGCATCCCCAATATCAACACCCTGATCCATTGCAACAATTCCAACTGTGTCGCGCATTTCACTTAGAACACCAACGCGACCTTTAAGGGCAGGATTCCAAAGATCTGCTACCACTGTTGGTGCATCTTTACCGGTTGCATCTTTGTATGCTTTTTTGTCATATGCGAATCCAGCCAAAATACCTTGGTAAGGAAGTGACATAGTTCTGTTCGGATCATACGAAGCACCTAGATACGCTGGCTGCAAATTCTTCTTGTTTGGGATTTGTGTGTCATCAAAAGTCTGAACATAACCCAAGTTGATCCAACGAGCTGCCATCCAGGAAGTAGGGCAAGTAATATCCGCACCAATGTCTTGACCTAGCGCTAGCTGGTCTTTTACTTTTCCGTAATAGGAATCGTTGTCATCAAAATCTTCACGATAGGTGACACTCACACCTGACTCAGATTGAAAGCTTTCCAAAGTTGGGTATTTGCCTGCGTCATCAACGTCAATGTATAGCGACCAGTTGCTCCAAATGAGAGAAGGATCTGAATCGCTAACGTCGGTAGCTGGTGTTAGTTCCTTTTTGCCACCCGGCGAACAAGCAGCCAATAGCGCTGCCGCACCTGTTGCCATAGCTCCACCAAGCACAGCTCTACGAGTGACCTTGTGGGCCAAAGCGGACTTTACTATTTCGCGTAGCTCTGGGTCTTCTGGAAGGTTTTGGTTCATAACCACTACTCCTAAGGGAAGGGCCGTCAGACGGCCAGTTAACACACCGACTGCGCGAAAGAACGCATTGATAAAAATACTGCCACAATTTAGCCCTCTGGGATGGCAAAAACCCACAATTAGATATGAAGCTGTGGCTAGGCCATGAGCCCTGCCGCTTGGGGTATTCTCGAAGGTGGTTGGGCAATGAGGCTCACCCCAGAGGAGAATCATGAAGATCGCTGTCCCAACAGAGATCAAGAACAACGAATTCCGCGTGGCCATAACGCCAGCGGGAGTGCATGAACTAGTAGTTTCAGGGCACGAGGTATACATCCAAAAGGGTGCTGGCACAGGTTCCAGTATCACTGACCAGGACTATCAAGACGCAGGCGCTACCATCCTCCCCGATGCTAAAAGCACTTGGGCGATAGCGGACATGGTCCTAAAGGTCAAAGAACCAATTGCTAGCGAATATGGATTCCTAAGACCGGGCCTCATTCTCTTCACCTTCCTGCACCTAGCTGCAGACCTAGAACTCACCAAAGAACTCATGGCAAAGCAAATCACATCGATTGCCTACGAGACGGTTCAACTACCAAATCGTCAGTTACCACTTCTCGCGCCTATGAGTGAAGTTGCCGGAAGACTTTCCGCTCTTGTTGGAGCTCAAACCCTATTTGCCCAAAATGGCGGACATGGAATTCTCCTCGGTGGTGTGCCTGGCACAAGGCCAGCCAAAGTTGTAATTCTCGGTGGCGGTGTTGCTGGCTCTAATGCAATTGCAATGTCAGTGGGTCTTGGTGCCGAAGTAACTGTTCTTGACACCAACCTCAACCGACTGAGAGAACTCGATGCCTTGTATCACGGCAGATTAAGAACTCTTGCAAGTAATACTTTCGAAATAAACCGCGCGGTGACAGAAGCAGATTTAGTAATTGGATCAGTTTTGATTCCAGGGGCAAAGGCTCCAAAACTTGTCACCAACGAATTGGTGAAGAAGATGAAGCCTGGTTCTGTCTTGGTGGATATCGCAATCGACCAAGGTGGCTGTTTTGAGGATTCAAAACCCACTACTCATGCTGACCCAACATTCAAAGTTCACAACTCTGTCTTCTACTGTGTTGCGAACATGCCAGGTGCAGTGGCACATACCTCTACTTACGCGCTTACCAATGCAACCTTGCACTATGCCAAGGCACTAGCAAATAAAGGTTGGCTAGCTGCTTGCAAAGATGATTCAGCATTAGCTCTAGGTTTGAACACACATAGTGGTCAACTACTCAGCGAACCAGTTGCTTCTGCGCACTCACTTGCCTACTCGTCTCTAGAATCTGTCTTGGCATAGCCAACTGAATTACTAAGCCCCTGAACCATCCTCTGCCTGGCGGTAGTTTTTCATTCCAAGAACTTTTTGGTATTCCGGCTGCAAGGTGTTGATCTAAATTGCTCTGCCTTAGATAAATCAAGTGCTCAAATTTTCTTTGCAGTGAAAGTGGCAGCAAGACATTACTGGGCATGATGCACCAAACTGGTTGCCCAATTTGGAAAGCTGCTTCAAGATCAGCTACAGCTGGAGAGTCGAAGACCTTTGCTTGGGGTTCAACTTGTGTCAACAATTCAAAGAACTTAGTCTTACCCGAACTAGAAGCGCCAACAACTAATAGTGATTTACCAATAAATTCCTTGACAGAAATATTCTCGAATCTTTGCTCAGCAGGTACATCCAATATGGCAATAGTTTCCCCATCAGTTTCGAATGAGGAAGGTAATCCCTCGGTCCATTCGAGAGCTCTTTTCGGATCGACTTTCTCCCCTCCTAAATTTGGTAAGGATTTGCTCATTGGAAAATCAAACCACGCTGTGCTGCTTCCCCAAATCGCTAAAGCTCTCGAACCGTTTGCTGTAGTTGCTCGGATTGTTGGGACCAACGAAATTAGATCGCCAGGGTCAGTTACCCCAATCGCAAATCTAAGAGTGAGGTTGGTTATCAAAGCTCTTGGTATTCCTGCCAAGGATTGACTGGTGGCAATTAAATGCACACCAAGCGATCTCCCTCGAGCTGCGATGGCTTCCAAAGTAGTTAGCGCTAGCGGGTGCGATGTAATGATTGCGGGTAGTTCATCGGCTAAGACCAGCATTCGCTTCAATGTTTGAGTTTCAGCGATTGAAGAAACGCCTTCGGTGGCTAGAGCTATCTCTCTGTTCTTGAGTTCTCCTGCGAGGTAGTGCCAAAACCGCTCATGCCTGTCCTTCTCTAGGTCAGTTACGAGAGTGAGCGAATAAGGGTGTCGGTTGAGATCTCTGAGCCCTGCACCACCTTTGAAGTCGATCAGAACAATCTCTATAGGCATTGAGGCGCTCACCACTAGTGAACCAGTGATGAGTTTGAGTAATTCGCTTTTGCCTGCTCCTGTTGATCCAACGATTAGCCCATGCGGGCCATCTCTCACCAAATCAAATTGGAGATCTATTGATTCGGATATCCCCGCCCAGAATGGTAAATTTCCAGGCAGAGAAGCCTTGAAGTGACTCTCCTCTAATTCTTTCGAACGCTTCCTAACCTCTCGTTCGGCTACCAACTTTGTTGAATATTCAAAAAAGATGTCACTGTAGTGCTCTTTGAAAAACCAGCCTGTTCTAGGTAATACCTTGTCCCCTATGGCAACAGCCCAGGGGCTTAGCCAGATTGGTTGATCACTGAAATCTATGTCTGGCTCACGTTTCTTGCGCTTAATTAAAAAAGTCGTGAGAGCTGCCGAGAGCACGCTTACCAAAGTAAACAATGCGAACTGCCACATTCCCGTAACCAATGCCATGACTACACCGAGTAAAAGCCCAGGCAATAATGTCACTAATCTCATCTCTAGATGTTTCCTTAGCTTGGGCTTAAGGCAAACTGCCCGCTCTCCTGATGTGGAAAACGGGCAGTTCTAAAACTGTGGATTAGTCTCCGATGTAGCTCATCACGTGCTTGATTCTTGTGTAATCCTCAAACCCGTACATCGAAAGATCTTTTCCGTAACCAGAGTGACGGAAACCACCGTGCGGCATCTCTGCAGCCAGTGGGATATGAGTATTGATCCAAACACAACCAAAGTTCAATCCCTTGGCAAAGCGCATGGCTCTGGTGTGATTGCTGGTCCAAACGGATGACGCCAAACCATACTTCACGTCGTTAGCCCAACGCATTGCTTCTGCATCATCTTTAAACTTCTGAACAGTAACGACAGGACCAAAGATCTCCCGCTGAATATGCTCATCGTCCTGTTTTAGTCCGGTAAGCACGGTAGCTTCGTGGAAGTATCCCTGACCAGGAATAGCCTTGCCACCGATAGCAATCGATGCGTGATCTGGTAGGCGATCAATGAAGCCAGTTACTTGAGCAAGCTGGTTCACGTTGTTCACCGGACCAAAGAGAATATCCTCTCTGCTTGGATCCCCTGTGATTGCATTAGCAGCAACCTCTGCAGTAAGAATCGCGACAAAATCGTCGTGAACACTTTCATGAACCAGAATTCTGGTTGCAGCGGTGCAGTCTTGACCTGCATTGAAGAAACCGGCAACAACAATTTGGGCAGCAGCTTTGTGTAAATCAGCATCAGCAAAAACAATTACCGGTGCTTTACCTCCCAGCTCTAGATGCACTCGCTTTAGATCAACTGCAGCACTCTTGGCAACCTCCATACCGGCACGCACTGAACCGGTGATTGAAACCATCTGAGGAATTTCGTGTTCAATCATCGCTCTACCAGAGTCACGGTTACCAGTAACAACGTTAAAAACACCTGCTGGCAAGAATTCGCTGGCAATTTCTGCCAGTAGCAATGTAGATGCTGGAGTTGTGTCAGATGGTTTTAGAACAACAGTGTTACCAGCAGCAATTGCTGGAGCAAACTTCCAGGTAGCCATATTCAATGGATAGTTCCAAGGAGTTACCTGACCTATAACACCAATCGGCTCGCGACGGATAGATGAAGTGTGGTCTTTGGCATATTCTGCTGTTGCTCTGCCTTCTAGGTTTCGTGCAGCACCAGCGAAGAATCTAATCTGATCAACAGAAACCATAATTTCGTATTCAACCAGTGTGCTGCGAGGCTTACCGGTGTTCTCTGATTCAACATCAGCCATCTCTTCAGCTCTAGCTTCAAGTGCATCAGCAATTCTAAAGAGCGCAAGTTGACGTTCACTAGGAGTTGTTTGACTCCAAGTCTCGAAAGCCTTATCTGCTGCCTTATAGGCCTGGTCTATATCTGTTTCTCCAGATACCTGAGCCTTTGCATACACTTGCGCATTAGCAGGGTTGATAACCTCTGAGGTCTCACCTGATTTCGCTGAAACGTGCTGACCGTTGACAAAGTTCTTTAGTTCGCGAACTGCCATTTGATAACTCTCCTTCGAGCCTTTTTCGTATGGAAGCGAACGTATCGCTTCTAGCCATAACCCTATTACAAACCTGCATTTCAGGACCAATCCGAAGCCAAAAAGGCTTCAAAGGTGTGGAATCTATACCAATTTGGCAAAATCACTACGAAATCAGGACCAAAATGGCAAAAAGTGTGCCAAAATCGCAGTATGTCCAGAACGGATAGAGCTAAAGCATCGGCGCTTGATGACATCTCAAAAGAGATCATTGAGCAGCTTCAGCACGACGGCAGGAAGCCTTACAGCGAAATCGCGAAGGCAGTTGGACTAAGCGAAGCCGCCGTTCGTCAGAGGATGCAGAAACTCACCGAGTCCGGAGTAATGCAGGTTGTGGCAGTTACTGACCCTCTTCAGATGGGTTTCTCTAGACAGGCCATGATTGGTATTCGCTGCTCTGGAGACATGACCGAACTTGCCACCAAGCTCTCTGCAATGCCAGAAGCAGATTACGTTGTGATGACTGCAGGTTCATTTGACATCTTGGTGGAAATCGTTGTTGAAAATGACCAAGACCTTATCGAAGTTTTGAATACCAAGATCAGATCATTGCCAGGCGTGGTCTCAACAGAAACTTTTGTTTATCTAAAACTCCACAAGCAGTTCTATAACTGGGGTGTTAGATAACCAAGGTTTGGGTATCTCGTGATACTCGAAGTGGCTAATCAAACGATTATCCAAAAGCGCAACACAAATAATGTAAAGAGTGATATCAAATGGCAACCAAGGAGAGCAAAGCAAGCAAGCTTATCTCGGCTCTAAAGCCAGGTAAGGCTCCGGCATCAGTGCCGGCCAAAGCAACAGCCGACCACGCCACCCCGCTTCTAGACGCGCGTAAAGCAGGAAAAGAAGCAACCCCAGCTATGTTGCAGCAAGCTGCAAAGGACAATCTGTTCTTGCACTTCACACGACACAGCCCGTACCAGAACATGAACATGCCCATCATCACAAAAGCTGAAGGACATCATTTCTGGGACATCAACGGCAAGAAATACTTTGATGGGATCTCATCACTGTTTTCTGTGAACGTTGGTCACGGTCGCGAGAGACTGGCAGAAGCAGCAGCTAAACAGATGAAGAAGTTAGATTATTTCCCAATCTGGTCGCACGCACACGCTCCGGCTATTGAATTAGCAGAGCGCATACTCTCGTATGCACCTAAAAACCTAAGTCGAGTCTTCTTCACCACCGGCGGTGGCGAGGCAAACGAGACCGCTTGGAAGCTAGCCAAACAGTACTTCAAAATGACTGGCAAGCCAATGAAGCACAAAGTTCTAACTCGAGCAGTTGCCTACCACGGCACCTCGCACGGTGCTTTGTCGCTAACCGGCATCCCTTCAATGAAGAAGATGTTTGAACCACTGGTACCAAGCACATTCAGAGTTCCAAACACCAACTGGTACCGAGCCCAGGATGACTTCGCCAATGAAGAAGAGTTCGCAATGTGGGCAGCTAACCGAGTAGAAGAGATGATCCTCTTCGAAGATCCAGACACCGTTGCAGCGTTCTTTATTGAACCTGTGCAGAACTCAGGTGGTTGTTTCACTTCCCCTCCTTCATACTTCAAGCGAGTCCGTGAGATTTGCGACAAGTATGACGTTCTGTTGGTAGCAGATGAAACCATTGATGGTTTCGGACGTATCGGAACAATGTTTGCCAGCGAGCGTTACGGATTAGAACCAGACATGTTGGTCTGTGCCAAAGGTATAACCTCGGCATACCAACCGCTTGGTGCTCTTATGATGACTGAGAAGTTATTCGAACCGTTCAAGCACGGAACCAACATCTTCTCCCACGGATACACATTCGCAGGTCACCCCGTGGCTTGTGCTGTGGCTCTTGAAAACCTAGATATCTTCGATGAAGAAGATCTAGTGGGTAACGTTGCTCGCAACGAAGCTGCTTTCAAGAAGACATTGGAGAAGTTGAAGGACCTACCTATTGTTGGTGACGTTCGTGGTGCCGGATACTTCTACGCCATCGAACTAGTCAGAGACAAAGACACCAGGGAGTCATTCAATGACGAAGAGTCAGAGAAGTTGCTAAGGCAGTTCCTCTCACACCACATGTATGAGAACGGTCTCTATTGCCGCTCAGACGATCGTGGCGACCCTGTAGTTCAGTTAGCCCCACCGCTAACTATTGGCCAGAAAGAATTCGACGAGTTGGAGCAGACCTTGCGTCACAGCCTCACCCTCGCTGGAGAACTATTCGAACTGATGTAAATCAATTAGTTCAGCCCGGTTATCCACCTTTTGGTAAAGATAACCGGGCTTTACTTTTGCCTCGGTATCCTGAAGACATGAAGATTCAAAGAGACACTTGGGTGGCTTTCAAAACTCCTGTTGGGATTGTTCGCATTTATGCCAAAGATGAAAAAGTAACCTTTATTGACATTGCTGCAACTGGAGCAAAGGTAGGCTCTGCAGGCAAGAGTAAAGTCCTAGCCACCGCGGAAAAAGAACTCACTCAATACTTCTCTGGAAAACTCACTAAATTTTCATTCCCTGTTGATCTATCAACTGGCACAGAGTTTCAGAGAAGCGTCTGGAAACAAATTGCCAGAATTTCATTTGGAAAAGTAAAGACATACAAAGACATTGCCGAAGCGATCGGTAAACCTAAGGCTGCAAGAGCAGTCGGTGGTGCTGTTGGGACTAATCCAATTCCACTTGTTGTTGGTTGCCATAGAGTTCTCGGTGCCTCGGGCAAAATTACTGGCTACTCAGGTGGCGATGGTCTACCCACTAAGCGTTGGTTACTAAAGCATGAAGGGCTAACCGCAAAAGAATGAGTGATTTCACCAGGACGTATGAAGATGGTGTGACTCGCTGCAGGTGGCCAGGTAAAGACAGCCAATACATCGATTATCACGATCAGGAGTGGGGAGTCCCCCGCTTCGGAGATAATGAGATGTTTGAACGCATCAGCCTTGAAGGTTTTCAAGCAGGCCTGTCTTGGATCACTATCCTGAAGAGGCGTGAGGGATTTAGAAAAGCTTTCAAGAACTTTGAAGTCAAGAAAGTTGCCAAGCTAACAGATGTTGATGTCGAGAAACTGATGCTAAATGAGGGCATCATTCGTAACAGAGCCAAGATTGTCAGCACAATCAGAAATGCCAATCTAGTTCTAGAACTGCAGAATCAAGGTGAGAGCATCAGTGACATAGTTTGGTCATTTGCTCCCCCAATACACAAAAGAACCCCAGCCACTAAAAACTTCGAATGGCGTGCTACCAGCCTAGAATCGGATGCCTTAAGTAAAGAGTTGAGAAGACTTGGGTTTGGGTTTGTTGGATCAACAACAATGTATGCGTTGATGCAAGCAACTGGATTTGTAAACGACCATGCACCAGGTTGCTTCAGAAGAAAAGAACTTAGCTAAAGGTCTTTACTTCTTTCTGATTACCTCTGAAGTAATAAGGTAAATCGTCTTGCCTTCAAGCTCAAGCCCTAAACCAGCTTTTTTAGCGACAGCCTTTAGTTGAGCCATAGTTTTGGGTGCTGTCTTTGCTCGAACAAAAGCTCCAACAAATTCGCCCTTAGCGGTCTTGTTGAAATGGTTCAGAGCCTTGCGTTGCCCCTGACTATCAACAGCCACTACTTCAACCCGGTAAGAATCTATTCCAGCTGGGATTGGTGCTAGGTCAACGTATGCCTTCGATCGAAGATCGATAACAGGCAAATCCACAAGTCTTGCCCAAGCCGCATCCTGATGCTCTTTCCAAATCTTCTTTAGATTTACCTTTGGTAAAACTGTTCCAGCTGAAAGTCGATACCAAGGAATCCGATCTGTTGCAGAAATCAAACCAAACAGTGCGCTCTGCATCAACACATGAGAGCGCATCGTTTCAACCTCATGAGCTGTAAAGGTAGCGGTATTGATGGCTTTGTATAGAGTGCCTTCATACCTCTCAAAGGCAGGCATGGTGGGGGCAAATCTGATGTCGAGGTTTAGGTCTATTTCCCCCAGCTGTTTAGTGCTTAGTTTCAATGCCTTAGCAGCCTTTGGCTTGCTCTTACATAACTTCAACAGGTCTTCTAGAACAAGGTCTCTGGCATCGTTTAGTTGACCATAACTGAGGTGTACCTGCTCAATGGTCAGGTTAGTTCCACCTTGACGCTTAGTTTCACTAGGAGGTAACAATAACAACACCAGATAAGCCTAAACTTGTCTAATGGTAAAACTTACGAAGATATACACAAGAACCGGTGATGAGGGCTTAACTGGTCTCAGCGACTTCAGTAGAGTCCGCAAGACTGACCCACGTATTGAAGCTTATGCCGATGTTGACGAGGCTAATTCAGCTCTCGGCGTGGCTATTTCCCTTGCCCAAAATGAATTTGATGAAGAGACCTTAAACATGCTGGCTCAGATTCAGAACGACCTATTCGATTTAGGTGCGGATCTTTCTAACCCTTTGAATGAACACTATGAATACGAGCCCCTTAGAGTCGACGCTATCTGGATTGACTCTCTTGAGCAATCAATAGATAAATACAACGCGCAATTGGAAAAACTGGATTCGTTCATCTTGCCTGGTGGATCGGGATTAGCAGCTGGATTACATCTTGCGAGAACTGTAGTTAGAAGAGCAGAGCGAGCAACCTGGCACGCTATCGAAGAATACGGAACGGAGCCCGCTAAAAAGGGCCATCCAAACGGTGGCGTTAGCTTGTTGGCGGTTAAGTACCTAAACCGTCTAAGCGATCTGCTCTTTGTACTTGCACGCTTTGCAAACATCAAACACGGTGGCGATGTCAAGTGGGTTCCAGCAGCCAACCGGCGAGAGGCACCTGCCAAGCGCAGGCCTGAACAGGATTAAACAAATAAGCCCCGAGATTGCTCGGGGCTTATTACTTTAAGTTCTTACGCTAGCTGTGCTTGACCGGCAAAGATGGTGACCACATCGTGCTCGACAGAGATGAAGCCATCAGCAGCTGTTGCCTTAATGGACTCCCCTGTTGGCAAAGTGATACGAACTTCACCTGAACCTAGAATTGCCAGCATTGGCTCGTGACCGGCTAGTAAACCAATCTCTCCCTCAACGGTCTTAGCGACAACCATCTTGGCATCTCCAGACCAGACTGCACGATCGGCAGCTACTAACTCAACTCTTAGGTTCTTTTCAGCCATGATTACTTAATCTCTGACTGGATCTTCGCCCATTGACGTTCAACGTCTTCCAAGCCACCAACGTTGAAGAAGGCTTGTTCTGCAACATTGTCAAAGTCACCATTAGCGATGGCAGTGAAGCCTTCGATGGTGTCCTTCAGCGGAACAGTTGATCCCTTCACACCGGTGAACTTTTCAGCCATGTATGTGTTCTGAGATAGGAACTGCTGGATACGACGAGCACGAGATACGGTGATCTTGTCCTCTTCGCTCAGTTCTTCAACACCAAGGATGGCGATGATTTCCTGAAGTTCCTTGTTCTTCTGGAGAATCTGCTTCACTCTTGTTGCAGTTGCATAGTGGTCAGCGCTAATAAAGCGTGGGTCCAAGATACGAGAGGTTGAAGTTAGTGGATCCACAGCAGGGTAAAGACCCTTAGAAGCAATTTCACGGCTCAACTCTGTTGTTGCATCAAGGTGAGCAAATGTTGTTGCAGGGGCTGGGTCGGTGTAGTCATCCGCAGGTACATAAATAGCCTGAAGAGATGTAATTGAGTGACCACGGGTAGAGGTAATTCTCTCCTGAAGGATACCCATCTCATCGGCAAGGTTTGGTTGGTAACCAACAGCTGATGGCATTCGTCCTAGCAGTGTCGAAACCTCAGAACCTGCCTGAGTGAAACGGAAGATGTTGTCGATGAACAAAAGCACGTCCTGCTTCTGAACGTCACGGAAGTATTCCGCCATGGTTAGAGCTGAAAGAGCAACACGCAAACGGGTGCCTGGTGGCTCATCCATCTGGCCGAAGACCAATGCGGTCTTGTCGATAACACCTGACTCGGTCATTTCGTCGATAAGGTCGTTTCCTTCACGGGTACGCTCACCAACCCCAGCGAATACTGAAACACCATCGTGGTCTTCAGCAACACGGTAAATCATTTCCTGGATAAGAACTGTCTTACCAACACCAGCACCACCGAATAGACCAATCTTTCCACCACGAACATATGGGGTTAGCAGGTCAATAACCTTGATACCGGTCTCGAACATCTCAGTCTTTGACTCAAGCTGGTCAAATGAAGGTGGGTTGCGGTGAATCGGCCAGCGCTCGTGCACCTCGACCTTGTCACCTGGCTTACCGTTCAAAATGTCACCGGTAACGTTGAAAACTTTACCCTTGGTTACATCGCCAACAGGAACAGAAATAGGAGCTCCGGTATCCTGAACTGACTGACCACGAACCAAACCATCAGTTGGCTTTAGTGCAATAGCCCGCACTAGGTCATCACCTAGGTGCTGAGCAACCTCAAGCGTCAGTGTGGTGGTTTCTCCGTTGAGTGTGATCTCGGTGGTTAGCGCGTTATAGATACCAGGGATGCCATCGTGTGGAAACTCGATGTCAACAACTGGACCTGTTACACGGGCAATCCGTCCGCTAGCAACGTTCTTGTTCTCGGCCATATCTTCTTTTCTTTCTATTCTTTGTCGCTGGTGTCGACAAGAGCGTCGGCACCACCAACGATTTCGGAGATCTGCTGGGTAATTTCAGATTGGCGAGCTGAGTTCGACAATCTGGTGTAGTTCTTGATTAACTTGTCAGCGTTTTCAGTAGCTGACTTCATTGCTTTCTGTCTTGCTGCGTGCTCTGCTGCAGCTGACTGCAACATTGCGTTAAAGATTCGAGATTCGATGTAGACAGGTAGAAGTGCATCCAATACCTTGCTTGCATCAGGCTCAAATTCGTAAAGTGGGAAGATCTCATTAGCTTCTGGCTTCTCGACACCTTCAACTATTTCTAGAGGAAGTAGACGAACAACCTGAGGTTCCTGGCTAATCATCGAAACAAACTTGTTGTATACCAAGTGAATCTCGTCAAATCCGCCATCTTCAAAACCTAAGTTGAAAGCTGAAACAACGGCTTCAGCGATTTCCTGAGCGGTAGTGAAAACTGGAAGGTCTGTTCCACCGGTCCAAGATCTAATTGCTGCACGCTTGCGGAATGAGAAGAAGCCAACTGATTTGCGTCCAACCAGGTAGTAAGAAACGTCTTTACCCTGCTCACGAAGCAACTGAGTTAGCTGCTCTGATTCCTTCATCACGTTGGATGAGAAAGCACCAGCAAGCCCGCGGTCGCTTGTGAAGATAACCACAGCACTTCTACGAATCTCTTTTGGCTCTGTGGTTAGTGGGTGATCGATGTTAGAGAAGGTTGCAACAGCAGATACGGCGCGAGTAATCGCACGTGAATAAGGGTTAGCTGCTGCCAAACGCTGTTGTGCTTTGTAGATGCGTGAGGCAGAGATTAACTCCATTGCACGAGTGATCTTCTTGGTCGTCTGGGCAGATTTAATTTTCTGCCTATAGACCCGAAGTTGCGCTCCCATTGCTTTTCCTTTACCTAATCTTCAGTAACGCTTAGCGCTTCTGCTTAACAATCTGCTCTTGGTCAACTTCTTCTTCAGCGATAGCTGCAACAGACTCGTTGCCAACTGAAGCTAGCGGCTTACCAACACCGGTTAGGAAGCTCTTCTTGAACTTCAGAACATCAGCCTCAAGAGCTGAAACCGTGTCATCCTTTAGGTCGTTAGTTTCACGAATGGTGGTAAGCACCTGTGAATTACGACGAAGAAAGTCAAGCAGTTCGCTTTCGAAACGAAGCACGTCTTCAACAGGAACTTCATCTAGCTTGCCTGTAGTTCCA
>Ga0209084_1000941_pt1 | contig 25897 bp, 34 predicted proteins | sample C_130820_MF_Meta_FD_187309 | JGI IMG/M metagenome (GOLD analysis project Ga0209084, IMG submission 187309) | Freshwater microbial communities from Lake Croche, Canada to study carbon cycling - C_130820_MF_MetaG (SPAdes) (version 2) | ecosystem: Environmental > Aquatic > Freshwater > Lake...
CCGTTGAAATCATTTTTTGATTGTGAGTTACCACCACTTCTTTTATAAAAACCTTTATATAATAAAATATTGTCAATTTCTCTTTGTTTACGGTTTTTAATAGCGGCACCATTATGTTTTAATATTCTATCAGCAATGTCTTGTGTTAACATTGGTAATGCAGGATCACCAACCCAACCATCAGTATAGTTTGAATCACCTTTTGACCACCAACTAATATCCCCATCATCTTTTAATAATAAGGCCGTTTTATAAGGTGGTTTACCACCGTCTTTATCTGACCAATAATTGTTATAAGCTTTATCTACTTTAGATATAAAGAAATAAAGAGTACCGTTTTTAGTATAATTACTAAAGTGACCTGTATTTGCTGTCGCTACACACCATCCACTATGTTTACCATAATGACAAGAAGCTCTGTGGGTTCTTGGTGATAATACAATCAATTCTTTATCTTCATAAATTCTATCAGATTCTTTTTTAAGCTCATCTAATTCTTGTTTTTTAGAAGTTACACTGTTAAGGAATTTAGCAAAAACATTTAAATCATTTAAGTTAAGAAAAGAATTAATATCTTTTGGTGATTTAATTATCCTCTCAATAGAACTAGAGTCAGATAAATCATCAGAATGCTCTGTTGAGAACTCAGTAACATTTTGTTGGTTGATTAAATTTTGTTTTTCATGGTACATCTTAACTACCTCAGCAATAGATGGAGCATCTTCACCAGATACTATTTCTTTAACCATCCATTCAAGGTATTTGTTATTCCCTGAAGGGTCTTCGTTGGATAAGTATTCAACAACTTCTTTAGGTACTTGGTTATATTTTGCCATGACATCCTCCCTACGGCCCTCTGTCAATATTTTTTCGTTTAAAAGATTTAGTAAATTCATATTTAGATATTATTTATCATTATATAAATATAAAAAAAGGGTGAAAAAATCACCCTTCATTTTATTTTTCTTCATCTTTTTCTTCCAACACTTCTTCAAGTTCTTCCTCAGCTTCTTCTTCCTCAACTTCCTTACCAATTTCACTTACTTGAATTTTGGCTAAATCCTCCAAAATTTCAACCAATTCATCGGTTCCAACCTCACTTTTATCTTCAATCATATCGATAATAAATGTGTCTAACTCAAAAGAAATTTGGTCTAAAAGTTCTTTTTTTAACTCTTTCAATTCTTCTACCGATACTACAACACCGTTAACATCTTTTTTTGAAATTGTCATTTTAAAAGTGTGTGATTTTTTCTTTTCCTTGGATTTAATTTTTGCGAATATCATATTTTTAGTTTTTAAGTTTATAGTACAAATATATAAATAATTTTTTAAAGTATCAAATAAAATTTAAATTTTTTCAGAGTCCACTATTAATACCCCTATTAACCGACCATTTGGTTTTTTAATATAGTAATCCCTGGCCGACCCATATTCAATATCAAATACATCACCAATGTTATTTTTATACCAAAATTTCTCTTGTGAACACTTCAATATTTTTATCTTACCTTTTTCAGGTAAAGGCATTTGTTTTGTTTCTAAAAACCAAAAATTATATCTTTCTATATCGTTAACCATATAATTAATCCCACCAACCATTCATCCCATGGTCAGATTTGTTACCTTTTTTAATAGTGTCCCATAATTCAGCCCATTCTTCTTTTTCTAATTCATGGGCTTTTTTAAAAATTTCCCTAAGTTCTTCACTGGATTGTGGTTTGGAATGTTTATTAACCATTACAAAAAGTTTTTCACCATCCAATTCTTCGTCAATAGGTTCAAACTCAATAGTTGTTCTATCACTTTGATACCCGCAACGTTCAGCATAGTTATCCTCAAGTTTGTTATCTATTAATTCAATACAACGTTTGATATCTTCTACTTTTGGTAATCTATCTTTGTCAACCTCATAACCATCTTGTAGTACTTTCTCCAATCGTTCAAGTTTAAATTTGGTCATTCTGAGTATGTAGGCATAATCAAAATCACCGCTTTTCCATACTACTGAGAAATGTGTGTAAAGATTTTGAATACCTCTACGGAAGTCATACCAAGGGTATTTAACATTCCACTTCCAAAACCATTTTATTTCATAAATTATATCTTTCATTAAACAAATATAAGAAAAATATTTTAAAAAACCTTATCTTTTGGTTTATTATCTGGTGTTTCTAAATTAAAACAGTTAAATAAAGTTCTTAATTTGTGTAGGTAAGTGTCAACAGTATCTAAATTAGTATCAGCTATTTTAATATCGTGTCTAAAATCAGATATTGTTTTATCAAACATCTGTAATTTTTTAGGGTCTTTAATTTTATTACGGTCACCAGCTATTCTATCAATAAGTGATAATGCCTCTTCATTTGACATATAACCACCTTCTCCGTGACCTTTTGGTGCTACTTCATGACAAGCAACTTGTTCAGTTAAACCTCTATCTTTATGAACGTACTCTAACTTATTAATCTTACGAAGAATTTCCTCACTTCTTTTGTTGAAATATTTTGTAGAGGCACTTAAGAAAGAATTATAATCATTATATTTCTTTAAAAAAGGTAAATTAGACGACTTTAATACTTTCCAATCTTTCTCCAATAAAGTTGGGTTTTCGTAACGAGTGGCTCTTAAAGCATCAAAATTAGTTAACTGCGAAATCATTTTTTTATAATCATTTATAACATCTCTATCATAAACATTTTCCATAAAAGCATTTAACTCTAGGTCTGTTAATAAGTAATATTTTTTTAAAATATCTTTAAAAAAGTTACCCACACTAATTTTATCTTTAATTATTTTAATAAAATCACCTGTATAAACTTCTTTAACTTCTTTGGTATTGAATATACCTTCATAACCCTTACTTCTACGTTGCCAATCTTGGTAAGCATGTTTTACTTCATGGTTTAAAATTGTTAACATATAAGGTTGTTTTCTAAATTGGTTAAGTACCATTATGTGTACAACATAGTTACCATCTTTATCGTAACCAGAAGTTTCATCTAAATAACCGTTAGTCCAATCATTAAAATCTATTACAAAATAATCTACAGAAAATTCTTGAAATTGTTTTGGGTAATCTTGACCGTCAACAATAAGACGTGGTTCACTAGGATCTAACTCTTTAAGTAATTGAAAGATTATGTCCGCCCATTCACGAACTATGAAAGACACACCAGCGGATTCCTTTATAATATTTTTATTATTCATCATCTAATAAATATCAACTAATACCCTTATCTCCGATAACTTCTTCTGGTTTAACAACTTTGGTTTTACAAACTTTACTACATTTGTCACAAAAAAATATTGTCATATCCATCGGACCCATACCTAAACTTGGAAAGTGATGTATGGGTGCATCACAACAAAAACTTACAACCTTTTTTCTCATATTAATATATATTTTATCAACATTTAAAAATACTCAAAAATTAAAAAAATTAAATGATAATAACGTCTAAGATATTTATATAAAAAAACTTATTATGTATAAAAAAGAACAAATTGAAAATGCGGTTAAAACCAAAGGTTATGTTTGGTTTGAAAACGGTGATTATGATGTTAACATCGTTGGGGTAAGAAATTCAGCAACAGGTAATAAAGTAACAAATGCTTTTGATGATTTTCTTACAGTATCTTATAAAGAAGGTGGACAATGGAAATTCCATATTTGGCCAGCAACAACAGAACCTGGCACAAAAGGTGTTAAAGAATACCATAATGCTGATGGTGTTGCTCGTTTAGTTGAAGGTCAGTATCGTGGATCACACACCATACGTCTACACCAAGGTAAATATGAAGCTTTAGGGCAAGCTAAAAATGTTAAAGTTTATCGTGACGCTAATAAAGATATGGTTTTTGATGAAACTAAAATTACTGAAGGTCTTTACGGCATTAATATTCATAAAGCAGGTGCTGATTCAACTTATGTTGAAAATTGGTCTGAAGGTTGCCAGGTGTTTAAAAAATCAGCTGATTTTGAAACATTTATGTCTATCTGTAGAAAGGCTAGAGAAATTCACGGTAATTCTTTTACTTACACACTTATTGAATCTAATGACATAAATTAATCTTAAAAAAAATAAAAATGAAAACTTACTTTTTTGGTTGGACAAATATTAAATGGTTTTGTAGAGAAGTTATGAATATATACTCTGACAAACAATCTTTTTTTTCAAAGAAAAGAATTGAATCTGGAATTGCTTTTATTATTGCTCAATGGGGTATGATATCTTTTCTTATTGAAAAGCATTCTACTTTAACAATGGGTGAATTCTTATTGTGGGCTGGAGCTGAATTTGCTGTATCTGGTTATATAATCAATAAGATACAAAAAGAAAAAGATGTAGACAGTACAGTAACTACCGTTAAAGAAACACCTCCTATTAATTAGTGAAAGAGACAGGAATCGAACCTGTGTTGTCTACCACCTTTTTACAGGTTGGAATTAAGTAAAAGCTTAACTCAAAGGACTTCGGCCTCGGGTTACATCACGTATAGTTGTTGGTTAGACAACACCCCGATACTATGCGACGGCTTAATGTTTACCACTCCATCACTCTTTCAGTACAAATATAAACAAAAAATCCTGACTTGTCAGGATTTTTTTATTTTATTAATTAAAAGAATCAAAGTAAGTACTTGGATCTTCTATTTTTTTTCTTTCTTCATCAGGTAAATTATAACGATTTAAAGATGTTGTTATCTCCTGTTTTTTATCTCTTGATATTCTTTTTGGTGCTGAACTTGTTGGTCTTTTATCTTTTTCAGTTAACACACTGATAATACTTTTAATGGTATTATCACTAACTTCTAATTTTTCACCATCAACTGTTAAACCATATGTATTATTTGAATAATTACTACCATCCAATTTAAACTTATCAATTTTTGACCATTTAGCGACTATGGTATGACCTGCTAATGTGAATCTATAACCTTTTTCTTCATTTCTACCTCTACGTTGTATGCTAAAAGCTCCTGGTCTTTCTGTAATTGTAGCATCCCCAGTTTTAACACCTTTTAGAATTGTCAAACCAAGTTCTTCATCATCATTAAATTTTTTTCTAAGCCAACCTAATGGCCCTTCATTAAGAGATTTTGATTCTTCAGAAATTATTTTTTTGACCAACTTCTCAATGTCATTCTCATTTAATCTAATTACTTTTTTCATAATTTTTTAGTAGTTATAATAATCGTCATATTTGTCTTCACCAGCGTAATACCAACCTCTTTGTTTTGAAAACTTCCAATCACCCATCATTTCCCCTTCTTCAAAATCATCCTCATCTTTTTCCCAACTTTTTTTATCTTCTTTAGGAACTTCTTTTTTAACTTCTTTAGTTTTATTTTGTGGTTTTTGGTATGTACCATAAGTAACAGGTTTAGGTTCAAAAGGGCTTATAGGTTTTCCGTGAACATATTTCATTTTAGCAACACGTCTAAAAATATCTTCACCTCTCTTATTAAAATATTTCTTGGTCCATGTTAAAAAATCTACAACACTATCAAATTTCTTTAATAAAGGTATGTCTAATTTTTTCATAGATTGAAATTCTTTTTCTAATCCATTAGCTGGTTCACCTTGTTTATTAAAGAAAGTATCTATTTTAAAGTTCTTTAATTTTCTACCAACTTCTTCATAACCAACACCAGCTCCATCATATTCATTTTCTAAATAAGCCGGAGTTTCTAAAGTAGAACCTAAATAAAAATAACGAATCAATGGTCCTAATTGTGGATAAGTACCACTACCACCCAATACTAATTTTTCAAAATCTTTAGTGTATATATTTTTAATCTCCCAAGTATCACGGATAGGTTTACCACCGTGTCTCATTCTGTTCCAATCATCGTAAGCATGTTTAATTTCGTGTATAAAAGCACTTGTACTCATAGATGCTAATGGTACATTTAAATAAACAATATACTCACCACTTTCAGCATAACCAGAGTTCCAATGGTCATATTCAATACGACTACTATTTTTTAACACCCACATGTCAACAGAAAATTCTTTATATTCTTCAGGAAACTCATCACCATAAACGGTAATTTCTTCTAAAGGTGGAATATAAGGTGCTGGTGTATAAGTACCATATCCTCCGTACCCACCATAACTACCGTATCTACCACCTACACTACTACTGTAACCTTCAGGTTTTTGTTTTTTAGGGGTTGGGTTGTCATTGTGTTCACCGTAACCACCTTTTTTGTAGTAACCACCTTCTCTATTTTTCCAATCAGATTTTTTATAAGAACTAAACCAATCTTCATCATCGTATTTTTTCTTATTACTAGAACCTGTTTCATCTTCCCAATAGAAAGGATCATTTTTATCAACACCTTTATCGTCTTTATCATCAAATAAACCGAAATACTCATCTTCAGGAAAATCAAAAGATGATTGTTTAGGTGTTTCTTTTTTTGTGGGTTTTGGATTATCTTTAACCTTTTTCAACTCCTCTTCTTTATGTAAAGCTAATTGTTCATCAACTTCATCTTCAAGGATTTTTGCCCATTTTCTTACAATAAAAGATATACCGGCAACTTCGTTGAGTAATTCTTTTCTGGCTATTTTACGAATGTTATTCATCATTTAATAAATATCTATCATAAAATAAAAAACCCCGATTACTCGGGGTTTATTTAACCTAATGTTGTTGACCTACATGTTTACCAATTTTAGTAATTCTAGCATCTAAATCACCAATGGGTTCAAATTCTATTTCTTGGTTTGTAATTGGCCACCATTCTAAACCGTTTATAATTTTGTATTTTTTTACACCATCATAAACATAACCATTTTTATATATCCCTATTTTTTTCATCTTTTTATCTATTATTTTCCACATTTAATGGATAAATCATTTGGTCAAGAGTAATTGGTAAGGTAGTTTCGTGTTCGTGAGTAATGGTAACATGATAATCAGCATCCACATCCATATCCCCTTCATCCATCATAGGTACCTCTTCCATTTTATCAGAATAATACGAATTGGATTTTAACTTCTCTGACTCTGAAAAATAACTGTAATTAGGTTCTTCGATTTTAGAAATTTTATAAATTGTATTGATAATTTCAAAAGGCATCGTACTCTCTACAGAATCTATTCTTCTATCAGGGGCATTCCAAATAGAAAATTCGTTATTACTGATGTCATAATATACCCCATATTTTTCACCATCCATTTTATTTATTACATAATTTAAAACACCATTTTTTGCGTAACGATAAAAATATTCGTGATTATTTTTTGATGCTGTACACCATTTAGTACCAGAACCATAAGTTAAAGAAGACTCAATTGTTAAAGGACGTATTACTAACCATTCTTCATTATCTATAACGGTTATAACTTCTTTTTCAAGACGTTTTTGGTCTAATTTTATTGTTGCTAAAGAAGTTATTTTTTGTATTTCTTCCCAAGAACCATAATTATTTATATCTCTATAACCTTGTGGTATACGATTTTCTTTTAAATGTTCGTTAAATAAGTGTAGTGATTCTAAATTTTCTCTACCGTAACATTCGGTTAAATAATATATTATATTATTTTCTAAATCATTATCACCTATTGGTTTGGAAAAATTTTTGATATTTGAGTTACCACCCTCTAAAATTACTTCCCTAAGTCTACCTCTAAATGAAGGTTTACCTAGCATACTTTTTCTATCATCTAAATGTTCTTTTAATTTTTTAATTAAAAAACCAGTAAATTTACTAGAGTTACTAGGGTCGAATTTGTTAATCACATCTACAACATGAATAACTAAATCTTTGTTTTGTTCTTTTAATTCTTTCTTACCCATTTTTATTTTTTAAGTTTTTAATTTCGTTTTCACCTATCAATATATTAATCACATTATGTAAATGACCTTCATAGTGTAATTTAATGGTTTTAAAACCATTTTTATCTTCAAATAATTCAACACTTTTTAAATCTTTAGGTATGATATGTATTTCACCATCATCATCATAAAAAGTTTCAAAATAGTTCATGGTTGGGTCTGAATGATCCGTACTAGTTAAACTATAAGCGATATCAGTCGGTTTTACCCATCTTTTTTTATTTTTAATCTCAACAAACTTACCGTCAGATAATGTATCAACTTCTATTACTTCGTAAGAACCGTTTGATAAAAAACTTCCAGGTAAATTTAAAACTTTACATGTTTCACCAGATAATAATCTTATTATATCAGCTTTTTTAATGGAATTCGTCATATGTTAGTGTTTCAGATAAATATTCATAAAATACTGGTCTTTCATTTATTAATATTAAATAAAATTCGGTGGACTATCAATTATAATCATCACCGAATTTAAGTATTAAATTATGGATGTACTCAGATTGTTCAATGTTGCGTTCATTGGGGAAACCTATAGTCATGTGATAACTAAAATAAGGTTCACCAAGACCTAACTCAGTTCTAATTTCATCAAAAGAATTAGAACTTGCTCTTAACCACCAATATTCCACATTTGTACGTGCGTCAAGGTTTAAACTAACTTCAATTTCTTTACCGTCCCACTTACTTCTAACTTCTTCCCATACTTTATTACCACCTTTGATTTCTCTTATAGAATCATTTACAAATGTAATGTGAGCACCACGGATTGGGTGATTAAGTTTTATACCATATCTACGTTCAATGAACCAAGCATAGTAATAAGCCATATCACCTTCAAACATAACCATAGCAACACGTTTCCAATCGGCTTGACGATTGTGTTTACGAGTTACGTTATCAGGATCAAAAACAATCCTACCTGTTATGTTTAAAATATTATCCACAATACAAATATAATGAATATTTATTAAAAGTGAGAAGTATTATTAGGAAAATATTATTGGAAAGCATTGAATCTCAAAAAATTGAGGTTGGTGACATTTTTTTTACTACTGAAAAGGCTGGTGAAAATAAACCATTAATTATGGTTGCTAACATTATTTGTGATGGTGAACCTGGTCGTAAAGTAGTTAACTCATCGTGGGGTACTAGACATTATAATTCCGATGGTTGTTCCCTAAATTATAAAGTATCTTTAGATAACGGTGAGACTTGGAATTATGAAGATGGTGAAGGTCATTATGTTGATACTGGTTGGATTGGTGAGTTGATAAAAATGGGTCATTGGAGTTTATTACAAAAGAATATAAACTTCTTTGATGGTTTAAATGAATCTGAAGAAGATTTTGATTGGTTACCCAACCAAAGTGAAATTGGTTTAAAGGTTAAGGTAAATAATAAAACTTTTTTCATTAAAAACCCTATTCATCAACAAGACAACGGTATGTTTACTCAAATAATATATGGTTGGAATGACTGTTATGAAATTATTGGTGAAGAGATTCTTAAGGGTGTTGATTGTTACGTCATTAAATTAACTGAAGATTACCCTGAAGTTTATCTTAGAAAAAAAGATTTTTTGGAAAAAGATTTTTGTGGTATTGACGATACCAGCAAGTTATTTGAATCTGAAAAAAATAAAGAAAATTATGATTGTGTTGGGATTAACTTATCAAACTTGACAACTGATGAAAAGATTAAAATTTTAGAAAAATTAGAACAAGTTTACAATACATTTGTTGGTTTCAGTAAATATGCTTGGGTTGACCAAATACAATATTTAGTTACTGATTTTACCACACCTGTAACAATGCCATTAAAAGGTAAAAGAAACCAATGTGGTAGATGGTTAAACTATGTACCTGAAAATGCTTACAAAGAAGAAACTGATAGTTATGAAATCCCAGTTAGTATGGATGGTACAAAAGTAAAATGGTCAAGAGAAATTGATGCTCGTGAAATTTTAAATATACCTTTTATTGATGATATCAGTAATTTATTTGAATCTGAAGAAAATTATGAATGGTTAGAGGATTTAAGTTCAGAACCGTTTCAAAACGTTTTAATAAAAAATCAACAGTTGCTGCAGCTGAAAAACACAAAGTTGAACCCAAGAATACCTCATTTAAGTGATGATATAGATATTATAATGTTTAACCCACCTGTCGCTGTTGGTGATAAAAGATTTAATAAGATAGCTTATTGGTTGGAAGATGAAGATTATTATCCATCAACATTAGAAGAGTTTGGCCTTAAAACTTCTTACATTGAAATAACTAGACATAAGGATGACCGTCAAAACGGTAGATGGAAAATAGGTCCTGAACTAAACGAACAAGAACTTTATAATCTATCACAAACACCTAAACACCCGGATTGGAACGGTAATTTTTGGGAAGAAGAACTTCATTCACAAATCTAAATCTTTAATTTATTTAAAGATTTTCTTCCTTCTAATGGTTTTTTATTTACATACTTATAAAAAAAATCAATTTTATTTTCATAAAGTCTATCCCATTTTTCTCTAATTTTAGAAATCATTTCCTCATCAACCACACGATAGACATCATGTATACCTGCTGCTGATATTTCATCAACCTCTATAAACTCAGATAAATCATTTTCCATATTACCATCCAGTAAGTCATAACCGACATATTGTAATTTAATATTTATTTTTGAATTTTTATCACCACGACCTACAATTATAGGTCCATACTCTTGGTAGAATTCACCAGTAACTTTATCAGTAATTTCTAATACTTTAGCATACCCAATACCACAATGTATCTTGTAGTAACATGAAACTAAATCACCTATTTTTAATTTTTCTATCATAATCTTAAAACAAAAAACCCAACTAACAGAGTGATAAATCAAACTGTGGTTGGGTCTTCTAAACAGCTGTTTTTGGCCGATGAACTTTTTTTAATCGTAAAAAAATTCGTAAAAAAAGAACTGTTCGTAAGTTAACGGTCAACACCACTCGTGAGACAGAGGATTTTTTTGAAGACAACCAACGGCCTGAAGGTTGTACTAAGTGAGTGTCTAACACTTTTGAGCGGGATGATGGACTTGATACCTCATCTTTTAACAGGAATGTTAAACACATTATCTTATGCTAACCCCGCGTATATTTGATTGAGCAGAAAGAGAGACTTAAACTCCCATCTCAGACCTGGACGGCCCGTGTACTGTATTATACTATCTCCGCGTATTGGTGAACTTACAGGGTCACCACCTTATAATCTTTGAAACCCTTCTCTATAAATACAGTCCTTGATTGTTTCCATGATTCATTCGAACCTTTCCATCAACCTTACCGTCATACCTTTTTGTGTGGTTTCACCGTTTTGATTACATATTAATATTAGTCCTTTTTTATTATAACGTCAATGACTTATTACAATAAAATGAATATTTATTTATTAGAATAATTATGTAAAATTATATCATATGGAAAAATTAAAATATATTATATTGGAACAACTTATCAACGAAGGTAGGCTTGAAGATATGATAAAAAAATATAGTAATACTGATGAAAATTTAACGGATGCATCAATACGTAAGTTATCTGAAAATGACCCTTCAGGTAATAATAAATACTTAGATTGGATGTGTAATCAGTATAAGGTTTATGAGTTTCAACCTATTATAGACGCAATTAATTGTTTTCATGAAAATGTTAATCGTATAAATGAAAAAAGTATCACAGCTGCTTACGGTAGTGAAATATTACCTAGAATTAAATCAGCACCAAAAGATATTAGTTCTTACCCAGACTTATCAACTCTTAATATTTTATGTAAGTACTTTGAAGAAAATTTACCCAGAACAACATCAAGAGTTAAAATTTATGAAGATGATAGATGGTTGGTGGTTTCACCTTTAACACATAAAGCATCTTGTGAATATGGGGCGTTTTCAAGTTGGTGTGTTTCAACTTCAAACGTTGACTATTACAATAGATATACAAGAGATGGTATATTAGTTTTCTTTATAGATAAAAAAGGTACTAGTTTAGAAAAAAAAGACGCCAATGTTTATAAATTTGCCGTTAATATTAAAACTCACGCACAAGATTTGGAAGAATGGGAATGGTATTCAATGTCCGATGCTAGAATAGACGCTCATTTAATGATGAATTTAGTGCCTAAAAACCTTTTAGAAGCGGCATCAAAATATTCAACAGAAGTATTAGAAAATTTAAGAAAGGGTTGGGAAATTGATGAAAGAGAGCTAACAGAAAAATCTGCTTTTTGGACTAAAACTGGTGATTATTACTATATCTTTTTAAAAGAAGATAACTCATATGATTTTTTAAGAAGATATGATAATCTTGGTAGATTAGAAAGCATACCTACTATAGTTAAAAACGGTTTACCTGTGGTTAGATTAACTCATGGTCAAGGAATACCAGAATTATATATTTTATCTATGAATTGGAATATTACTCAGGGTTTAGTTCGTTGGAATAATGAAACAAATACTGTAACTAGATCCGCTGTTATTAATGAATTAAATAGTAGATGGTCAAATACTAGAGAATTAGCAAACGTTATTAGTACTTTAAATGAGACCGATAAAAACATTATTTATGATATGTATATCGATAGATTTAATAAAGCTAAAGTAACCACAACAAGAAGTGTTAATGTAGAATCGTTAAAAATTGGTGACGCTATTATGTACGCTCCTGTTAGACGCGGTACTGAGGTTCCTGTTAAAGTTGTTTCTGTCGCTAATAAAAGTATAGGGTTAGAAAACGGTAAAAGGGTTGCTAAAACGGGCTCAAATTATAAAGATAAGGTAACTGGTATCATCCAAATTGTTGACGATCCTGTAGCACCAGTAACAAACGAATCGAGATGGATAAGGAAACGTATTATTTAAAATTACAGGAACTAGTAGATAAGGTAAAAACTTTAAAAACAGAAATAACAGATTCAAACGATAAAGAAAAAACAGAATACCTAAAATTAGCTTTAAAATCATTTTATGAGGATATAAGAAATTTAATGGAAAACTATCACAAATAAATTATAATTTTATGAAATGAATAAAGAAATACCTGTTAAAACACCAGATGGTGATGGAGTTATAGAATCGGTAACCATAAGTGAATTAAAAAAACTAATGGTCAAAATTAGATATGAAGATAGATGGGTAAACTACTCAATAGGTGAGGTAGAACCTTTATTAGAAAAAAAAGATATTAAATTAAAGAAAGTGGATTTATGAAAAAAAAGGTGTTAATAAAAGAGACTGATTTAATTGGTCTAATTCAGGAAACAATTAAAAAAAGAGGGATTAATGAGGATAACCAATTAAGTTTAGACTTTGGTGATAATAACCCTATGTTAGATTTATTAGAAGATAAGTTTAATGAAATAATTTCTGACATTAAAGATCTTGTATTGGATGATGGTCGTTTGGTTGATGGTCATGCAATGGATGAAGATTCTTATGATAATTTAGAAAGTATATATGATGATAAGATTTTTCCGTTATGGAAACAATTACATAAATTAGGTAATACTGAAATAGGTGCTAAATTTAATGAATTGGAAGATTTTATTGTGGACTTTTTAGAAATCTACAAAGAACATAGTAGTATAAAAAAAGAAATGGATAGTTCACTAAAATCTTTAGAAGATTTTGTTCGTGGTGAAGAAAAATAATAAAAGAAAAGGGGTTATAAACCCCTTTTTTATTTATGTAAAACACCTATCACACCTGTTAAAGTAAACCCAACACCCACACATAACATTATTTGTCTTGGTGTTTGTTGCCAAAAAGGTTGTGTTACGTAAGTTTGATTGTAAGGATTACCAGGTTGTGGATTTTTTTTCCAAGTACCGTAGTTATAATCATTTTCTAAAATAGAAGCGGCTGTAAAGGCTAACCCAGATAATAATAAACAAACGTAAGCACCTTTATCTTTCTTTTCAGTACGATAATTTTGTAAATTTAAATTTACTTGTGGTGTGTATTTAACAACAGTAGTTGTTTTTGGTGTGTTCATACAAAGATATGTATTTTGGCTAAAAGTTAATTCACCAACCAATAACGAGATAAAAATTAATATATTTTTCATGTATAAAGTATAAATAATATATTTTTAACAGTCAATTAACCTTCTTTTTTAATCAATTATTTGAGTCCATTCGGCCGACCATCTTCCATCTGTAACACATTCAGCAAACATTTTAACAATATAACTGTTATTATGTTCAACAACTTTATCAAATGCTATCATACGATATTCAAAAGTTAACATTTCAGCGTCTTGTGTAGTAAACTTAGTTTTTGTAAAATTAACTAAATCGGTAACTTTTGGGTTGTTTTTAATCATTTCAATCTCTCTGATTATTGAAGTGTTTTCAGCTTTTTTAGGTATGTAAAAATCTAAAAGTTTGTTAGCACCATCAACGGTTCTAACATGTAATGCTGAAACGTAATTTTCAAGTTTAAATTTAGGTACAACACCTCTTTGTATTTTCATAGGTCTAACTACACCTTCTTCAAATAAACTAGTACCAACAGCTTTATTATCAAATACAACCTCAACTGGGTAATTATCAAAAGGATCACCTTGTGTAACCTTCATTTGTCTAACTTCTGTTTCTGACAATAATTGACCGTCTTTATATTTATATTTAGCTGATTCCCTTAATATCTCGTAATGTTTTTTTCTAAACTCTTTTACTTGTTGTGTTACACGACCTTCTTTCAAGTCTTGCATAAGTTTATTTGATACATATGGATTTACTATACCCACATTATTCCTCAATAAATCTTCACTACCATTTTGTGAAAATGTATCTTTTTCTGTTTTCCCTAAAGATAGGGAAAATGTTACTAACCCTTTTTTAACCCAATTCATTATATTCCTTTGTTTGTGTCTTGTAATGTAGATAATAAAACTTCTTGAGCTATTTTTTGATTCCAATATCTTGTTTGTTTACCAGATTTTTTAGAATCAGATAATATAATCTTCCAATCGGAATTTGTTCTGTCAATAAATGATACCATCTCGTTATTCAATAGTATGGTACGTAAAGAATCTAAAATTTTATCAACCCTCTCAGTATATTCCTCACTATTAAATTGTTTTTTATTTATTATTTCATCTTCATAAATATCAGCAAAGTCTATACAAAAGCTCACAATAGGGTTTACAGGTTTATCCTTGATGGTTTTATCATCTGTTTGAGTTAACATATCTTGATTTTCAGTAACCTTTTTTATTAGGTCGTTAACCATTTTTTCTATGTCAAAATCAGAACCAACTCTACGGTATAATCTCCTACAAATAGGGAACATCACACTATCCATTAAATCGGATATGTTTCTAGGCACTTCTTTATTACTATATTTAGATAACGCAATACGTGTAACGTTTTCAAAAATAGGTGCTAATTCTTGTTTTTCATACATTGGTAAGCCATACAGTAATCCTGTATTGTCCCATCTTTGTACTATTTCTAATATATCGTCTTCTTCTGTATATTCCATGACTTAAAAAAATTAAACTATTTCTGACGAGAATAAAGATTCTGTAGTTATTAATTGTATACCCAATTCTTCATAGTCCAACGGTAATCCATTGAACTCTATTGTTGCATCTGTTACTAATCTAACAGAATACCCTCTACGACTTAAATCCCTTGCTATAAGACCAGCACCAATACCATAGACTACATAATCAGGTCTAGCCATTAGAACCGTTCCTAAGTTGTTTAATACACTATCAGCAAATTTATTACCTTCTATAAGGTTAACTTCATTTTTAAAGATAAGAATATTACGGTGTTTATGGATATCTGGGAATACAATGTATGGTGCATCACCTTTAATTAAAAAGTAATCACCATCAGGTAAGGTTTCTTGTATAAAATTAGTACCTTTACTGTTTGCTAAACAATGTGCTGGAAACGTTTTTGTATAATCTGGTGTTTCAGAAAACCATTTACTCTTTGGGTCGTTCCAACTAAGAACGCTAACCACTTTTATTTTATTCTCAACACTAAATTCTGTTAAAGCCCTAAGTTTAGGTCTTATAGAATCTGAATTTGGTATCTTCATAGGACCTTCATTAAAAAAATCCTCCTGTGTATTAACGTTCCAAAAAATTACTTTGTTCACAATTATTTTATTATATTTTCTATTATTATTTTTTCTTTTTTAGTACAAAATTTATTCAAAAGGTAATTATTAATTTTATCACTAATTGAACTTTTTTGCATTACTGAAATGGGTAAAATTGTTATACAGTAAATGATAAGCTTTATTGTTGATGAAATGTACGCTTTTATACGCCAAAGTTTAGATAAAACCCAAAATACAGAAACTATTGAATAATAAAGAATTAAAGTAAAACCTAATTCTTTATAATAAGGTAATGGTATTTTATCTATTTTAATAGGTTCACCTAGTAAATAATGTAATAAAGAATAAATTAATGCCATCACACTCATTATACTGAACGACATCATAAAATTAGCCCAACTCCATTTACCAAAATCCTCTTTGAACAATTTCCAATTAGTTTTTTTATTATTTTGTTGTTCCCCATACATCATCTCCCATATCTTTTGAGTGTGAGGTTGATTAGAATCAAAAACTACAGGATTTGGGTCGTTCCAACTAATTGTTTGTGCACCTCCAAGGTGTGAGTAGGTTCCTGAGGTTTCAGTGTTTATATTCATGTAGTTTCCGTGACCATATCTACTATTTAAGCCCTCAACCCATGAACCAGATAATGTAAATTGTATATTATTATAGTTGTCCATCAAATGTTGAACATGTCTACGACTTTCCTCAGCTTCCATTTCCCTTTCTTTAGTAGGGTACCATTTTTTAATCTTCTTCTGTATCATCTTTATCATGTTTTAAATTAAACATCCATCCTATCGCACCAAATGAATCACCAACTCTTTGTTCCATTAAATTAGCGTTAACTAAATTATATTTAGCAAAATCCAATGCTGAACAAACAATGTTGTAGTTAGAACTATCATTACCTTCTTCTAAACTTTTTTGATAAAAATCCACAACATCTTTTAAGTATTTATTCCATTCACCAGGGTTGTCTGAACCGATAGTTAATATTAACAATCCTTCTTCCCTAGATTCTTTTCTAAGAACTTTTTTTACTATTTCATTAAATAATTTTTCTGACATCATTGAACAAAGTTAGTAAATTTTTACAAAGATTTCATTTTAAAATCTGAAACTGTTTCCCAAATACTTTTCATCATTTTACCTTGTACAAACCAATTAACAGCCATTAAACTTTTAGCATCTATTAATTTGTAAGGTGGAGTTACATCACCGTCTTCAGGAAATTCAAAAAATAAATTACCGTTAAGACCTAAATCCTCAACTTCTACTACTCTAATATTCTCACCTTCAATTCCACCACCATCACTAATTTTTTCACTAACTTCAACATAGAAAAGAGCCATTATCTCAGTACTACCACCTGGTGAAAGGTAAAAATCTGTAATATGTACAATCTTATCTGATTTATACCCTAACTCCTCAACAATTTCACGTTTAATAGAGTCTTGTGTTTTTTCACCTTCTTCCATTTTACCGGCAACAATTTCAATCATTAAACCGTCAGCACCTGCACGATATTGTTCTGTGAATAAGTATTTTTTAGTTTCTGTGTTATAAACTAAAGCAGCAACAGAATTACCTCGGTTGAATACTTCCGATTTAAATTCTTTATCACCTTGTTTAATTGTTAGTTCTTCAATTTTAAATTTACCTGAGTATTTTTCCTCACGTTTAATTACTTCATATTCCATATTAATAAGTTATTTTTTTCTTTGATATATTTTTATTACTAAACTCTCTGAATTTTGTTACTTCCATTATAGTAACATCTTCTATGAATTTAGGTATTTTTAATTTGTAATCTTCTTTTGGGTATTCGACTTCGGCTACGACTAAACTAATATCTTCAAAAACATCTATCTCCCATTGTAAATCACCAATGAAATAACAATGACGATGTTTAATTATAAATGATTTAGATTTTTCTAATAAAGAATAGTATTCATCCCTGTTTATTTTTTTTTCATTTTCAGAATTAACTCCAGGTCTAAGATGTTTTTTAATTGTATGGTAAAAAATATCGGGTTCACCTTTTTGAGATTTTCTACGAATTCTTTCATCACCAAAGTAATGTTGTTCAACGCGGTAAACTACATCCGCTTTCAAAACTGGTTGTTTAAGTAAAAGAAATTTTCGTTCAAACTCTAGTTTTTCCGCCATTTTTTATACATTTTGTATGTAACAAATAAATCAATGATTAATGATACTAGGATAATTGGTATGCTGAATTTAAATCCATACCAACCATAACCAAATAATTTACCAATTACAGTTAATGCTAAAAATACGAATACATAAACCATCAGAGCTGGTTTATAAGGTAACATTTTTATGAAATTTCTCATGACATATCCCCTTCCAATTCAGGGTTAACTCTACCCTCAGCTATTCTTTGTTTTTCAAGTTCAATTTGTTTGAGTAATTCTTCTTGGAACTTGTTTTTAAAACTTTTTTTAACTTGTTCAATCTTTCTATTTCTAGCTTGAACTTTTTTTCTGTGTTCTTTTTCTTTTTTGCCCATTTTAGATTAATTTATATACAAATGTACATAAATTAATCCTTTCTGTAAATGGCGTGTGGTAAGTTTTTCTTTGCATAATCAACCCATAATGTTAATAACTTTTGAGCTGCAGACTTAGTTAAATTACCTCTTTCTATTTCAGTATCTAAATCATCCATCATTATCTCATCAATAGGTTTTCTTTCTATTTTAGCTCTACGGTAAAAACCACGAACCAAAGCAGGAACTTCTATAATATTTTTATGGTGACCATAAACTGTTTTAAAATTTGCTGTATTACCTTTATATATCGGTCTATCTTCAATTCTATTAGGCCCCATTTGTGTAAAATGTTCTATCTCATGTCTAACATCTTCTTGTAACTTATAAAATAATGTTTCCAAATCTTGTTTATTAAACTTAGGCCCTAAAATTATAGTCATTAACATAATGTTTTCATCATCTTCATCAGCAATTGCTGTTCTAACTTCAAACTTTTCAATATCTTCTGTTTCAACAATATCTAATTCAAGATTAAAAGATAAACCTTCTTGTTCATACTCATGTTCATTAGAAATATCCCAAGGTAACATAAAATCACCTATTCTAGTACCATTTACAACTTTCATGATATCCCTAACAACTTTCCTAGTAATAGCATCGTAACGACCTTCAGTTAATAATGGTTTTTTGATTTTGTTTTCAGATAAATCAATTCTATTCGGATAATAAATTACGTTGTCTTGGTTTTTAAGTTCAATCCACCAACATTTACCCACCATACTATCAACTGTGTCATCATCATCGGTGGCTGGTCTACATTCACAAATTTTATGGTTTTTTTGACCTGTACCACAATGTGTCATTTCATGATTATCACTTCTTCTTTCATGTTTTAATTTAAATAAATAATAAGTACTGTCAAAACCTTGATCCTTAGCTTTATTAATTAATTTAACTTCATGCATGTCAAGTTCCATTTCATCTTGGTAACCTTTAACTTGTAAAATAGAACCAAGAGGTAATTCTTCCATGATATCTAATTTATCTGTTATATCAACAGAATCAGTTAAACCTTTTAATAAATCTTCCGCCCAAAATAATTCTGAATCTTCTTCCGATTCTGTTATTTGTTTTCCTTCAAATGGTAAGAATATAACCTTTTCCATATGACGTAAACTAGTCCACCAACATTTACCCACCTCATCTCGATTGTTTTTTTTACGTTGACATTCACACTTAATATTTTGTGTTTTATTTTCACCACAATGTGTATGAATACCTTCTTCAGGATCATCAAACATATAAATAATTCTGTCAAATTTTAATAAATGACTTTCTGTTGTGTCTGGTGAGTTAACTATTGTAGCTATATCATCTTCAAAGTCTAGATCTTCCCATCTACCAGTTATTTTAACAACAGAACCTTCGACTAGTTTATTTTTCCATAAATCAAAATTATCTGTGATGTCTATTTCTTCAGTTGTGTTAGCAATAATATCTTCAGCCCAATTAAATTCTTCTTCTTCAGACTCATTCATTTTTGTTTGTTGATTTCTATTAAGACCTAATAAATCTTTACCTTTAATTGGTACTATACTTTCTGGATTCTGTTCTTTTTCATCACCAAAAACATAACTTAAACAACAAACTCTACCTTTTTGGGGTTCGTATTCATTATCTTCAATACCACAATGTAAAGAAATTGATTTTACATTTTTATTTTTAATTAAACAATCCCAGCCCCAATCACCATCACCGTTAGCACCATCTAAATCTCTATCTATATGTGGGAATAAAATATCAAATAACTTAACTTTTTCATTATAATTTAAATCACTAACATCAATCATTATTTCTTTACCACCAAAAGTTAATGGTGATGTAGATAAAATATCTTCAACCCAATTAAATTCTTCGGATTCTTCAATTATATCATTTTCACGATGTATTAATTCAAATCTACAATTTCTTCCCATTTCGGTATCATGTTCAATAAAAACACCACCTGTATTTTCTTTGGTGTTTCTTTTTAATGTAACCCAATGTGTGGGTGCGTCAAGTAATTTAACTGAAGTACCTTTACCTGTTACAATATATTCACCCTCTTTCACACAAGTTGGGATGACTATATCACCAGTCTCCAACTCCTCAGTTTTTAACATTATAGGTTCGTTAACAACATCTTCAAACCATTCTGATTCATTAATGTTTTTAGGCATACTTAAAATTTTAACTTTATCCAATTTATTAGGATAAACATACCAACATCTATTATCACCATATTTTGGTTTAGGACAAGGCCAACCAAATTCTTGTTGCCAGCCACCATCTATTTTCATGGTAAAGTATTCCATATCATCTAAATCACCGCCACAACAATTTATATCAACAACCTCACCTGTTAATGTAACAACACTATCAGAGTGATCATCTAGGGTCTCAACATAAACTTTGGTACCTATTGGTGGTAATATTTTTATAATACCCTCTTGATTTACAACATCGTCCATTTTTGGGACCCAATTAAATTCTTCAGACTCTTCAATAACACCTTCACGATGAATTAAAGTCCAAACAGGTTTGTTATTACCTCTCACCAAAGGGATAGTTTCTCTACTAATACCGTAATAATTACCAGTATCAGGATTTTCTTTCATCAAACTACAAACAGCAACTGGTTCTTTTTCTGCATAACCATTACGATGTGTGGTAACCTCTTTAAATAAATCTATATGAAAATATATGTTATCTTGGCTTAGATTGTTAAATTTAGGATTGGATGGGCTTTTTTCATGAAAAACTATATCACCAACTTTTAAATCATCAAACCTAAGTAAAGGTTTTTCATTTAAAATCTCATCATACCATTCTTCAGATTCGTTAACATTTTTATCTTCCGAACCTACTGGGGAGTTGAAATATTTATAATCTTTAAATAATTTTTCAGCATATTCTTTTGTTACTTTAACCCAATGATGATCATCATCATTTATTAAATCATACATCCAATCAATGTTAATTTCTTCTAGATAATCACCCCACTCTTCTTCTTCGTTATCGTTGAAATATCTAACCTTTACTACATAACCATTATTATTTGAAGAATTAATCTTACTATCATCAAAAATTATATCCTCAACTTTAGCGACAATTGGGTACTCTAAATTTATCTTATAAAGATCACCAATATTAATACCATCACTAGCTACGTCTTCAACCCAATCAAATTCATTATCTTCAGATTCATTAACATTAAAATAAACTCTATCTGGATTTCTGTTAACAAGTTCAAAATAATCATTTGAATTTAAAGGTGATTTCCATAATTCAAGGTGAGAGTTTTTAAAAGGTGTTTTAAATTTGATTCTTTTTTCTGAGGGTTTACCTGTCATATTTGGGTCTGACATGTATATATCGATAATTTCCCATATTTGATTGTCATAATCTTTAAGTCTAACAACATCACCAAGTTTTAAATCATCAAAGCCTAATGATAATTTTATGTCTTTAACCCAGTCAAATTCTTCAATTTCTTCAGATTCGTTAATTGGTGTAATCGGAGGAGCAACATTTTTAAATAATTTATCTATATTGTTTTTGTATAGTGGACTAAGTAAACCCATAAGTTTTTGATAGTAAGATAACATTTCATTATCATCCTCATATTTTAAAAATTGTATACTATCTTTAATTTCGTGGTAAATGAATGGTATGTTAAAATCTCTCTCTGAAATATAAAAATATATATCACCATACTCGTCTTCTATATGATATACATCCCCTTCTTTAACTATTTTAAAATTACTATTTTTTAAAGTGTCCTCTATAATAAGGTATAAAACTCTATGATTATTTAAATCAACTTCCTTTGGTACCCAATCAAATTCTTCAGATTCGTGTAAATTATTGTCTGATTTCATCCAATCTATTACTTTTACTAATTCTTCTTTCGAATCAACTGTAATAGAAATTAATAACTCATCATCACCACCTCTTGCCATAGAAAAATAACAATCAACCCCTATTCTACGTCTTAATTCTTTTTGTATCGATTTTTCTTCATCATAAGAATAATTTGTTTCTTTTGGTACCTCTACTGATAAAGCGTATGAACCGTTTACTAACTGTCCATACTCCATATCACTTTCTTTGAAGGTATTTCTAATAAATTCAAGTGGGTCCATATCCTTAACCCAATCAAATTCTTCGGACTCGTTAACGTCCTTTACGTTGGCATGGAGGGCAGCAAGGTATTTTTTAACCGAGCCTTTTGTACACCCGATTTTTTTTCCAGTATCTTTTCGATACACACATTTTCCCTTAGCTGTATATGGCATTACAATTTAACAAATACTTCTTTTTCATTTTTTAGGATTGCCTCTTTTGCTTTGAAAATAGGGTCTCCATTATCCATTCTTACAAACGTTCTATTTGTATAAGGGTTATAAGTTACAGGAATCCAACCATTTGTATCCATACCACCGTCAACAATATCACCAACAACACCAGCATGAACATTTTTTTGTCCTAATGCTAACACCCTTTGACGTGATTTTTCACCAACAACAAATGTTACATTCTTTAAATGAACAGCTTTATCGTAACCGATAACAATCCCCGCATCTTCACCACGTCTAGCTTTAATAGTCCAATAAGGTGGTTTATTTAAGTTTCTATGAACAAATACTTTACCCCTATATCCTTTATGTCCTTGTAATAATATATCTTCAGAACCAAATTCTTGGTTTTCTTTTATTGGTTTTTTTTTGGTTTTAAAAGCTGGTTCTAATTTATTTAAAATTAACACACAATTCCTAAAATCAAGTTCAGCGCCCTCAAAATTATCAGATTCATTTTTAAAAACTTTAATCGTATGTTTAAGTTCTTTTTCCACAGACTTTAGATTAAAGTTTTCAACCCACATGTCTAAATATTCCGTATCACCGTCTTTATCACTAACACTACTTGGTCCTAAAATATGTACAAAATCTGTGTCAACTATGCTAAAACGATAATAGGTATCAACTAAAAAACTATTTAAATAACCTATTAAAGCTTGGGCTGATGGTTTTTCTTTCGATAAATTATCAACCCAACCCAAGTCGTTATTTTCTTTTATTAAATTTTTAGTGTTTAAACCATAATAAGACTCCTCTAAATCAAAATTTAAAGTAGTTGTATTTTCATCTAATATTTTTTTAATTAAATTCTTCATCTGACTAATTTTCTAACACATTATTTATATAATCTATATAATCTGTCAACTCATTATAAACCAATTCAAAGTATTTTGTACTATACCATTCTTCAACCTCTATAACATACTTAAAATGTGGTGTTGGTATAGTGACTACATTGTCATGGTTATCATCATTACCATCCGTAGCCCAAGTTATATCGACAGGTATTTCAAAATCCTCATTCCATTCAGGAGTTGCCATACCTGTATAACCTTGACCCCACCAATAAACCACACCGTCAAAACTATCTTGACTAATTCTCCAACCTTTATATTCTTTAACTTTAGCTATTGTATTGCAAATTAAATTATACCTATGTTTGTCGTCTCTGATTGGTTCCAATTCAGTATTGACCCAACTAAAGTCTTCAGGGTTAAAATCTTCTTTTAATATTTTTTTAATAATGTTTCTCATTACCAAGCTTTACAAGACCAATATCCTGGTGTTGTTCTATCTGTTTTTTCAGAACATTTATGTCTCGCTCTAAATGATTTTCTGTGTGATGGAATAGATTTTTTAATTTTCATATCTGGATCACCAAAATTAACTTTAACCACATTACCTTTAGCGTTTTTTACATATACAGAACTTTTCTTTGGTCCATCGGGTCCGTTATAAAAAGGTTTGTTTAATGTAACTTTACGCCCTTTGTATTCAGCCTCTTGAATTGGTAATAACTCTACGGAACCATATTGGTCTTCGTAAATTTTCTTACCTCTAAGGTTTGGTAAGTAATCCTCCATTTGTGGTTCTTTAGTGTCCTCACCTTTAATTTCATTCATTAAGAAATCAAAAACTTGGTCCAAATTGTTTTTTGCTTCAGCAATATGGTCTTGGGCCCAATCATGTCCATTTTCTAATATTTCTTCAATTTGATTTTCATCAAAATCTAAAAGATATTCACATTGTCTTTTCATTTGTTGTAAGTTTGAAAAGAACATATAACGACTGCCTTCTTCTCCTTCCATGTTATCTGTTTCGGCGTTAATCTCTTTCTCTTGTTTAAGCATTGCTTTAGTAGGTTTTTTACCACTACCTGCGTTATCTCTAATGTTATCCCAAAAACCTCTTTGAGATACACTACCATCTTTTCTTTTAACCATTGGTTTTTTATTATCCTCCTTGATGATTTTATTTACCAATTTTTCGATATCTTTTTCATTTAAACGTATTACTTTTTTCATGACAGTATTTTTTATATATAAATATTCTTTCTTTCTTTTAAAGTGGTAGTAAAAGCATATTTATTACATATGAGTATTTCCACCTTATCCATAAATCTATTAGTTGAACAAGTTTTTCTTGAAGGACAAGTTCATATGATGTATGAAAATATCCTAACCGAAAATACTGAAGTTGATTCTAAAAGTAAATCAATAGTTAAAAAGGTTGCTGAAGATATGAAAATCAATGCTGATTTTATGTTTACCTTTGGTGTTGGTATTAGTGCTTTTGTTGGTCCTGTTAACGAACTTTTAAAAAATAAAGGTGTAAACATAACTGAATATGATGTAACACTTTTATTAATCACAGCGTTTTATATTCTATTATCAAAATCAAAAAAAGAAATTGATTACTTAATGGATTTAATCCAAAATCGTGGACAAGAAAAAGAACTTAAAAATGTGATTGATTTTGTTGGTGGTTCTATGAAACTTTTTAAAATTGTTGGTAACAAAATTGGTTTAACTATTAATTCATTGACTGATGTGTTAGCCTTTACCTTTATGTCCGTACCAGTATTAAATATGATAAAAGATTTTGCGTCACAAAAAGGTTTTACAATTGATGACGGCAGACAATTATTTACTGGTATAGTACTTTCAGCTAGTGCTTATCTAATTAAAAATGTTATGAGTAAAAGAAAAATATGATAGTAGTTCACTTTGACCCACCTTTAGAAAGAAAAGATTTTGAATTAGTTTTACCGAAGGTTCAAGAAATGTTTCCAGATTGGGAATGGTGTGGTAATACAGGTACACCAACTATTAATGATAGAAAAAAAATTCTTTCAGGAGCTATTAGAGACCAAAACAGTTCAGGTTACGGAGACCCAATTTATACTAAAGAGATAGGTTCTTTAATACATTATGGTAGATTCAAACATTATGGTGAATCTGATTGTTTAGGTTATAGTAGCGGTTGGAGTCAGGCTGACACTGACAGT